>Ga0164292_10002945_pt1 | contig 13869 bp, 12 predicted proteins | sample GEODES117metaG_FD_111486 | JGI IMG/M metagenome (GOLD analysis project Ga0164292, IMG submission 111486) | Eutrophic lake water microbial communities from Lake Mendota, Wisconsin, USA - GEODES117 metaG | ecosystem: Environmental > Aquatic > Freshwater > Lake | place: USA: Lake Mendota... | reverse complement strand
GCCATGCGAATGGCCTGGACCATCGTTGCCATTTACTTCTCGCCTCCCACGTAGTTCTTGTCTGCAAATACGTAATCCCAAACCGATTCGGCTGCTGGCTGCGGCTCAACGCGCACGCGCTTGCTTGCCTCGAGCAACTCTTGCGTGTACTGCGCACGCATTTCATCCATTTTCGAGCGACTGAGCCACTTTCGCTCTTCAATTCGCGACTCAAATCGCGCGAGCGCATCCACTTCATCCTTTACGAAGTTCGCGCCGCTGGCCGACGAATGGCCGTGCAGACGCGAGACCATCGCCTCAAGCAAGTACGGTTTGCGCTCCGTGCGCACGTAATCCATCGCGCGACGAATCGCGGCATAACTCGCTTCGGGATCATTGCCATCAACAACGGCAGTCGGCATTCCGAACGCTTTGCCGCGATCGGCAATTTGCTCGTAGCCGTGCTGCCCCCAAAAAGGCGTTGAGATTCCAAAACGGTTGTTCGTCACGATCATCAAAAGCGGAAGCTCCTGGCCTTTGCGAGAACTCCACACGAGAGCCGTCGCAAAGTCGCCCTCGGCCGTTCCGGCGTCGCCCCCCTGGACGATCGTAATGCCTTTGGCACCCGAACTTTTTTGCTGCGCTTTGGCAGTGCCGATCGCGATCGAGAACTGGACCTCGATAGGCGAACTTATCGGCGCGACGTTCCACTTGCGAGCGGTATAATGCCCTGCAAAGTTGCGACCCTTCGAATACGGATCGGTCGCTGTATTTTTCATTTGGCGAAGCGAGTCAACGGGGTCGGCGCCCATCGCCAAGAGTGTGGCGCTCGACCGATAATGCAAATGCAGGTAATCGTGATCGACGCCTTGGCCTTTATCGACGAGCAAGCCTAGTGCGACGTTGAAAGCCTCTTCGCCCGGGCCGCCAATCCAAAAGTAACCGTCGCCCTGCTTGTACATCGTGATCAAACGCTCTTCGAGCACACGGGCTCGAAGCATGAGATCGTGCATGCGGAGGCACAGGTCTTTCGGAAGCGCGGGAGTCTGCGGAAGCGAGCCCCCCGAACCCGGAGTGGCAGCGGGGGCTGCCTGCGCAGCTGCGGCATCTAACGCGGACGCTGAGGCGGAAACGTTGAGGGCGGTCATGATGAGATGTCGAAGCTTCTAGCCTGAAACCCGATTTGTTGCCTACCTGCTCTCGCGCATCACGCGCGCTCGGCTCAGACGCGCGGCGTCAACGGCCTGTCGCATGGGGCGCGGATGCCTTCGAATTGAAAGAGCCGCCGCACAAACGACCTGCCGTCCCTACGGTTTCACGTGCATCGTCGGCATGTGACTGATACACAATTTCGTCCGTGGGTAGAAAACACACGGCAGTCGTCTCCGCCTCGTGTCCGTGGGTTCTAATTGCGGCGTTCGTTGTTGGGTGCAGCGCTGAGACCCTGCACGCAAGCGCAGCAACCGACTCCGCCGACGTCGTCGTGGGTCGAGCCTCCGGCAGTGATACCGAGCGTGCTTCCGGCGCGTTCTCGTCCGCCGACGATGACTCCGGCGCCATCGACCCCAGCTTGCGCGGGGCACTCGGCATCGACGGCGCAAAAGGGTTCCTCCGAAAGCTGTATCTTACAGAGAGCAACCGCCTAGACCTTTACTGCGGATGTGCGTTTTCGGACCAGCCTGGCCTCGGGCTACGCATTAACCTCGCCGCGTGCGGTTACGTGCCCGTGAAAAGTCAAACGCGTGCAGAACGCATCGAGTGGGAGCATGCCGTTCCGGCCGCAACCTTCGGGCGAACCTTCGTGCAATGGCGCGAGGGCGATCCACGCTGCGTTGATAGCCAAGGCGTCGCGTATCGCGGCCGCGAATGCGCCCGCAAAGCTTCGCCCGAATTCGCCCGTATGGAGGCCGATATGCACAACTTGTTTCCCGTCGTCGGCGAGGTCAACGGCCTGCGTGATGACATGCCCATGGGAGCTTCGGATGCTCGCTTCGGGTCGCCCGCGCGTTCCGCACCGGACTCGGGCGCGTTACGCGCCTCGTACACCTTTGGAGCGTGCGAAAGTTCGATTGTAGACAGCACGTTTCGGCCGCGCGCATCTGTCCGCGGCGATATCGCGCGCGCATACAAGTATATGGATGCAACCTACCCGAATCGCGGCATCATCCAAGAGTCTCAACGCGCCATGTTCGATGCGTGGGATGCGGCCGATCCCCCCGATGCATGGGAGCGCTCGCGGAATGAGCAGATCGGCGCCAAACAGGGCAACACCAACAGCTTCATCGACCGATGACTCGGGCTTAGTTACCCGGCCCTGAAACCATGGCGAGAGATAGCGTCGCGGTTTCGGTTCAAGCGGGCTCATCGGCCCCACGCGCGAACGACGAACCACCACGCGCCAGCAAGCGTCACCGCGTAGCCCGCCGCGCGATCCACACGTCGCACGCGGCCTTCACAACGGCGCGCGTATTCGAAAGCAACTCCAAACGCCGCGACAAGCATCGCTTGCGCAAGCTCGACTCCGACATTGAACGCAACAAGAGAAGTTGCAACGCGCATGCGTGTAAGCTCCAGCGATCCAAGAGCCGTCGCGAATCCTAAGCCATGCACGAGGCCGAACGCGAAGGCCACGAGCGCCCGCGCACGGACGCGCCAAACCCCGAGAGTCTCGAGACCAACAGCCAGCACCGTGAGCGCAATCGCGGGCTCGACGACGGCGGAAGCTGCAGCCGACGCGGCCTGAGCCTCTGGCCCTCGCAACGCCCAGATCATCGCCGTGACACCGAGGGTGAGCGCATGCGCAACCGTAAACGCCGTCGCGATGAGCAAGAGGCGCTTTTTCGTCGCTGGAACGGCAGCCAAACCAAGCAGAAACGCTATGTGGTCGTAACCGAGAGCAACATGCTCTGCGCCCATTCGCACGATTGCCCAAAACGAACGCAAGGCCTGTCGCGCGGACGCGAAGTCAATCGCGGTCGAGAGGCTATCGCTTGTCGTGGCTGTCGCATTGCGTGCAGTTTGCAGCGATAGCGTTGAATCATCCGAAAGCGGGTCCGCCAGCTCCGCGCGAGGCCGTGCGCGTGCGTCAGCCACAACGACGTCAAACGACGAGGCTTGCTCGGTGATGGTCGCCTCACGTTCACGCAGCGCAGGAGCGGCTCCTTCTGTCCCCACCCCCGCCGCCTCGATACGCGCGAGGTGTCGATGCCCGGGCCGAAGCGATGAGAATGCCGGGCGAAGATCGACCGACAGTGCCTGCGTGTCGAGGCCCGCGTCGCATCGGGCGCGTGCCTCAACACGCAGGGCGTCACCTTCGGTGAGAAACAAATCGGTGAGCGCGATGACGCAAGGGCGTTCGCCTGCGACCACGTGGATCATGCTCATCAAGATCCCCTCGAATTCGGCTCGCGATTGCGTCACTTCAACAGCAGTCACGTGCCCGTCGTGATCTCTATCAAGCTGAGGCCAAGCTTGCGCCGCCTCGCTTCTGGCAAACACGAGCGCCATCGAAAGTGTTCGCGAATCGACGCTCGTATAAACGCCGCTTGATGCCCCCTCAGCATGGGCCTGCACCTCGCGAGACACGGCAAGGCTGAACATAACCGCGCTTGCGATAAGTGAATAACGCACGTGAAACCTCGCGGGCGTACGCAGTGAGGCCACGCACATGCCAACGTGCGTCAGCTTTCCCTTGCGCTTACGCGTTCGGAACCGTGGAACTTGCATCCTCTTCGCGCAGACGCATGGGCCCTACTTTGGACGGGTCGTGAGCCCGCGGCGCCATTTGCGTGTAGAACCCCCGAATTCTGTCCATATCGCTTTTCACGTCGCCGGTCATCCACAACGCTGGACCAAGCCCCGCACGTTTTCGTGCATAATCCAAATACCCTGGAACCACGGGCACGTTGGCCTCGCGCGCAATGTGGTAGAAGCCTGATTTCCAGTATTCCACGCGCGACCGGGTGCCTTCGGGCGGAATCGCAAGCACGAGCGAAGACTCCGCGTTGAATCGTGCGACCATCTGCGCAACAACGTTCCCGCGCTGGCTCCGGTCGATGCCCACGGCGCCCAGGCGTCGGAGAATGGGACCCATCGGCCCTTTGAGCCAGCTGTCTTTGATCATCCACGCCAGTTTCAGGCCGATGCCTTGAGTGACGGCCATCAGGACGAGACCATCCCAATTGCTTGTGTGCGGCACAGCAAGCACGACGTACTTCTTTTCTTCGGGTACGCGGCCTTCGAACTTCCACCCCGGCAGGGGCAGCGACTGTTCGATCAAAGAGGACGAACTCACCCGGGCAGCATACGCGCGTTACCCGGACCGTGCGAAGAGCTTCGCGTAGTAATCGCTAATCGCATCGCCCGCGAGGCGCGTGAAGAACGTGGAGTACGCCATCCAAATCGCGAGGCCATTAAGGTCACGAAACATCGGCGGCAAGAAGTGCGGCGGCTTCACAACGCCATCGTTCACGCGACTTGCGAGCACGGGCACGTCTTCGTGCGCGACTTTGCCCACGAACAAGTAGGGAATCAGGTTCACTCGGTTGTGCTGAATCGCACTCCGAATAAACGCGTAGTTAAGAACGATGCCTTTGCAGTAACAAGCGTCTTTTGTGAACGGCGCACCACCGCTCACCACGCCGCCGCGAAAGATGCGTCGTGTGTTGTGAAAGCACTCTTCCTCATCGTAGCCCTCGGTGCGAAACCACTCGAAGACATCGATGAAACTCGCGCCATCTTCCGCTTTGTCAACAGCGAGCACGCGGTCATTGAGGCGTCGCGCCCGACGCGGGTACGTGCGAAACGTAAAAATCTCGCAGAGCGCAGCAAGGCCTTCTTGAACTGTCGTCGTACGCGGCGGGCCCTTGCTTAGCCACTTTGCCACCGGCTGCGCTTGACCGTTGAGAGATGTTGCAACATGCACCCATCCCTCGTGAACCTCAAGAATGTCAATGTCGCGCGCAGAAAACTTCGCGCCTGAGCGAACCTTGACGTAATCGCTCCCCGCCGCCGCGTCGCTGAGCAGTGAATCATCGACCTCAACGCGCACGGCGCTATCGCCGAAGTAAGCCGCGAAACGCCGATTGAGCTCCTCCGCCGCATCTTGAGCATCCATGTGGCGCTCATGCGAATGACCAAGGAGTGTTTCATCGACATTGGTAAGAATCTCGTAAAGCACATGACCAAGGTCGCGAAGCGAGGTCTTGCCATCGGGAAACTTATCCTTGCCGGAGCCGTACAGCTTGCGCGAGTAGGCGTAAAAAAGGGGCGTTCCGCGTGCGCCGAGCATGCGCACCACATCGCGGTACTCGATGGCGGTGCGCGCCATCATCACACCTAACGCATCATCATCGCCAAGCTCACGATCGATATCGCGCGCGATATCTTCGAATTCCGCGGCTTTTTCCTTTGGGTCGAAGCCCAAGGACTGCTTGGCGTAGTAACTGGCATCAACGGCGGGCAATTCACGGAACTTTTGTTTCCGAAACTCTTCTTCGATCGCCGCATCCCACCGAATGGCGTCAAGAACGCGAATCGGTCGCTGCGCCTCAACAATACGCGTCGCAAGCTGCGCCACGATTTCTTTGTACGAACGCCACGGCCCCGCAGCTGGGAGGGGCGGCAATGACGGCGGAAGATCGCGCTCGCTTAGAGGCCCCGAGAGGTCCTCGGAGCTCGGGGAACTCCCGCGCGCGCCACGCGGCTCGGACTCCGGCGCAGCTGTCGACCGCGCGTTGTTTTTTTCTGCCCGCTCGGTTCGAGCGCTTTTGGCTTCGTCAGGTTCTTTCACCCGTCGCCGCTCGCTCTCGGCCGCTGTGAGGCGCTCCGCCATCGCTGTTAGTTTCGCGCCACGCGCGACGAATTGCTAGGGCTTAATCGGATTACCGCGAGGGCGCCTGCATGAAGCTTGTCGAAATCTGGATCTATCCACTCAAAGGCGCACGCGGAATTCAGCTCGCGCACTCGCCTGTGGCACCAAGTGGCTTGCGCTACGACCGCAAATTCATGCTCGTGTCCGCCGATGGCACGTTCGTGACGCAGCGCTCACACCCCACGCTTGCAAAAATTGTATCCCGCATCGATACGACGACACAAACGCTGCATCTTAACGCGCCAGGGGTCGGTGACGCATCTGTGAATCTTACACCTACTGGGCCTCGGCGAAGCGTGCGCATCTGGGACGATGAGGTTTCCGCGGTCGCCGTGCAAACCGATGCGAACGCGGTGTTATCGGACTATCTAAACACCAACGTCGCGCTCGTGTTCGTGCCCGATGATGCGTTGCGCGCGATGAAAGCGCCGTGGGCCAGACCAGACGATCGTGTTGGGTTTGCCGATGCGTTCCCCGTCCTGCTTGCGTCTCGAGCCTCGCTGGCCGATCTCAATGCGCGCCTCGATCCGTCGATGCCACCTGCCGAGATGAGCCGATTTCGGCCTAATCTCGTCGTCGAGGGAGGCAGCGCATTCGACGAAGACACTTTTAGTGCCGCTCGCATCGGCAGCGCCACGCTTCGGCTGACCAAACGCTGCCCCCGCTGTCAGGTGATCAACGTTGACCAACATAGCGGTCACGTGGGGCGCGAGCCCCTGCGAACGCTCGCAACCTACCGAAGAGACGCCAACAAAGTGTATTTTGCACGCTACGCCATTCCGGTCGAGGAGTCTGTCGTTACCGAGGGCGATCACGTGCACTACACACACGTGTAAAGTACATCGTATTTGCGTCACGAAGCGACGTGATCGACAACGGCACGCACAATGTCGATGTCTCGCACGCCCTCTGCCTCGGCGCGGTAACTCAAGACGAGCCGATGGCGCAGCACCGGTACAGCGACCGCGCGCACGTCGTCGATGTCTGCCGCGGCCTCACCACGAAGGGCGGCTCGTGCTTTCGCGGCGAGAACAAGCGCTTGCGAACCACGAGGGCCGGCACCGAACCGGACGTACGCCTGCACTTGCTCGCACACCGACGCGGCACTACCGCCGCTTTTCTTGAGGGCACTGCGCAGCACACTGGCAGCGCTTGCGGTCGCGTTGCCATGAGCCGCCGACGCTCCTGCTGGCGCAACCGGGCGCGTCGCTCGACCAAGAGCGACGGCCAGCTCCACCGCGGCGTCCGTCACCGGAATTCGCGGCACAAGCGCCTGCAGCGCGAGCACCTCATCGAGTTGCAACACACGCGAAACGTGCCCAACGTCGGCACTCGTCGTGCGCCGCGCTATCTCGCGCTCTTGCGCCTCGGTCGGATAATCGACGTGAATCTCGAGCAGAAAGCGATCGAGTTGCGCCTCCGGAAGCGGATACGTTCCCTCTTGCTCAATCGGGTTGCGTGTTGCAAACACCTGAAAAGGATTAGGCAAGGCGTGCGTCACGTTGCCCACTGTCACGTGGCGCTCCTGCATCGCCTGAAGCAATGCCGCCTGCGTTTTCGGCGGCGTACGGTTGATTTCATCGGCCAAGATCAAGTGATGAAAGATCGGCCCCGGTAGAAACCGAACGCGCCTCACTGTGCCCCGAACCTCATCGCTCTCCTCTTGCAAGACATCGGTGCCGGTAATGTCAGCGGGCAGCAAATCAGGTGTAAACTGCACGCGACCGAAACGGAGATCTAGCGCTTCCGCGAGCGACGAAACAAGCAGCGTTTTGGCCAGCCCCGGAACACCGACGAGAAGCGCGTGCCCTCGGGCCAACAGCGCGATGAGCATGAGTTCGAGGACATCTTCCTGGCCGACAACGCGTGCGCCGATCGACGTTCGCAGGGCATCGCGCGCGCGGGTCGCTCGCTCGAGCAGCGCGGAGTCCGTCAGCGAGGCGTTTAGAGCCTCGGGTTCGGCGGGCGGAGGCGAGGACGGCGTAAACACGAACGGGTGATCCACGAAGCAAGGTGTTCGCACGACTTCACGCATCGTGTCAAAGCAGCCGCCTGCTTCGATGCGCCAACTCGGCCGTTTCCGCGACTTCGCTTGCTGCAGCGCACGAATCGCGATCGGATCACCTGCGTGCGGTGTGGCCATGCACGCGACGTTTGCAGCTTGCTCGCAACTTACGTACAAGCGAGCGCCAACGCGTTCAAAAGAAACTAGCTGTCATGAAACTCAATTTGCGAACCGTGGTGTACGCCATGCTTGTCGGCGTGGCTCTTTACTTTGCGCTGGCTCTTTATAGCGGCCTCGACAAGCTGAAAGAGTCCCTCAGTAACTTCCAGGTCTCTTCCTTTGCAATGGCGTGTGCGCTCGCATTTGGAAACTACATTCTTCGCTTTTTGAAATGGGAGTTTTACCTCGCGCGCCTCAATGTCAAAAACATCCCCAAGCTCGATAGCTTCTTGACGTATCTGTCCGGCTTCGTGCTCACGGTCACCCCGGGCAAAGTGGGCGAGGTTTTCAAGTCGCTGGTGCTCGCAGAAAGCCATCATGTCCCCATGACCAAGACCGCGCCGATCGTCATCGCCGAGCGCGCGACCGATGTACTCGGCGTCGTCGCGTTGATCGCCGTCGGCTCTATCGGGTTTTCGGGGGGGCTTTTGTGGGCAGGGGTCGGGCTTGGCCTCGTTGCTGGGCTACTATTTGTAGTTTCCAATCGTCGCATTTCGCGTTCGATCCTTGATCGAATCGGGCGCATGCCAGGCAAGCTCGGCGCGATGACGCCGAAGTTGCAAAGTGCACACGAAAGCCTCGTGACGATGCTGGCCCCCGCGAACCTTATCGTTCCGAGCCTTCTGTCGGTCGCGGCTTGGCTGCTCGAGTGCCTTGCTCTTTGGTTTTTGTTGCGGGGGTTCGGACAGAATACAAGCATCCCGCTCGCGACGTTTTTTTACGCGACCAGCACGCTTGTCGGGGCGATCGTGCCGGTACCAGGCGGGCTTGGCGTCACCGAAAGCCTGCTCATGGGGCAGATGACGCGCCTCGGCGGCGTCAGCGAGAGCATTGCCGCGGCAGCCATGATTCTCGTGCGCTTTGCAACTCTTTGGTTTGCCGTTCTGGTTGGGTTCGTCGCACTTTCGTGGATGAAGCGGCGCCACCCCACGCTGCTCGTCGCCGAGAGTCAACCGTCGCCGAAGGCGCGTTAGCAGCGGACGCGTTCGCAGCGTTCGTTGCAGTTCACGGAATGGCGCGGAGGGCGGTGAGCAACACCTCGATGTCAGCGGGCAAATCCGCCTCGAATCGCACGTGCTTGCGCGTAAGTGGGTGCTCAAATCCGAGCACGCGCGCATGCAGCGCGGGGTGCCCCAGCGCCTCGCCCTCTTCGCGAAGAACGGGGTGTTTGGGGCGACCTCCGTAGAGCGTGTCGCCAACAATCGGCGTGCGGTGATCGGCAAGATGCACGCGAATTTGATGCGTGCGCCCGGTCTCCAAGCGACAAGCGACAAGCGTCGCGACGCCCTTGCCGAACGTCTCCATTGGCCGAACGTGCGTGACGGCGCGCTTGCCCGCCCGGACGCGCGACGAGAACTTTAATCGGTCGGTGGGATGACGCCCGTGCAGCGTATCGAATGTTTGCGGCAAAACGGATCCCGTGCAAACCGCAACATATTCGCGTTCGATCGAGTGCGCCGCAAACTGCGCTTTCAGATGCTCTCGCGCCCGCGCTGTGCGTGCCACAACCATCAACCCGCTGGTGCCTTTATCAAGGCGATGCACAATGCCCGGTCGATTGTAGTCTTCAGCTATCTCGCCGCTGCTGGATGGCGTACCCGGAGGCAGGGCTTTACGGTCGGATCGATCGACGTGATCAACACGTTCGGCTCGACCGACGTCGAACACGCCGCGCGCAAGCAAGCCATTCACGAGCGTGCCGCTGTGGTGCCCACGCGCCGGATGCACCACAAGGCCCGCTGGCTTATTGACCACCACCACGGCGTCATCGAGATGCACCATCTCGAACGCGATTCCCTCTTCGGGCGCCGCTTCAGTCGCGGGCGGGGCCTCCGGCTCAACGACGATTTTCGCGCCCTCACGGAGCTTCTCGGAGGCTTTTTTCACGGCGCCGTCGACCGTGACGCTGCCGTGATCGATCCAGCGCTGCAATTCCGATCGCGACGGTCCGTCGCTCATCGCCGACAGCGTCGACGCGAGAAACCGATCGAGGCGCAGGCCCGAAGCCTCGCGCGGCACGACAAGCCGAAGAGTGCGCACAGCCCCGTGTCTAAACCAGACCTCACCAAATCGGTGATTGAATGTGACCTTTGGCCTTCACCAAGATGTCAACGAGAGCGCGATCGTAAAAATTTTTCGCGTAAAGCTCAGGCGCCACGCGACGCTTGTAGAGTGCACGCCCCTCTTCAATCTCTTCGGCGAGCACATCAAACAGCGTGTCATTGACGATTCCGGAGATGATCTTCTCTTCGTTGTAGAGCGACAGATCGCTCGCAATAGCGCGCGCAAGGCGGCGGGCAGCTTCGTCGGTCTCAATCAGCGGCATGAGCGGTTCTCCTTGGCGTGTCGAGTGCTTATGGCGCACCGGCTTGCAGGCGCCAGAGACTTCGTGAACGCGAACGCGGTCCCGAACTCGCGCCCCAGTATCGCGAACACGCAGGCGCTCTGTCAAAAGGTCCGGGCGCACAAGCCTCACGCCTGCCCCGCCTGGAACGAAAGAGGCTACTTAAAAACTACCCATCTTGGCGCGGCAGGCTTCCGCGTCGAGCGTTGTAACCGTGTCATTCCCAAAGGCCTGCATGAACGGGTTGGCAAGGGCTGCAGCGAGTTTCGCGCCTTCGGCGGCTACGTCGTCTAGATGCTGCTGAAGCGCGCTGGCTCCGGGTTTCGTGACCGGAAACGCGGGGGCTTGCACAATGTTCTCGCGCATGTGCATCCGCCCATCGGCGCCTTCTTGCGTCCAAGGATGCGAACGCAAGGGAACGAGCTCGGCGATCGCAAGGCCTAGCTTGTAGGCCACGTCTCGGCGATTGCCGAACACAACGCCTGCCGGCGAACCGAGTTCCGCAAGCTTCGACGCCGCCTTGAGGCGGTCAGCATTCCGCATCAGGCCGGCATCTTCGAGCGCTTGACCCACCGTGGTGAGACTGTTCCCTAGGAACCCATTAAATGCATCATACACTTTTTTAAAACTCGGAGCTCGCATGCGCTCGACGCGTTTCGGCACCGTGTCGAAGTCGGTTCCAACCCACAAATCATCGGTGTGCGCTAAGGCCGACAAGGCAACGGCAAGGTGCGTCGAGAGATAGTACGCGGTCGACCCCATCGCGACGCGCAATGTGTTCCAGTTCTCTTGGTTAGCTCGCACGTGAAGGTCGCAAAAAGCGCCTTGCAGGGCCTGCGTGCGCGACGACCGCACATCCGCACCACGCGACACTTCCTTGTTCGACACGCACGCGTTTGCAATTTGCAGATAGTTGCGCGTCATCATGTCGGCGAGCGCGTCGTTCAATCGCGCATCGAGCGGATCGGACGGGTGCATCGCGTTGGTCGGCGATGCATCGCACCGGGCCTTATCGCGATCTTTGGTCATTCGCGCGTAGGCCGCGAGGTAAGCGCTGTGCGGAGTACACCCAAACGGTTCGCTCTTGAGCTGTGCGAGGATCTGCCGTTGCACCTCCGACGCACTCCAGTACGAAAGCCTCACGTTTGCGTTGTCAGACCCCGCATTGAAAGCCGTGTTCGGGGCATTCGCGCTCAGGCTGCAAAACGGCATGGGAACGCCCGCGTTCGACCCCGACGCAATGGCAGCCGTACCGGGCCGCAACCCCTCAGCCGCCTCGTCAGCCGCTGGCGAACACGCCGCGCCTCCCATCATTACGGCAACCGACATCACGGCGACCGACGCGACCGCACGCCACCTTCCGCATCGACGCGACCGCTCTACTCGAACCATGAGCGCTTGGGTTTGCGACATGCGTGCCATCCGATCAACGCCAGCGATGCGGCAGAAATTTGGACTCGCGCCACACGTTTAGTCGGCGTTCGTGCGCAAACCACGAATGTTCCATGCACACGCTGGACAATCGCTGAGCAGCTGGTGAAACGGGAGATCACGGTCCGGCGACCATGGGTGATCACCGCCGTCACGGGAGCCCTTTCATCTTTGTCAGGCGTTCGACATTCTTGGGCTAGCCCGGCCCGGCCGCAACCGCGTAGGCTTGGCGGCCCCGGCGCGGACGGCCCTTTGGACCGGTCGCCCGCGGAAGTTCAACCTCGGTTGACGCCAACCCCTTTCGTTGTGGAGACATCACGATGAGCAAACTGCAAGGATCCAAAACCCACCAAAACCTCAAAGATGCCTTCGCCGGCGAGTCCCAGGCCAACCGACGATACTTGTACTTTGCACAGCAGGCCGACATCGAAGGCTTGCCCGAGATTGCGGGCAACTTCAAAGAGACGGCCGATGGTGAGACCGGGCACGCGCACGGCCACCTGAAGTACCTCGCGCAGGTAGGCGACCCGGCAACCGGGCTGCCTCTCGGAACAACCGAAAAGAACCTCAAAGCTGCCATCGCGGGCGAAACCCACGAGTACGAAACAATGTACCCGTCGATGGCGAAAACCGCGCGCGACGAAGGCTTCGATGATATCGCCGAGTGGTTTGAGACGCTTGCCAAAGCCGAAAAGAGCCACGCGGGCCGATTCCAAAAGATGCTTGAGACGCTGCGCTAAATCGCTCGCGCGGCATATCCGCCGAGAGCGATAAGCGAAAAGCGTAAGAGGCTACTCCGGTGATGAGCTGAACGCGATACGGCACACGCAGCGATTCAGCGTCAGCGCATCACCGCATTGCCGCAACCCTCGCCCCAGAAGCGCAACGCGAATCTCTCGGGGGAGTTCGGCATTCGCCTCTGAGCAACCGAGCACACCGGTCAGTAAAAACCACGCGGGGTGGTCGCGTTTGATTCCACGAAAGGCAGTGCGATGGCAAAGATTGATCCCAAACCGAAACACCCTCCCGCACTCGGATTCAAGCATCCCCTGTTCTGGGATGAACGCGATCATGAAACCGAGTTGCGACGCGTTTTCGAGGTCTGTCACTCGTGCCGTATGTGCGTGAACTTTTGCGGGAGCTTTCCTGCGCTCTTCAAGAGTGTCGACCGCGATATTGAAACGCGCGGCGCCCACGGCGCCGAATTGCTCAATGACCAAGACTTCGAGGCGGTCACCGAGCAGTGTTGGCAATGCAAACTCTGTTACATTGAATGTCCGTACACGGTCGACCAGGGTCACGCGTGGGCTCTCGATGTCCCGCGGGCACTACAACGCGACAAGGCCATTCGCGCGCGCCGTCGCGGCGTCACCTTGCAGGACCAAGTGCTCGGCGAACCCGGACGCCTTGGCGCCGCCATGTCAGGAGCCTTCGCGCCTATTTCGAACTTCGTCAATGCGCAGCGACTTCTGCGCAAAGTGAACGAGAAAGCCCTCGGAATCTCATCAAAGTTTCCAGTTCCCACGTTTGCGCGTGAGCCGTTCGAACAATGGCATTCGCGTCACACGCCTCTGCCCTCGGCCGGAACGAAGGGAACGGTGGCCATCTTTGCGACGTGCCTAGCAGATTACAACTTTCCGCGCATCGCGGCGGCAACAACCCGCGTGCTTGAAGTCAACGGCTACCACGTCATTCGGCCTCCCCAGCAATGTTGCGGAATGCCGAATCTCGACGGCGGCGACATCGACGCGGCGAAGGCAAAAGCGCAGTTCAACGTGGAGCATCTCCTGCCTCTGGTTGAGCAAGGAATGCCCATCATCGCGCCGGGCCCAACGTGCTCCTACACGATAAAAAAAGAATGGCCCGACTTGCTCGGCACGGCAGCGGCGAAAAAAGTTGCATCCCACACGTTTGAGTCGATGGAGTTTTTGGAAAAACTTCGCCGGGACAAATCCCTCGTCAAAGAGTTCACTCGCGGTCTCGGACGAATTGCGTACCATTCGGCGTGTCACTTGCGCG
>Ga0164292_10002944_pt1 | contig 13870 bp, 11 predicted proteins | sample GEODES117metaG_FD_111486 | JGI IMG/M metagenome (GOLD analysis project Ga0164292, IMG submission 111486) | Eutrophic lake water microbial communities from Lake Mendota, Wisconsin, USA - GEODES117 metaG | ecosystem: Environmental > Aquatic > Freshwater > Lake | place: USA: Lake Mendota... | reverse complement strand
CGAGCTGCCAACTCGCCTGCGCGTTCAAACCATAACCCGTCATCGCGGCACTCGTGCCACTCGAGACGCCACCACCACTGCGTGTCGTGTTGGCCGTCGCTGAAATCGAGGGCAACAACGGCGCACGTGCACCCTGCGTCACCGCGACGGCCTGCCTGAATCTCGCCTCGGCTAAGGCAATATTTTGATTGGAAATATTCAATTCAGTGATCAGGTCACTGAGCACAGGATCGTTGTACATCGACCACCAGGGACCGCGAGGCTCGTTCGCAGCCGGACGCGCCACCTTCCAACCCGGCGTTTCCTTAAACTGTGTCCCAACATCCATCGTCGGACGTACGTAATCCGGACCGACCATACAGCCGGTCAACAAGACGGACAGGCCACACACACTCGCAATGCCCGCCAAACGACACATCTGCTTTAAACGCATGACATACCAACGCAACAAACCAGACTTCATAGAGGTGTCGATCCAGTTCTAGAAGAAGGAGTATCCGATCGCGAAGGGGACCTCGCCGCAAGCCACAGGCGGAAGCGATCTAAATACAAATACACAACAGGGGTAGTGTAGAGCGTCAGAAGCTGACTCACCAGCAAACCCCCAAGAATCGTAATGCCCAGCGGCTGGCGTAACTCCACGCCCGCTCCCGTCGCAAATACAAGAGGCATGGCTCCGAAAATCGCCGCGCACGTTGTCATCAGAATCGGCCGAAAACGTGTCAAGCACGCTTGATGAATCGCTTCGCGCGGCGAAAGTCCAAGCCGTCTTTGCACATCCAACGCAAAGTCGACCATCATAATGGCGTTTTTCTTGACAATACCAATCAGCAAAAACACCCCGATGAGGGCGATCAGACTGAACTCCGTCTTGAGCAATAAAAGAGCGAGCAAGGCCCCAACGCCTGCAGATGGCAGCGTCGACAAAATCGTCAGAGGATGAATCGTGCTTTCGTAGAGCATGCCTAGCACCAGATACATGGTGATAAGTGCCGCCAAAATCAACCAAGGTTGATTGGCCAAGGCAGTTTGCAAGGCCGCAGCGGTCCCTTGAAAACCCGCCTGAATCCTGTCGCTTGGCAAGTTGATCCCAGCGACCGCCTGATCAATCGCCGCATTCGCTTGTCCGAGCGAGACACCAGGTGCCAAATCAAAGGAAATCGTATCGGCAGCCAATAAACCTTGGTGCCTGACACTCAGCGGCGCATTGGTCGTTTCAAATTTCGCAAACGCGGATAACGGTACCCGCTGGCCACTTTTACTCAAAACATAGACGTCGCTTAACGACTCCATTCCTTGGGCATGGCGCGGCGCGACCCCCATCACCACGCGATACTGATTTCTCTCTCCGTACATGACCGAAATCTGACGCTGACTAAAAGAGTTGTTCAGGACCGCCGAGATACTCGCCATCGGCACATTCAGTCGCTGTGCGGCATCGCGATCAATCACTATGGAAACCTGTCGCCCGCGATCTTCTACATCTGTATCTACATCCACAAGCTCGGGAAGCTGTGCGATCGCTTGCTGCACTTTCGGCAACCATTCCTTAAGATCAGAGAGCTCATTGGCCATCAACGTATATTGATACTGGGAACTGGTTTGTCGTCCACCCACCCTAATGTCTTGCTGTGGGATTAAGAACAGCCTAGCGCCCGGAAGACTGGCAAGTTGAGGTCTTAGGCGGTTGATGACTTGGCGCACAGATACCTTGCGTTCACTCACAGGCTTGAGCTGGACCGCCAAAAAACTAGTATTGCTGCCGCCACGACCACTCGCATAGGCCGTGACGGAATGAATCGCCGGATCTTTCATCAGCACCTGACGAAACCGATCCAACTTGGGTTTCATCGATTCAAACGATGTCCCATCATCGGTCGAAAAAAACCCAAGCATCATGCCGGTATCCTGCTGTGGAAAAAATCCCTTTGGAACAACACCGTACAGATAAAAATTAAATCCTACCGTCGCTGCCAGCAACAGCATCATGATTCGACCATGCGCCAACGCCCAATCCAAGGAACGCGAGTAGGCATTGAGGGTCGCATCCATGCTACGTACGAGCGCGCCTTCGATCCAACTGATGCGTTCTTTCGTTTCAGATTCAGGTGCTTTACGCTTGAGCAGTCGTGCGGCCATCATGGGCGTCAACGTCAAGGAAACAAACATGGAAATCAAAATCGCAACCGATAATGTCACGGCAAATTCGCGGAATAAACGCCCCAGCAATCCCCCCATTAACAAAATTGGAATAAAAACAGCAATGAGCGAAATGCTCATTGAAAGTACCGTAAATCCGACTTCTCGCGTACCACGCAATGTGGCTCGCTTAACCGACTCGCCGCGCTCGAGATGGCGCATGATGTTTTCCATCACCACGATGGCGTCATCGACCACAAAGCCTGTCGCGACGATCAAGGCCATTAACGACATCGAATTAAGCGAATACTCAAGCAAATACATCACACCGAAAGTACCGATCAAGGAGACCGGGACAGCTACCGTCGGGATTAGCGCGGCGCGCCAATTGCGTAAAAAGAACAACACCACCAACATCACGAGGCCAATGGCAATGACCAGCGTATATTCGGCCTCTTTGACCGAAGCACGAATACTGGGCGTACGATCTTGCGCAACGCTCAAATTTACATCGGCGGGCAACATGGCGCGCAATGTTGGAAGGTCCGCGCGGATCTCATCGACCGTGCGAATAATATTGGCCTTGGCTTCACTACGCACCAACACCAAAATCGCCTGCTGATGATTGAAATAACCAATGTTATTGACATCCTCAACAGAATCCTCAACACTGGCAACATCAGAGAGCCGGACAGGCGCATCATTACGCCACGACACAATCAAGGGTTTGTAGTCCGCCGCCTTCCAGAGTTGGTCGTTGGCCGTAATCAGCCAGCGATGACTTTCGTTTTCCAAAAAGCCTTTAGGCTTAGTCGAATTCGCTGCAGCAATCGCCGCTCTGACCGCATCCAGCGCAACGCCGTATTGCGCCAAGGCATCGGGATTGAGCTCGATGCGCACGGCGGGCAAAGAGCTTCCGCCAATCTGCACCTCGCCGACACCTTGCACTTGAGAAAGTTTTTGCTGAACCGTCGTCGAGGCAATGTCATAGAGCTGTCCCTGAGACAGTGTCGCAGACGTCAACGCCAAGGTCATGATCGGTGCGGCCGAGGGATTCGCCTTACGAAACGTGGGGTTACCCTGCAAACCACTCGGCATCATCGCACGAGCGGCATTGATCGCACCTTGCACATCTGTCGCGGCACTGTTGATATCACGACTCAGGTCGAACTGTAGCGTGATACGCGTCTGACCTGTCGTACTGCGCGAGGTCATCTCCGTCACACCCGCGATCGTGCCGAGAGAACGCTCTAGGGGCGTGGCGACCGTAGCCGCCATCACTTCAGGGCTAGCCCCAGGCATGTTGGCTCGCACAGAAATGACCGGTAGTTCAATCTGCGGCAAGGGCGCGATCGGCAATAAACCATGCGCGAGCCAGCCCGCCAACACCACGCCTAGCCAGATCAGCGTCGTCGCAACCGGACGTACGATGAAAGGGCCTGAGATATTCATGATGTCACGCGAGCATCTGGCGAACGCTTCCTTTTCGAAAGTAACCGATCAAAAAACAAGTAAATCACCGGTGTTGTAAACAAGGTCAATACCTGACTCACGAGCAGACCACCCACCATCACCAGACCGAGAGGCTGACGCAGTTCCGCCCCCGTTCCGGTCGAGAGCATTAGCGGGATCGCACCAAACAGCGCAGCGAGCGTAGTCATCAAAATCGGTCTGAATCGCAATAGCGCGGCCTGTTCGATCGCTTCTCTAGGCGAAAGTCCTGACTTTCGTTCGGCATCCAAAGCGAAATCAATCATCATGATCGCATTTTTCTTAACGATACCGATCAACAAGATAATACCGATGATACCGATCATGTCGAGATCACGTCCGGTCATTAACAAGGCAAGCAGTGCACCGATCGCAGCGGAGGGTAAGGTCGATAAAATCGTCACGGGGTGGATAAAACTCTCGTACAACACCCCTAGTACGATGTACATCGTAATAATGGCTGCGAGAATCAACAACAAGGTGCTGGACAGGGAGGCTTCAAAAGCGCGTGCCGCGCCTTGAAAGCGGGTTTGTATCCCTGGGGGCATTCCGATTTCTTGAGTCGCGCGGGTCACTGCCTCGACCGCGCTCGACAAAGACGTCTGTGGACTCAAATTAAAAGAGATTGTGACAGAAGGAAACTGATCCAAGCGATTAATGACCAGCGTAGTCCGGCCCTCCGTGACCTTGACAATTGTATTGAGCGCAATGGGTTTACCTGTGTTGCTCTTGACATAGACCGAACCTAAAGACGACGGGTCACGTCGAAATTGCGCGGGTACTTCAATCACGACACGATACTGATTAGACTGGGTAAAAATGGTTGAAATCTGGCGCTGACCAAAAGCATCGTAGAGGGCATCATCGATCGCGGCTGTAGACACGCCCAATCTTGCTGCGGCATCACGATCGATATGAATGAATGTATTCAGTCCATCCTCTTGCAGATCATCCACGACTCCCGTTAATTCGGGCTGCACCCTCAGCTGATCCACCAGCTTGGGTACCCACTGCGCCAAAAGTGAAGGATCTGCAGCCTCGAGCGTCATTTGATACTGCGTACGACTGACTCGATCCTCAACCGTCAGATCTTGAACAGGCTGAAAATAAAACTGCAAGCCCGTCATAGAACTCAATTCGTTTTCCAAGCGCCGGATAACTTGAGTCACATTTTCCTGACGCTCATTTTGATCACGCAATGCAATTTGCATGCGACCAGTATTGACGGCTTCATTGATACCATCAATTCCAATAAAGGAGGCGACACTCTCCACAGCCGGATCTTTTAAAATGACGCCGACAGCCTCTTGCTGCCGCTGTGACATTGCATCGAAGGATAAATTTTGAGGCGCTTGCGTGACCACTTGAATCAACCCTGTATCCTGCGCAGGAAAAAAACCCTTAGGGATCGCTAAGTAAAGAAGCGCTGTCAAGACAAAGGTAGCCAAGGCGACAAAAAGAGTCAACGTCTGATGCCGCAACACGATGTTCAACCCGCGGGCATAACTACGAATAAGTGCTTCAATCCAATCATGTGTTTTGCGGGCAATCCAACCGTAATTCTGCTCATTGCCGGCACGCAACAAACGGGCACACATCATCGGCGTCAGCGTGAGTGAAATAATTAGGGATAGAAAAATAGCGACCGCCAACGTGAGGGCAAACTCTCTAAAGAGGCGTCCGACGACTTCAGTCATAAACAACAAGGGAATCAACACCGCAATCAATGACAAGGTCAGGGACACCAAGGTAAAGCCGATTTGCGAGGCGCCTTTAAGGGCAGCCTGCAGAGGTTTTTCGCCTCGCTCAAGATAACGAGCGATGTTTTCAATCATGACAATTGCATCATCCACCACAAAACCTGTCGCGATTGTCAACGCCATTAAGGTCAGGTTGTTGATGCTAAAGCCCATGAGATACATGATGCCAAAAGTACCAATGAGCGACAGCGGCACGACCACACTAGGAATCAGCGTAGCCGTTAAGGTTCGCAAAAACACAAACGTGACCAACACAACCAGGCCAATGGCGATCAGCATTTCAACCTGGACATCCTTAACCGAGGCGCGAATCGTTTGCGTGCGATCCGACATGACCGTGACATCGAGATTTCCAGGCAGAGCCGTTCTAAGCTGAGGTAATAATTTATGAATGCGGTCAACGACCTCGATCACGTTTGCGCCAGGCTGACGTTGCACATTTAACAAGATCGCAGGCTGCTGATTCGCCCATGCGGCCAGGCGCGAGTCTTCTGCATCCAACACGACCTCGGCGATGTCACCGAGTCGCAAAGGCGCCTCGTTACGATACGCCACAATCAGATCTCGGTAATCCGCAGGATTACGAAGTTGATCGTTGGCATCGATCGTGGTTGAGCGTACCGGGCCGTCCAGCGTTCCTTTGGGCTGACTCACATTAGAGGCCACCACGGCAGTTCGAAGATCCGCAAGCGCCAAGCCATAGGCTGCGAGTGCTTGCGGATTCGCCTGGATACGCATCGCCGGTCTTTGTCCTCCGGCGATCGTCACTAAGCCCACGCCTGAGACTTGCGATATTTTTTGGGCCATCCGTGTATCGACGAGGTCACGCACCTGAGGCAATGGCACCGTAGGCGAAGTAATGGCCAGCGTGATGACAGCGGCATCCGCAGGATTTACTTTGTTGTAGATGGGCGGTGCCGGCAACTCTTTAGGGAGTAAGTTCGACGCAGCGTTGATCGCAGCTTGCACCTGCTGTTCCGCGACATCAAGTGGCAGCGACAAATTAAATTGCAAGGTGATAGAAGAGGCGCCTGTTGTACTGCTTGACGTCATCTGGCGCAGCCCCGGCATTTGTCCAAACTGTCTTTCTAACGGCGAAGTCACCAAGGCGGCCATCACTTCGGGGCTCGCGCCTGGATAAAACGTTGTTGTTTGTATGGTGGGGTAGTCCACCTCGGGCAACGAAGAAACAGGTAACCATTTATAGGCAATCAAGCCGCACAACAACATCGCGATCATCGAAAGTGTTGTCGCGACAGGCCGAAGAATAAATGGCCGGGAAATATTCATCGATTTGGCTCTATGACGCGTACCTTTGCACCTTCACGCAAACGGTCTACACCCTCCAGTACCACGCGCTCGCCCGCTTTGATTCCATCGAGAATCACCAAAGACTCCGCGGTCCTATCCCCTATTTTCACCACGCGCACAGAGGCCGTACCCTCAGGCTCAATGACATACACAAATGCACCTCGATTACCCTGCTGGATCGCACCAGCGGGAATCGTCAACGCATCCTTGAGTGTTCTAACTTTCATGCGAACATTGACGAACTGATTGGGAAACAAAGCATCATCCGCGTTTTTGAACTCCGCTTTGAGCTTGACCGTACCCGTCGTAATGTCTATCTGATTATCAATGGACATGAGTACGCCTTGTGCGAGACGCTTGGCGTCGGCACGATCGTATGCATCGACGTCAAGTTTTTGCCCTGCGAGCATCGGTTGTCGCACCGTGGGCAAATCATTTTCAGGAAGTGTAAAAACAACTGAAATAGGCTGAGTCTCGGTGATCACGACGAGGCCCACAGGATCATTCGCATTCACTAAATTGCCCGCATCCACGCGCCTTAAACCAAGCTTGCCGGAGATAGGCGCTGTGATGCGTGTATAGCTTAACTGCAGACGCGCGTTATCAACAGTCGCTTGATCGCTTTTGATCTGACCTTCAAACTTTCTGACAAGCGCTGCTTGCGTATCTAACAGCTGGGGAGCGATCGAGTCTTGTTTGCGCAAGGTCTGGTATCGCTGCAAATCACGTTTAGCGTTTTCATATTGCGACACATTTTGCTGTTGAGTTCCCAGAGCTTGATTGAGGGCGACTTCGAAAGGCCGTGGATCGATCAACGCCAATAAGGCGCCATCCTTGACCTGCTCGCCCTCTTTAAACAAAACCTCGAGCAACTCACCTTGCACGCGGCTTCGCACAGTCACGGTGTTTAAGGCGGTCACCGTACCGAGCCCACGCAAGTAAATATCAAGATCCTGCAGACGCGCCGCGGCCACCCTGACAGGCGTACCCGCATTCATCCCAGCAGGTGGCCCTTTTGTCGCCACTTTTTTCGTCGCGCCAAACTGCCACCAACCAAGACCCGCCAGCACTAAGGCAATCACCAACCACATCAAGGGCGAGCGAAACGCCGGCCTTGTCACATTGCTTTCTGACATATGAATTCCAGCACAGGCCCTAAAGGGCACAAAGGGTCATTTTGAAGGCGACGTCATGATTGACCGCCTGTGGTCGTTGTTCGCCACCCTGTGAAGAGTAACGAATCCAGACCATATATTTGTTGGCGCTGATTTCAGGGAACACGTCTGCTGACTCATCCACCCAGACGCGAAGTAGCTGATAGGTTTTGCCAGCAAGCATTTGCTGATAAGCCCCTTGCGGTGCGACTGCATCCGTCGGCTGCCCCGTCTCGCGCAATAGGCGCATGACCATACTAATTCCTGCTTGCAAGGGCATCAGAGAAGACATCCAACGCTGCAAATCATTGCACCGCTGCGCTTCTGTTCTGTATTGCCAGGCATGAAAGGATGGCATATCCACCTGCGTGCCACCGCCGGGTACGGCTAAGCGTCCTCTCAAACTACTGAGCCACTCGTTGGCTCTGAGCTCCTGACCTGTTTTACCTGCAGCATTGAGAGTGGTAATGACACGTTCAATTTCTACAAGCATTTCCGCTAATGTTTTCGGCTCCACCCCGGGGTGATCTCGCAATGACTGCAAAACGCCGCGTTGTCGCTCTAAATCTTGGAGGACAGTCCCTTTCATATCGGTACGTTCAGTCGCGTCCAGCAAGTCAAACAATGCCGCGAGCGCGACCTGATGGTGCCTCGCATCGCCAGGCTTCGCAAAGAACATCATTCGATCGAGCAACGACTCCAAGCGCATTAGCGCACGGACTCGCTCATTAAATGGGTATTCAAAAAGAATCACTGGTTCTCATCATCCAAGCCGATGCGGCATTTGCGGTGGATTTAACGCTTTTAGCCTGATTTTGCTAGGTTACACCACGCTTTATGCAAGACCAATACTTGTTTTTCAAGATCCGCCAAGGATGTTGTTGCCATATTGGCAATTATATCGTCCGCCGCAACTTGACGCTCAGTCCGAGACACCTGCGCCGCCATAATCCGACGAATAGTCTCGATGGGAATTGCGCTGCGGGCTTGCACGCGGGCAATCTGCGTCTCCTCTTCACAATCGACCACACAAAGTCGGTCGACTCTGTCGCGCCAGCGTCCGGACTCGATCAACAAAGGAACCACAAAAACAGCATAAAGCCCTTTTGCCTCATGGGCTTGACGCAGCACCTCCTGAGCGATCATGGGATGCAAGATGCCCTCTAAATCAATTCGGCGACTCGCGTCCGCGAACACTAGTTCACGCATCCGACCCCGGTCAAGGGCACCATCCTCATCAATCAGCTCGGCGCCAAAAGCACGGCGAATCGCCTCGATCGCCGCTCCGCTCGGCGCAGTGAGCTGATGCGCAATCAAATCCGAATCAATCACAGTCGCACCCCAGCTCGCCAATAAATTAGCGACATGGGTCTTGCCTGAGCCTATACCTCCGGTCAGACCTAACTTGAACATCTCGTTTCTCCTGGAAATTCGCTTACAACGTATCGAAAAACAGCATCAGGATACCTCCAAGCGCCAAACCTGGCCCAAAGGGCATAGGCTCACGTAACCGGCGCCCACCAAAAAAAGTGCCCAAAACGATCACCACTATGCTTGAAGTGCACGCTAATAGCCACACAAAAGGTAAAGCCCAGCAACCCAACCATGCGCCAATCGCAGCCGAGAGTTTGAAGTCACCATGCCCCATGAGCGTCTTACCCAGCCAAGACCCCAACAAGCCTGCAGGCAACCAAAGGACAATATATCCCGCCGCCGCCCCCCAAACCGCGAGCTCCAGCGACCGCTCGCCCAAGCCCGCAGCATGCCACAGCAAACCCAGCCACAAAAGAGGCAGCGTAAGGACATCCGGCAACAAATGCGTACGAGCATCAATCCGGGCAAGTAGCAAAAGCACTGCGCAAAAAGCAAACGCCACAAACGTCTCGACTTCCAAGCCCCAGAGTAAGGCGGCACTCGAGGCGCATACACATAACAGCGATACGAACAGGACATCCTGCCACTGAAGCGCGCGAATTGCCGGTTCGGTCCAGGTCAGCAAATGCATCTCAGAACTCTCTATTAAGAATTGTTGAGGGATTTTCCACGATAACCAAAGCAGGGGGACAGACAACAACAAACCTATCATGACCCCCGCGAGCACGATCCATAGCTGCTCACCCACTTTAATCTTTCCTTTGTAAGAGATGTGCAGCCCTGATGCCAAGTGCGTAAAATGCAATCATTCTTAGTAAGATCCTTTTGTTTTTAATTGGGAAGGTCATCATGTCAGGACGAACCGCAGGGCACTCTACTCTCCGTGCAACGATATACCGCACTCTTGCCCTTTGCATGCCCGTGGTCGTTGCCGGCTGCGCCCAGATGCAGCAGCAAATGCAACAGCCCGGCTACTACAACCCTCCGGTTGCTAGCTCAACCACGGACGCCATTGAACATGCTGAGTCGCCTTACGGCAGTCAGACGATGCGAGCGCCAAGCCAGTTGCAAATCGGTCTAAAAGGACGCGCCTCGGACGCTGCGCCTGTGCAAGGTCAGCCATCCAGTGCGACTCAAGCAGCGGCTAACGCCAAGCAAGGCGCAACAGCAACAACAACAGCAGCAGCGGCAAACGACTCGCTCCAAGCCTCTCTGTTTCCCGAACCACTGACCTTTGCTGGCACCTTGCCCTGCTTTCACCCTGAAATGAAGTGCTCAGCGCAACGCATCACGATCACCTTGGCACCCAATGGTCGCTGGCGTGCCCGTGCTGCCTACTTGGAACAAGCAAGCAAAAGCGGCTCTGCACTGACTGATCAAGGTTGCTGGCGCGTAATCCCTCAGGCCGTTCCCCGCATTGTTTTGCTTAACCCCTCGGGTAACGTTCGCGCAGAGCTCGCGCTGACCTCGACGAACGTGCTGCGTCTAGTCTCCATCAACGGGGATTCGGTCAATCTAACTTACACGCTGACTCGACAACCTGATCTCGATCCGATTGACGAACTCAACAAGACCACAGCACCTAACTGCCCATAAGAAATACCTTGATCAAGGCTCAGGATTCTTGCACACCTCGCGAGCGAGTTGTACCGCATTGCGCACGCCCATTTTGTAAAAAATGCGTGCCCGATGCGCCTCGACGGTTCGCATCGAAATCCCTAGTTCGATTGCGATGAATTTGTTTGATTTACCCTCCGCGACGGGGTGAATCACATCGCGCTCTCGCGCAGTCAGTGCTCGCCAACCCGCACCACGATCATCGTCAGGATGTTTCATCTTGCCTCCTTATCAACACGAGGCAAAGTCTGGCAGAGCATGTACTAAAAGGTAAGCTGTCAAATCTGACAGGCGGATATACCCTAGGTACCTATTGACATTTAAAGCTCGAGGTTGTCGATCAGGCGTGTAGCGCCAAGCTTGGCCGCTGCCAAAGCAACCAGCGGTTCGCCAGCAGCCACTTGCTCAATCGTAGGCTTGTGTAAATCACGCTGTCGACGAACGGCGATGTAGTCAACCTCCCAACCACGTTTGGCAAGGACCGAGGTAACCTCCGCGGAGAGTTGTTCGACATCATGCCGACCTGCTCGGAGTTTGCTTTGCATGGACTGCAATAGCGCAAACAATTGTGGCGCTTCTTTGCGCTCGTTGTCTTGCAAATAAACATTGCGCGACGAAAGCGCCAAGCCATCGTCCGCGCGGACTGTCTCATGCGCCAAGATTTCAACTGGCAACTGAAACTGTCTACACATATTACGTATCACCATCAGTTGTTGATAGTCCTTTTTTCCAAAGACAGCGACACGAGGCTGAACGCAAGAGAAAAGTTTGAGTACAACGGTACTCACACCACCAAAGAAACCGGGACGATGCTCGCCCTCGAGGATGTCGCCCAACTCCTGGGGAGGCTGCACACGATAGCTCTGAGGCTCAGGGTAAAGCTCGCGCTCATCCGGCGCGAATAATGCATAGACATTTCGATCACGCTCAAGCTTGGCGATATCGTCCTGCAACGTTCTGGGATAGCGCTCAAAGTCCTCGTTGGGACCAAACTGCAAGCGATTAACAAAAATACTCGCGACAACAGGGTCTCCATGCTGCCTGGCGAGTTTCATAAGCGCCAAATGGCCCGCATGCAGATTACCCATGGTAGGCACAAAAGAAACACGCAACTGGCCTCGTAGCTGGTCACGTAACTCTTCAATCGTATGTACAACCTTCAATACTTTCTCCGAACGCGGTATGACGAGTGGTCAAACCGCAGCGCTGGTGTAAGCCAGTCGCACATAGATAGGCGCATAGGGCTCGGCCTGTGTGATTTCGAGCAAAGATTCGCGCGAAAGTTCGAGTAACGCGAGAAAATGCACGACCACGACGGCGACTGCAGCCCCCTCTGAGATACGTTCCATAAAGAGCTCGCCAAATTCGATGAAACGCACATCGGACAAACGCCTCAAAATATGCGTCATATGATCGCGCACCGATAATTGCTCGCGTGTAATGTGATGATGTGCATTCAGTTTGGCACGCTTAAGGATATCGATCCAAGCTTGACGCAAATCTTCGACGCTCACCTCGGGCAAAGCACGCTCGATACGCAAATCTGCAAAAGCCTGTGAGCGCTGAAAATCACGTCCCAATTGTGGCAAGGCATCCAGCTTTTGGGCTGCCAGTTTCATTTGCTCGTACTCAAGCAGACGTCTGACGAGTTCTGCGCGCGGATCCTCGGATTCTTCGCCGGAGTCTGTTTTCTTGACTGGCAAGAGCATGCGCGCCTTGATCTCAATGAGCATCGCGGCCATCAAGAGATACTCGGCGGCAAGCTCGAGATTGTGCATCCGTATCTGATCGACATACGACAAGTATTGTCTCGTCACTTCGGCCATCGGAATGTCCAGAACATTAAAGTTCTGTTTGCGGATAAGGTAAAGCAATAAATCCAGAGGCCCTTGAAAGGTCTCAAGAAAGACCTCAAGCGCGTCAGGTGGAATATATAAATCATTAGGCAACGAGAACAAAGGTTCGCCATACAGTCGCGCAAGCGCAACCGCATCGATGACATCCGGGGTGGTGTCTATCGAGGGATCAACGAGCGCATTCAGACTATCGCCTGACACTTGATTTGGCACCATCGAGTTCTAGTCGTTCTGATAGACGTAGGGATTTTGACGGACACGCGCCTGTTTAAATGCTTCGTTCAACTCAGGGTCTTGCGGGCGGTCCCAGAGACGGGCACGACCGTCGCGTTGCCGTTGCTCGACATCAGGATGCTCCGACTTGTATTTCTGGAGGAACTGTGTGATTTCTGAGGTGTATTGGTCTGCCATAACTCGTCAACAAAAGGTTAGACTGCTCGCTAGTGTACTGTAGAGCCGCCCATGTCTAGCCACCCCCTCGAAGTACCCACCGCTGCCCAGCGCATCTTGCCCTTTATTGTTGGCTGCGCGCTTCTGATGCAGATGCTGGATTCAACGGTCGTGATCACGGCACTGCCTGCCATGGCACGTGATCTTGACTCTGATCCAATCAGTATGAACATCACGATTACGTCTTACCTGATCGCGGTCGCGATGTTCGTACCCGTCAGTGGCTGGGCGGCAGACCGCTACGGCGCGCGCAGAGTGTTTATTGCCGCCATTGCCCTCTTTACCCTCAGCTCGCTGACCTGTGCGCTCTCAAACTCTCTGACACAGCTAGTGATGTCGCGTGTCATCCAGGGCCTGGGAGGCGCGATGATGGTTCCGGTCGGCCGAATCATATTACTCAGAACCATTCCTAAACATAACTTACTAAAAGCAATGGCCTTTTTATCGATGCCGGCATTGATCGGCCCGATGGCTGGCCCTCCCCTAGGAGGGCTTTTGGTCACCTATGCCTCGTGGCATTGGATTTTTCTGATCAACATACCAATCGGCTTACTTGGCATTTGGCTCATTCTCCACTATGTGAAAGAGCTACCGGCCGATGCCGCGCCACCCCGACTCGATGTGATTGGATTTTTACTCAGCGCCATTTGCATGGCTGCCCTCGTGAGCGGTTTTGAATCACTCGGCCATGGCGGCCCCTCTGCTTGGATCTCATTGG
>Ga0164292_10002943_pt1 | contig 13871 bp, 19 predicted proteins | sample GEODES117metaG_FD_111486 | JGI IMG/M metagenome (GOLD analysis project Ga0164292, IMG submission 111486) | Eutrophic lake water microbial communities from Lake Mendota, Wisconsin, USA - GEODES117 metaG | ecosystem: Environmental > Aquatic > Freshwater > Lake | place: USA: Lake Mendota... | reverse complement strand
TTGGATGATACTTACTTAATGTGGGGAGCAGAAATACTAAAAGACCCTATGATAAAACAATTCAAAATAAAAAATGTTGTTGTTTGTGAAAATTACTTTGATAGAGAAACTACTTATAAAGAAAAAATACAATTTATAGATAAAAGAGAAGAATTTAAGAAATATAATGAAGAAATGTTCTACATTGGACTGGAAAATTTGATGAAGAATAAATAATTTTATATTTATACCCATATATACAATCAATATTAATATGAAATTTGAAGTAACCAACCCAAAAGTTTGGAAAGCATTAAGTGAAAAAAATATACCAATGTCTGATAAGATTAAGGTGTATGAGAAATTAGGTGGAGCATACCGTTGGGGAGAAGATGAGGGAGAGCAAGTGTTCAACAAAATGACAGAACTGTTGAAACATAAAATGAATGAAGAGGATGATAATTCTTCTTCAGAAGCTTCTCCAGAAGAAACATTGGCAGGATTGAAAGATATGGCAATGGGTAATTTAGAAAGAATTGCAGATTATGCAAATATGATTGAGGTGAGAATGCAAGATGGACAAGAGTTAGATTCGTGGATGTACTCTCAACTTACAGTAGCATTGGAAAATCTAAATTCAGTACATGATGCAATGGATGGTGATGATGGTGAAAGAGAACCAATGAAAGAAGGTGTATCACCGAAAGAATTAGATAGTATAAAATCGGCAGTAGAAGCAGCATCATCGTTTATGAATGTAGGTGCACAGTTAAAAAGTGCAGGTTTACGATACACATTCGCAACAGAACCGTTGGCAATTTACATTGTACAACCAACCCCAAATAGTAAAGTAGCAATTATTAACAAAAGATACGCAACTAGTCCCGATTTCGTAGTTGGTGATATTGCAGTCGGTGTAATGGACTAATTATGGAAAACTTATATTCAGTATTAATAACGGCAGTAACAGTATTAGGTGGAACAGGAGCTTTCCGTTATTACGAAAAAAGAGCTCAAAAGAAAGAAAAAGATGATGAGTTCATCAGACACGATTGTAAAGACCGTATTTCAAAATTGGAAGGATTATTAGAAGCAGCTGGTAAGGAAAAAGATGACCTTCGTAATATGATTTTAGCTCTTACGAAAGAAGTAGCTGCACTAACTGTTAAAGTAGAATATCTAACAAAAGAAAACGAAAAACTTACCAAAGTTGGAAGTAAGAAAATATTAAATGGCTAAATCAACATCGGGTATTTGGAACGGTAGAAAAGTTGAATTTGGTAAGGTTTATGGAAACCCTATGGTAACTGCATTTGGGCAAGTTAAAGAGGTTATGGGAAAAAAGTTACGAGTATTTGATTTTGATGATACATTAGTTCAGACAAAATCACATATATACATCACACACAAAGACGGTAAAAAATCAAAATTAACTCCTGGTGAATATGCAGTATATGAACCAAAAAAAGGAGATAAATTTGATTTTTCTGATTTTGAGCAAGTAAAACAACCACAAGAAATTAAAGGTGTTACCGATTTACTAAGAAAGCTTGTAAAAGCAGAAGGTGAAAGAGCAATCGTAATATTAACTGCAAGAGGTGCGTATAAACCAATTAAAGATTATTTACAAGATATTGGTTTAAGGGATATATATGTTGTTGCATTGAATAGTGCTGACCCACAAGATAAAGCAGATTGGATAGAACAAAAAATTAAAGAAGGATATAATGATGTATTCTTTATTGATGACTCTCATAAGAATGTTCAGGCAGTTAAAGCATTAGAAAAGAAGTATCCTGATATTAAGATGCAAGTTAGACAAGTTAGACATGATGTACCTAATGCACCAAAAGAAGAAAGTATAAATAAATTAAAATCATTATTACCTAATAAGTTATGATATACCTTTTTACAGGTCAACCAGGAAGTGGTAAAACTACAATAGCAAAGAAGTTACAATTTTGGTTACAAACCGATAAAAAAAATTGGAGAAAAGATGTATTTCATATTGATGGAGACCAATTAAGAGAACTATTCCCCAACACAGATTATTCTAAAGAAGGTAGAGAAAAAAACATTCAGAAAGCATTTGATATTGCAAAATATTTAGATAATTGTGGTAGTGATGTAGTAATATCATTAGTATCACCATACATAGAGTTAAGAGAACAATTTAAATCAGAATGTAAAGTACAAGAAATTTACTGTCATACTAAAAAAATGAGAGGTAGAGAAAAGTTCTTTGCATTGGATTATCAACCACCAAAAGAATTCTATGTAGATTTAGATACATCGGATACACCAGACAACACTTTTTCAAAATTAATAAAAATTTTAGTTTGATATACTTATTAATAAAAACAAATAGTTATTAGTATGGAAAACGAAGAAGAAAGTGAAAGTGGTTTTTTTCCTAACATAGAAGTTAAGGCAAACACCACAAAAAGAGGGTTGGGTGCTAAACCCCTATTAGAATCACAAATCAAAGCAGCACAAGAAAAATCAAAATCCGCATTTGAAGCAGCAAGAACATTGGGTGTATCTTATAACACATATAAGAAGTATGCCAAATTATACGGTATTTTTGAAGACCTTAAAAATCCATTTGGTGTTGGCATTCAAAGAAACGTTGGAATCAGAAATATAAAATACAATATAGAGGATTTAATCAATGGTAAACATTTAAAATATCCATTACATAAATTTAAAAATAAACTATTCGCAAGTGGATATGTACCAAAAGTATGTAGTAGTTGTGGATTTGGTGAAGAACGAATTAGTGATGGTAAGATGCCTCTTTTAATTGATTTCTTAGATGGTAATTTAAATAACAGAGTATTAGATAATATCAGACCTCTTTGTTATAACTGTTTCTTTTTATTAGTAGGAGATAGGAACGTTAAAAATTGGTATGCCGATAATGGTGGAATACCTGAAAATGATGACATTTTAAACAATTTAAACATAAATGAAGATGAGTAACAGAAAGTATTTGCCTACATTGGCAGAATTAGTAGATAGATTGAGTATTGCTCAATTAAAAGAAAACTTTATCACAGAGCATAAAGAAGAGTATAAACAAGAAATACAGGATATTCTACATGATATTCAATTATTATTAGATGATGCCGAACCATTAACATCTGAAACTATTAGAGCAATTGTAGTTCTTTCACAAATGAACTTACATATTTGGCACAATGAATCTAACTATCGTAAAGGAATCAAAGACGGTAACAATTTAGAATTGACACATGGTTTAAACGGAATCAGAAATACTTCTAAAAACAAAATACAAGAAGTAGTTGGTGGTAGAAAAGATTACAAAATAGATTGTTTAGCAGCAGAATTTAAAGATTGGGAAATTAGTTGGTAATATGAATTACGAAACTATAGTATATAATTCTTACAAAATATATAAAGTAAAAGTAGATTTAGATATTGAATCAATTTTTAAAGAAATATACACAGATGAACAATATGCAAATATAACATATTCAACGGATTCATTTACTGGAAAGAACACACGTCAAATGTATCAAGAATGTTATGATACTTTAAAAACAATATATGAGATAGAATTAAATAAATCTATTAAAACGGGTTATCAATGTGGTTGGATATTTCGTGCACATCCAAATGATGATACTGGTACATATCACGTGCATACAACATTGGGGAATCAATATGATACGAGTGGTAATCAACTGTTATCGGATTATTCTTGGACATACTATTTAAATATACCAAATATTGTATCAGGTGTGGAAGGTAATTTATTTTTTAAAGATGGTGATAGTGAACCAATTTCATTTTTACCTGAAAAAGGTTATTTGTATTCGTTTCCATCTTCTTTATCACATAGACCAAATGAAGCACCAAATTCAACAAATCAAAGAATAGTAGCAGTTGCAAATATAAAATTTATATATGAATGATAAAATAAAATTTGAAAGAACATATAAAACGGCAGAATGTGTTTCTATATGGAAATACGATTTGAGTAAGTTTACAAACGGTCCAATATCAGTAGAACACAAATGGAATCCAGAATATTTAAAAGAATTAGAATTAAAACAAAAAAGAGGAAGATAATTTGGAAAATTAAAAAAAATGTAGTATATTTGTGGAAACAAAATTAAATAAGTTATATGGCAAAAATTATTAAGTTTGACACAGAAGTCAGAAGCGGATTAAAAGAGGGTGTAGACAAGTTGGCAAATGCCGTAAAGGTTACACTTGGTCCAAAAGGTAGAAACGTAATTCTACAAAAGCAATTTGGTGTTCCCCATATCACAAAAGATGGTGTATCAGTTGCAAAAGAAATTGAGTTGGAAGACCCAATCGAAAACATCGGAGCACAATTAGTAAAAGAAGTTGCTTCTAAAACTGCTGACCAGGCAGGAGATGGTACTACAACTGCGACAGTCCTTGCACAAGAGATTTTCTCATTAGGTGTGAAGAATGTAACGGCAGGAGCAAATCCAATGGATTTAAAGAGAGGTATTGATGATGCAGTTCGTATCGTTGTAAGTGAGTTAGAAAAGATTGCAAAACCAATCAACACATCCAAAGAAATTGAACAAATTGCTACTATTTCTGCAAACAACGATTCATCTATTGGAGCAATGATTGCAGAAGCAATGGATAAGGTTGGTAAAGATGGTATCATTACCGTAGAAGAAGCAAAAGGTACTGAAACATCTGTTAAGACTGTGGAAGGTATGCAGTTTGATAAGGGGTATCTATCACCTTATTTTGTAACCAATCAAGAATCAATGGAAGCAGAGTTAGAATCACCATATGTGTTGATTTATGATAAACGCATTTCTGCAATGAAAGAGATTCTACCTTTATTAGAATCAACTGCACAGACAGGTAAACCTTTATTAATTATTTCAGAAGATTTAGATGGAGAAGCATTGGCAACTCTTATTGTAAATAAAATGAGAGGAACTCTTAAAGTTGCAGCAGTTAAAGCACCTGCATTTGGTGATAGAAGAAAAGAAATCTTACAAGATATTGCAACAATCACAGGTGGTACTGTAATTACAGATGAACTTGGATTAAGTTTAGAAAAAGTAACTTTGAATCAATTGGGTAAAGCTGAAAAGATTACAATTGATAAGGATACAACTACAATCATTAACGGAGCTGGTAAATCGGAAGATATTAAAGCAAGAATTGATTTGATTAAAAATCAGATTGAGAAATCAACATCAGATTACGATAAAGAGAAATTGCAAGAAAGATTATCTAAATTAGCAGGTGGTGTAGCAATCCTTTACATCGGAGCAACTACGGAAGTAGAAATGAAAGAGAAGAAGGATAGAGTAGATGATGCTTTACACGCAACCAGAGCAGCGGTAGCAGAGGGTATTATTCCAGGTGGTGGAACTGCTTTAATCAGAGCACAAACTGCATTAGAACAAATTAAAGTTGATGTATCGGATGATTACCACACAGGTATTCTAATAGTTAGAAAAGCAATCGAAGCACCTTTGAGAACTATTGTTCAGAATGGTGGAGGCTCTGCTGAAGTAATAATTAACGAAGTGAAAGGTGGTAGAGGTAATATGGGTTACAATGCGAGAACTGAAAAGTTTGAAGATTTGGTTGTAGCAGGTATTATTGACCCAACTAAAGTGACCAGATTGGCACTACAAAATGCATCATCAATTGCATCATTATTATTAACCACAGAGTGTGTAGTAGCTAGTAGTAAAGAGGATGAAAAACCTCAGTTACCACAAGGTGGATTTGGAATGTAAAATTTAAACAAACAATAAAAAACAAAAAAGTTATGGCAAAGTATTACGCAGTTACAGTAGCAGTAGAAGTTGAGGATGCAAAAGGCAAAATCAAAAAACAAAGAGAGCAGTATTTAGTAGATGCATTATCCGTTACGGAAGCAGAAGCTAAGTTAGTTCAGAAGTTTGTAGATGAAGCAGTACAACTTGAATACGAAGTAGTTAAAGTTTCAGATACAAAGATTTTAGAAGTATTCTAATATGGAAACCGAACTTAAAGAAGAAAAAGTATTAGTTCTTAAAAGAGTTCCACCAGGAGACAGATGGGTATTTGCAGATGGTTCATCCAAAAGCATTTATCCATCTCTTACCGATGGATTAGAAGCTTGGTTTCAAGATTCAGGTGATACTCAATTTTATATTGATGCTAGACAGGGAACTGTAGAAATTATTGTAGAAGAAGAGATTGATGTTCCAGTAAAAAGATTTTCTTTGTACGGAGAAGATTAACATTTTTTTATATATTTATAATAAACAATTTAAACCAAATAAACATGAGTACAGTTATTATAGTTTTAGCTTTATTAGCTATTGGTGTAGGTAGCATAATTTACCTAACCAAAAAATCAATTATTAAAGACTCTGATGGTGATTTTATTCCAGATGTGGTTGAAGATAAAATTGAAGAAACAAAGAAAAAAGTGGAAAGAGTTAAAGAAGAAGTTTCAGATGTTGTGGAAATTGCCAAAGAATTAACTTCACAAGTTAAAGATGTAGCAGAAGCAGCAAATGGAAAATCTAAATCCCGTAAAGGTAGAAAACCAGTAGCTAAAAAATAGTAGAGTATCAATCGGTTATGTTATAATTTTTACTTATAAATTGTAACAAAATGGCAAAAGCAAAAAGTTCTGTTGGTAATAGCAACAAAAAGGTAACATTCGGAAAAAGAGGAAAAGGTAAAGCTAAAAAGGCATTTTCTAAATACGAAGAGAAGCCAAAAAAGTATAGAGGACAAGGAAGATAATGATACGATTAAAATCACTACTTAACGAGGAAGAGGTTGTAAAAAACAAAGAAACTGGTAATGTGTATGTGGTTCAGACGATGAATCCTGATAAACACGTTAAACCTACACCTGCTGAAATTGAAAAAGCAAAAGCAAAAAATGGTGGACAGTTACCAAAATCAGAACCTCAATCTCCACAGAAACCACAGAATACTGCACCTACTAAACCAGCTCAAAAATTGAGTGGTAGTGATTTAAAAACATCTGCTGAAAAAAGTAGTGGAATACCAATGTTGAAAGACTTGATGCCTAATGCAACATTTGATAGAAAACCACTTTCTGCAATTGCTCCAATTGAAAGACAACAAATATCTACTATTATAGATAAGTTGGCAGAGTTGGGTAAGCAAGCAAAAGAAAAAGGAGAACAGGCACCCAATTTTAATCTATGCCAAGTATCTGTTCCAGGTACCAACCTTTATTGTGATGGAAACATTGGTATCCCAAGAGAGGATATGCCACAATTCAAAGGAACACCTGAAAAGGGTTCACCTGCCGATAAACTACCTAGAGATAATAGTGGAGAAGTAGATACGGAAGAGTTCTTTAAGGATATGTTAAATAAACAAGGTATCAAAGTATCAGAACCTGCGAAAGTTCCTGCTGATAGATTAAAAGCAACTCAATCTGAATTAGTTGGTGTTAAAGTAGCAGGAATGGCAGGTGTGTTAGAAGACCCAAATCACCCAGCATACGGTAAAATTACTGCACCTATATATGTATCCAATGATGGGTATGTTTTAGATGGACACCACAGATGGGCAGCAATTGTTGCACATAATGCAGCACATCCTGATAAACAAATACCAATGAATGTTAGAGTTATCGATGAACCTATCAGACCATTGGTAAAACGTTCGAACTCATTTGCAGAAACAATGGGTATCAAACCAAAAGCAGCAGATACAGGAGCATCAGGAGGACCAACCCCAATTGTATCTTCAGAAAAAAAAAAAGTAGAGGTAGCAAGTATTAAAGGAAAAGCATCTGGTAAACAAATTCAAACAATTGAATTACCTGGTGGTGGACAAGTATTTGGTACAATACATAAAAACACCAAAATGGTTGATGATATACTCAATCATGTAAAATCTACAATACCACAAGAAAAATGGAAAGATATTGTTTTTGTAGGTGAAGGTGGTGCAACAAATGATAAAGGCGAATTAGAGTTCAATGATGAGATGAAATATGCAGCACCAAAGTTTAAAGAATTAGGTGCAGGTATTGACACTTGGGATGGAGATGAATTGGATGTGCACAATGACCAATCCAAATTGTATAAAAAACAAATGGAAAAAACTGGTCTAAATCATTCGCAAGTTAAAGCAGGTAATTGGGCAAGTATGATTGGACAGGGTGAAGGAACTGATACTATGAGTCCTAATGATTATTTGGATAACGAAGGTAAACAATTCTTACAGAATGCTGCAAAAGAAGCAGGATTACCACCAATATCCAGTTTTGATAATCCAACGGGAGAAATACCAAACGGAGATAATTGGAAAGGAAGTGGAGATATAGGCACATTGTATAGATTATCATTTCCAGAAGATAATGGTGATAAAGAAACAAAGATAAATAATATTCAAGTTGCTTTTAATGAAATAAGAGACGAGAATATTTTAGATAAATCAAAAGAACTACAAAAGAATGGTAAAATACCAATTGTAGTAGCAGGGGAGGGGCACGTTGAACTTGTTAAAAAGGCAATGAGTAAACCATCAAATTTAGCAGAACTTTCATTAAGAGGTATTCTTAAATCTATAAAAAAATAATATGTTTCCAGTTAGAGGATATTATAAACCAGAAGCATTATTCCATACTATTTCAGAATGGGAAGGGATAGCTAATGAGTTTTTAAATCTTGAAAAACAAGGATACGATACACGAGGTGGTGTTATAGATAATAACGCAACTTTAGTAGGATTGATTAACAAATATTTTGGTTATCAGCTATATGTTGAAACCGAATTATATGATGAATATACTAAAAAGCAAGTATTGGATTTCATTGAAGATTTTGTGAACCATAGAGTATGGGGATTAAAAACTGAATTTGAAAAATATATTGTGAATATAGATAATGATAAAGTTGCTTTCTTCTATTCAAGAGGAGCATTAGAACCTTATATATTGTTAGATAAGGAATTCACACAAGAAACATATGGTAGTACCGATATTGAAGTAGAAACACTACATTGGGCATCTGAACAAGGATTAAAAAATATTGCAGATGGTATTCAACAAGGATTTCAATATTCAATATCAACATTTACAACACAGGCAAGAGAGTTTTTCAGACCTGAAAGTAATGTATTAGTTAAAATAAAAGGTAAGTTAGTAGCAGCTTTTCAATCTGATGCGAAGACTTTGGTTACAGACCGTGGCAATAGAGCCGCAAATCTATTTCGTTTTTCCTACCCAGACAATGAAAACAATCTTTGTAGGAATTGGGAACAATGTAAAAATGATAAAACATTTTTATGGAACGAAATTGTTGTAAAACCAATATCTATATTAGATTATAAAAAAGTAGAAAAATACTAAACTCAACCAATTATGCTATTAAAAAGAGGAGATAACAACGAAGATGTAAAAAAATTACAGACTAAGTTGGGCTTAGAACCAATTGGAAATTTTGGTCCTAAAACGGAAGATGCAGTAAAGGCATTTCAAACTAAAAACGGATTAACTGCCGATGGAAAGGTTGGACCTAACACATGGGCAAAAATCATGGGTGAAACACAAGTTGTTAAACCTGCATTTGTACCACCTACACCGGCACCGGTTGTAGCAGCACCTACACCACAACCAGTAGTAACACCTGTTGCAGCATCATATCCAGGTCTTAAATTGGATAAGTTAAAAGGGCACATTCCTGCTAACGTAATTGCAATGATTCCTGATACTGCTGCAAAATTCGGTATCAATACACCATTAAGATTAGCACATTTCTTAGCACAATGTGGACACGAAAGTGGTGGATTCAGAGCAACACAAGAAAATCTAAATTATTCGGCAAAAGGTTTATTGGGTATATTTAAAAAGTATTTCCCAACAGTTGCATTGGCAACGGCATATCAAAGAAAACCTGAAATGATTGCGAGTAGAGTATATGGTGGTAGAATGGGAAATGGTCCAGAAGCAACTCGTGAAGGATACAAATTCAGAGGTCGGGGGTATATCCAATTGACAGGTAAAGAAAACTATACTGCATTTGGTAAATCAATTGGTGAGGATATGACATTAAACCCTGATAAAGTAGCATCAATATGCATTATTATCAGCAGCTTGGTTCTTTTCTAAAAACGGATTACATAAAATTGCAGATGAAGGTTCTTCGGATGCAGTTGTAACTAAAATTACCAAAAGAGTAAACGGTGGAACAATTGGTTTAGCCGATAGAATTAAACACTTTAAAGAGTATTACTACTTATTAGCGTAAATGAAAGATATATTAATAACATTGGGTGATTCTTTTACTTGTGGTGAAGGATTAGAATACTATGTGTGGCAAGAAAAATATAATAATAGTTTTGAATTTTTTAAACCCATTCATGATAATGATTATGCAGTTAAAAGAATATTTCAACAAACAAATCAAGAATTTATTGATTTTCGTACTTTAAATAGATATGCAAATTTATTAAATGAAAAATTAGGAACTGAATTACTTATTCAATCAAATAATGGTGGTAGTAATTTAAATAGGTTAAGTGATTTAAACTCTCTTATTGAATTATTTAAAAATGAACCAAATCTTGTTCCTAAATATTGTATATTTCAATTTACCCATCCCTGCAGAGATGTAGAACCTATCCTACATAAAGAAGAATTACATAATAATGCATTAAATTTATTTGGAAAAGAATTTTGTAAAAAAATAATCGATAAATTCGATTTAGCAACAGATGAAGGTTATCATTGGTGGAAGCTTCCACCTTGCAACTTGGATTATATTTTTAATGAAATTTTAATTAAAGAAATTGAATTATTAAAATTAAAATTTGAATTTTTAGAAAAAACATATAATTGTAAATGTTTTTATTTTTTTGGTTTAGGAGATGTTAATTCTATAAGCAATAATAATGAATTATTTAAAAAAGACTCGCATTTTATTGAATTAAATTATAATTCACAAACTTATTCAACTTGGTTGGAACTAATAGAAAAAAATAATTTAAGATTAAGAGATACAGTTGGAGTAAATGATGACCATCCGAATTTAGAATCACATAGATGGATGTCTGAATATTTGTACCATAAAATAATTTAATAAAAGGGAAACATAAAAGTTTTCCTTTTTTATTTTTTGTTCTATATTTATAACTGATAAAGTTTATAATATGACTAATAAATTGAATGTAGGTGATTTACTTACAAAAGGGTTAATATATTTGGTATCCTTTTGGATTTGTGTTGCTCTTATAACGCAAGGTTATTTCGTTTATTTGCATTTTAATGATAACGAAACTGCTAAAAGCCTATCAACTAAATTTGATGAGAAGTTTAATGGGTATTACAAAAATACACCAGGTAACATTTTTTATAATGGTGAAGAACCGTTATATTATATGGAAGAAAACGAGGTGTGGGTTGATGGTGTAACAAATCAGGTTAAAATTGGCAAGTTAGCAGGTAATAGAAATTTAGAATTTGGAGTTAGAAATATATTAGAAGAGTACATCCAAGAAGCAGGATATGCTCTTTCTGATAATGCAGGTAAAAAAATAAAAGTAGAAATCGTTTATTTAGACGTATTAACTACTAAAACAAACATTTCAGTATTTCATAGAGATAATGCTGAAGTAGTTATCCGATTAAAGGGAATTCTTTATAAGGATGGCAAAAAAGTCAAAGAGGTTATGGTTGAAGAATCTTCATCAGAAATCTCGATGTCTACCCTAATAGTAGATGGTGGCGGTAAGTTCAACCAAACTTCTTTAAGTAATGCACTTAAAAAAGGTTGTGAACAAATCATCACTAAACTATTAGGATAAAACTATGAAAAAATTTTTATTAATTCTATTACTTTCTGTATTAGGATTCACGTCTTACGGACAACTTATTATTAATCAAGAAATTGTAAACTCAAAACCTTATAGAGTTGGAGATACTCTAACTATGAGATATAATATCATTAAAGGAACTACAAACCCTAGATTCGTTTGGATGCGTTATCAATACTCAAACAAACACTTACAAAAATTAGGTGCTACTGTATTTTCACAAGGACAAACTGCTCAAAACTTTGAAGCAACTTGGCCAAATTATATGTTCACTCAAAACCCAGTAATTGGGGTTGGTGAATTAGATAAACAATATGCTTCAACCCCTTGGAACTATACCGCAAACAATGATTGGATAGTAAAGCAATTTACAACACAAAGAGCAGATGCAGTAATTGATGGATTGTGGGCAACTGAAAAGTTTATCTTATTAGAAAATTCATCTTATCAAGCAATACATAAATTGGATTTGGCAACTGCAAACGGAACAAATGATTTACCAATTACACCAATTGGTTCTCAAGTTCTTCAATTATCATTTGCAGATGCGGATGTAAAACACGTTTCTGCATTTAGAGTAAAGGTAGCATACCCAACTAATTTTGATGTTACTTCATTATCCGTTCTAATTCAACCATTGAATACAGATGGAACTACTAATTTTACTGCACCACAGATAGCAAAGAAAGCATTAAACTCAGCAGGAATTGCAGATTTTGAACAATTTAACATTGGTGATAAATTTGGAGTATATATTGTTCCAACTACCGGAGTAGATTACCTAAATAATGTGGTAACTGTTACGGATGCTTATAGAGCATTCTTAGCAGTAACTGATGTTGGGTTAAACGGTACATCATCTACATTCCAATACCCCGCTATTGAAAAGGCAATTGGTAATGTAACAATTGGTGATGGTGATTTTAACAACAACGATGCTTATTATTTATTTGCTCACATTTTAGGACAAGATGTTGCTTCAAAGGCAAACATAACAAGAAAAGCGGCAAATCCACTACAATTTATATCGGTAAAACAATCGGCATTTCCAAACTTTGCAGCTGCAGCAACTAACAATTCTGTAACCATTACTTTGGCAAATCAAACAGAACTATTCTCTTACGCATTTAGTGGTGATTTGGATTTCTCTCACTCATCTAATCCTGGTAATCCAATAGTAGCAAATAGTGTAGGTGGACAAGGAACAATGAATAGAACAATTGCTAGTAAAGGTATATACGCAAATCAATTATCAGGAACTGCAACATTAAGTTTATCATCTAAAATTGAAAACAATAAAGTTATATTGAGTGGTAACTTAACACAAGAAGGATTGGCAGGATTAGAAGTTATTTTAAAATACGATGACTCTAAATTAACTTTGGATGGTATTGTATTTGATGCTGGTTCAACTGTAACTAACTTCTCAACTAACAAAGATGGTAGATTAACATTTGGTTCTATGGACCAAATTAAAACCGGTAGAATTAAAACTGGTACACCATACAAATTAACTTTTACATCAAATGTTCCTCTAACAAATACTGCGGGTTTATTCTATACTGAATTAGCAGATGCAGTTGATGGAAAAGGAAATAAGATTGGATTAAATGTAGAGTAATGAAAAAACTGCTTGTTGTAATATTAATATTATTATTATCTAGTAGTATATCCATAGCACAATCCATTACACAACCTACCGCTAGAAAGTTTGAATTAAACGTAAGTGGGCAGGCGTGTAGTGGATTTGTTTTGAATGGGTTTACTTCTACCGATGTATTATTGGCATCAATTGGGTTTATCAATCCACCAACCGGTACAACATTCAATTTAACCACAACAACAGGTTTAACACCTGCATCTGGTTTTACTTTAACTGGTAATAAAGCTCGTTTAGTATTTACGGGTACGATGGCAAATATAAACAATGCATTGGCATCTCTAAAAATAAATACAGGTGCAACTGCTGGTAATGTTCAAATATCGGTGTCCGCAACTCTAAATCCAACGGGATTCTTTTACAACCCAATTAACGGACACTTTTATAGACCAATATCAACTGGT
>Ga0164292_10002941_pt1 | contig 13873 bp, 11 predicted proteins | sample GEODES117metaG_FD_111486 | JGI IMG/M metagenome (GOLD analysis project Ga0164292, IMG submission 111486) | Eutrophic lake water microbial communities from Lake Mendota, Wisconsin, USA - GEODES117 metaG | ecosystem: Environmental > Aquatic > Freshwater > Lake | place: USA: Lake Mendota... | reverse complement strand
GAGAAAATCGATCCCGGGCTCACGGGTCCAGCGGTAATCGAGCTGGCTGGTACCGGCGAGCTTCCACTCGGGCGTCAGATCGAGCTTGAGCGACAGCGCCACTTCGGCCGCGCCGGTGCCGGTCTCACCCTTGAGGATCCCCGCGATATCGCGCGCCGCCAGCGTGCCGGTGACGGGCAGGGTGACCGTCAGCGCTTCGCTGCGCCCCGACAGCCGCAAGCGTCCGCGGGTGACCTTGCCGACAATGCGGCAATTGATCTTGGGCGATTTGACCTTGAACAGTTCCAGATCGACCTTTTTTGAGGCCACGCATTCGCTGCCCGGCCGGTCAATCTGCCACAAGTTGCGCGGCAATTCGCTTTCCAGCGTGCGTTCGAGATCAGCCAGATCCACCGCAAGATCGACCGCGATGTTCGAGGTTTCCTGCGGAAAGACGATCCGGTCGGTGGCGCGCGGCGGCGCGAGCGACGCGGTCTCCGCGGCTTTGCCGCAGCCCGCCAGCAACGTGATCGCTGCCGCCGCTCCGGCGATTATCATCAACCTGCGCAGCGCTCCCACCTGCGTCCCCCTATCTTGCAGTCCGTTGTTCCCGCTAGCGGATCACGATGGTGCGAGATAGTGGTCGTCGAGCCGGGACCATTGCGCTGCCGCGCCAAGCGCGAGTTCGAAGCCGAGAGGGGGCGGCGATGCGCCGGAGCCCGTCGCCGGATCGCTCTACATATGGATCGGCTTGCCCGTCACCGCCATCGCCGCTTCCTTGAGCGCCTCGGCATGGGTCGGGTGGGCGTGGCAGGTATAGGCGATGTCCTCGGAGGTCGCGCCGAATTCCATCGCGACGCAGGCCTCGGCGATCATCGTCCCGGCGAGGCTGGCGATGATCCATACGCCGAGCACGCGGTCGGTCTCGGCATCGGCGATCACCTTGACGAAGCCTTCGGTGTCGCGGTTGGCCTTGGCGCGGCTGTTGGCCATCATCGGGAACTTGCCGACCTTGACCGCGAGCCCGCGTTCCTTGGCCTGTTCCTCGGTGATGCCCACACCGGCGATTTCGGGCGCGGTGTAGACCACGTTGGGGATCACATCGTGGTTCACGATACCGGTCAGCCCCGCGATATTCTCGGCCACCGCGATGCCCTCATCCTCGGCCTTGTGCGCGAGCATCGGGCCGGGGACGACATCGCCGATGCCCCAGATATTGGGCACGGACGTGCGGAAATCGTGGTCGATCTCGATCTGTCCGCGCGCATTCGTGGCAAGGCCTGCATTGTCGAGCGCCAGCCCATCGGTGTTCGGACGCCGCCCGATCGACACCAGCACATGGCTGGCTTCGATGGTTTGCGCATTGCCGCCTGGCGACTTCTCGATGGTGAGGGTGACGGTTTTGCCCGCAACGCTCGCGCCGGTCACCTTGTGGCCGAGCATCATGTCCATACCCTGCTTCTTGAAGATCTTGCCCGCTTCCTTGCGCACATCGCCGTCCATGCCGGGGAGCACCTGGTCGAGGAATTCGACCACGGTGACCTTGGCACCCAAGCGCCGCCACACCGAGCCGAGTTCGAGGCCGATCACCCCGCCGCCGATGACAACGAGGTGGCTGGGCACTTCGTCGAGATCAAGCGCGCCGGTGCTGTCCACGATGCGCTTGCCCGCGTTGTCGACGGTGACGCCGGGAAGGGGGGTGACCGAAGAACCGGTGGCGATGACGATGTCCTTGGCGGTGACCTTTTCGCCGCCGACATTGACGGTGTGCGCATCCTCGAACGCGGCATGGCCCTTGAGCCAGGTGACCTTGTTCTTCTTGAACAGGAATTCGATCCCGCCGGTGAGTTCGCCCACGGCCTTGGTCTTTTCGGCCATCATCCGCCCCAGATCGAGCGTCGGCGTGGCCGTAATGCCCCAGGTGGCGAAGTGGCCGTTTGACGCCTCGTCTAACAGCTCCGAGCCGTGCAGCAGCGCCTTGGACGGAATGCACCCGACATTGAGGCACGTGCCGCCGAGCGTGGCGCGGCTTTCGGCGCAGGCGGTCTTCAGCCCGAGCTGCGCCGCGCGGATCGCCGCGACATAGCCGCCGGGGCCGGCACCGATGACAATGACGTCGTAATCGTAGGAATGGTCAGCCATTTCCAAAAACTCCGTTCGCCCTGAGCTTGTCGAGGGGCTGCACTTCACTTGGGGTCCGTCGCCTCAAAAGAAAGGACAGGGCTTTGATAAGCTCAGCCCGAACGGATACTTGTTTACAGGATCAAAGATCAATCAGCATCCGGGTCGGATCCTCAATCGCGTCCTTGATGATCTTCAATGCGGTCACCGCCTCGCGCCCATCGATCAACCGGTGGTCGTAGGACAGCGCCAGATACATCATCGGGCGGATCACGATCTGGCCATTGCGCACAACCGGGCGATCCTCGATGCGGTGCAGACCTAGCACCGCCGACTGCGGCGGGTTGATGATCGGGGTGCTCATCAGCGACCCGAACACGCCGCCATTCGAGATAGTGAAGGTGCCGCCGCTCATGTCCTCCATCGTCAGCGTGCCCGCCTTCGCGCGCGCGCCGAAATCGGCGATGTCCTGCTCGATCCGGGCAAAGCCCTTCTTGTCGGCATCGCGGATGACCGGCACAACCAGCCCGTTGGGCGCGGACACGGCCACCGAGATATCAACATAGTCGTGATAGATGATTTCGTCGCCGTCGATATAGGCGTTGACCGCGGGGACATCCTTCAGCGCAAGGCAGGCGGCCTTGGCGAAGAAGCCCATGAAGCCCAAGCGAATGTCGTGCTTCTTGGCGAACAGGTCCTTGTACTTGTCGCGCGCTTCGATGACTGCGCTCATGTCGACATCATTGAAGGTGGTGAGCAGCGCGGCATTGTCCTGCGCACTCTTCAATCGCTTGGCGATGGTCTGACGCATCCGGGTCATCTTGACCCGCTCTTCGCCGCGCGCGCCGCCGGTGGCGACGGAGAGAGCAGCCGGAGCCGAAGGAGCCGGAGCAGGGGCCGGTGCCGGTGCTGCGCCGCCGGTCTTCTTCGCTTCAGCCGCAGCCAGCACATCTTCCTTGGTCAGGCGGCCATCCTTGCCGGTGCCTTTGATGGTCGAAGGATCGACGCCGTGTTCGAGCACCGCGCGGCGCACCGCGGGCGACATGGTCTGCGCTGCGCTCCCCAGCTCTTCGGTCGCCGCCGGAGCGGGCGTTTCTGCCTTGGCCGCAGCCGGGGCAGGGGCAGGCGCTGCAACCGGCGCGCTCGCGCCGGCTTCGATTACCGCGATCACCGCGCCGACTTCGACCGTGTCGCCCACGGCCACACGGTGTTCGGACATGATGCCGGCGACCGGCGAGGGCACGTCTACCGCGACCTTGTCGGTTTCGAGGCTGCAAATCGGCTCGTCCACCGCGACCGCTTCACCCGGCTGCTTGAGCCATTCGGCGATGGTGCCTTCGGTAACGGATTCGCCCAGAGCGGGGACTTTTATTTCGGTGGCCATGGTAGCGGGTTCCTGAAACTTGGCTTTATCTGGTGTAAGGTGTGGCGGGCCGTCAGAGCCCCAGCGCGGCGGCGACCAGCGCCTCCTGCTGCGCCTTGTGGCGGCTGGCGAGGCCCGTGGCGGGCGAGGCGGTGGCGTCGCGTCCTGCATAGGCGGGACGCTTACCGGTGTGTCCGGCGGCGGTCAGCGCATTCTCGATCCGCTCGTTGGCATAGAACCACGCGCCGTTGTTGCGCGGTTCTTCCTGGCACCACACCACGTCCTTGAGGCCGGTCATGCGCTTGAGGCGGACGGCCAGCGGATCGCCGGGGAAGGGGAACAGCTGTTCGATGCGAACGATCGACACATCGTCTTGTCCCGCCGCATCGCGCGCTTCCATGAGGTCATAGGCGACCTTGCCCGAACACAGCACCAGGCGCCGCACCTTCTCGTCGGGGATCGTCTTGCTGTCGGACAGGATGCGCTTGAACTGCGCCTCGCCGAGGAAATCGCCCTTGGCGCTCTTGGCCAGCGGGTGGCGCAGCAGCGATTTGGGGCTCATGATGATCATCGGCTTGCGGAAGGATCGCAGCATCTGGCGGCGAAGCACGTGGAAATAGTTTGCCGGGCTGGTGATGTTGCAGACGCACATATTGTCGTCGGCGCACAGCTGCAGGAAGCGTTCGAGCCGCGCCGAGGAGTGCTCCGGCCCCTGACCCTCATAGCCGTGGGGCAGCAGCATCACGAGGCCGTTGGCGCGCAGCCACTTGCTCTCGCCGCTGGCGACGAACTGGTCGATCATGATCTGCGCGCCGTTGGCGAAGTCGCCAAACTGGCCTTCCCACAGCACAAGGCTGCGCGGATCGGCCATCGCGAACCCGTATTCGAAGCCGAGCACGCCGTATTCGGACAGGGTGGAATCGTGCACCTCGAACTTGCCATGCGGCAGCGTCTTCAGGGGCACATATTTGCGCTCGGTATTCTGGTCGACCCACACTGCGTGGCGCTGGCTGAACGTGCCGCGCCCCGAATCCTGTCCGGACAGGCGCACGCCGTAGCCTTCCATCACGAGACTGCCAAAGGCGAGCGCCTCGGCGGTGGCCCAATCGAAGCCTTCGCCCGTGCTGAACATGTCGCGCTTGGCGGCGAGCACGCGGTCGAGCGTCTTGTGGACTTCGAGATCGGCGGGAACCTCGGTCAGCACGCGGCCCAGCGAATCGAGCATCTTGGGCTCGATCGCGGTCTCGACGCTGCGGCGGGCGGTTTCGGGGTCGGCAGGCTTGTTGAGCCCGGACCAGCGTCCGCCGAACCAGTCGGCTTCGTTGGCCTTGTAGCTCTTGCCGGCCTCGAACTCATCCTCGAGCAGCGCGACAAACTCGCCCGCAATCCGCTCGCGCGTGCCGGCTTCGATCACGCCTTCGCGCACCAGCCGCTCTTCATAGGAGACGCTGACCTTGGGGTGGGCGCGGATCTTGTCGTACATCAGCGGCTGGGTGAACTTGGGCTCGTCGCCCTCGTTGTGGCCGAAGCGGCGATAGCACCACATGTCGATCACCACGTCGCGGTGGAAGGTCTGGCGATATTCGACCGCAAGCTTGCAGGCGAAGGTCACCGCTTCCGGGTCATCGCCGTTGACGTGGAGGATCGGCGCCATCACGCCCTTGGCGACATCGCTCGGATAGGGCGAGGAGCGGGCGAACTTCGGCGAAGTGGTGAAGCCGATCTGGTTGTTGATGATGAAGTGGACGCAGCCGCCGGTGTCATAGCCCGGCACGCCCGAAAGCGAGAGGCTCTCCCACACCACGCCCTGCCCAGCGAAGGCCGCGTCCCCGTGGATCAGCACGGGAAGCACCTGCGCCTTGACCTTGAGATCGTCGCGGATCGCCTGCTGCGCGCGGCTCTTGCCGAGCACCACGGGGTTCACCGCCTCGAGGTGCGAGGGGTTGGGCACAAGGCTCATGTGAACGCTGATGCCGTCGAACTCGCGGTCGGTGCTGGTGCCGAGGTGATACTTCACATCGCCCGAGCCGCCGACATCATCGGGGTTGGCCGAGCCGCCGGAGAATTCGTGGAAGATCACGCGGTAGGGCTTGGCCATCACATTGGCGAGCACGTTCAGACGCCCGCGGTGGGCCATGCCGTAGATGATCTCGCGCACGCCCGCGCTGCCGCCGTGCTTGATCACGGCTTCGAGCGCCGGGATCATGGACTCGCCGCCATCAAGCCCGAAGCGCTTGGTGCCGACATATTTGCGGGCGAGGAATTCCTCGAACTGCTCGCCGCGCAGCACGGCCGAAAGGATCGCCTTCTTGCCCTCGGGGGTGAACTGGATCGTCTCGCCCGGCTTTTCGAACTTGTCCTGCAGGAAGCGGCGTTCCTCGGTGTCGGCGATGTGCATGTATTCAAGGCCGACCTTGCCGCAGTACACTTCGCGCAGGCGCTGGTGGAGTTTGCCCACCGTGGTCCACTCCATGCCAAGCACGCCGCCGACATAGACTTCTTCGTTCTCCTTGCCCGCCAGGCCATGCCATTGCAGCGTCAGGTCCGCCGGACCTTCGCGGTTCGACAGGCCGAGCGGATCGAGGTTCGCCGCCATGTGCCCGCGCACACGGTAGAGCCGCACCAGCGTCATCGCCGCGATCGAGAGCGCAGCGGCCTTTTGGGTCGCATCGGGATCTAGCACCTTGCCCGCGTCCTTGGCTGCCTTGGCAACCGCGAGCGTCATCTCGGTCGGGTCCATCGCCGCCGTCAGATCGCCTGCACTGTGGGAGAGCGCATCAAGCCAGCCGCGCCGTTCCCACGAAGGGCCGGGCTGCGGGCCTTCCTGATCGGTGAAGGCGGGGAGGAAGTTGTGCGGTTCGTTGCCCATCGGGGGAACTCCTGGGGAGGAGGAAGGATGGCCCCCCGCCTGTGCGAGGGGCCGGCATTCGAAGCTTAGGCCAGCTCTTTCAGCATCGCGGCGAGGGTTTCCCCCAGCAGCGAGGGCGAGGGCGAAACGCGGATGCCCGCATCTTCCATCGCCGCGATCTTGTCTTCCGCGCCGCCCTGGCCGCCCGAGACAATCGCGCCGGCATGGCCCATCCGGCGGCCCGGAGGGGCGGTGCGACCGGCGATGAAGCCGACCATCGGCTTGGCGCGGCCCTTGGCGCGTTCGGCCTTGATGAAGGCGGCGGCTTCTTCTTCGGCCGATCCGCCGATTTCGCCGATCATGATGATGCTCTCGGTTTCCGGATCGTCGAGGAACAGGTCGAGCACGTCGATGAAGTTGGTGCCGATGACCGGATCGCCGCCGATGCCGACCGCGGTGGTCTGGCCGAGGCCCGCCATGGTGGTCTGGTGCACGGCTTCATAGGTGAGCGTGCCCGAGCGGCTGACGATGCCGACCGAGCCCTTCTTGAAGATGTTGGCCGGCATGATGCCGATCTTGCACTCGTTCGGCGTCAGCACGCCGGGGCAGTTGGGGCCGATCAGCCGCGACTTGGAGCCCTGAAGCGCGCGCTTGGCGCGGACCATGTCGAGCACCGGGATGCCCTCGGTGATGCAGATGATGAGTTCCATCTCGGCGTCGATCGCTTCGCAGATCGCATCGGCAGCGAACGGCGGTGGCACGTAGATGCAGCTGGCGGTCGCGCCGGTCGCGGCCTTGGCTTCGCGCACGGTGTCGAACTGCGGCAGTCCGATATGCATGGTGCCGCCTTTGCCGGGGGTCACGCCGCCGACCATCTGCGTGCCGTAATCGAGCGCGGCCTGCGTGTGGAAGGTGCCGGTATTGCCGGTCATGCCTTGCGTGATGACCTTGGTGTCTTTGTTTACGAGGATGGACATTACTTTTTCTCCACGGGAGTCATGACGGCCAGCCTGAGAGCCGGTTCATTCTGTGAGCCTGTCGCGGCGATCTGCACGGGGCGACCTTCCGCAAAAAAGGTGATTTCGCCGTCCTTGTCCGGATTGGGGAGTTTATCTCCGAACGCAGCCTTGAAGTCCTCGAAGACGGAAAAATTCTCGATCCTCGCGTTGACCATGCACAAGCCGCTTCCCTCAATTCCGCTGAGAAGGATGATCGGCTCTCTGTTCTTGTGGCCAAAAATGATCGGACCATCTTCGAGCGTTTTGCCATTGGCCTTGATCGTCGCGCGCTTCCAGCCGAGCTTTTCCAATTCGGCTGGTGCAAGCCCGCCGCCATTGGTGGCGGCGAAGCAATCATTGTAGGACTCGAAAATCTGTTCGATGGGAGCTGGACGCAGCTGCGCGGCGGCTGGCGCTGAAATCAACGCCAGCGCAACCGTCGTCAGGGCAATCGCCTTACGCAAGGCTGCTATCCAGCGCCTTGCACGCCTCAAGCAGTTCCTTGACCGCATCGACGCTGACGCCGAGGTTTGCCTTTTCCTCGTCGGTCAGGCTGATCTCGATCACCTCTTCAGCGCCGCCTGCGCCGATCACCACCGGGACGCCGACATAGAGCCCGTTAAGGCCATATTTGCCGTCAACCTGCACCGCGCAGGGCAGGATGCGCTTCTGGTCGTAGAGGTAGGCTTCGGCCATCGAAATGGCGCTGGTGGCCGGCGCATAATAGGCCGAGCCCGTGCCGAGCAGCGCAACGATCTCGCCGCCGCCCGAACGGGTGCGCTTGACGATCTCGCCGAGGCGGTCTTCCGAGACACCCTTGATCTTGGCCATGTCCTTCACGGGGATACCGTTAATCGTCGAGTAGCTCAGCACCGGCACCATCGTGTCGCCGTGGCCGCCGAGCACGAAGGCGTTCACGTCCTTGACGCTGACGCCGAATTCCCATGCGAGGAAAGTCGCGAAGCGCGCCGAGTCGAGCACACCCGCCATGCCGACGACCTTGTGCGCCGGAAGGCCCGAAAATTCGCGCAGCGCCCACACCATCGCGTCAAGCGGGTTGGTGATGCAGATCACGAAAGCATCGGGGCAGTTGTTCTTGATCCCCTCGCCGACTGCCTTCATCACCTTGAGGTTGATGCCGAGGAGGTCATCGCGGCTCATGCCGGGCTTGCGCGCGACGCCTGCGGTGACGATCACGACGTCGGCGCCCGCGATATCGGCATAGTCGTTCGAGCCGGTGACGCGCGCGTCGAAACCCTCGACCGGGCCGCACTGGCTGAGATCGAGCGCCTTGCCCTGCGGCACGCCTTCGACCACGTCGAACAGCACGACATCGCCGAGACCTTTGGTGGCTGCGAGGTGGGCGAGCGTGCCGCCGATATTACCGGCGCCGATCAGCGCAATCTTGGTGCGGGCCATTTGTGGACTTCCTTCCCTGATCCATCGGGACGAAAATGAGATGCACGCAGCATTGGCGCCGACCCCCCGTCCCAAGCGGCAAGGCACCCGTTACATGGGGCGCGGTAGGCTGCTCAAAACGCGATTGCAACCAACAAAAGGTCGTATGCGGCAACTATCTTTGCAAACAGTTCGCAGTTGCATTAAAGGCACCGGACGAACCTCTCAGGGAAACACCTTAGGGCCGCTATGATCGCTCAAGTCGGGGTCAGCACCCGCTTTGCCGCAGCGGCAAGCCGGCGGTCGAACATTCCCGTGATCGCGATCCACTGGTCGGCGACGGGCGCATTGCCTTCGCCGGCTGCGCGCGCGGCTTCGGCATGGGCAACCCGCGCCGAGTCGAGCCCGTGGCGCGCAAAGTGGCGCAGCGCCTCGGCCAGCACCGGATCGAAGGCGCCCGGCGCAGCCACGGCATTATCGGACGCATCGTCGTTGGCGGCCATCACCCGCACGCGCGTCACCAACCCGCGGCCGTCAGCTTTCCGGCCGGCAAAGCGCGCGGGATCATGGGCGGGGGCGAGGCGGATCGACATGAGCGCGGGGCTTCCTGCTGCGGCAGTCTCGCACGCGGGGACGGAGCGAGCTGCACGGTTGTTCTGCCAGAAGCCCTAGCAGTCCACGCCTGAAGCCTTGGTGCCCGAACAGGGTTTCGGCCGCCTTAACCCTTAATTCGCGTTTCTACGGAGCGGCTTATTCGCTCGCCGTAAGTGCAGGCTGGGTTGCTGGAGCCTCGCCGGGGCGCGCTTTCCACTGCCCGGCGCGGGCATATTCGGCCTTCACCGCGCCGGTTCCGCTATGGGCCGGGGTCGGCGGCGTGCTGGCAGGAACAGAGGGAGTCGCCGCGGCGCTTTTCGCACTCTCTGCGCGCGCCGGAACCGGGCCGAGATCATAGGTGATCACCGGCGGCGCCGCGTCAGCCTCGGGCAGGGCGGCCGCACTCGTCACAGCCCGTGCCGACGGCCCGCTCTCCAGACCCGCATAGGCCATCGTAAAGGCGGTCTTTTCGCCCGCGCCTTCGCGCAGCCGATAGAACCGGTGCGCACCGATCGTGCCGATGTGATCGAGCGTGCTCGCCCAATAGGGATTGACCCAGAGCGTGTGGTAATGGGTTGCGTGGCCGACGGGAGCATAGACGCTGCCCGCCAGCGCGTCTGCCGCGATCCGCTGCGCCCGTGCCCAGCTCGCGCCCGCGGGCCGCCGCGCGAGGCTGCCGTCGCAGGTGAAGGTGAACTGGCAGCCGGTCTGGCGCTCGGAGCCCTGATTGACCACGCCGCACACAGAGTTCGGCCAGGAAGGGTGTGCCACGCGGTTGAGCACCACCTGCGCCACAGCGCGCTGGCCGGCCTCCCTCTCGCTCGCGGCTTCGTACCACACCGCCTGTGCCAGGCATTCTTGCGCGCGCGCGTGGGTAAGGCCGACTCCGGCGGAGAAGAACGGTTTCGCCGGCGCACCGACCTCGATCAGCGCGCCGAGCTCGCGCCCGTCCTCCGCGCCCGAGGCGAGCGGATCGGACTTCGGCAGCGCCACCAGCGCGGTGCCGGCCGGATCGGCCATGTAGAAGAAGGCCGAGCCGGGAAAGCTCATCCCCGGCCGCTCGAACGGGAGAGCGGCGGCTGCGGCCTGGCGGGTGGCGAGCGCGGAGGTGCTCTCGGCCGCAGGGCCGGGCAGGCTGCCGACGCCGCCAGTCGCTGCCATGGCGGGCACGGTCAGCGCGGCGAACAGCACCGCCAGCCGCTTGCGCCACAGCAGCGGCACAGCGCGCCAGCCGCTGCGGCCAGGCGGAGCGATGCCAGCTGGAGCGATGAACGGGAAAGAGGAGCGCGGCGATGTCATGATCTGCCGCCCGCCTTACGCGCGCGGGCCCCCGGCGGCGAGCGTGCCTCACCCCCGCGTCCCAAAACCGGACAGGTGTCCATGACAGCTTAACCCGTTGCACGGGCGAGCCCGCCGCCCTATCGCCGAGGCCGGACATGGCGCGGGATCGCATCAGCAAGGGCAGGGGGAGCGCGCGGTGGTATGCGCTGGCGGCGGGCGCGCTGCTCGCCGCCGGATGCGCGCCTGATGCGCCTGATGCGACGGGGAAAGGTGAGGGTGCGCCCACCATCGTCAGCCTCAACCCCTGTCTGGATGCGATCCTCGTCGAGCTGGCAAGCTCCACGCAGGTGCTCGCACTCTCGCATTACAGCCGCGCTCCCGGGTCAAGCTCGGTTCCGCCGCACATCGCCGCGCGCTACGGTGTCACCGGCGGGACGGCCGAGGAGGTGATCGCGCTGCGGCCCGATCTGGTGCTGGCCTCAAGCTTTCTGCCGCAACCGACCCGCAGCGCGCTCGAACGCGCAGGGCTAAGGGTGGCGACCTTCGGCAGTCCCGTGACCGTCGCGGAAAGCGCAGCGCAGGTGCGCGCGGTCGCGCAGCTGGCGGGCCGCGCCGACGCGGGCGCGGCGCTCGCCGCCAGCATCGCCGGCGCGCCGACCTTCGCCCCGCCCCCTATCGACGCACTGTTGTGGCAGCCGGGCGAGATCGTTGCAGGCGAGACCACGCTGGTTGCGGAACTGATGCGGCAGGAGGGGTTCGCCAGCCACGCCGCGGCGCGCGGATTGCGCCAGGCCGATCACGTCGCGCTGGAGCGCGTGCTGGCCGATCCGCCGCAGGTGCTGCTGGTTGCGGGCGATGCGCCGGGCCAGCGCCATCCGCTGCTCGAAACGCAGTTCAAGGCCATGCAGATCGCCGACTTTGACGCATCGCTGATCTATTGCGGCGGGCCGACCATTCCCAAGGCGCGGGCGCGGCTTCGCGCAATCCGTGCCGCGGCGGAGCGGATGCCATGAACCGCGCCAGCCTTGTCTTCGCCGCCCTGCTGGCGGTGCTTCTGCCGCTGTCGCTGCTGGCAGGCCGTGTGTGGATCGATCCCTTCGGCGCCAACTGGCCGCAGAACGCCGCGCGGATCCTTGCCGAACTGCGCCTGCCGCGTGCGGTGCTCGCCATTACCATCGGCGCAGGCCTCGGCGCGGCGGGGGCGGCGATGCAGGGCTATCTGCGCAATCCGCTCGCCGATCCCGGCCTGTTCGGCATCGCTCCGATGGCAGCGCTGGGCGCGGTGGCGAGTTTCTGGCTTGCGCCGCTTGTGCCATCCGCCTTTGCCGCATGGAGCCTGCCGGTGCTGGCGCTCGCCGGAGCGGGCCTCGGCATGGGGAGCCTCGCGCTGATCGCCGGGCGGACAGCCTCGGGCGCAGGCGGGGGGATCGCGCTGTTCACGCTCGCCGGGCTGATGATCGCGAGCCTTGCGGGTGCGCTCACAGCTCTGGCGATCACGCTCGCGCCCAATCCCTTTGCGCTGTCCGAGATCGTGCTGTGGCTCAACGGCGCGCTGACCGACCGGTCGTGGCGCGAGGTGGCGATTGCCGCGCCGCTGGTCGCTGCCGGGGTCGCGGTGCTGGGGCTCACGGCACGCAGCCTCGATGCGCTGACGCTGGGCGATGAAGCGGCGCGCTCGCTCGGGCTCGATCCGGCGCGGCTGTTGGTGCTGCTCGTGGTGGGTGTCGGGCTGACGGTCGGCGCAGGCGTGGCGGTGGCGGGGATCATCGGCTTTGTCGGCCTTGTCGTGCCCCATCTCGTTCGCCCGCTGACCGATCGCCTGCCCTCGAGCCTGATTGTGCCGAGTGCGCTTGCGGGGGCTTGCCTTGTGCTGGCGGCTGACAGCGTGGTGCGGATCCTGCCGCTGGTGGCCGAACTCAGGCTCGGCATCGCGCTCTCGCTGATTGGCGCACCGTTCTTCCTGTGGTTGCTAGTGCGGATGCGGCGGGGGCAGATGTGATGCTGGCGGCAGAGAACCTGACGCTGACACGCGGGGGCCGCGGGGTGGTGGAGAATCTCTCCGCCGCGCTCGAACCCGGCACGATCACCGCGATCCTCGGCCCCAATGGCGCGGGCAAATCGAGCCTGCTGCTCGGGTTTGCCGGACTACTTGGGCCGAGCGCGGGCCGCGTGACGCTGGCAGACCGCGACCTCGCCGACCTCAGCCCGCGCGAGCGGGCGCGGGCGATCGGCTATCTCCCCCAGGCGCCCGAAATCGCGTGGGATGTGACGGTCGAAAGCCTGATCGCGCTGGGCCGCCTGCCGTGGGGCGATCAGGGCGCAGAGGCTATCGACGCAGCCATCGCTGCGCTGGCGCTCGACAATATGCGTGACCGGCCTGCCAGCCGCCTGTCGGGCGGCGAGCGGGCGCGGGTACTGCTGGCGCGGGTGCTCGCGGGAACGCCGCGCTGGATCCTCGCCGATGAACCGCTCGCCGCGCTCGATCTGTCGCATCAGTTGAGCCTGATCGCGCACCTCAAGGCCTGCGCGCGCGGCCAGCAAGGACAAGAGCAGGGTGTGGTCGTTGTGCTCCACGATCTCGCCATCGCGATGAACCATGCCGACCGCGTGCTGGTGCTCGATCGCGGAACGCTTGTCGCCGATGGCCCGCCTGCCGAAGCGCTCGATCCCGGCCTTATCGCGCAGGTCTGGGGGGTCGAGGCGCAGTGGCTCGGCCCAGCGGGAGTGCGGGCGCTGCAAATCGCCGGATAGGCGGTTGCGCAAGATCAAGGGTGGAGCCGGAACGAAAGGGGCGTGGCGTCGCGACATATCGTCACCCCCGCTCACGTTCCGGCGCTTTTCTGCTTGTACCCGATAGCCAGGTTGCGACCCTCGAGGGGACCCGGCCATAAACGGCAAAGAGGAGAGCTCAATGCCGAAAGAGCCGGTGGCTGGCGACTTCAGTTTTTCGGTAGGGTAGTATAGGTTTTTACCAAGCCCTGAAAAAGATGATGAAATAATTCCGGTCAAGGCAGGCGGAAGGCTCGCGTTTCGCTTCGTGCTGCAGGAATCCGCGCTGTCCCGCTAGGCAAGCGCGGCGCGCCCGATTAGGGCTTTTGCCATGCCTCACAGCGATGCCCTAGCTGCCCAAGTCCGTGCCGATCCGCGTTGGCTGCCGCACACCTTCGATCCGGCCAACGGGATGCTCGCTTTCCTGCAGACGCCGCGCGCACGGCTGAGCCAGACCGCCTTCCTTGCCGATCTCGGCGGCGAGGGCGGGTATAAGGGCGCGCAGCTTCCGCTCGCCGCGCT
>Ga0164292_10002939_pt1 | contig 13876 bp, 12 predicted proteins | sample GEODES117metaG_FD_111486 | JGI IMG/M metagenome (GOLD analysis project Ga0164292, IMG submission 111486) | Eutrophic lake water microbial communities from Lake Mendota, Wisconsin, USA - GEODES117 metaG | ecosystem: Environmental > Aquatic > Freshwater > Lake | place: USA: Lake Mendota... | reverse complement strand
TCGAACGGCTGCTGAATGCCTCGCAGCAGGGGGGATCGGTTCCTGTCAGCCCACATCCAATTCTGCCGCCGGCGGCAGTTGAACCGGCCGGGGGAGGTCGCCCATGAATTGGCTGTGGCCCGCCGATTGGAGTTGGCAACTTGATGGCTGGATTATCCTCGCTGGAGTGCTTTGCGCAGTAAGTGCGGCTCTGGTCGGCAACTTTCTGGTCCTGCGGCGTCTAAGCCTGTTGGGAGATGCCATTAGTCACGCCGTTTTGCCAGGCTTGGCCATTGCCTTTCTGGCAACCGCCTCGCGGAGCAGTTGGCCAATGTTTTTGGGAGCTGTCGTTGCGGGACTGGTGACTGCCGGTGCGACTCAGTGGATTCGAACGGCGGGCAAGGTGGATGAGGGAGCCTCACTCGGCGTCGTTTTTACGTGCCTGTTTGCTTTTGGGTTAGTGCTGATTGTCCAAGCGGCCGATCGGGTTGACCTCGACCCGGGTTGCGTCCTGTATGGCGCAATCGAAACCACCCCACTCGACCAAGTCAGCTGGTTGGGGTGGAAACTGCCCCGAGTCGTGTGGGTGTTGGGGGGAGTCCTCCTGCTAAACGTCCTCGCGGTCGGATTGTTGTTCAAAGAGTTCAAAGTGAGCTCCTTCGATCCGGCCATGTCGACAGCCTTGGGGATTCCTGCGAATGCGATGCACGCCCTGTTAATGGTCCTCGTGGCAATTACCGCCGTCGCAAGTTTTGAAAGCGTCGGGAATATACTCGTCGTCGCGATGCTGGTGGTTCCACCGGCCGCAGCTCAATTAATCAGCGAGCGCTTGGGGCGGGTAATTGTCTGGAGCCTGCTGATTGCCGTCATTTCGGCAGTTCTCGGGCACTGGATGGCAACGGTCGTGCCGCGGGCCTTTGGGTTTAGGGCTGTCTCCACTGCGGCCATGATTGCCGTCGCCAGCGGGCTACTGTTTCTTGTTTGCTTTCTGATTGGGCCGTATCAAGGGCTGTTGTGGCGATGGTGGCAACGACGAACAACAGCCGCCGAAATGTTGGCCGAGGACGTCGTCGGGTGGCTGTTCCGGCAGGAAGAGAAATCGGCTGCTGCGGACACGGTGGTGCGGATCGTTGAAGCCCGGATGGGGGAGTTAGCATCCAGTATGGGCGTGTCGACGACTGCATTGCGCCGGACTGTCAATCGCTTGGCCAGGCGCGGGCTGTTGCGGAATGAAGCGGGCGGGTTTCAATTAACCGCTGTCGGGCGTGATGAAGGCCAACGCGTGGTGCGGGCGCATCGACTTTGGGAGCAGTACCTTGTGGAGCAGGCCGAAGTCCCGCTTTCCCGAATTCATGAACATGCAGAAAGATTTGAACACATCACTACCGCTCGAATGCGTGAGGCACTGGCGGAGCAAACGGAAGGGACCGAGCGAGACCCGCATGGCAGTCGGATACCACCCGAGAACTGAGAATGGCCCAAGAACTTCAAGCAGTTCCGCGCTGAGTTCTCTGTCTTGAGCGGGCCCTGCGAAAGACAGGAAGGCGGGATGCGAAAGGTCGGATATGAGAGTCCTTGTATTTGAATGGATGCTGGGAGGTGGTGGGCTCGTCGATCGCCAAACGCCAGATCTGACCAATTCCATTTGGCGGCAAGGTATCGCGATGGGACGAGCGATCGCCACCGATTTCCACGCTGCCGGCTGCGAGGTGGTGCTGCCAGTCGACGGCAGGTTGCCAGCGGCAGCGACTCCCTGCCGGCAAATTCAGATCGATCAAGCCGCAGAATTGCCGGACCGTTTGCGTGAGTTGGCTGTTGAAGCCGACCACCTCTTTTTGATCGCTCCGGAGACGGAGGGACGGCTGGGAAATCTGTTGGGTTGGGTCGAAGAATGCTCGGAGAAATTACTCTCGCCAGGCCGGCCTTGGATTGAACTATGCGCGGATAAACATCATTGCCTGAACCATTTGGCAGCGCAGGGGGTCACGGTTCCGCGGGGCATGCTCTGGCGGGCGGGTCACGACCACTGGCCGCCAAGTGTCAGCTTGCCTGCGATTCTCAAACCGAATGATGGTTGTGGCGGAGAGCATTTGCGTGAACTGGCAGCAAGTTGGGGCACGGAGCCAACTTCCGGTGCGTGGCGCGCGGAGCATCGAGTCGTCGGAGTACCGCTCAGTGTTGTTGCCGTGGCAGGGCCAAAAGGAAGCTGCTTGTTACATCCCACCCACCAACGATTCGCGGCAGGGAAATTAGGTGATTATGTCGGAGGCGAGTTGGTATCTGATCCAATCATGGCCCGCATGGCGCGGGAAGAAGCCGCCCATGTGCTTGCTGCGTTACCGGGAATGCACGGCATCTTCGGTTTCGATTTGGTGGTCGATCGCCACTCCGAAAGTACGACATTGATTGAGGTCAACCCGCGACTGACCAGTTCGTACTTGGGGTTAAGGAGAGTCTATCGACAGAATTTCGCCGCCGTTCTGCTCGGACTGTTTCAGCATGGCGAGAAAGTCGTTCCGGTGTTGGATTCCGGACAGCAGGGAAGCACGTGGAGTCTTGTGGACTGAGCGAGCTGTCTCGGCCTGATGGTGGCGGAAGATGTCAAATCCAGAGAATTTGGTCGCGGCCAGCTTTGCCCAAAATTCGATCCTCCAGCCGGTTGGCCGTGAGTTCATCGTCCCCGAGACCACCGCAAAGAGTGTCCCAGCCAGAATCTCCAAAGAGTTGGTCGCGGCCAGCCAGACCCATCAAGCTGTCGTCACCAGCGCCACCACGAAGTACGTCGTCCGCACCGCCGCCACAAAGGAAATCGTTTCCGGCCTGACCATAGATCCAGTTGCTACGCTTGGCACCAAAAATCCGATCATCGCCGTCCCCGCCAAAGATTTCTGCGGTGACGTCGAGGGAATGCCGAACTTCGAGCCGATCATTTCCGGCCGAGCCGCTGAGCACGACATGTCCAATCCCATTTCGGTCAAAACGGGAGACCACTCGGCCATTTTGGAAAACAGCGAGGTCGGAGCCAATGGCTCGGAGCGTAATGTGGTCATCTCCAAGTGTGCCGCATACAAGTAATTTTTGACCATCCTGATAAGCGGAGATCGAGGTTTCCGGTGATAGTCGAGAAGAATTCCAAACCCAATCCGCCACACGTTTGCCGGTCTGATTTCCCGCAGAGTGATCGAACAAAAAGTGAATGCCACCATAAATGCGGCTCATGCCCGCTTCTTCGGCTGCTGCCCCAAGGCTGGTAAAAGTTCGGTCGGGAACTCCGGGAAACTCGGAGCGGAGTTTGAAGGTGACTTGGTCACTGCCGAGAAAATGCTGCAGTAAACCGGCGGCAGCACCGCTGAAGGTACTGTGTCCGGAAGTGTAGGCGGAAAATGGCGGCGTGGTGATATAAGGATTCCAGCCGGCGTCAGCGGTCGTCTCAGGGTTTCCATCGTTGGCTGCTTCGCGAATCGCCGTGATAGGTCGCCACAAGTTGTAGGTGTACTTGCAATCCCAAGAAGCGATCCCTGCATCGGCAAGCGAAATGTTGAGCAAAGCTAACAGGCGAGCCGATTCCACTAGCGGCAGGGACTTGGAGTTGGCAATCTCACTGGCAATCTGATTCCATTGACCGGGCGGGGTTGCCGTGCCCGGGCCCCCCATCCAGATGCGAGCAATATTGTCTTGCTCGGCGGTGCGCACGGAACTATTCTGAGCGCCCCATAGTCGGACTTGATTCAGGGCGGAAGCGTATTCGGCAGAGTTCAGAGCTGGAGGTGCTACGGGGCGAAATTGATCTCCAGCCTGCAGGCTGAACGGGGTAACTTCGGGCCACTGTGGCAAAGCGGCGGAAAAGAAACCAGGGGGAGTCGGGCGCCACATCCCCGGTTCCAGGCCAGGCTGATAATCGACGACGGCGAAAGCGCCATCTCCTGCGCGCATGGACAAAATCTGATCGGCTGCATTCCGTCCAGCCGCAACTCCCTGAGTTTCCCGAATTCCGTCGGGTACGGAATTCAGCGCAGCTTGCAGATGCAAGCCGAACTTGGCGTGTTGATTCGGGAATAGCGCGGTCAGTGTACGTTCCGCTGCTGCGGCAACCGCTGCGGGCACTGAGGCCTGAGGGTGGGCGACAAAGCTTTCGCCGTAGAGTTGATAACAGTGTTCAATGGAATTGACTGCGTCATGGATGGCCGTGTGCACGATCGCCATGGCACGCGCTGCCATGGGGGGAGCCGTCCTGTCGGCGCGAATTGCATCCAGCAGCACAGCGTTCCATTCGATCACAACATCCCCGGCCATTACCTGTCGCGTTTCCAGCAATCCGTACTCAAGCTCGTGGTTTGAGTGGAGCGGGGCGCTCACTCGAGCTTGGGAAAGCGGCCGTTCCAACCGGCGGCCAGTAGCTGTGTTGGCAGGCCGGCGCGACCCGAGCAAGACTGGAGGTCTGATTGGAAAGAAAATGGCGAGGTTGACGCTCACGAGGATGACTCCGGAGGGCAAGGGAGGTTCGTGGTCAGGGCGGAGAGACGGGACCAAGCGATCACGCCAGTCGCCGCATCCTGGCGGAATTCTAGCGAGACTGCCGGAAATCCCCAAGTAAAATCGGTCACTTCGGCAAGGATTTTCTGGGACATTTTCCGGCCTCTGAACCAGGTTGAAGTTGGCGGAAAAGAACTCGATCTTGACGCAAATTTAATGGCTCGATACGCTCCAGCCCGTTGGCTCGATCGACCCGGAACAATTTCCATTGCAAGGAGGCAATGGCTCATGGCACTATCTCCCCGACCCAGTTCTGTGCCCCTGTTGGATGTGAAGCGGGATAATGAGCCGCTTCGAGAAGAATTCATTTCAGCTTTAACTCGGGTCCTCGATTCCGGTCAGTTTATTGGTGGCCCGGATTGCCAATTGCTGGAGCAGGAATTGGCGGGTTATTGCCAGACCAAATTTGCCATAGGCTGCGCCTCAGGAAGCGATGCCCTGCTGTTGGCGTTAATGGCCATCGGGCTTGAGGCCGGTGATGAGGTCATTCTCCCCAGCTTCACGTTTTTCGCCACCGCCAGTGCCGTGGCTCGATTGGGTGCCAAGCCGGTGTTCTGCGACATCGAAAGAGAGTCATTTAACCTCGACCCCGAGAAGGTCGAAGCCCTCGTGACCCCGCGGACCAAAGCGATCATTCCGGTGCATTTGTTCGGGCAGTGTTGTGAGATGGGGAAACTGCAGGAGGTGGCTGCCAAGCATCGCCTGCAGATCATTGAAGATTGTGCCCAATCGATCGGCGCGAGCTATCGCGGAGTTGCCTGTGGTGGAATCGGGCAAGTTGGTTGCTTCAGCTTTTACCCAACCAAAAATCTTGGCGGGTTCGGCGATGGTGGCATCATGACGACCAACGATCCGGAAGTAGCAGACCGCTTAAGGCTGCTGGCTAATCATGGCATGCGGCCGCGTTACCATCATCAGGCGATCGGCTTGAACAGTCGACTTGACTCGTTTCAGGCGGCCCTGTTGGCGATCAAGCTGCGGGAATTGCCGCGCTGGACCAAAGCCCGACAGGAAAACGCCAGACGGTATCAGGAGTTGTTCGCTGCTCGCGGTTTGGGTGACCTGGTCGCCGTACCTCAGATCACCGTCGACGGTGAACACGTCTGGAACCAATTCACTGTCCGGATTCAGGGAGCAACGCGGGATACCGTGCGTCAGCAAATGGCCGAGCGCAAGGTGGGCACCGAAGTCTACTATCCCATTCCGCTCCACCAGCAAGTCTGTTTTGCCTACCTCGGATATCAGACAGGCAGCTTGCCCGAAACAGAACGAGCCTGTTCCGAAGTGCTCAGCCTGCCAATTTTTCCCGGACTGACTGCGATTGAGCAGGAAGTTGTGGTAGACACCTTGGCGGATATCATGCAAGCAGCGCGGCCGCAGCGCCGGGCTGCTTAATCTTCCATTGCCTCCTAACCCCTCGAAGACCGTCCGGGCGTTTAGCTTCAGACGGTCTTTTTTTGTTTGGCCAGAGGTTGGCTCGAGAGCAGGTTGAGCCACTCTTCCGCGGATTGCAGAGCGGAGCTGTTGCCGCGTTTGAGCAGGGACTCATCGGCCGCCGGCCAGGCGATCCGCCGCAGGACCTTATCCAGTCGCCGCGAGACCAGGCGGCTGGTAATCAACTCTTGGTCTCGCATTCCCAGTTGTTGCAAGACTTGGACTGTGGTCGGGTGGATACAGTGGCGAATCACGGGATCCTCGAGCGAAAGCAAATATCCCATTCGCACCGGGCATGGGCACACACGCGCAAAGGTCTCGATTCTCCGGTCCTCTTCCCAGCGCGGATGCCGTTCCAAAATCATCATTGAAAGTTTGAATTTTCGCTGCACTGGGAGCGGCCGATCGAGCGCCGTCAGATCAAGAGTCGGCGCAAGGGCCAGCAAAACGGTCGCTTTGTCCGCAGGCATCGCGGGAAGTTGCTCGAGCAGGAATTCGGGCGTTAGACGCAGCGGCCCAATCTGGTAATCGATCTCCTGATCTTCCAGCAAGGATTGGAGATGCTCAAATGTCTGAGCGAAGTGGGCCAAGACAAGCACGGCCCGATCCATGCTCTGACGGTAGCGGATGGCGGTTATGAGACCTTGGTCACGTGCAGCCAAGGTCAGGGCATAGCTGTCGGCATAGCGATCAAAATCTCCGCGGATTCGCAACCAATCGCGAACCGCCTGTTTGACATGCAACCAATTGATCATGTCGCCGCGGCTCTCCTTTCCCTACAAGATTCCCGGCTGCCTGGTGGAAGAGTCTATTCGCCTTCGAGCGGACTCCGCCGCTTGCGCATCTCCAGTTGATTGCCGCACTCATTGTAGTGGACCCAGTCCATAAATCCGCGAATCAGGGCCACTCCGCGGCCGGAGCCTCTTCGGCGGTTTACCTTGAGAGTGGGGTCCGGAACGGCTTGCGAAGCGAAGCCACAGCCTTCATCCACAATCCGGATGTAGACCTCGTCCGTGGCAATCTCAACGGTGAGCTCGACGAATTTACTGCCGTCCCCCCGATTGCCATGCTTGATGGCATTCATCAAGCCTTCCTCCAGTCCCAATTGGATGGCAAAACGATCGGACTCGGACCAGCCGAAGTGCCGAAGCTGAGTCATGATCTCTTCGGTCAATTCGCAAGCGCGGCCGTGGTCACTGGCAAAGCGACATTCAAGATTCCAGCGAGAGCTCGTGCCGTTCATTTCTGGGCGGGAAGCACTTCGGCTAAGGCGGCGGCGCGGTCTTCACGAATGATAAAGTGGTTGTCCAGCAGACTGAAACTGAACAAATCGCGGAGGCTCGGCTCCAGCTCCGTCAAAATCAACGCTCCTTGCCGGGCCTTGATTCGTCGCTCGACGACGACCAATTTGTTGATCGCGGCGCTGGAGAAGAAGCGGACACCTTTGAAACTCAGGATGATGATTGGAGGCTGCAGATCCGCGAGTGACAGCAGCTCCTTCCCCAACTGTTCGACCCGGAGCGGGTCGGCCAGTTTTTCATCGAGCAGCGAGACAACGGTGACGCCTTCCACCTTTTCGACGTTCAGACATTTGAAGCTGTTCATGATCTGTTCCGCCATTCCTGATTTGACTTTGATTCCGCGATGAGTGCGGCCTCTCGCCTGGTTCGGTCATCGAACCCACTTCCGCCAAGCGGTTTTGAACCCAGCCACACCGGCCAAGGCCCGGACTGTTTGGCCCGGCGCCCGGCCATTCGGCCAGTGTTCGCGTACCCTAATGATAATTCATTTAGAGCCGGAGAGAACGGTCGGGCGACCAATCCGGTCGGGAGAAACGCGGGCCTGAGGACGTTTCATGTCCAAATAGAGATGGCAACTTAGGCGCGCGGGCTTGAGGGCCAAGTGCCCCACCGGCGTTCGACCGGCCGGGCGGATGTCGCTGAAAAACCAGCCAGAGCCACGCTGAGGAATGACTCGGTGGCCCGAGCACCGGTGCCCAAATCTATCGGAACCGGTGGTTTCAGTCTTTCTTGATCGAAGCCCCATGCAGCAGCAGGACGAAGCCGAAAAAGAAGGTCGGCCAGCAGAGATAGGTCGGTGGAGTGACCGTTTTTTGCGGCAGGGCAGCCTGGCGAAGCCCAAAGCTGGCTTGCTGAAAGAGGGGATACTGGGCCGGTTGGCCGTAAGGGTTGTAGCCGTTTTGCATGGCCACGGCCGGGTCCTCGATTCGCTCCATCCAGAATTTGGTCGCGGTCGGGGAGAGCACATAGGATTCGACCATGTTCAGCTTGATTCCCATCATGATCAAAAGGAATCCGATGGTCATGATTGAGGTCCGGCTCATGCTCAGGTCAGTCCTGTGTTCGGAATTGCAAGTTTACGGAAGCGGGGAGACGGTCTGCAGGGTGCTCGCCCGCCTCGTTCATCGTGTGGCGGGGGCAGCGATCTTGACCTCGGTCCTAGGACTGCCTCCCTGTAGCGAATAAACCTGTATCGCGGCTTGAACGGTAGCCCGCGGATTTGAGGGAAATCGGGATTGCCGCACAAAAGCTGTTCTTGTTGGTTGGAGCGGTCAAGCCGTACACTGGGCGGATTCAACAATTGGAGGAGCCTGATGGCAAACGCAGCCCCATCTCGAAATGCCGACCCAAGTGGAGGCGAGAACAGCGTCTGGTCGCTCAGTTTTCAGTGCCTGCTCTGGACCAATTGGTTGACAGCGATCAACGACAATGTTTTTCGCTGGTTCGTGATCGGAATTGGCAAGGATTTCGCCGAAGCAGCTGCGGCCACGAGCGGCAACGGGACGGGCTTCCGAATCACGGAAGCCTTCGTGCTGGCAATTGGAACGGCTTCTTTTGTGCTGCCCTATCTCTTGTTTGCGGTACCGGCAGGCTGGCTGGCGGATCGCTTCAGCAAGCGGCAGGTAATCGTCGGTTGCAAGGTTCTCGAAGTCATCGTCATGGCGTTTGGGGTCTTGGCCGTCTGGCTGGGAAATATTTGGCTCCTGCTGTTTGTCGTCTTTCTGATGGGGCTGCAAAGCGCCCTGATGGCTCCGGCCAAGGTCGGGAAAATTCCCGAGCTCCTGGACGAGACGAAAATCTCGTTGGGCAATGGCTTCTTCAATCTGGCCACGCTCTCCGCCACGATCATCGGGATGGTGATTGGCGGCTGGTTGGCAGACGTGACCGGGAGGTTTGGGCGGGAACAACTTTGGCTGACTACCTTGGTGTTGGTCGGGAATGCTATCGTGGGGACACTGATCGCCCTGCTGATTCGAAAACATGCTGCAGCGAACCCGGGGTTGCCGCTGCCTTGGAATTTTGTGGGAGCGACTTGGAGTAATTTGCTCGCACTCTATCGGTCCGGTCCGTTGTTCCGGGTGGCGCTGGGGATCGTGTTCTACTGGTCATTCGCCGCTCTGGGGCAGCTCAATATCGACACCTTTGCCTCGGAAAATGGCTCGATCCTGGAAAGCGAGCGGACGCCGATGCTGGTCTCGTTGGTCTTGGGAGTCGGGCTGGGCAGCGTCTTGGCGGGGATTGCCTCAGGTGGCAAGATCGAACTGGGGCTGGTCCCTTGGGCAGCAGTAGGAATGATCATCTTCGCTACGTTACTCGGGTTTGCTCCAGCCTGGTTCCTGATTCCGCCGGCGGGAGTTGAAACCCTGTTTCACTGGCGGCACGTGATCGCCTGCCTGATGTTGGCCGGTTTGGGGATCAGCGCCGGTTTCTTTGATGTTCCTCTAGCCAGTTACCTGCAGGATCGCAGTCCTGAAAAGACGCGCGGCTCGATTCTGGCAGCATCGAATTTCATGTTGTTTACCGGCGTGCTCCTGACTTCGCTCTGCTTTTATCCGCTGCGCCAACCCAGCCAACCTGGCACTTATGCGGCATTGCCTGAGGCTTATGTTGGGCCAGCACTCAGCGCGGCTCAAAGCGAGGACCTCGAACGTCAAGCGGCGGCTTTCCGGGAGCAATGGGTCGCTGCAGCCCCCGCGGAACGCCCCGGTCCTTCGAGTTGGGCAGGCGGTAATCGAGCTGTTCTCAGCCGGTTGGTCTGGGAAGATCTCCAGCTTCGGCGAGAACGAGATCCGCAACTTGATCTGCAGGCCTACGTTGATCAGTTTCCGGCGAATGAGCAGAGGCAGGTTCGAGTGATTGAACGCGTCAGCCAGCCACAACCTTGGGTCAGTGCCCGTGGGATATTTCTGTTGCTGGGTGGACTGACGATTCCGGTCCTCCTGTTTGCTGCCTGGAGGTTGTCGAAAGAAATGGCCCGGATCATGTTGTGGTGGATTCTGCGGACGATGTATCGAATGCGGGTTTCTGGGGAGCAGCACGTACCGGAAAAGGGACCAGCTTTACTGATCTCCAACCATTCTTCGTGGATGGATGGAGCGATTGTCCTGCTGATGACTCATCGCCGCGCTCGGGCAATTGCTTGGGCCGGGAATTTTCAGTCCGGTTTTGCCCGCTGGTTCGCCAATTTTGCCGGGGTCATCCTGATCTCGGGAGGTCCCAAATCGATCGTCAAGGGAATTCGCGAAGCCCGTGCCGCGTTGGAAAACGGGGAGTTGCTTTGCGTCTTTCCCGAGGGAGGACTGTCGCGCACCGTGCAACTGCAAGCCTTTAAACCTGGCATCCTGAAGATCGTGGAAGGCTTGGACGTCCCGATTTTGCCAGTCTACATCGACCAGATGTGGGGGAGCCTGATGAGCTACTCCGGAGGCAAGGTCTTTTGGAAATGGCCAACAGCCATCCGGCGTCCACTGTCCGTAACCATTGGCAAGCCGACCTATCCCCCCCACGAACTGTTTCAGCTGCGGCAAGCCGTTCAGAAGCTGAGCGCGGAATGCGTGGCGAATCGGGTGGGGCGTTACATTTCTCCAGCGGAACGATTCATCCGGATGTGCCGCCGCCGTCTGTTTCGAGTCAAACTCAACGATTCGACCGGACAGAAAATGACCGGCGGGCAACTCCTGATGCGGGCCCTGATTCTCAGACGCCTACTGCGGAAACACCTGCTCACTGCCAGCGAGCGGCATGTTGGTGTGCTGATTCCTCCCAGCTCCGGTGGCGTGGTTGTGAACATGGCGCTGGCGCTTGATCGCCGGGTCTCGGTCAATCTGAATTACACCGTCAGCAATGAGATCATGAATCACTGTATCCGGCACGCAGAGATTAAGCATGTGCTGACGACTGCCAAGGTACTGGAGAAATTTGAGTTCAAGTTCGAGTCTGACTTGGGCTTGCTGGACGATCTGCGGGCGAAACTGTCGCTGGGCGACAAGTTGATCAGCGCAGCGATGGCTTATGCCTTGCCTGCCTGGTTGACCGTCCGCCTGCTTGGGCTTTCGCGCAACGGACCGGACGATTTGTTGACGATCATCTTTACTTCGGGTTCAACCGGGACACCGAAGGGAGTGCAACTGACCCAGCAAAACATCAGCTCGAACATCGACGGCGTTGATCAAGTCATTTCCCTGAAACGCGATGACACGATTGCGGGAATCCTGCCGTTCTTTCATTCGTTTGGATATACGATTTCGCTTTGGGGGCCGATGTGCCTCAATATTCAAGGGGTGTATCACTTCAGTCCGCTGGACGCCCGCGTGGTCGGCAAGTTGGTTCAGGAAAACGCTGCGACCATTCTGCTGGCCACTCCGACCTTCCTGCGGACTTTCATGAAGCGTTGCACGCCGGAAGAGTTCAAAACGCTTGAGGTCGTGGTAGTCGGCGCGGAAAAAATGCCCAGCGAATTGGCAGAGGAGTTTCAACAGAAGTACGGGGTGCGGCCAATCGAAGGCTATGGCACTACCGAGTTGGCACCCCTGGTGTCGGTCAATGTGCCTCCGAGTCGTCGGCTCGACAATTTCCAAGTCGATTGCAAGGAAGGAACCGTGGGCCGACCGATCGCAAATGTTGCCGCCAAGGTGCTCGATTTGGAAACGGGAGAAGAGGTGGGACAGGATACGCCGGGGATGCTCTGGATTAAGGGACCAAATGTCATGGCTGGATACCTGCACCAGCCCGAACTAACGGCCGAGGTTTTGGTAGAGGGCTGGTATAAGACCGGTGACGTCGCGCTGATTGATGGCGATGGCTTTATCAAGATCACGGGACGAATGAGCCGCTTTTCCAAGATTGGTGGCGAGATGGTGCCTCATGTTACTGTGGAGGAGGCCTTAACCAATCTCTCCGGGAGCAGCGATGACCAGATGAGCCTCGCCGTGACCGCTGTGCCCGATCCGCGAAAGGGCGAACGACTGGTGGTGCTCTATACTTCGCTGGGAAAAACGCCCGAGGAGTTGTGCAAGGGACTCAGTGCCGCCGGTTTTCCCAATCTGTTTATCCCGGGGCTCGACAGCTTTTACAAAGTGGAAGCGATGCCACTTCTGGGGACCGGAAAGGTCGACCTGCGAGGACTCAAGGAATTGGCCCTCCAAATGACTGCTCAGGGGAAGTGAACGCTCCCCCTCCCGGTCTGTTTCAAGGAATTTGACCGGAAGGAAAGCGGCTTTTCCAGGACGAAATAAAAATTCTCCAAGAATTCGCGGCAGGGGGCGAATAGTGCCCCAATGACGTGGCTGGCGGGCCCGCGCGGCGGGGGCAAGTCGCCAGCCGGAATGAACTCTGCGGCCGGACATTCGGAGAATCGCAAATGGCCTTTCACATTCCCTTTGAGCATCGACATCGCGGACAACCGATCTACATCGGATTTGATGTCCCGCCGGTTCCCCGCCGCCGTTGGAACCTTTGGGGGTTCTTTGGATTCGGTTTGTCCCTGTTTGCCTTTCTGACTGCCGGCTTCCTCAGTCCCCTGGCCCTGATTCTGAACTTGATCGGACTGCGTCGAGAGCCGCGGGGTTTGGCCAAGGCCGGGACGGTCTTGAGTTTGATCGGGTGTGCGGTGGCCGGTGGCTTTATCTTGTTGGCAGTCAATGCCGACCGGCATGCCGTGGCACGGAGGGAACATCATCGCCTGCAGGCCCAGAATCGTGAATTGGCAGAGCGAACCAGTCTTACTTTGCAAAAGGCTGAAGTTGAATTCCGTGAATTCGCCGATGCAAACAAGGGACAGCTGCCTGCTTGGATTGATGCCAATATGGTGGCAATAAAGCACAAAGACGGCTGGGGCGAATCGCTGCGATTTGACATCGAGAAGGATGGAGCCAAACTCCGCAGCGCCGGACCGGATCATCAATTCGACACTGGCGACGATGTGCTGCTCAAGGTAGATGGCAAATGCGATCGTTCCACCAGCGGCGAGATTTAGGTCTGCGGCGGTGTTCCCCCGAGACGTTTCCGGCCGGGGCTTTTCCGGCCGACGTTCGTGTGGAACGGCGTCCTCTGGCCGACATCATGCGGCCCTAGCCGCATGTTTTACCTGGCCGATAAACCTTGCCCAGCCGGGCAGGTCACTGCGAAGTTTCGGACGTAAATGGTTGGATCGCGGCCAACAACGAGAGGTTTTGCGTCTTCGCCCGTTGTTTTGCCAAAACAAGCCAGTGCGACGAAGACGATAAATTCGACAGGCTGCCTTCGCAAGACAAAGAAGGCGTTCCCGAGCAAGATAGTGAGGGGTCCCATGTCGACCAGTTGGCTGAGCAAATGCTGTTTCATCGCCGCGGGCTTGTTGCTGAGCCAATGGACGGTTGATTCCGCCGTGGCGCAGTGGTCGCCAGCCGCGGCTCGTCCGGTTCGTTCGCTGGATCGCTGGCTGGGGATTGGATACAGCAGTGGTTACCACTGGCGAAATCCGGGGCCGAATACGGATTACTACCATCCCTATTCGGAACCTCATACGGGATACGGCAGTTGGGATGTGCCGATGAACTTGAATGACCCGGCCAACTCCCTACCGGTCGAGGAACCGGCTCCGCTGGAACAACCGGTCGGTGCCAAGTTCAATTCTCCTCAAGCCGCTCCGG
>Ga0164292_10002932_pt1 | contig 13887 bp, 10 predicted proteins | sample GEODES117metaG_FD_111486 | JGI IMG/M metagenome (GOLD analysis project Ga0164292, IMG submission 111486) | Eutrophic lake water microbial communities from Lake Mendota, Wisconsin, USA - GEODES117 metaG | ecosystem: Environmental > Aquatic > Freshwater > Lake | place: USA: Lake Mendota... | reverse complement strand
TGAAAGGCTCTCTCATTCTCCGGGCCAGCATGCGGAGATTCAACCTTGTTTCCGTTCCATTTGGCGGAGATAGTCCAGACTTTGACGGGCAATCGCCTCCGGCCCGGGGGAATAATCGAAGACCTCGACGCTCAACCAGCCGTGATAGGATCGTTCCAACTCATCCCAAAAGGTGCGGTAATCGACGGCTCCCATCCCGGGGCCGAGGCGATTGGGGTCGTTGGCATGAAAATGCACCAGCCAAGGGGCAAAGCGACGAATCAACTCACCGTAACCCGATTGTTCGGTGCTCATCGCCTTGACGTCCAAATGCAGACGGACGTGAGGTGAACCAACCGCTTCAATCAGCCGAACTGCCGACTCCGCTGTTTGCAGGAAATTGGTTTCCTGCGGTCCGAGCGGCTCCAGCCCCAGGACCACCCCGCGCTCGGCCAGCGTTGGAGCCAGCTGCGAAAACAGTTCAGTGGCCCGCGCTTCCCCGTCGGCATGTGACGTTCCCGGCTCAAGACTCCGTTGCTGCGGCGAACCAAAAACCAAAATCCGGCCGCCAAGGTCCGCACAAAGGTCAGTCAACCCGCGAAGGTAATCGAGAGTTCGCAGCCGAGTTGCTCGGTCCGCGGTCGTCAGATGCAGTCCGGCAGTTCGGGCCAGCAGCCAGTGCAGGCCGATTACCTCCAGACCGGATGAGGTAACCGTTTGCCTGATTTCCGACCGCGCTGCGGGCGAAAGTTCCAATGGCCTCTCTGACAAGGTAAACGGAGCGAGCTCCAGACCGGCATAGCCCCACTGCCGGCAGCGTTCGCAGGTTTCAGCCAGTGTCCAGCCTTCAAACAGTTCATTGCAAATGGCGATTCGGTAACTCATGGCTCGGTCCGAGGGGCGAAACGTTCAGGCACGCCGGGAGTTTGCTCAGTTGGAACGCCCCGCCTTTTTCGTGGTTGGCCTGGTTGATTATCATCGTATCAGCGGGCCTCCGCAAACACGGCGCATTTTTTCGACTACCGCATTGGAATCCAGCCCGCAGTGACTGCCAAACTCAAGACCTACACTCTCGGCTGCAAGGTCAACCAGTACGAAACCGAATTCGTACGTCAGGGCCTGCTCCGCGCCGGTTATCAAGACGTGACTGAAGGTGAGACGGCAGATGTGTGCATCGTCAATACCTGCACTGTCACCGCCGAGGGTGATTCCAAGAGCCGGCAGGTGATTCGGCGAATGCATAAAGATAATCCCGAGGCCCGGATCGTTGTGATGGGTTGTTATGCAACCCGAGCACCCGAGGAAGTGCGGATGCTGCCGGGTGTGGTCGAAGTCGTCACAGACAAGCGGGAGCTTCCCGACCTGTTGGGGAGGCATGGAGTCGTCGATTTACCGGTCGGAATTTCCGGATTGACCGGTCATCGCCGCGCCTTCGTCAAAGTGCAAGACGGCTGTTTGCTCAACTGCAGTTATTGCATCATTCCCCATGTGCGCCCGCAGATGTACAGCCGGCAACTTGAAGACGTGCTCCGCGAGATCGAAGGCCTCGAGCAAAACGGCTATCAGGAAGTGGTCCTGACCGGGATTCATCTCGGACATTATGGAGTTGACTTCAACCGCGGCTTGCCTCGTCAGGACTGGACGCGTTTGGCAACACTGGTTCGGCAGATTTGTCGCCGCACCACTCACCTCCGCGTCCGGTTGTCCAGTATCGAGGCAACGGAAGTGACCCGCGAACTGATTGACGTGATGGCCGAACATGCCGAGCGTGTTTGTCCCCACCTCCATGTCTGTCTGCAGAGTGGCAGCGACCGGATTCTCCGTTTGATGCGGCGACGCTGGTGCTCCAAGCGAATCATCGACCGCTGCCAATTGGTCGCGCAGCGACTCTCGCTACCGGCATTCACAACCGATGTGATTGTTGGCTTTCCTGGAGAAACAGCCGCTGATTTCGCAGCGACCGAACGCGTCTGCCGGCAGATCGGCTTCGCCAAACTGCACGTTTTTCCCTTCAGCCCGCGGCGGGGTACGGCGGCGGCGGAAATGTCCGAGCAGGTTGACGGTAATCTCAAAGCCGCGCGCGTCGATCAATTGCTCGAGCTTGACCGCGAATTGCGGCAGGACTACCTCGAGCGGTTGGTTGGTTCCGAAATCACTGTCATGGCCGAACAGCAGGTGGAAGGCCGCTGGGTTGGTACCAGTTGCCGTTCAGTGACCGCCGCTGTCACAACCAATCAGCCGGTGACCCGCGGCCAGCTGATCAAGGCCCGCGTCCTCGAACGCGAGGCCGATCTGCTCGGCTGCAGGAGCTGAGACCAAATCATCGGTTTGACCAATCCCCCACGGCCAAACCAGAGGCTGGTGCGAGGCCCGGCTGAGAAGAACCGCACTGGATACTGGTTGGATTACTTTGCCCCAGGCGGGCAGTACTTCTGCAACCAGGCAAAGATTTCATCGTGCCAGAACTTGCTGTTGGCCGGTTTGTTGACCCAGTGCCCTTCATCCGGGAAGTTGATCAGCTTGCTGGGTACACCCAACCGCTGCAGCGTCGTAAACAGTTGCAAGCCTTCGCTTACGGGGACCCGGAAATCAAGATCGTTGTGAATGATCAACATCGGAGTCTTGAAGTTCTGGGCAAAACGATGGGGCGAATACTTTTCATAAGATTCGCGGTTCACCCAAGGTGGGCCGCCGTGTTCCCATTCATCAAACCAGACCTCTTCCGTGGTGGCGTACATGCTGTCGAAGTTGTAGACACCACAGTGCGTGACCAAGGTCTTGAACTTGTCGGTCTGACCTTGAAACCAGTTCATCATGTAGCCGCCGAAGGAAGCACCGGCGGCAAACATTCGGTCGCGGTCGATGTAAGGCTTTGCTTCCAGCCACTCCAGACCTTGCATCAAATCAACGTAGCACTTTCCACCCCAATCACCGCTAATCTCATCGGTGTACTTTTGGCCGAAGCCAGTCGAGCCTCGCGGATTGGGCAAGGCAACGACATACCCCTGAGCGGCCCAGACTTGGGGATTCCAGCGATTGCTCCAGGAGTTCATCCAGGCTCCTTGAGGTCCGCCATGGACAAGGAAGGCCAAAGGCCATTTCTTCGCCGGGTCAAATCCGGGAGGATAGACCAGCCACATTTGCATCGGTGTGCCGCCTGCCCCGGGGACTGTAACGCTTTCGATCTTCCCCCAGGAAATCTCGGCCTGGAGATGCTTGTTAAACGAGCCAACCGGAACCAATCGTCCCGACTCGCTCGTCTGCTCCCCGACAAACACGCCTGGCGGAGCGTCCAGTCGCGAGGCGAGTACGGCAAATCGGCCGGTGCCGGGCGAGATGCTCAGGCCACCAATACTCAAGCTGTCGACCGGAGCTTGAGGATTCGTCAGCCGAACCGGAGACTTGCCATCGGCCGCGACAGTGAAGATTTTGGAAACACCACCATCCTCAGCCGAAAACACCACCAGCTGATCAGCGCCCGACTTGGTCCAATGAATCCCTTCCACCGAGCGATCGAGGTCCGCAGTCAGGGCCCGCGGTTCGCCCGTCAATTTGCCGCTCGGGTCGCAGGGAGCAATCCAGGCAACCCAGCGGTCAGCTTCCGAGCCGGGGACGGCTTGAGCTCGCCACGCCAGCCATTTGCCGTCGGGAGAAATTGAGGGTGCGCCATCGGCCGCGGGGTTCTTGGTGAGTGCGTCCCAGGTTGGCGTGCCACCCGTAACTGGTACGCGACAGAGGTCATGATTGGTATTCCAAGCTTCGTTCTCCACGGGAACAGCTGTGAAAATCAGGTGGGAGCTGTCTGGGCTGAAGCAAAAGTCGTCACCGACCGAAAAAGTCATCGAAGTGGGGTAGCTGTCACGGTCGCCCGGGGTGACGTCTTTCGGTTCTCCGGCAGTTCCGTTGGCCGGATCGAACGAAATCACAAACAGGTGTTGCCGCTTGTTCTCGACATAGCTGTCCCAGTGACGGAAGAACAAACGGTCAAAGACTTTGGCCTTGACCGGGTTCTTTTCATTGGCCTCGGCACGTTCCTTGTTCAGCTTGTCGCTTTCGGCAAACGGTTTACCTGAAAACTCCGGCCAAACTGTGGAGACAAAGGCGATCTTCTTGCCGTCTGGGGCCCAGACTCCGGTTGCCGCATCCGTGGAAATCGAGGTGAGCTGGCGGGCTTCGCCGCCGCTCAAATCGATCACCCAGAGTTGCATGCTTCCCGATCGCGTCGACTGGAAAAGAATTCGTTTTCCGTCGGGACTCCAACGGGGATTGAGATCCTTTTTGGGAGTGGTTGTCAGTTGTCGCGCGATTTCCGGGTGGGCCACGTCGGCCAACCACAGATTCGAGCTGGTTGTGTTTGCCTCCAAGTTGACCGTCGTGACGACGAAGACGACCTGTTTTCCATCCGGACTGATTTGGGGATCAGCGATTCGCCGAAACTGGAACAGGTCGTCGACTTTCATCGGCCGCGACGATTGGGCTGGGCTGGCAATTGGCATCAGAGCAACACTCACAAGCAACAAGACAGAGAGAAACGCTTTCATTGGGGGTTCCCCGATTACAATTGCCGAAAAACATTCCGACCGCGGAGGCCGCCTACTTCTTCTCGCCGTCGCCAGCGGAGGAATTGGCTTTCTCGAAGTCACCCGCAGTGATGATGATCAACCGCTCCTTGTCGAGCAGGTTCTTGATCACGGCATCCACCCGGTCCTTGGTCAGCAACCGGATTTTCTGGTCGCTCTCAGCCTGGAACTGCATGCTTCGGCCCGTTTCCAGGTTTTTCAAAAGCAAGCCGGCCAGCTGGCCATCGTTGGCCCGGGCACCCTTGCGAGTCTCAAGGTAACTCGAGATGGCGTTGTTCAATTCTTCCGCCTGCACTCCACTCTCCACAAAGCGGCCAACCTCTTCGTCGATCGTGCCGACAACCTTTTCCGTATTTTCCGGATTCGAGATGGCAAACATCATCAACATCGACCGCTCATCCTGGGAATCAGCCTGAACCATTGAGCCAACTCCGTAAGAGAGGCCTTCCTTTTTCCGGACGCGGTCCGCCAGTCGCGAGGCCAGCGGTCCACCGCCTAGGACATAGTTGGCCACCGCCAGGGCTTCATAATCAGGGTGATCGTCTCGAAGAGGAAGCATCATGCCGGCGATATAAACGGCGTTGGCCTTGTCAGGTGTGTTGATCTTGGTGCGCTTGCCAGCCAAGCCAGTGATCGCCGGCTCAGGAATTCGGGTGTACGGCTCCTTGCTGGTCCAGCCTGCAAACAGTTGATCGAGTTGTGCGCGAGTAGTCTCCGGATCAAAGTCACCCACAACTGCTACTTGCCCGTGCTGTCCGCTCACAAAGCGCTTGTGCAGTTCGCGAATTTGCTCGACCTTGACCGAATTCATCCGTTCAATGCTTTCGTCAATCGTCGGGGCGTAACGAGGATCGTCTTGCTCGTAGGGCGAGAAGACACGTTGGAATTCAGTGACAGCCAAGCCTTGGGGGTCAGACTTCATTTGTTCCATCTGGGCGATATTCTCCCGGCGGACAATTTCCAGTTCGCTCTCGTTAAACGCAGGAGCTTTCAATGCCTGCTCCAGGAGCTTGAGCACCTCAGGGAGGTTCTCCCGCTTTGTCTGGATTGAGAACTGCAGGCCTCCTGGGCTGCCCGTGAAGCTGAGCGAAGCGCGGAGATTATCCAAGGCGTCGCGAAACTCCTGGAAACTCATTTTCTGAGTGCCGCGGCTGAGCATGCTGCCCATCAGGGCGGCGGCGGTTGATTGGCCGCGCATTGACTCCAGCGTGCCGAAATCAAGTTTGCCGACGAGATTTACCCGCGAGTCGCGGGTCTTCTTGGGGAGCATGGCGAGCTTCAAGCCGCTGGAGAGTTCGCCCGTAATCAGTCGGTTGTCGATATTCTCCGGGGTTGGCTCAAAACTTTCACCAGCGGCAATCTTGGCCCGGCCTTTGTAATCGCCGACCAATTCCTTGATTTTCGGCTGGCTGGCGAGCGGAGCCCGGACCGGTTCAGCGGTGGGGACAAACAAACCGACAGTCCGATTGCTGGGGACACACCAGGCTTTGGCAACCCGCTGGACATCCGCGGCGGTCACTTTTTCCAAGCGGTCGCGATGAATGAAAAACAGCCGCCAGTCGCCATAGGCCCGCCACTCCGAAAGCTCGATGGCCATCGCTTCCGTGTTGGCAAACGTCTGCTCGCGTTCCTTGAGCAATCGCTGAACGGCCCGCTTCACGTCGTCCTCGGAGACACCGTTGGTGCCTACCGCTTCGATTGTTTCCAGCATCCGATTCTTGGCCGCTTCGAGATCCTTTTCCTTGGAGACTTCGCAGAAGGCCAGCAGCATACCGGGGTCATGGCCGGGAATGTTGAAGGTGCTGGCGCTGGAAGCGAGGCCTGATTCAACGAGGTTCTTGTAAAGCAGCCCGCCCGGTTCCAACCCGAGAATCTGGGACAGGACTTCGCCGGCAACGAAATCGGGATCGGCAGCAGCCGGAATGTGGTAGCCCACTCCCGCCATCTGCACGTCGCCGACGCGGCGGAGAACTACCAGCCGTTCGCCGTCTTGCACCGGCTCCTCAGTGTAGGTCTTGGGCAATTCACGGTCCGGCGACTTGAGCGATCCGAAATACTTCTCCAGCAATTCCAGAGCTTCTTTTTGTTCGAACTTGCCAGCGACCACGACCATGATATTGTCAGGCTGGTAATACTTGGCATAGAAGCGACGGAGATTGTCCAGCGGCACCCGTTCGATATCCGAGCGATTGCCGATGGTCGTCTTGCCATAGTTGTGCCACTCGTAGGCCGTTGCCATCAGTCGCTGCATCAGGATTGAGGCGGGACTGTTCTCCCCCATTTCGAACTCATTGCGGACCACGGTCATCTCGCTCAGCAGGTCTTCGCCCTTGATCGTGCTGTTGAGCAGGCGGTCGGCTTCCATCTTGATCGCGAATTCAAGGTTGTCGTCCTTGGCTGGCAGAGTTTCGAAGTAATTCGTGCGGTCCAGCCAAGTGGTGCCGTTGAGATTCAGGACACCGCGGTCCTTGAGCAGGGCCGGAATGTCATTGTGGGTCGGAGTCCCCTTAAAGAGCATATGTTCCAGCAAGTGAGCCATTCCGGTTTCCCCGTAACCCTCGTGACGGGAACCAACCAAGACCGTCATGTTGACGGTGAAGTTGGGCTTGGAGTCATCGGGGAACAGCAGCGCTTGAACGCCGTTGGAAAGCCGATATTCGGAAATGCCTTCGACCTCGGTAATCAGCTTGGTCTCTTGGGCCGAAAGGCAGGAGGTCGAGACTAGTACTGCAATGGAAAGCAGAAGCAGCGGGGCACGAAAAACGTGATTCATGAGCGACTCTGAACAAGTGTAAGGGAATTCGAGCAAAGCGGTTGCTGGCAGGCCAAAGCTGCCCCGGCCGGGGCGGTCATTTGGCCATCAAATCAAGCTCGTGATCATCCTACCAATGGCCTTGGAGGGAAGAAAGGTGACGGCTTGAATGCCAGCCGATGTCCCCGCTACAAAGGCTCATAAGCCACCCGGAACCGGTGTGGTCTGCAGGCCTATCCATTCCGCAAACTTCCTGGAAGACCATGAGCGATCCGCACGGCTTTGAACTTCTTTCCGCTTTGATTCGTGAACGCAAAACCACCAAAGTCTTTGGTTTGCCCGAGCAGCCAGTTCGGCTCTCAAGCGACGTTGCCCTACGGTTCGACCAGCAGGTTCGTGCCGCCACTGCCGCTGCCGGGCCGGCTCCGTTTCATTTTGCGAGGAATATCGAAGGCGTAGCCGAACCTTGGCGGGCAACGACATTGTGGTGGGAGACTTGCCGAACGCTCGCGGCCGAGTTGCCCGGACTTTGTCCTGACCTGAAACCGGGAAACAAGCTGCCGGCAATGCTTTCAGCCTGCGGAGCCGTGGTGCTGGTGCATTGGCTCCCTGCCACCGCGGATGAAATCGCGGAATCAGGCAAGCGAGAAGAAACCAACTTCGAGCATCTCGCCGCAGCGAGTGCCTACGTGCAGAATCTGCTGCTTCTGCTGACAGCTGCCGGTCTCGAAAGCTACTGGGCCAGCGCCAACTTGCTCGATACCGGCCCAGTCAAGCAGCGTTTGGGCATTCCGCTCGGATGGAAACTGCTCGCGGCGATCATGGTGGGCTATCCGCTGACAGAAACGGCCGCTTTGGAACGGGCTGGCGGCGGGAATCGCGCCAAGCGGAGCCCGCCTGAGGCTTGGAGCCGCGAACTTGAACGATTGCCCTGAATTCCCTCGCCGCGCTGTGGTGTGGATAGCGCGAACCCCGCGTGAACGTGTCAAAGTCGACGGAAACAATAGCTTTCGCCAGAATCGCAGGAGGCATCGGGCAGGGAATTAAGGCGCAGCGAGCGGGTAAACCGGCAGGATTCGCTGTTTGCTGCCACCAACTCCGGATTCCCGGTTCAGCGCAGGCTCTCTTCCCGATTGGGCGCCCTGACAGCTAAAATTCGTTACTTCATCGTTCCCTCCGACATCCTCCCCCTGGGTCGCCATGCCGCTGCGAAATTTTGTTGCCATCGCGATTGCGCTGCTGGTTGCGTGGGCCTGTTTTTCGGCTGTCCCCAAAAGCCGCTACGCCAACCTGTTTGCCGAGGCGCTGGAGGTGGTCGAGCAAGATGCATTGGAGGAATATGATCGCCGCGAACTGTTTGATACGGCAGTGGGGCGGATGCTCGAGTCACTCGATGAGCACTCCATGTATTTCTCAGGCCGCGAGTACACGGCTTTCGAGGAAGATATGCAGCAGGAGTTTGGCGGGGTCGGCATGTTTGTTGGCGTTGACCCCAAGTCGGGCGAGCTGGTCGTCGTTGCCGCAATGCCCAATACGCCGGCGGCCAAGGCCGGGCTGGAAAGTGGCGACGCGATTCTTGCCATCGATGGACAGTCGATGGTCGGCAAGTCGCGCGAGGATGCCGTCGAACGAATGCGCGGCCCCAAAGGCAAGCCGGTCGTGTTGCAGATTCGCCACGTTACCGCGATTCGTGAAGTCACGCTGATTCGCGACTCAATCAAGACCGATTCGGTTCAGGGCGATTGGCTGCATCCCGATGGCAAGTGGGACTTCTTTCTCAAAGAGGAACCCCGTACGGGATATATCCGCATCTCTCAATTCAGTGAGCGCACCGTCGATGAACTGCGAGCTGCGCTCGCGGCGATTAATGGCAAAGTGGATAGCTTGATTCTCGACTTGCGGATGAATTCGGGCGGGTTACTGGAAGCGGCCGTTGACGTTTGCAGCATGTTCCTGCCACCGGGCGAAGAAGTTGTCCGCATCGAGGCCCGCAATTCCCGTTTCGACGAACGCCTGGCGACTCGGGGCGAACCTCTCATCCCCACCAATTTGCCTGTTGCCGTTCTGGTCAATCGCCACTCGGCCAGCGCGAGTGAAATTGTCGCCGCCTGTTTACAGGACCACGGACGCGCCACCGTGGTGGGCGAGCGGAGTTATGGCAAGGGAACCGTCCAGAACGTGATTTACCTGGAACGGAAGAAGAGCGCGATGCGCCTGACCACTGCCCGTTATCTGCGCCCCAGCGGACGAAATATCGATCGTCGGGTAGCCGAGAAAAGAAAGTTGACCGAATGGGGAGTTGAACCCATGGAGGGAGCCTTGGTTGACTTGACCGAAGAACAGGTCTTCGATTTGTTTCGCCAACGCAATCTCCGCGACCTCGAAGGCTTGAAGCCCGAGCAGCAGGCTGTCCGTCCAACCCCGGACGATGGTGCTGGCCAGACTGAAGTGAACGAGTCTGAGCCACCCGCGGCCCCGACAACCGACCCTGTTCTCCAGCGGGCCCGAGACTTGCTCAAGTCCCAATCGCCCGGAAAAATTGCTGCCTGAGAAGCGGAGCGGCAACTCTACTGCAGGTGTCTTCAGCGGACCCGTTTTACGAACCGACTTGCTGTCCAGCATTCCCTTGCCTGGTTCATTCAACTTCGATAATCAAAGGACTTCCCATCATGGATGAGGCTCCCCGGAATTTTTTTACCCGCCTCGTGACGACGCCGGGCGTATCCGGGTTTGAACAGCCGGTGCAACGCGTCGTCCGCGAGTATGCCCAGCCGTTCGCGAACCAGATCGAGACCGATCTGCATGGCAACGTGATTTTGGCGGCCAACCCAACCGCCGCAACTCGAATCATGTTGGCCGGGCATGCCGATCAGATCGGGCTGATCATTTCCCACATTGACGAAGATGGTTACCTCTATTCGCAACCGGTCGGCGGTTGGGACCCCCAGCAGCTCGTCGGTCAGCAAATGGTGGTCTGGTCCAAGCGAGGGCCTGTGCCCGGAGTGATCGCCCGCCGCGCGATTCATTTGTTGGACGAAGCCGAGCGTAACAAGGTCGTCGCCTTGAAGTCGCTGTGGATTGACATCGGAGCAAGCAATCGGCAGCAAGCTGAGTCGTTGGTCGAAATCGGTGATAGCGTGACTCTGCGATTGAGTCAGGTGGAACTGGCAAACGGGCTGGTTGCCGGTCCGGCGATGGATAATCGAACCGGAGTCTGGGTTGTGGTGGAAGCATTGCGGCGCGCCGCCAAATTGGACTTGAAGTCGGCCGTCTTTGCTGCCTCGACGGTGCAAGAGGAGATTGGCCTCCGCGGAGCCCAAACGGCGGCTTACTCGATTCATCCACAAATCGGGATCGCAGTTGATGTGACCCACGCCACCGATTCGCCCGAATCGGACCGCAAGCAGCAAGGGACAGTCAAATTGGGAGCCGGGCCGGTGATTGTCCGCGGACCCAACATGAATTCAGGAGTGTGCGAGCGACTGGAGCAACTGGCCCTCGAACACCATCTGCCGATTCAACGGGTCGCCTTGGGGCGCGCCGCCTCGAACGATTCCAACGTGATGCAGGTTTCTCGTGGTGGAATGGCGACCGCGGTGGTTGCGATCCCCAATCGCTATATGCACAGTGCGGTCGAGGTCGTTTCATTGGTCGACTTGGATCATGCCGCTGAATTGATCGCTCGTTTTTGTGCCAGCGTCAGCGACCACCGCGAGTTCATTCCGCAGTAGGCACGGGCGGCTTCAATTCGAGGGTGACTCCCGCAAGCCAAAAAGCGCAGCGTCAGCGAAGCTGCTCGACCCGCACCACGGTTCTCGCTGCTGTCTCAGCGGTTATTGGTCCTGGCCGGTTGGGTCTGGGCCTCCCAAGCGGGCCTTTTCTCCCGGATCGATTGCCCGATCATTGATTTGCTTTTCGAGGCCTTTGGCCTGGTCGATGGCCTGGCGATAAACCGATTTTTCCTGCTCCTGTTTCGGGTTCGCCGGAGCTGTAGTTGGTGGGCGGTCGGATTTCGGCTTGCACCCTACCGCAAGACTACCGAAACCCAGCAAGAGCAAGGCAAGCGCAACGCAGCCACGCCGAGTCCAGTGGTAAGTAACGAATTGAGTAGCAGTTAGAGACGGCATGGGTTCGGGCTCCGGGGCGAAGGTAACCAAGAACAAAAACTCGGCGCACAGCCGTAGCTATTCTATGGTTGGACCGCGAAGAAAGTGATGGTTGCCAGTGCTGAATCCGCTGCTGGAAGCTGCGCAAAGAAAAAACGGCAACCCGGGTAGGCTGCCGTTTCTCAATTAAATTCATTTCCGAGCGGCTAACTGGAGTTGGCCGCCGGCTGGGTGTTTGGCCTTACTGGCCGCCGCCCTTTGTTGCGCCTTCGACAGCCTTCTTGGCTTCGTCCACGACTTCTTTAGCGGCTTCGCCAGCCTTATCGACACCTTCCTTCACGACCTCGCCCGTCTTTTCCGCAACGTTCTTGGCGGCATCACCAGCAGCCTTGGCTGCATCGGCGGCGCTATCAACAGCCTTTTCAGCTGCCTTGCCAGCTGCATCAGCTGCATCCTTGGCTGCGCCAGCGGCGGCCTTGGCAGCATCCTTGGCGTCCTGCTTGGCTTGCTCGCACCCGACCAGACCCGCCATTAAAAACAGGACCAAACACAAACCGGCAAACTTCTTCATTGCACTTACCTCGATAGCCCCAAACTCAAAAAACCGCCGAGCTTCCCCGAACCATCTCAGAGATTGGCGAGCATTCATCTTAGGCTTCCCGGTGAGCGAGGCAAGGACTGTCTGGCCGCCGGGAAAGTGAAAGTGGCTGCCGCGGCAGCCAGTTCACCCAATTGGGAACAAGAGAAAGTACCCCGTTGGCTTGAGGCAACATCCCTGCGGTCCACACGCCGTCGAGGGATTTGGCGAAGCTTACCTGCAGCAAAAAAAGAAGCCGTCGCCCGGGAATTGTCGGGCGACAGCTCGAGGATAGTCCAGTTAGTTGTCCGGGGTTCAGCCGGAAACTTTAATAGCCAGGGAATTCGTATTCTTCGTTCGCCGGGTCGAAGTCCTTGTCGGTCAAGCCGACATTCACCTGGACTTCGAGGTAGGTGTACTCTTCAATCAGGGGAGCTTCCTCACCCGGAGCCGAAGGCCAACCATAAGAGGCATATCGAATCGGGATGTTCAGTTCGTCGTCGATGAACACCTGGGCATTGTGAAAATCATAAGGTGCCTTTTGTTCGTCATGCGTCACGCTGATCATGGTGCAGGCGCGGCCCTTGATCTTGGCTCCCTTGCGATACTCCACTTTGCACAACCCGGCGGCTTTGTCCCGCTCAGCCTTTTCGATCAGCTTGAGCACGAGATTTTCCAGGCCGGCTTCGTAAATCGGATGCCGGTTGTTCCGCATGGCCAGCATTCCATCTGGATCGAGGTGGAACGTCTTGAAGCCGGTGATGATGCCGGTCTCGTGAGCGAGAATCTTTCCTTCGTTTTGTCCCTTGACCCAAATCACTTCGCGTCCGGAAACTGCCTTGGGCTGGACGAATCGCATATAAATGCTGAAGGGCACTTGCTTGCCATCAACAACCCGTTCGTTGCGAATCTTGACCTTCATGAATTCGCGTTCGCCCAGTGTGTCGTTGTAACGCTCACGCTTCACCAGCGTTGCCGTGTAGTCGCGAATCGTTTGCAAGTCCTGCAGGGCGTCTTCGGCCATGTGCAAGGCATTGTCCAGCGGATGGGCAGCTACGGCCGGCTTGGGGGCTGGCAGCGGATTGGCGGCGACGCGTTCGGCAGGACCGGAGTCGGGCTTGGCAGTGACGTCACCGGCAGGCTGCTCCAGCGGTTTGTCTTCGCCCAGCAGTTTGGATACGCGAAAGACTGGTTCACTCAGCAACTTGGCTTCCTGAACCGGAGCTTTGTCCTGAGTCGTCGCGTCCTGTTGGGCCGCGATCGATGAACAGCAGCCGGCCAAGACGGCGACTGCAAAAAAACGTTGAAAAGGTTTGCGCAAGACCATTCTTCCTCCTTGAATCGCACTGCCTCGGGTGGGACAGGCAGTGCCCGGGTGGGGACCATCCCGGTCCCGCCGTATTTGCCGCTGAATCGATTGCTGCCGCGTGTTCTGTTCGCTTGCCGTCTCAGCAGAGGGTCGTTCAAACCTTCCGGAAGTCTCGGCCAGAAGTTTTCGGACCGGATCTCCCAGTGGAAATCCTAGTCCGAATCGCCCCGCAGGGACAACCTCAATCCACGGTTTAGGCCGAGTCGCTAGCTGACTTCTGCTGACAACAAGGAACACTCTGGTTATCGATTAAGCTCCCGCGGTTTCCGCAGCCGTTTTGCTTGCGCCCGATTTACAATCGCTGCAACCGTTAGGGCTTCCCAAAGGGGGGCAGTCTTTTGGCCTGAAAATGAACTCGGGCTGGAAAACTAATTTTGGGAAAATCACCTCCAGCTTGGGCCGCACGCCTTCACTGGTCGGGCGATATGATGGTCTTCCCGGGTAGGTCCGTGCGTCATTTTTTTCGCCGATTGCCAACTGACTGCCGGGCTTCGACGGACGATTTAAACCAGCTCCTGCAAATA
>Ga0164292_10002930_pt1 | contig 13894 bp, 11 predicted proteins | sample GEODES117metaG_FD_111486 | JGI IMG/M metagenome (GOLD analysis project Ga0164292, IMG submission 111486) | Eutrophic lake water microbial communities from Lake Mendota, Wisconsin, USA - GEODES117 metaG | ecosystem: Environmental > Aquatic > Freshwater > Lake | place: USA: Lake Mendota... | reverse complement strand
GAAGTCCGGCGCGCAGACCAGATGCGCGAGGAGAACATTAAGCGCATCGAGGGCATGGCCAGCGCCACCGGCCGACCCACTGCCACCGGCAACGCGGCCAGGGCGGCAGGCCCGAGCGACAGCTACGGCGGGCGGATCCGGGAGCGGGTCAGACCCAACATCGTCTTCACCGACGATATGCCAGGCAACCCAGTCACCGAGGTCGAAGTGGTGATGTCACCCGACGGCACCATCGTTAGCCGGAAGATCACCCGCGCGAGCGGCGTCAGGAGCTGGGACGAGGCGGTGCTGCGCGCGCTTGACCGCACTGGCGTGCTACCGCGCGACATTGACGGCCGGGTGCACAGCCCGCTGCTGATGGAATTCAAACCCAAGGGCCCCTGAGGCCCCAAAAGAGCAGCCAGTCGATCAGCGGAAAGTGCGCCGAGGCGGCGGCTTGTAGCCTGGCGCGCGCGGCTCGAGATGGCGGAAAGTGATCCGCCCCTTGTTGAGGTCATAGGGCGAGAGCTCAAGCGACACCTTGTCCCCCGCCAGAATGCGGATGCGGTTCTTCTTGAGCTTGCCACCGCCATAGGCGATGAGACCGTGGCCGTTTTCCAGCTTGACGCGGTAGCGACCGTCGGGGAGGACCTCCTCCACCAAGCCGTTCATTTCGATCAGTTCTTCCTTGGCCATGAGGCTCCTTGGGTCAATGTGGGGGTATCAGGCCGAGGCAGCGGCCACCTGGGCTTGCCCTTGGCGAATCGCGTAATCAATGGCGCTGCGGTGGCTGTGGAAGCGGCGGGTGAAGCGAAACACCTTGTCGAGGGTGGCAGCCCCTTGTCCGCGGCGAATTGAAACCGAGGGGGCAAAGTCGCCTGTGTCAGTGACGCGGGCACTGGGAGTCACGCGGAACTTGCCGATGGAAAACGACAGTTCTTGGGAAAAAGACATACAACTGGCCCCGGGGTTGTCACCGGGGCATCCGTGAGAAAAAACCTGCGCGCTGCGGGATCTGGTTGTGGCCTGTCGGCCGCCGGTACGGCGCGGCGATGGGGGATCCCCTGCCGAAGGCAGAGGGGTCGAGAGAAAGAGGGACTCGCCGTCAGGGCAGTGTGACGACCGGGCGCGGCACACAAGGCGGCGGGGCGGTCTGAAGGGGCCCACAGGGGGCGCGATTCCTGTCAAACAGGACGTTGACGCTGGAGAGTAATGCGCGAACGTGAAGGGAGTGTAACCGGTTTAACCTAGATCTCAGGCCTCGTAGACGATCTGGGCCTGCCCTCCTTCGGCCTGAGCCATCCAGCTGGCCAGAGCCGCGTCGCTGGGGAAAAAGCGCGCAGCCTCGCCCAGCTGAAGCTCAGCGGTCGCCGCATCCCGCAGCAAGGCCAGCCGGACCGGCAAGCCCCGCACCAGTTCCCCCGCCTCGCTCTCCTGGCGCTGCGGCGGGAAGTCACGCAACAGACGCCCAATGTCCGGCGCCTTGCCATTGACCGCCACACGCAGGTACTTGCCAAAACGGCAACGGGCTGAGGCCAGGTCCCAGACCTGCTGGACGGACAAGCGCAGCCCGCCGGAAAAGCGGTCGTTCTGGCATTTGGCCATGACGATGACCAGTTCGTCGTCCTTGATCAGATGCCTGTTTGCGTTGATCAGGGCCTCGTCGGCGGTGGCCTCGATCATGGCGGACTTGTCGTCAAGCTTGAAGATCGCGAGCTTGCCCCGCTGCGCGTTGATCACACGCAGGTCGCCGACGATGCCTGCCAGCAGCACCGTCTCGCGGGAGTCCTTGAGCTCGTCGATGGAGCGCTTGCAAAAGCGACGCACCTCGGTAGCCACCTCGTCGAACAGGTGGCCCGAAAGGTAAAAGCCCACCGCTGTTTTTTCTTGCGTCAGACGCTCCTTCACCCCCCAGGGCAGCAGGTCGACCAGCGGCGGTTCCTCGTCGCTGGCGCCGTGGCCGCCATCCATGTCGAACAGGCCGCCTTGGTTGGCATTGGCCTCAGCGGCGTTGGCGAAGTCGAAGGCGCGGTCAATCGAGGCCACCAGAGCCGCGCGATTGAGGTGCAGAGCGTCGAAAGCCCCAGCTTTGATCAGGGCGTCGACCGTGCGCTTGTTGATACGGGTGCGGTCTACCCGCCTGCAAAAGTCGAACAGACTGGTGAAGGGACCGCTCACCGAGCCATTAGGACCTTCCGCCTTGCCATCGCGGGCACGTACGATGGCCTCGATGGCCTGCTGGCCGGTGCCCCTGACTGCGCCCAGCCCGTAGCGGATGACCTTGTCCGACACCGGTTCGAAACGGTAGGTACCGCGGTTCACGTCTGGCGGCTCGAAGGAGAGGCCAAAATTTTTCACCGCGTCTTCAAACAAGACTTTGAGCTTGTCGGTGTCGTCCATCTCCACCGTCATGTTGGCGCAGAAGAACTCGGCGGTGTAGTGGACCTTGAGCCAACCGGTGTGATACGCGAGCAGCGAGTAAGCAGCGGCGTGCGACTTGTTGAAGCCGTAGCCCGCGAACCTCTCCATCAGGTCGAAGATTTCGTCGGACTTGGTCTGATCGATGCCGTTCCTGGCCGAACCCGTACGGAAAATCTCCCGGTGCTCGGCCATCTCCTCGGCCTTCTTTTTGCCCATGGCCCGGCGTAGCAGGTCTGCGCCACCCAGCGAGTAACCCCCCAGGATCTGGGCGGTCTGCATCACCTGCTCCTGGTAGACCATGATGCCGTAGGTCTCGGACAGCAGTTCGGCTACCAGAGGGTGCGGATACTCGACCTTCTCACGCCCGTGCTTGCGAGCCACGAAGCTGGGAATCAAATCCATCGGGCCGGGACGGTACAGCGCGTTGAGGGCGATCAGGTCCTCAAGCCGGGTGGGCTTGGCGTCGCGCAGCATGCCTTGCATGCCGCGGCTTTCAAACTGGAACACCGCCTCGGTACGACCGTCGGCAAAGAGCTTGTAGGTGGCGGCGTCTTCGAGCGGCACGTTCTCGAAAGCGAAATGCTCCTGGCCCTTGTGGCGTTGGATGATGAGTTCGCGGGCAATTTCCAAAATGGTGAGCGTGGCCAAGCCCAGAAAGTCGAACTTCACCAGGCCCGCTGACTCGACGTCGTCCTTGTCGTACTGGCTCACCGCCGAGTCGCTGCCGGGCTGCTGGTAGAGAGGGGTGAAGTCAGTGAGCTTGCCTGGCGCTATCAGCACGCCGCCGGCATGCATGCCCACGTTGCGGGTCAGACCCTCGAGCTTTTGCGCCAGACCAATGAGCGTCTTGACCTCTTCCTCGCGCTCGAGTCGCTCGGCCAAAATAGGTTCCTGCTCAATGGCGCCGGCGATGGTGATGTGCTGGCCGGGCTTTTGCGGCACCAGCTTGCTGATGCCATCGCAGAAGGTATAGGACATGTCCAGCACCCGGCCCACATCGCGGATCGCAGCCTTGGCGGCCATGGTGCCAAAGGTGGCGATCTGGCTCACGGCCTCGCGGCCGTACTTGTCCTTGACGTACTCGATCACCCGGTCGCGGTTGCTCTGGCAAAAGTCGATGTCGAAGTCGGGCATGGACACCCGCTCTGGGTTCAGGAACCGCTCGAACAGCAGGTTGTAGCGAAGCGGGTCGAGGTCGGTGATCTTGAGGGAGTAGGCCACCAGCGATCCGGCGCCCGAGCCCCGGCCCGGGCCCACCGGGCAGCCATTGCTCTTGGCCCAGTTGATGAAGTCGCCCACGATCAGGAAGTAACCGGGGAACCCCATCTTGAGGATGGTGCCGATTTCGAACTCGAGCCGCTCGAGGTAGCGCGGTCGCTCCTTCTCGCGTTCAGCCTCCCGGGGGTAGAGCTGTACGAGTCGGTCCTTCAGTCCTTCGTGCGAAGCAAAGCGGAAGTACTCCTCGATGGGCATCCTGCGCCCATCAACTTCTGGCGTGGGGAAATTGGGCAGGCGCGGCTTACCCAGCTCCAGCGAGAGGCTGCAGCGACGGGCGATCTGCGCGGTGTTGGCCACCGCGGAGGGCAGGTCTGCGAACAGCGCCTCCATTTGCGCGGCGCTCTTGAAATACTGCTCGCGGGTGAACTTGCGCACCCGTCTCGGGTTGCCCAGGATCTCGCCCTCGGCAATGCAAACGCGCGCCTCATGCGCCTCATAGTCGTCTGCGGTGAGAAACTGCACCGGGTGGGTTGCAACCACCGGGAGCGAAAGGCCAGCCGCCAGCTGCACTGCGCCTGCCACGTGCACCTCGTCGTCGGGCCGGCCTGCGCGCTGCAGCTCCAAGTAGAAGCGATGCGGGAAGGTAGAGGCCAGCATCAGGGCGGCCTCGCGGGCGCGGCTGGCATCGCCCTGCACCAAGGCCTGCCCCACCGGGCCGGCCTGCGCGCCGGACAGGCACAGGAGCCCGCCGGAAAGCTCACGCAGCCAGTCGAGGGTACACACGCCTTGGGTCCGCACCACGTTGCGGGTCCAGCCGCGGGTGAGGAGTTCACACAGGTTCAAATAGCCGTCGCGGTTTTGCACCAGCAACAGCACGCGCGAGAGGTGAGTGGCATCAGCGCCCAGGCCCTGCAACCAAACCTCCGCGCCGATCACTGGTTTGACGCCCTTGCCACGGGCGGCCTTATAGAACTTGATGGCGCCGAACAGGTTGTTCAGGTCGGTGATCGCCAGCGCAGGCTGTCCGTCAGTGGCGGCGGCCTCCACGGTGTTGTCGATGCGGCAGGAGCCGTCGACCACTGAAAATTCGGAGTGCAGGCGCAGATGAACAAACATGAAGCCATTGTAGGAAAGCGCGGCAGGGGTTCGGTCACTCGCCCCACCTAAAATCAGCGTCCCGTGCCCGAGATCCTCAACGTTTCCGCCTACAAATTCGTCGCCTTGGTCGACTGCGCGCCGCTGCGTGAGCGCCTGCTCGCCGACGCGAGCGCGTCAGGCCTCAAGGGCACCATTCTTTTGGCCGAGGAAGGCATCAATCTGTTTCTCGCTGGCCCCGCCCCCGACCTACGCGAATTTTTGGCGCGGCTCCAGGCAGACCCTCGGCTCGGCGACCTGCCGATCAAGGAAAGCTGGTCGGAGGCCCAACCCTTCCGGCGGATGCAGGTGAAGGTCAAGCGGGAAATCATCCGCATGAATCATCCGACGATCCGCCCCTCGGAGGGTCGTGCGCCGGCGGTCGACGCCCTCACCCTGCGCCGCTGGCTGGACCAGGGTCATGACGACGAGGGCCGGTCAGTGGTGACACTCGACACCCGCAATGCCTTCGAGGTGGACCACGGCAGCTTTGAGCATGCGATCGACTGGCGCATCAACAAGTTCAGCGAGTTTCCTCAGGCGGCGCAGGCGCACCGGACTGAGCTCGAGGGCAAAACGGTGGTGAGCTTTTGCACCGGCGGCATCCGCTGTGAGAAGGCAGCGATCTACCTGCGGGAAGTGGGCGTCGAGCGCGTGCTACAACTCGAGGGCGGCATCTTGCGCTATTTCGAGGAAGCCGGCGGCACGCACTACCGAGGAGGCTGTTTCGTTTTTGACGAGCGGGAAGCCCTGGATCCGGACCTGTCGCCAAGGGCAGTGGCCGATCGATCACCGGCACCGACGACGGCGGTCGATCCACCGCCGGCACCGGCACCGGCAACGGCGCCTTGAAGCCCGGCGGCGCCGTGCGCCTGCACAATTACCGCGCCCACTTGGCGGCGACTTGCGCCACCCGCCGGCCCAGGACACGCGAGGTCTCGAGGTCGCCCGGCAGCATCTCGGCGACGCTGGCGTCCGAAGGGGTGGTGGCGGCCGCGCCCTGGAAGACACCGATCCAGTTCAGGTCGTTGCGGGTCGCTGCCTTGGAGTTGGACGCCACTTCGCCCAGGCCCACCCACAGGCCGCCGTGCTGCATGGCCAGGGTGTAGAAGTAGTCCAGCGTCTTGCCCTTGTCGCCATTGGTCGAGGCACTGTTGGTGAAGCCGGCAAAGATCTTGTCCTTCCAGTTGCGGCTGTACCAGGGCTTGGAGGACGCATCGGCGAACTTCTTGAACTGCCAGCTGGCGGCACCCATGTAGGTGGGCGAGCCGAAGACGATGGCGTCCGCCGCGTCGAGCTGGGCCCAGGCAGCCTCGGGGATATTGCCGTCGGCGTCGATGGCGATCAGTTGGCCGCCTGCGGCCTCGGCGATGACTTGCGCCTGGCGCTGGGTATGGCCGTAGCCAGAGTGATAAACGATTGCGATGGAAGCCATTTCAGAGTCCTTTTGGGGGTGATGGATGGGTGAGAAAACGGGGCAGCGGTTGGCCGAGTCAAGGCGCGAGGTCAAACACCAGCACCTCGGCGTCTCGCCCGGCTTCCAGGCGAACCTCGGTCTCGCCCTCGAGCTTGGCCGCATCGCCACCGGACAGGGCCTGGCCGTTGACGGACAAGCTGCCGCGCACCAGGTGCACATAGGCCTTGCGGCCGGGTACCAGCGCCAGGGTGGCGGCTTCTGCGCCATCGAAGAGACCGGCGAACAAGCGTGCATTCGCGCTGATGTGCACTGCGCCCTGCTCGCCGCCAGGGGCGGCCACCAGGCGCAGCTGGCCACGCTTTTCTTCGGTGGCGAAAGTCTTCTGTTCGTAGCCCGGCGCAATGCCGCGGGTGTGAGGCTCGATCCAGATCTGCAGGAAATGGGTTTCTTCGTTGGCGGCGTGGTTGAACTCGCTGTGCATCACGCCCGTGCCCGCGCTCATGCGCTGCACATCGCCGGGCGGAATGGCCTCGACGTTGCCCATGTTGTCCTTGTGCGCGAGCCGGCCAGAGAGCACATAGCTGATGATTTCCATGTCACGGTGACCATGGGTGCCGAAGCCAGTGCCCGGGGCAATGCGATCCTCGTTGATCACACGCAGCGGGCCGAAACCCATGTGCTTCGGGTCGTAGTAGTCGGCAAAGGAGAAGCTGTGGAACGAGTCCAGCCAGCCATGCTGGGCGTGGCCGCGGTCTTCGGACTTGCGCAGGGTGATCATGAAGACTCCTTCAATCGGTTTGCACAGTTGCCAAGCGTTTAGGCCTGAAGGCGTGCACTCAATTGTGCGGTCCGGCCCTTGATCGTTGGGCGATGGCGTTTGATGGCATCATTCAAATATTCTGAACGTAAAGTCCTTTGTCGGCAGTACGCCCAGCCCGCTTGCCCAGTCCGCTTGCCCATGCCCAGCCCCCGCGACGTCCTCACCCCCGATGCCTTGTCCCTGCTGCAGACGGTCTCGCGCCTGGGCAGCTTCGCCGCCGCCGCGCGGGCGCTGGGCCTGGTGCCCAGTGCGGTCACCTACCGGGTGCGCCAGGTCGAGGAGGCGCTTGACGTCCTGCTCTTTGACCGAAGTTCGCGCCAGGCTCGGCTCACCCCGGCGGGCACCGAGCTGCTGCGCGAAGGCGAGCGTCTGCTCGAAGAAATGGACGCAGTGGCCAACCGGGTCCGGCGGGTCGCCACCGGTTGGGAGTCACAACTGACGGTCGCGGTGGACACGGCGATCGCACACCAGCCCCTGATGGACTTGGCGCAAGACTTCTTCCAGGTCGCACCGCAGACCCGCCTGCGCCTGCGCGAGGAGGCGCTCTCGGGCACGCTGGAGGCGCTCACCAGCGGCCAGGCCGATCTGGCCTTGGGCGTAGCCCAAGAGCAGGGCACGCACGCCGGTCTTCAGTTCCGTCCCATGGGGGAACTGGGCTTCGTGTTCGCGGTGGCACCCCACCACCCCTTGGCGCGGGCGAAAGAGCCGCTGTCCGATGAGGTGCTGCTGCGGCACCGCGCAGTGGCGGTGGCCGACTCGGTCAGCCGGGGCGGTGGCATCACGGTGGGCCTCCTGGCCGGCCAGGACGTCTTTACCGTGCCGACGATGCAGGCCAAGCTGGAGGCGCAGCTGCGCGGCCTGGGCGCGGGTTTTCTGCCCGAGCCCCTGGCACGCCCGCATCTGGCTGCCGGGCGGCTGGTGGCACGCGAGGTGGTGCGACCGCAGCGCGTGGTGCAGCCAGCCTACGCCTGGCGGCAAACCACCGATCCGGGACGGGCCTTGCAATGGTGGCTAGAGCGGCTTGAGCGCCCGGCCACGCGCAAGGCGCTGCTGCAAGGACATGCCGGACCGCGACCAGCCTGATGACACAATGGCCGCAACACGGAGCGACCATGGCAAACAAGAAAACGACTTCCCCCTCCTCCTCCACCGCTCGCGTCGCCGTCATCGGCGCCGGCATTGCAGGCCTGGCCTGTGCGCGCACACTGGCCCAGGCCGGCTGCGAGGTCACCGTTTTCGAAAAGAGCCGCGGCTTCGGTGGGCGCATGGCATGCCGGCAGACACCGTTTGGCACCCACGACCATGGCGCGCAGTACTTCACCGTGCGCGACAAGCGTTTTGATGCAGCGCTGGGCATCACGCCCGGCCTGTGCACCCCCTGGAGCGCCAATGGCGTGCGGGTGCTCGATCCGCTCGGCCGAGTGGTCGAGGCGGCGCCGTCGCCGACCGAGTCCCGTTGGGTACCCGCACCCGGCATGAACGCGCTGGCAGCCGCCTGGGCCCAACCGCTGGAGATGAGTGGCCGGGTTCATCGCCAGGCGAAGGTGCTGCGGATTGAGCGCGATGCGCTGGACGCCCGGCGTTGGCAGCTGCAGGTCGAGCAGACGGAGGGCGCGGCCGACGAGGCGGCCGTCCACGCCGGCTTTGACCGGGTGATGCTGGCCATTCCCGCACCCCAGGTGACTGACCTGCTGCGCGCCAGCGGCATTGCCCCAAAGCTGCAGCAGGCAGTGGCCAAAGTGCGGATGGCCCCCTGCTGGACGCTGATGCTGGCCTTCCCGCAAGCGGGCAGCACCGCCCTGGGCCCCAGCTGGAACGCGGCGTCCAGCAGCCACCACCGCATTGCCTGGCTGGCGCGCGAGTCGTCCAAGCCCGGGCGTGGCCCGGTCGAGCGCTGGACAGTGCAAGCCAGCGCCGATTGGTCGCAAGAGCACCTGCAGGACGACCCGCAACGGGTCAGCGCCAAATTACTCAAGGGCTTCGCCGAGATCACCGGCATCCGCGCCGAGCCGGGCGCGACCCAGGTGCAACGCTGGCTCTACGCCAAGACGTTGACCCCGCTGGGCAAGAGCCACCTGTGGGACAAGTCCCTGGGCCTGGGCCTGGCCGGCGATTGGTGCCTGGGCCAACGGGTCGAGGACGGCTTTGTTTCCGGGCTGGAGCTGGCGCTGGCCAGCCTGCGCTAAAGGAGCCTGGGCGCGTCGACTGCGGCGGGAGCGCGGTGCAGTGCAACGAATCGGATTGCAAACGGACAGTCCCCTGCAGCGACCCTTGCCGCGCGGACACAGATCACGATGACCACCGCCTACACCGGTCGCTTCGCGCCCTCGCCCACCGGCCCGCTGCACGCGGGTTCGCTGGTGGCGGCCCTGGCCAGCTGGCTGGACGCGCGCGCCCACGGCGGGCGCTGGCTGGTGCGCATCGAGGATGTGGACGGACCGCGCTGCGTGCCGGGTGCTGACCAAATCATCCTCGGGCAACTCGCCGACTGCGGCCTGCTGCCGGATGAACCGCCTCAGTGGCAATCGCGGCGTGTAGCGCCCTACCAGTCTGCCCTCGACAGGCTCCTCGCATCCGGGCACGCCTATCCCTGCAGCTGCTCGCGCAAGGACATCGAGCAGGCAATCACTGCCTCCGGAGCAGAGCGCCCCCGGCATGGCGAACGGGTCTACCCCGGCACCTGCCGCCACGGGCTCTCCGGCACCGCGGCGCGGGCCTGGCGCTTCCTTGCGGAGGGCAGCAACACCGTCCACTGGGTGGATCGGTGCCTGGGTCCCCAGCAACAAGACGTGGCGCGTGAGGTCGGCGACTTCGTGCTTCGCCGCGCCGACGCGCAGTGGGCCTACCAGCTGGCGGTGGTGGTCGACGACGCCGACCAAGGCGTCACCGACATCGTGCGCGGCGAGGACCTCGCTGACAACACCGCGCGCCAAATCTTGCTGCAGCGGGCGCTGGGCCTGCCCACCCCGAACTACCTGCACACCGCTTTGGTGCTGGCTGGGGACGGACAGAAGCTCTCCAAACAAAACGGCGCCCAGGCCCTGAACACCCGCCATCCGCTGGCCTGCCTGCAGGCGGCAGGACAGGTCCTGGGCCTGCCCGCCGCACACCTGACGGCGCAGGACCTGCCGGACTGGCTGTCGCAGGCCGTGGAGGCCTGGCGCGGGCAGACCCAGGCCATGACGCCTGGTGCTTGACCCTGGCGAGGCAGCCGTCTGGCGTTCAGAACCAGGTGCCTTCCCGTTCAGAACTTTCCGCCCCCGCCGTGCTCCGCACTTCGAAGTCGGACTCGCGCAATTCGCTGATCTCGATCGCGAGTGAGGAGCTGGAGGGGGAAGCGGATGAGCGCCGACCGGGCGAGAGCGTTGGGGAGGCGATAGACGCCGAAGTCTCCTGGACCCTCTGCGCCTGCGGCACTGCCTGGGGGCCTGGCGATGGGCGCCAGTGCCGCAACGCCAAGTCCACCAAATTGAGTGCGCCATTGGCCAAGCCCGAGACACCGAGCGCGGTGGCGAAGTCGGGCACGGTCACCAGCGCGTTGGCGGTGAGGTTCAGAAGCGGCGTGTAGCCAAAGGCGCGGCCGCGAGCGGCCTCGTCCAAGCCGAGCCAGCGCGCCAGGCGATCGAGTTGTCGCTGGCTGCGTTGCAGGCAGGACAGGGTGCGTGCGTCCACCACCGCGGAGGCTTCGGAAGCAACGGCTTCAGGCTCGTGCTCCACGCGCGCAAGGCGCGCCCCGGCCCAGGCCTGCCCCGCGGCCTCGCCCAGGGCGCCCGTGGTCACCCGTCCGAATTCAACCGCCGCGACCGCGGTGGCAACGGCCAGCCCCGCCTGCAGGTAATCCAGAGGCGCGCTTTCCCCGGGCCTGAATTCGAGCGGACGCTCCAAACCGTAGGCCTGCTGGAGCGCGGGTACCTGCGCCATGACCTGCCAGATCAGGGGCGCGTGCGCCAGCACCTGGCCGATCAACAAGCCGCGCACGCCAGCGCTTTGCACCTGCGCATCCTGCGCCGACCCCGGCTCGATGGGCCGTCCATCGACCAGCAACCGGGTCGGCAGGACCAGCGCTGGCACCAAGCGACTGGCAATCGCCTCAGATAAGAACATCGACAACACCTGACCGCCCGCATTCGCCAGCATGTGATCGCCCAGGCGCGAGGTCTCGGGGTTGCCCAGCGACGTCCAGGCATTTCCCAGCATTCCGGCAATGAAGGCCAGCGTGCCCAGTGCCGAGAGGGCCCGTGCGCTTCGCGTCGACAAGGGGGGGCCGCCCACCATCTGCCGAACGCCTTGCGCGACCACCTCGGCGCCAGCCCAGGCCGGTACTGCGCCAGCACCCACCAAGGCCAGGCTGAGAGAGCGATGGGACGCGTGCGGCATGGCGCGTGCCAGGGCCATGTAGCCCGCCTTGCCGGCAAGACCGGTGCCGACCGAGACGCTGACCGCGCTCGCCAGGCGCGCACCCGCCTGGAGCGCGAGTGCCGCAGACGATGCAAGCGAAGGAGAGGCTAAGGGCGATGCGTCACGCGCCGGGTGCGGTGCGTGAGGGCGCGTGGGGGTGATTGACGACAACATGCTTCCTCCTGTTTGACGGTGTGAGAAAGCTCGCAGGACGCAACGCGCGTGCCTGAACACGGACCAGCCGATACCGCCGACAGCCTCGCGGCCCGATCCGTCAGCCCTGCTCGCTGGAGCTTGCAGGGCTGCAAGAACAAGGGCCTCGCGCGGGCCGCGACAATAGGGGGATGAACCAGAGCCAGGACAAGACGCACGCGCCCGACGCGCCTGAGATCGGGCAGCCCCCCGGGGAAGTCCCCCATCCCCGGGTGATTCGCACCTTTGTGCGGCGCGCCGGCCGCACCACGCTGGGACAAGCACGCGCCTTCGAGACACTGGGCCCGCAGTTCCTGCTGCCCTTTCAAGAGACAGCACCCGACCTGGCCGCCCTATTCGGGCGTGAAGCCCCCGTCATCTTGGAAATCGGCTTCGGCATGGGCGAGGCCACCGCCCATATCGCCGGCCTGATGCCGGAGAAAAACTTCCTGTGCTGCGAGGTGCACGAACCCGGCGTCGGCGCCCTCTTAAAACGCATCGGCGAAAACGCACTGGGCAACATCCGCATCCTGCAGCACGATGCGCTCGAAGTGGTCGACCAGATGCTGCCCCTGGGGTCGCTGGCCGGCATCCACATCTTCTTTCCCGACCCCTGGCATAAGCTGCGTCACAACAAGCGCCGCTTGATCCAGCCGCCGGTGGTGGCCAAGTTAGCCGCCCGCCTCGCGCCGGGCGCTTATCTGCACTGCGCCACCGACTGGGAGCCCTACGCGCAGCAAATGATGACGGTGCTCTCCGCGGAGCCGCATTTGGCCAACACCGCAACTGACTTTGCGCCAAGGCCCGCCTACCGGCCCCTCACCAAGTTCGAAAACCGCGGCCTGCGCCTGGGCCACGGCGTATGGGATCTGGTCTTCACCCGGCGCTGAGACCGAACGGCGCTTGCCGCACCGCAGAGACTCAGACCCGCTCGGCCACCCAAGCCTGCACCGATTGGAGCGCTGCGGGCAAAGCGGCGGCATCGGTACCGCCGGCCATGGCCATGTCGGGCTTACCACCGCCCTTGCCACCGACCTGCTGCGCAACGAAATTCACCAACTCGCCGGCCTTGACCCTGGCCATGGCGTCGGCGGTCACGCCTGCGGCCAGTTGCACCTTGCCACCGTCCACAGCGGCCAGCACGATGACCGCGGACTTGAGCTTGTCTTTGAGCTTGTCCATGGTGTCACGCAGGGTCTTGGCATCGGCGCCCACCAGCGTGGCGGCCAACACCCGCAGACCCTTGATATCGACAGCCTGCGCAACGAGTTCGTCCCCTTGGCTGGAGGCCAGCTTGCCCTTGAGGGCGGCCACTTCTTTTTCGAGGCTGCGCACCTGCTCGAGCACCTGGCCAATGCGGGCTTGTAACTCAGTGACCGGGGCCTTGAGGGACGCGGCCGCGGCCTGCACCGTGGCTTCTACCTGCTGCAGGTAGGCGAGCGCATTGGCGCCGGTCACCGCCTCGATGCGGCGCACGCCGGCGGCCACGCCCGATTCGGCCACCACCTTGAACAGGCCGATGTCGCCGGTGCGGTGTACATGGGTGCCGCCGCACAGCTCGCGGCTGCTGCCGATGTCAAGGACGCGCACGGTCTCACCATACTTCTCGCCGAACAGCATCATGGCGCCCGTGGCCTTGGCCGACTCGATGTCCATCACGCGTGCCTGGGTCGCCGCGTTGGCCAGAATCTCGGCGTTGACCCGGCGCTCAACCTCCTGCACCTGCGTCTCGGTGACCGGGGCGTTGTGGGTGAAGTCAAAGCGGGTCTTTTCGGCGTCGACCAATGAACCCTTTTGCTGCACGTGGTCGCCCAGCACCTCATACAAGGCCTTGTGCATCAGGTGAGTCACGCTGTGATTGCGCATGGTGGCGTGGCGGCGCTCGCCGTCCACACGCGCCAGCAGGGCGTCGCCCACTTTCAGGCTGCCTTGGGACATTTGGCCGTGGTGGCCGAAAACGTCGGACTTGATCTTCTGGGTGTCCTCCACGCCAAAGAGCGCGCCCTCGGCACTGAGGCTGCCGCTGTCGCCCACCTGGCCGCCGCTCTCGGCGTAGAAGGGGGTGGTGTCCAGCACCACCACGCCGGTCTCGCCCGCAGACAGCTGCGTGACCGAGGTGCCCTCACGGTACAAGGCAAGAACGCGGGCGTTTTCTTCCAGGCGCTCGAAACCGGTGAAGGGGTGACCGGCGCCGGTGTACTCGAGCGCGCGGTCCATCTTGAACTTGCCAGCGGCGCGGCCAGCGGCCTTTTGCCGCTCCATCGCGGCATTGAAGCCAGCCTCGTCAACGCCGACGCTGCGCTCGCGGCAGACGT
>Ga0164292_10002929_pt1 | contig 13894 bp, 9 predicted proteins | sample GEODES117metaG_FD_111486 | JGI IMG/M metagenome (GOLD analysis project Ga0164292, IMG submission 111486) | Eutrophic lake water microbial communities from Lake Mendota, Wisconsin, USA - GEODES117 metaG | ecosystem: Environmental > Aquatic > Freshwater > Lake | place: USA: Lake Mendota, Wisconsin... | reverse complement strand
GTCTTACCTTGTTGCTACTGATGTTGGCGGCACTTGCACAGATACTGTTGTTTTTGCAGTAGGTGAACCCGTAATTCTTGGAAAAGCGTTATCAACACCACCAGATTTTGCTACAGGTGTTTTAGATTCAATTAAGTCAGCAGCTAACCAGATGGGAATTTCAGTTTCAGAACTTCTGGCAAATACTTCGCTCTTTGTTCATGGATCTACTGTTGTAGATAATGCGATTCTTACTCGCGATGGTGCGAAAGTTGGTCTTTTAACAACAGAAGGCTTTGAAGATACTCTCTTAGTTACCCGTGGCGGTTACGGTCGATGGGCAGGTTTAACTGAAGAGCGCATGAAGAATATGGTCAAAACAGATAGAGCCGCACCACTTGTTGAGAGAAACCTTATTTATGGTGTTGCTGAAAGAACTGATTACAAGGGTTCAATAATTAGAGAGCTGGACGAAGCAAGCACTCGAGATTCAATTAAGAAACTCATCGCTGCTGGCGTCGATGCAATAGCAATCTCTTACCTATGGTCTTTCTATAATCAGAAAAATGAAATTCGGACTCAAGAATTAGTTAAAGAAATTAACCCTGATATTTATACTTCGATTTCTAGTCATATTGCTCCGACTCCTGGGGAATATGAAAGAACATCAACAACGGTAATTAATGCATATGCCGGTGAAATCGCCCGGCAATACATCGAAAACCTTGCTGATCTTATGAAAAGTAATGGCTACCTAGGACCCGTAATGATTATGCAGGGATATGGCGGTCTTTTACTTGCAAGTGAAGCAGCTGATAGAGCTATTGGAATGCTCGAATGTGGTCCGGCTGCAGGAGTAATTGGAAGTAAAGCGCTCGGCGATTTATTGAAACAAAAAGATGTAATTGCTACCGATATGGGTGGAACTACCTTCAAAGTTAGCGTAATTCAAGGTGGTCAAATTGAATATGCGCGCGAGCCAATGATTGATCGCTTTCATTACACCCAACCAAAAATTGAAGTGGTATCAATTGGTGCCGGTGGTGGATCAATCGTTTGGATTGAAGAAGAAACAAAAATTCCAAGAGTCGGGCCACGTTCTGCGGGATCTAGACCAGGTCCAGTTTGTTATGGAATGGGTGGCGAAGAACCAACCCTTACCGATGTATTCATGTTAATTGGATATATGGATCCTAATATTTTCCTTGGCGGATCAATGAACCTAGATAAGGAAGCTGCAAGAAGAGTTTTTGATGCGAAAATTGCGAAACCTTTGGGGCTCAGTGTTGAAGAAGCTGCCTATGGAATATTTAGAATCGCTACTGCGCAAATTACCGATTTAATTCGTGAGATAACTGTTGAACGCGGATTAGACCCTAGAGATTTTGTGATGCACGCCTTCGGTGGAAGTTGTGGAATGGTATCTGCAACATTTGGCGCAGAACTTGGTGTCAAAAAAATTGTTATTCCTTACACAGCATCAGTGAACTGCGCATTTGGTCTGATCTCTGCAGATATAGTTCATGAATACAGTGTTGTAAAGACGCTCCCTATGCCTGCGCCACTGAGCGAGTTTCCACCATTATTTGAGCCAATGAAAGAGAAGGCGCTAAAAGCATTGGCTGCTGAAGGCTTCGTGGGCGATAAAGTTATTTTAGATTGGTCAGTTGATCTTCGATATTCTAAACAAGTTCACGAAGTCACTACGCCGTTAAAAGCACCGCTCCCTCTTACCGCTGAAGGTCTAGAAATTCTCTCTCGCGATTTTGAGACTTTATACGAGAGAAAATATGGCAAAGGATCTGCTTTCCGTGAAGCCGGAATCGAAATGACTCAATTTAGATTAACTGCGCGGGGGCTTCTAGAGCATCCAGATATGAGCGCTGCTGAAACAGTAGGAGAAGATTCTAGTGCGGCCTTGATTGGGCGAAGAGAGATATTCGTGGAGGCTAAATCAGCGATGATTGAATCTGATATTTATGATTTCACATTATTAAATCCTGGAAATGTTATAAATGGTCCGGCCGTTATTCATACACCGATTACAACAATAGTTGTTCAAGCTAATCAAAAATCAGTTATGGACCAATACCGCAACATTATTATCGAGTTGGGCTGAGGAGACTAAAATGGATCCAATTACGTTTTCGATTATTCGCCACAGACTTTATCGAGTTGTGGAAGAGGCGGTAATTACTCTTAAGCACGTCTCAGGAAGTGCAATTACTAATGAAGGCCACGACTTAATGGTTTCATTGTATGAAGCAGATGGAACATTGTTATTAGGCGGTGTTGGATTTCTCCATCACTTAACAAGCGCGGCCGAAGCATGTAAATCAATTATTAGAAGATTTGATGGAGATGTTCATGAGGGTGATCTCTTCCTTTTAAATGATCCTTTCACCGCAGCGCTTCACACTTCTGATATTTATCTAGTTTCACCAATTCATTACAAAGGTGAATTGATTGCCTGGAGTGCTTGCTTCGTCCATGTCTACGACATCGGAGCGATGAATCCTGGCGGATTTGCGCCAGATGCTGTGGACGTTTTCTCAGAGGGCTTTAGCTCACCTGGATTAAAGCTCGTTGACCGTGGAAATCTTCGCCAAGATGTTTGGGACACATTGCTAAACATGGTTCGGGGACCTGAGATGGTCGCTTTGGATTTACGTTCCATGATTGCTTGTAACAATGTTGCTAAAGATCGAATGGTTGCATTAGTTGAAAAATATGGACTACCAACATTTCAAGAAACTTGTAAATCACTTGTAACGCAATCCGAATCTCGCTTACGCGAAAGATTGCGCGAACTGCCAGATGGCTCTTGGCAATCACGTCAGTATTTTGATGTGAAGGGAGAGGTTTATAAAGTTCTATTAAAGATGACGAAGAAAGATGATGAACTAACCTTCGACTTCACAGGATCATCACCGCAATCAAAGTATTCAGTCAATTGCACAAAGTGGGCCTCACTTGGTGGTCTCTTTGCGCCACTATTCCCACTCCTCTGTTATGACATAACTTGGAATGAAGGCGTGATCCGCCCAATCAAAGTTATTGCACCTGAGGGCTCAATCGTGAATTGCACTAAGCCTTCACCGGTTTCGGTCGCAACTGTAGGAGCAATTCAATCTGTCAATAATGCTGCTTGCACCACGATTGCAAAGATGCTTGCTTCGCATGATAAATATGAAGACCAGACAAGTGCGGTCTGGCATGCAAATCACTTCGCAGTGTTCATGTTTGGAAAGAATCAAAGAGGTGGCGATGCCATCGGTATTCTCACTGAAACATTTGCTGGTGCTGGCGGTGCCCGAACATTTGCTGATGGTGTCGATATTGGCGGAGAAATTCCAAACCCAATTTCTAGAATGGCCAACGTAGAGACCGTAGAAGCTATGTTCCCTGTTCGATATTTATTCCGCCGGCGCTTAAAAGATTCTGGTGGTGGTGGAGAATTCCGCGGCGGCACGGGTGGAGAAATTGCTCTCGTCCCTCACGATGCACCGGATGGCGGTATGCATTATGTGCTCTCCGGTAAGGGTTCAAAATTCCCACAAAGTGAGGGTCTAAATGGTGGAAACCCAGGTGCGCTAAATGATTATGTTTGGGTGCATTCCGACGATTCAAAGGCTAGCCACAATTGTTTCTCACAATCACTTAGTTCGATTCCAGGCGAGAAAGAATCAATTAGTTGGGGCGTATTCCCGCTGATGGGCAATGACGCGCTTTATGTTCGTTGGAATGGCGGCGGCGGAGTAGGTGACTCACTTGATAGAGAACCGAGCGCAGTGCTTTCGGATGTAATTAATAGCTTGATCTCACCTGAAGCAGCAAAGGAAATCTATGGTGTTGTGATCAGCAATAATTTAGTGGATGAAGCAAAAACAATTGAACTGAGAAATTCTCTAAAGAGTGAAAGAGTCGATGCAAAGGCGTCACAAAAATGAGTACACGTCAATCCGGGACATTAGTTATCAATGATGGTTTCACTTGTTGTGCAAAATGTTCAGCAAAAATTGGACCTTCTGGTCAACCTTGGAAGCAGTTGGCGGCAGTTTCAGTTATTAAAGTTAGCGAGATTCCAGGATCTACTTCATCAACGCATCAGAACGTTGAGATTAGACACTTTTCGTGCCCTAAATGTCTTACCTTGTTAGATTCTGAAACTGCACTACCAGAGGATCCATTTCTCGATGATGTAATAAGCAATTAAAGGAGCCAGACTCGTGCATAAAGTAGGAGTGCGCCAACATATAGTTGACCGGGTAATGGCACGTCGTGCGAAATACCATTGGTTTTCCGAGCTAGATTCTAAAAAAACTGCGCTTGTCGTAATCGATATGCAGAATACATTTTGTGAGCCAAACTCGCCTGCTGAGGTTCCCCAATCTCGTGAGATAGTTGATCCGATAAATAAATTTGCTAAATCCCTGAGAGAAAAAGGTGGGCAAGTTGTCTGGGTGCTTCATGCCAATACTCAAATCGGCGGAAAAAGTGACTGGGAATTATTCTTTAACAATGTTGTGACCGATGAAGTGAAGAGTAGGACCATCGCCAGCCTAAGCCCTGACAAGCAGAAGGTTTGGAAGGATTTAACTGTAGATGATCGAGATATAACCATTATCAAAAATCGCTATAGCGCACTGATTTCAGGCTCCTCATCACTTGAAAGAGTCCTTCGAAATTTAGGCATCGACACAATTCTGATTGCTGGCACCAAGACAAATATTTGTTGTGAATCGACTGCTCGCGATGGAATGATGCTAGATTTCAAAATTGTAATGGTCGAAGATTGCTGTGCGGCCCTTTCTGATGATGAGCATCAAGCAGCACTTGAATCAATAATCCAACAATTTGGTGATGTTAGAACTTCTACTTCACTTCTAGAAATTCTAAAGTAGCTAGAGAGTTACGCGTTTAAATAGTTACGTAGTTTAGTTCCGTCTTCATCGGCAAGTGCGGCGATACGGAGTTCTTTGATGCGAGATGCGGCATCTGAATTCTTTGAAACTTTATCAACCTCAGCCATTATTGCACTGAAGTTTCGCCAACCATTGCGATGAGTATCGCCATAGCCCTTGATCACATTTGCACACTCGGCAATTTCGCAAGCAAGTTGGTAATTTACTGGCGCTACTTCTGAAATTTTCGAAAGCCAAGCTTCGATTCTTTCTTGCTCAAGATTAAAGCGCAGTGATCTTGGGCGAATTGGTTTTAAGCGGGCAACAAAATAAAGAAGTATGTATCCACTTACTGAAGCGGTGTTTAAAATAATGCCGTTCTCACTTATCTTTTCAATTGTCTTTGTCACTGGCTTAGTGCGCAAAATCCATTTTCCAATAGGTGTTGGAAGTGTGTCTGCGATTTCTTCAGACATAGGGTGCAAATATTCCCGAACTTCCATGATCTGTTCTGCGCCAATTCTTGCTTCTGCACTTACTCGTTGAAAGCGAGAACGACGTGTCTTCAAATCTGCAACCCGAATGGTGTCTTCGTAGGTCATCCAGAGCGCGGTGTAGCGTGCGGTTTCATTTAACAATTGCGCAGTCCCGTTACCAAATTTCGCTTCGATCTCTCTAATTTTAGAGAGTCTTGCTAAATATCGATCTGCATACGCGACGCTCTGATAATCCGCTGTCCGTTTAACGCCATTGATAGCCATAACTCGAGCTGGCTCTGGAAAATCAGCTTTAACTTGCGCGGCTTGGCTCTTTAGTTTTGATCCAACAACTGATGCAGGATTTTTGATAATTGCTAGCTCTTCTTCAGCACTAATTTCACCGGGTTCTACTGGACGCTTACCGATTTGGATTGGAACGCCAGTGCTTGCTGGTTTATCAAGATCAGCAACAATCTGCTTTGCAATCTCATAACTTTTTTCAAATGCGGCTATTGAAGTTTTTACGCCGACGCCACCACGTTCAATCGCAGCCGCGAATTGTTCTTTCGTAAATGGAAGTGCGCCGCTTCCTGCGATCGCGCCAAAAAGAGCAGCTGAAATAACACTGCCTGATGCTTCGGCAACCTTTGCAAAATCTGCAGCAATAAACTTCTTGGCTGCAGCCTTGGCAGATTTAATGATCTCTTCCGAATCAACACGACCATCGCCCATCGATGTTCGCTCGGTCATTGAGTAAACGCGATGTGTAGATGTAATAAAAGTGGTTACATCAGAAGTTACGAAACCTCTAAATATTGCGCGGCCGGCCTCCATTAATTCTGAAGCGACAACAATGTCCACTTCTCCTGGGGTTGCCATTGTGCTTAAAACTGGTTCGTGTACTCCAGGTTTTCCTGCGCCATCATCTGGAAAAAACTCTAGGTAATAAACAGTTGTGCCGGTTCGTTGCGCTACTCCCGGAACTGAAGTTGTCTGCGCAAAGAAACCATTGTGTTCGGCCATATCGATGGCCCAGTCTGCTAAAACTCCACCACCTTCGCCACCCATTGCAAGGAGTGCGAGAGTGATTGGACGATTGTGTGGCGTATTTAAACTAGGCATCAATTCCTACTAGGCGTCGTTCAATACCATTTTGTAAGAATCCAATAATTAAATTACGCATCCGCAACTTAGTGCGATCCCAGATCGATGGATTGCTGATTATTGAAGTCTTGTAGAAGGAAGGACATAAAACAGCGGCATGTGCTGCTTCACCGCAAAGACCGCATCCCACACAGGTATTTAGGACTGTTGCTACTGGATCTTTACGCATTGGATCTGGATTAGCGGTAATAGTTAAAGATGGGCAGCCATTTAAACGGATGCAAGAGTGATCTCCGGTGCACGTATCTGGATCTACTCCGAAACGTTCGCGAACTACGCGCTTACCTTCTTTGATTCGCTTTGCCATTGCTGGGCGTTCGCGTCGGGTCTTGTTAAGTGTGCATTCACTCTGGGCCACAATTACTTTAGGTCCTTGTTCCTTTGTAGTTAAGGCATCCTTAAATACATTTTTCATCTCATGGACTTTAAATGTATTTGAAACAGTCTTTGCCCACTCGACGCCAATTCCGCGAACTGCGCGTTCGATTGGATGCTTCGTAGATCTAATCTCGCTAGATGCCGAAGATGAAAGAACATCTTGACCACCAGTTGCAGCACTATAAGCATTATCTACAACTACAACAACGCCGTCGCTCTTATTGAATACTGCATTTCCAATTCCGCTGGTTAAACCGTTGTGCCAAAAACCACCATCGCCCATAAAGCTGATAGTTCTCTTCTCGCTATCTAAATCATGAAGTGCAGATGCACCGGCAGCGCCGAGCCCGTAACCCATCGTTGTTGCACCAATATTGAATGGCGGCAAAATTGAAAACAAGTGGCAGCCAATATCTGCTGAAATGTGGTGCTTGCCCGTTTCTTTTTCTGCCAACTTAAGTGCAGTAAAGATTGGTCGCTCTGGACATCCGGTGCAGAATGATGGAGGTCGACCATGAATTTGTTCAGTTGGTGCAACTGATTTAATTGAATTTGGTTTGTCACCATCTGGACGAACAATTGCCGGCAAATTATTTTGATCTAATAGTTCTGGTCCAAACTTCTTAACAAATTCCAAAATTCCTTTTGTTACTGAAGCTGGGGTGTATTCACCGGCGACAGGCAATAAGTCTTTTCCATGAAGCGCTGTATGGACTCCGGCACGTCGCAGAATCGCATTTATATTCTGTTCGATGTAATCAGGTTGGCCTTCTTCAACGAGAAGAATACCCTTCTTGCTCTTTGCAAATTCAACAACTTCATCATCAACTATTGGATAGGTAACGTTCAGAATGTAAAGCGGAATCTTGCTGTTTCCATAGATATCTGAAAGCCCAAGTAGTTGAAGTGATCGGATTACAGTGTTGTAAAGCCCGCCTTGCATAACGATTCCGAAGTCTTGAGTGCCGTCAGCAAAGAATTCATTGATCTTATTGTCTTTAATAAATTTAACTGCTGCTGGCCAACGCTTTGTAACCTTCTCTTGCTCGTGCATGAAGCTGGCAGGTGGAAGCACAATGCGATTTGTATCGCGTAGTGGATTTTCCATGGCATCGCGCAGTGTAAATTCTGGTTTTACATTGTCCTTTGCGATAAATCGACCATGCAAATGACAAGAACGCAATCTAAGTTGAAGCATCACTGGTGAATTACTTGCTTCAGAAAGTCGGAAGCCAATATCTACTGAATCAACAATTGCAGTCAAGTTAGGCCTTGGATCTAACAACCAAATCTGTGACTTCATTGCAAATGCGTGAGAACGCTCTTGCATAATTGAAGAACCTTCGCCGTAATCTTCGCCAACAATAATTAGTGCGCCACCAGTTACTCCACCTGATGCAAGATTTGCGAGCGCATCTGAAGCTACGTTTGTTCCGACTGTAGATTTGAAAGTTATCGCACCGCGAAGTGGGTAATAAACTGAAGCAGCAAGAGATGCAGCAGCTGTTGCCTCTGATGCACTATTTTCAAAGTGCACACCTAATTCATCAAGAATTTCCTTTGCATCACCTAATACATCCATTAAATGTGAAATTGGCGCACCTTGATAACCGCCGACATAAGAAACACCTGATTGTAAAAGAGCCTTTGTGACAGCAAGGATTCCTTCGCCGAAAAATTCTTCGCCTGCGCCAGCGCGTAGTTTCCCGACTTCAGTAGCGAACGAACGTTCTGCCATGTCACTCCCTTTAAAGCATTTGCGGTCCCAGAGGACTTACCTCAGAGGGAAAAAATACTCGGTAATCGTCGCATGCGCACTCTGACCTGTCTAGGAGATTTTCCCCCGAATGGGTGTGTGCTAAACGACAAATCTCTGAACGGTGATGGGCAAAATTGACGGTCGTCAAACCTAGAAATAAGGCCGGCACACGGCTAATCTCAATCCCCTGCGATGCCCAATGCGCGGAAGGCTTTAAACCGATAATAAGAAGGAGCAAATAAATGGCGAATCTAAACGCCCTAGCAAACGATCTTGTATCCGGAGCAGTTCAGGTTCTTGACCTAACAGCACCGCTACATTCAAAGACCCCAATCTTGGTTCTTCCAGAACCATTCGGTCAGACTGCAACATTTCAATTGGAAGAAATTTCTAAGTATGACGACCGTGGACCAGCTTGGTATTGGAATAACTTTCACACGGGCGAACACACCGGAACTCACCTAGATGCTCCTAATCACTGGATCACCGGAAAAGATGGCGACGATGTTGCTTCAATTTCACCACAACGTCTTGTAGGTCCTGCTGTTGTTTTAGATTTTGTAAAGGAATCTGCAGCGAATCCTGATTTTCTTCTTGAAGTTTCACATATCGAAGCTTGGGAAAAAGTAAACGGTGAAATTCCAAAGGGTGCCTGGGTTCTATTCCGCACTGGTTGGTCAAAGTTTGGTGACGATCCAAAAGCATTTGCTAATGCAGATGAGAACGGTCCACACACACCAGGACTCCCACCAGCATGTGCTGAATTCCTTGCAACAAAGCGCGACATCCTTGGATTAGGTGTTGAGACTGTTGGTATCGATGCTGGCGGCGCATTTGGAATGGAAGTTCCATTTCCTTGCCACAACTACCTACTTGGAAATAACAAGTACGGCTTAACTCAACTTCGTAACCTAGATAAGTTGCCAACAACTGGTGCAATTGTTATTGCTGCGCCACTAAAGATTGTTGGTGGCTCAGGTTCACCTACAAGAGTATTTGCTCTAGTTTCAAAGTAATTCCAAAGTAGAAATTAGAAAGCCCGCCAAGTGATTGGCGGGCTTTTTCTTTTATTTTTTACTTACCAAATCGTTTCTTGGTTAAACGCTTAGCCACTAAGAATCCGGATCCACCACCAAGTCCTGGTCCGGGATGAGTCGATGCACCAATGTGCCAAAGATTCTTAACCGGAGTTCGGTGACCGGTTGCCGCAGAGAGTGGTCGCCATGGCGCGTATTGATCAATGCGACAGTCGCCTGCGTATGGATCTCCGCCAACAAGATTTTTATTCATCGCTTCGATTTCGCGTGGGCCAAGAACAATCTTTGCAACTGTTGCAGATTTAAGGTTTGTAATCTCAGCACCAAGTTGTTCAAGAACGCGATCTGCGTATGCATTCAACCGCTCTTCATTCCAAGTTCCATCACCAGGATTAATCTCATTAGCTAAATCGCCTTTGATTACCTGTGGATTTTCTTGTAACTGGATCCAAATTATTGAAGCGCCAGCAGGGGCTCTAGATGGATCAACCGCACAAGGTTGACCAACAACAATTGTTGGTCTGGCTGGCAGATAGCCGCGATTAGCTGCGTTAACAGATTCGGAAAGCGAATTCATTCCATCTAAAACGTGAACTATCGCAACATCCTTCATTCGGGCATCAGATTTCCAAACTGGTGGCTCTGAAAGCGCTAGATGAATTTGAATAGCAGCACGGCCATAACGGAAATTATCCGCAGAAGTTTTTATCTCTACTGGAACATCTTCGCCAGCTAATAGAGTTTGATAGAGCGCCTGTGGCGTTGTTGAAGCAAGAACTGCTTTACCCGCGCTAAATGTTCTACCGTCACTGAGTTTTACTCCGGTTGCACTCTTATTTTCAACAATAACTTTTGCAACATCAGCGTTTGTAATTAGCTGACCACCAGCATCGGTGATAATTGAGGTAAGCGCTTCTACTAATTTAATTCCGCCACCAACCGGGACCGGCATTCCACCGAAAGCAACTGCGGCAGAAATAACTTTGGTAATGAATGCACTCGCTGCATCATCTGGACCAAGCCCATTATGAAGTGCCCACGGCGCAAGTAACGCTTTACTTACTGGAGACTTAAATTGGCGATCGAGCCATGGTGCGGCAGGCTCTAATAGTTCCGCGCCTGTTGCTACGAGCCCTCGATTTCCAAATCTTTTTCGAGCTAATTGCGCAAGCTTTAGTGAAGATTTGCGCCACAAATCTGCGCCAAGTAGGCCAAAAGCTAAATCTAATTTTGGTGTGAACTCCGCCATCATTTGTGACCAAGATTCACCATCCCCGATTCGAGCAAACTCTGCGCCAGTGATTTCTGGGTTAGTAGATAAAATTGCAGTTCCATCGCTGCAAACAACACCTGTCGGAAGTTCGGTATTTTTATAAACCAAACCGCGCTTATCTAACTCTTCTTTTAGATCTGCATATGCCGGGCCACCAACAAAAAGTGGATGCCAGCTTGAAAGCAGTTCGTGGGTATATCCCGGCAGCGTTGCCTGTTCAGTTTTAATTGCGCCACCAGCACTCGCATTTCGCTCGCATACTAAAACTTGCCAACCCGATTTACTAAGAACGGCTCCTGCAACAAGAGAGTTGATTCCGCTACCAATAATGATTGCATCGAACTTTTTTGATGATGTCATGGTCGAAATCTATTGCGGGTATTGTCCGACCGTCAATAATCATGAGAAGATCGCACATGTCAAAAATTGTGATTATTGGGTCAGGAATCAATGGTTTAAGCGCGGCGGCCCTGCTGGCCAAGAGAGGTAAGTCAGTTACCGTTCTCGAGAGCGCCACTGAATTCGGTGGGGCGGTTCGCACTGAAGAAGTTACCTTGCCCGGCTTCAAACACGACCTATTTGCTACCAACTTAAGTTTGTTTGCCGGCGGTGGTGTTATGGCCGCACTAAAAGATGATTTGGTGCGCAATGGTTTGGAATTTGTTCCATCTGCTAAACCATATTGCTCGGTCTTTCCTGATGGAAAATCAATTGGAATTGTCATGGACCGCGAAGCAAATATTGCAACACTAACTCGAGTCGCACCGGGCGATGTCGAATCCTGGAAATCTTTGACTACCAAGCTTGGCGCTCTTGCGCCACATCTATTCCCCATATTAGGAACTGAGCTTCCATCATTTGCCGCAGCCAAATCACTTTACAAAACTTGGCGAGCTATAGGCACTGAAGGGCTCTTTGATTTAATTAGATTGTTATTGCAATCAAGTAGAGCATTTACCGATGAGCATTTCGTTCATCCAGAAACTAAAGCGCTTGCCGCTATCTGGGGAATGCATCTTGATTACGGCCCAGATATTTCTGGTGGCGCATTATTCTCATTCCTAGAATCCATTGGTGGCCAAGAATTTGGAATGGTGCTTGGTAAGGGTGGCGCAGATAATTTAATAAAAGCATTAACTGCTGTAATAAAAGAAAATGGCGGAACCTTAATTTCAGGAGCCAAAGTCACCGAAATTCTGACAAATAACGGAGAAGCAACCGGAGTTAAAACAGCTGACGGAAAAATCTATGAAGCAACAAAAATAATTGCAAATGTAAATCCAGCGCTGATTCCAAATCTATTACCGAAGAGTGAAGCTGAGAAACCAGAAGTATCAAAGGTTAAGAATTTTCGTCCCGGACTTGGCACAATGATGATTCACCTTGCGCTGAGCGATCTTCCTAATTGGACTGCTAGTGAAGCCCGCGGTTTCAACTACGTTCATATCGCACCATATGTTGATGACCTAGCTATGACTTATACGATTGCTGCTGCCGGAAATCTTCCACCAACACCTGCTTTGGTAATTGGTCAACCAACCGTAAGTGACCCAACACGAGCGCCAGCTGGAAAGCATGTTCTCTGGATTCAAGTTCGAGTTTTGCCGCTAGAAATTGCCGGAACTACTTGGGATCAAGTTGGCGAAGAATATGCGGATCGCATCATTGAAAACATTGAACAATACGCACCGGGCTTGAAGGAGAAGATTCTCTCTAGAAAAGTTCTGACTCCGACAGATTTAGAACGCTATAACGCTAATTTAATTAAGGGAGATTCACTCGGTGGTAGCCACCATCCTGCACAATTTTTCTTCTTGCGTCCGCTGCCTGGTTGGACCGGGCACAAAGCACCAATAAAAAATCTATTTATTTGTGGATCCGGAACCTGGCCCGGTGGCGGCGTCGGTGGCGGTAGCGGATTAATGGTTGCGAATTTACTCAGTAAATAACTTCGCACGCCAAGCATCTGGCCATCTTTGCGCGCCGGCTTCTTTACTTGGTGAATGCACAATTACATAATTTCCGATAGCTGCAACTTCGCCATTTACATCTGCGGTAAACGCTAGTTCAAGGGATGAATTTCCAATTCTGACGACTTCAAGGCGAGTTGTTATCTCTTCACCGAAAAATATTCGGCGCTTGTATTCCATGTTGACTTTGACTCTTGGAATTTGGCCAAAGAGCGATGACGGTAATCCAACGCTTCGGTAGAGCGCAGCTTCACACTCTTCTACCCAGCGAAAGGCACTTGAATAATGTTGGTGTCCAGCGGCATCGGTTTCAGCCCATTCAAGAAATCTTTTTATCTCGATACTTGCTCCGGCCATTTTTTACCTCTCTAATGCGTTACATTCTTTAAATTACCCCACTAACATTACCGCCGTGGTCAGCATATTTGCAGGTGAAGCGAAAGATTTAATTGACCGCGCAAATCGGCCGCAATCTTTGATCATCACAATTTACGGCGCCTATAGCCGTTCTCTTGGTGGCTGGCTCTCTTCAAGTGCCATTGTTAGCTTATGTGCCGAATTAGATGTTGATGAAGCATCTGTTAGAAGTGCGCTTTCTAGATTTAAACGTCGCGGAATTTTGATTTCTAGGTCCCAGAATGGAATTCAGGGTTACGCCCTAAGTGCTGAAGCCAGAAAAACTTTTGAACTTGGTGATTCACGTGTTCTCGAAAGACGCGAAGCCCCGCGCGATGAAGGTTGGGTTTTAGTTGCCTTCTCAATTCCGGAGAAGAACCGAGCACTTAGATATCAGCTGCGTTCTAGATTAATCCGAGTTGGATTTGCTCAAGTAACCGGTGGGCTTTGGATTGCACCACGACAATTAACGGCTGATGTTACTGCTCTTGCAAAAACATTAAATATTGAAAAATACATGAGCATCTTCTCGGCGCACCACTTAGCGTTTCAGCC
>Ga0164292_10002928_pt1 | contig 13899 bp, 17 predicted proteins | sample GEODES117metaG_FD_111486 | JGI IMG/M metagenome (GOLD analysis project Ga0164292, IMG submission 111486) | Eutrophic lake water microbial communities from Lake Mendota, Wisconsin, USA - GEODES117 metaG | ecosystem: Environmental > Aquatic > Freshwater > Lake | place: USA: Lake Mendota... | reverse complement strand
GCCTTCAAAGGCTGGACCGGGCAGACGCCGGCCGCGTTCAGGCAAGGGCAGCGGATGTGATGGAGGGGCTTAACTGGCCGGGTGAGCTTGCGGCATCAGGCCGCACTCGCATCCCTGAACGCGCGAAGTACTGAATTAATACGGGTCTGGTAGCCGGGGCCCTGGGCCTTAAACCAGGCAATGACATCTTGGTCAATGCGCATGGAAATCAGCTCCTTGTTCGCAATCGGCTTGAGGCCCCTGCGGACAATCCCCTTAACAACCGAGCTCGGGTCAAACTCAGGGTGCTCATCCGTCGGGCTAGCCTTGCGATCGGCGCTCATCAGACGCGGCCAGTCAGTCTTGGACTTCGCGGAAGTAACGCTGCGCTTCACGGGTGGTCGCTTTGCGGAAGGAGATGACACGGATTTCATAGTCGGTTTCGGTGTGGGCTACGGATACGGGCACCCCTGCAAGAAGGCCCAGCGTGACGAAGCGCCGCTCCTCGTAGCCAAAGCGCTCATCCTCAAAGCTCAGGGTCAGGCCTTCGAAGACGCGGGGTGCGTCAACAAAATCCAGACCGTGATCCTTGAGGTTTATGGCACGCTTGCGCTCAGACCAAGAGAAACGCATAGACGGATTGTAGCTACATGAAATTTCACCGCAACACCCATCGGGTCAGTGATGAATTTGCCGCAGCCGCCCAGCCTCAAATCCTACAGCCGCAACTGCCGCATATGCTCGAACACCCGCGCAGCCCCTGCAGCCTGCAGCGGCGCCACATCGACACCCGCAGGCGCATAGGCCCAAACGGTAGCGCCAGCGGCCACGCCAGCGGTGATGCCCACCGGGGTGTCTTCCACCACCAGGCAGTGGGCCGGCGCCACACCCAGCGCGGCGGCAGCGGCCAGGTAGACGTCGGGATGCGGCTTGCTGCGCGGCATCTCGTGGCCGCTGAAAATGCGGCCTTCAAAATGAGCGTGCAAGCCCACTTTTTTAAGCATCATCTCAACCTTGAAGCGGTCGGCACCTGAAGCCACCGCAATGCGGCCTTCGCAATGGGCGTGCAGGTGGCTGACTGCTTCATGGACGCCCTCGATGGCGGTGATGTGCAGCGTCAGCCTCTCGTTGCGACGCTCAAAGAACTGCTGCAGCCAGGCCTCGGAAAAGGCCAGCCCGGTGTTGGCCTCGATCAAGGGCCACTGACTCTTGACGGTATGGCCTACAAAACGCTGCATGCACTCGGCCAGGCTCATGCGCCAGCCCTGCTCCTCAAACATATCGCGCAGCACGCCGCAGGTGATGGCTTCGCTGTCGACGAGCACGCCGTCGCAGTCAAACAAGATAGCTTGGAAGGTCATGGGCCCAGATTCTAGAAACCCGCCGACGGCCACCACCCGGCCACGGCCGACCAGGCCCAGCCTCCGGCCAGGCCAAGAACGCTCAGGCCGGCCACGCCCAGCAGCAAGGAGCAGACCATCATCAGGCCGTCGCGCGTGAGCAGGCCCAGGCCAAAGAGCAGCAAGGCCACGGCCGGAAACAAGTTGCCGAAGGGAATCGGCAGAAAGATGACCAGCGCCATCAGCACCACCCATGCCGCCCAGGCCCAGCGCAGGCGCGGGCTGAGCAGGCCCTGCCAGCGTGGCCGCAGACGGCGGTGAGCAAAGCTGTACAACCAGGCCAACCAGCGCAGACAACGGTAGGCCGCGGCAGGGTTGAGCTTGAGCGCGCGCAGGCGCTCAAGCCGGGGCGCGTCCTGCTGGCGAGCCCAGCGCCAGGCCCAGGCCATGATGCCCAGGCTGAAAATCGTCCCCACCCCGGCCACGGGCACGGTGGTGATCAGGGCCAGCAAGATCAGCAGCACGGCCATGGTGGCCTGCCCGTGCATGGACAGCAGCTGCTGCAACGACAGCGGCTCGCCCTGCTGGCCAAGCTGCTGCGCCAGCCGGCGACGCCGGGCCTCGCGGACAAAACGTCGGATGAGGGCGGGATCGAGCAGACTGCGCGGGGACTCCCAGCCCGCGCTCAAGACAGGGCCTTTCGCGCCCGCCGGCTCAGCATCAGATGCCCCAGCAGGGCCATGCTGGCCGTCCAGCTGAGGATCCATCCGCCCGTAAGCACCCACAGTCCCACCTTCACTGTCTTCTCCCCTGATAGAACTTTATATTGTGGGCTGGAGCGGCGCCCCACGAAGCCCCACGCCGCTTAAGGCTTAGGAGGCAGCGGAGTTTGCGGCGCCGGGCGTGAGGCGGTGTCAGCCAGCAAGGGGCCGGACTGCACTGCCGCCCTGCGCGTCGATGGCTTTGCAGACGCCAGTCTCAGCCCACGTCGTCCACATAGAACCAGCGCCAATCTTCGCGCACAAAGCGGCTGCGCGCCTGCTGGCGCACGGCGCGCCCGCCCACCCGGTAGCGCGCCACGAACTCCACCTCGGCCGTGTCCGCCCCGGTCAAGGCATGTTCACGGACCTGCAAGCCCAGCCACTTGACGCCGGGCTGCAGCTCGAACTGCGCCGGTCGTGCGCTGGCATGCCAGCTCGCCAAAAGGTAATCCAGCCGCGCCAGCACAAAGGCGCTGTAGCGCGATCGCATCAAGCGCTCTGCGCTGGGAGCGAGCTCGCCCGCCAGAAGCGGCCCACAGCACTGAGCCAGTGGCAGCGCACGGCCGCGCGCATCGGTGCTGCCGCAGGGGCAATCGGCTTGGGCGGCCATGTGGCTTAGCCCTTGCGCGCCGCGCTTTCTTTCTTGTGCTCGTCGAGCGTGACCACCGGTGCACTTTCTTTCTTCCAGGCTGAAAAGCCGCCGTCGATGTGGGCCACATTGCGCATGCCCATGTCCTGCAGCGTCTTGGTAGCCAGCGCGCTGCGCCAGCCAGCGCCGCAAAACAGAACGAACTCCTTGGACTCATCGGCAAAGACCGGCTTGTGATAAGGCGAGGCCGGGTCGACCCAGAATTCAAGCATGCCGCGCGGGGCCAGCAGGGCGCCGGGTACGGTGCCCTCGCGCTCGAGTTCGCGGGGGTCGCGGATGTCAACGATCTGCATACTGCCATCGGCCAGGCGCGCCCGCACCTGCTCCACGCTATAGGTGGTGACCTGGGCCATGGCCTCGTCGACGAGTTGCTGGAATCCCTTGGTGATCGGCATGAATGTCTCCTGTCAAAACCCCCATCATGCCAGCGCGCGCTGGATGATGATTTTCTGGATGTCGCTGGTGCCCTCATAAATCTGGCAGACCCGCACATCGCGGTAAATCCGTTCGAGCGGAAAGTCGCTCACATAACCATAGCCGCCCAGGGTCTGCAAGGCAGCGCTGCACACCCGCTCGGCCATTTCGCTGGCAAACAGCTTGGCCATGGCCGCTTCCTTCAGGCAGGGCTGGCCGGCGTCGCGCAGCGCCGCCGCATGCCAAATGAGCTGACGCGCCGCCTCCAGCTGCGTGGCGCAATCGGCCAGCCGAAAGCCCACCGCTTGGTGATGAATCAGCGCGGTGCCAAAGCTCTCGCGCTGCTTGGCATAGTCGATCGCAAAGTCCAGCGCGCTGCGCGCCATGCCCACGCTCTGGGCCGCGATACCGATGCGCCCGCCTTCGAGGGCCGACAGGGCGATCTTGTAGCCCTCGCCTTCGGCGCCGATCAGGTTCTCGGTCGGGATGCGGCACTTGTCGAAGTTGATCTGCGCGGTATCACTGGAATGCTGACCCAGCTTGTCTTCCAGACGCGCCACCTGATAGCCCGGTGCGCTGGTGGGCACGATAAAGGCGCTCATGCCCTTCTTGCCAGCGGCCTTGTCGGTCACCGCAATCACGATGGCCACATCACCATTCTTGCCGCTGGTGATGAACTGCTTGACGCCATTGATCAGATAGTTATCGCCCTGCTTGACGGCAGAGGTGCGCAAGGCCGATGCGTCCGAGCCCACATGCGGCTCGGTCAGGCAAAACGCACCCAGCATGCGCCCCTGGGCCAGCGGCTGCAGCCATTGCTTTTGCTGCGCAGGGCTGCCGTATTTGAGCAAGATCGCATTGACCGGGCAGTTGGTCACGCTGATGACGGTGCTGGTCCCGCCGTCGCCTGCGGCAATTTCCTCCAGCACCAAGGCCAGGCTGAGGTAGTCCATGCCCGCGCCGCCCAGCTCCTCGGGCACACAAATCCCGTAGGCACCCAGGGCCGCCAGGCCTTGGTGCACCTCCTTGGGGAAGTGGTGGGTCTTGTCCCACTCGGCCGCCTTGGGCCAGAGCTCGCGTTGGGCAAAGTCGCGCATCGCCTCGCGCACCATGGTCTGATCGGCATTGAGCAGCATCGACTCTCCTGTGGCTTCACCAGGGCAGGTGCTGGCCGTCCTGGTTGATAAAAGCGCCCCGATGTTCGGGGCCGACGGCGACCAGAACGCGGCGCATGCGCGTGACGCTATCGGCCACGGTGAGGCTGGCGCCGGGCCCACCCATATCGGTCTGCACCCAGCCGGGGCTCAGCGCGAGCAATGTGCAGTGGGGATAGTCGGGCTGCGCCGCATGCACCGCCATATTGAGCGCGGCCTTGCTGGCGCGGTAAATCCAGCCGTAGCTGCTGTCGGTACCGGCAATGCTGCCCATCTGACTGCTGATGAAGGCCAGGGGCGCGCCGGGCTTGAGCAGGGGTGCGACCTGAGGCAAGGCCTGCATGGCACCGAGCACATTGGTGCGCATGAGCCGGTCAAAGTCTGGCTGGGTCGGCGGGCTGGAAGCCCCGTCACGCTGCATCACCCCGGCCACATAAATCGCCAAGTCCAGTTCCTCCCCGTCGAGAGCCCAGGCCAGGGCGCTGACGCTGGCCGGCTCGGCCACATCAAGCCGCAGGGTTTCGCAGCCCAACTGCTTGATGCGCTCAAGCCCCGCTTCATCACGGGCAGTGGCAATCACCCGCCAGCCAGCGCCGGCGTACTGCCGTGCGAACTCCAGGCCGATGCCACGCGATGCGCCGATGATGAGGGCGGTGCTCATTTCTTTCTCCCTCCCCCCTTGGGGGAGGGTCGGGGTGGGGGCACGCGTGAGGAAACGGCGGTGCGACGCGTGCCCTCACCCCTGCCCTCTCCCAGAGGGAGAGGGAGGAAGTCAAGGCGGGCTCCGGATGTCACATGAGCTCCAGCGCCACTGCCGTGGCCTCCCCCCCGCCTATGCACAGCGAGGCCAGGCCTTTTTTCAGGCCGCGGGCTTGCAGCGCGTGGATCAGCGTGACCATGATGCGGGCGCCCGATGCGCCGATGGGGTGGCCCAGGGCGCAGGCGCCGCCGTTGACGTTGACGATGTCATGCGAAACCTTGAGCTCGTGCATCAGGGCCATGGGCACCACGGCGAAGGCTTCATTGACTTCCCACAGCTGCACATCGCCGACCGACCAGCCGGCCTTGGCCAGGGCCTTCTGGCTGGCGCCGACCGGTGCGGTGGTGAACCACTCGGGCGCCTGGGCATGGGTGGCGTGGCTGACGATGCGTGCCAGCGGCTTGCAGCCGAGCTTGGCGGCGGTGCTTGCGCGCATCATCACCATGGCAGCAGCACCGTCGTTGATGGACGAGCTGGCAGCGGCGGTGATGGTGCCGTCCTTCTTGAAGGCCGGCTTGAGCGTGGGGATCTTGTCGATCTTGATCTTGCCCGGCCCTTCGTCCTTGCTGACCACCACCTCGCCTGCGCGGGTCTTGACCGTCACCGGCGTGATCTCCGTGGCAAAAGCGCCGCTTGCTATGGCCTGCTGAGCCCGCTGCACCGAGGCCATGGCAAAGGCGTCTTGCTGCTCGCGGGTGAAGTTGTACTTGGCGGCGCAGTCTTCGCCAAACGTGCCCATGCTGCGGCCAGCCTGGTAGGCGTCTTCCAGACCGTCGAGCATCATGTGGTCATAGATCTTGTCGTGGCCCATGCGGTAGCCACCGCGGCCTTTGAGCATCAGGTAAGGCGCGCCGGTCATGCTCTCCATGCCGCCGGCCACCAAAACCTCGTGACTGCCGGCCAGCAGCATGTCGTGGGCAAACATGGCCGCGCGCATGCCTGAGCCGCACATTTTGGAGAGCGTGACTGCACCGGCGCTGGCCGGCAAACCGCCCTTGAAAGCGGCCTGGCGCGCCGGCGCCTGGCCCTGGCCGGCCATCAGGCAGTTGCCCATCAAGACCTCGGTGACCAACTCGGGCGCAATCGCCGCGCGCTGCATGGCGGCGGCAATGGCCGCGCCGCCGAGGTCGTGGGCGGCCAAGCTGGCAAAGTCGCCCTGCAAACTGCCCATGGGGGTGCGGGCGGCACTGACGATGACGATGGGATCAGACATGATGAACTCCACAAAAAAAGGGTAAAGCTTGAGTTGGGGCTCAGGCGGCTTTTCTCAACTCACTGAAACGCCGCGCCGGGTCGTAGGGGAAGACGTCGTGCACATGTCCATCGATGATGCGCTCCTTGTTGGTCTGCCAAAATTCGGCATCGAGCAGATCGGCATGGTGCTTCATAAACACCTGGCGCACCGATGGGTTGCCCAACAAGAAGGGGCCAAAGGTCTCGGGGAATACATCTTTAGGCCCGACGCTGTACCAAACCTCGCCCGACATTTCGTCTTCCTCGTTGCGAGGCGCCGGCACGCGGCGGAAATTGCAGTCGGTGATGTACTCAATCTCGTCGTAGTCGTAGAACACCACCTTGCCGTGGCGGGTGACGCCGAAATTCTTCCAGAGCATGTCGCCCGGAAAAATGTTGGCTGCCACCAGGTCTTTAATGGCGTTGCCGTACTCGATGACCGCGCGCTCCATCTGCTCGCGGGCGCGCACGTTGGCGGCACCGGCGTCAAACGACTCCTGCAGATAGATGTTGAGCGGGATCATGCGCCGCTCAATATAGACGTGCTTGATAATGACTTCCATCTGGCCGTCACCGTCGCGGTCGCTGATCTCGATCTGGCTGGGCGCGAACTTGCGGATCTCTTCGATCAGCTCCTCCTCGAAACGCACGAGAGGGAAGGCCACATTGCTGTACTCCAGCGTGTCGGCCATGCGCCCGACCCGGTCGTGCTGCTTGACCAGCAGGTATTTGCCCTGGATCTGCTCGCGGGTGGTGTCTTTCTGCGGCGGGTAGTAGTCCTTGATGACCTTGAACACATAGGGAAAGGACGGCAGGTCGAACACCAGCATGACCATGCCCTTGATGCCCGGCGCGATGCGAAAGCGGTCGCTCGAGTGGCGCAAGTGCTGCAAAAAGTCGCGGTAGAACAGGGTCTTGCCCTGCTTGGCCAGGCCCAGGGCGTTGTAGATCTCGGCCCGTGGCTTGCGGGGCATCATGCTGCGCAGAAACTGCACATAGGCCGAGGGGATCTCCATGTCGACCATGAAGTAGGCCCGCGCAAAGCTGAACAGGATGAGCAGATCGTCCTCGCCGAAGAGCACGGCGTCTATGCACAGCTTGCCCTGCTCGTCATAGAGGATGGGCAGGGCAAACGGAATCTCCTGAAATCCGTTGATCACCTTGCCCACCACATAAGCGCCCTTGTTGCGAAAGAACAGGCTGGACAGCGCTTGGATCTGGAAGTTGGCGCGCAGCTTCATATCGCCCAAGCGCTTTTGAACCTGCACCAGCACATCGGCTGCGTCACGCGGCAGATCGCTAAACGGCTGACGCAAGTCGAAGGACTCAATCAGCTGAACAATGACCTGCCCCAGGTTGTCGCGGGTCGGGTACCAAGCTTTGTAGGTGGGGCGGGCGGTGGGCTCTTCGTTTTCGATGTATTCGGTGCTGACCGCCGGCCGCACAAAGATGAAGTCGTTGTGAAAGTAGCTGCGGTGCAGGATCTTGGTGGTGACCGAGTTGAAGAAGGTCTCGGCCAGCTCCGGCTGGTGGTGGTTGACCAGCAGGCCGATGTAATGCAACTTGACCTGGTGCCAGACCTCCATGGGCTGCTCACCGGCCTTGAACTCGCGCTCCAGGCGGGTCGAAGCCTCGCGCACCCGCAGGTCGTAGAACTCAATGCGCTCACGCTGGGCCCGCTGCTGGCCATGCCAGTCGGCGGTTTCAAAGCGGTGCTTAGCGCGCGCCGACTCGCGGCGAAACAGGTCGTAGTGGCGGTTGAAGCCGTCCATCATCGCCTTGGCGATGTCGTAGGCGATGCTCGAGTCCAGGCGCTGCGGGAACATGGTGGGCTTTCGAAAGAATGGCTGTCAGCGCGCGTTGACGGTACGGGCCTCGTACTGCACCGCCTCCTCACGGATCTGCTCAATGCGCAGCGGGTCGTCGATCGACACCCGCAAGTCTTTGAGCAGGCCGTCCGATAAGCCATAAACCCAGCCGTGCAGGGTGAGTTTTTGGCCACGCGCCCAGGCGTCCTGCACCACGGTGGAGCGGGCGACGTTGACCACCTGCTCGATCACATTGAGCTCGACCAGCATATTGGCGCGCCGCTCGGGCGCCACGCTATCGAGCAGGCCGCGATGCCGGTCGGCCACGTCCTTGATGTGGCGCAACCAGTTGTCGGCCAGGCCGACCCGAACATTGTTGAGGGCGGCGAGCACACCGCCGCAGCCGTAGTGACCAACCACCAAGACATGCTCGACATGGAGCTGGTCGACCGCGTACTGAATGGTCGACAGGCAGTTGAGGTCGGTGGGCACCACCACATTGGCCACGTTGCGGTGCACGAACACCTCGCCCGGCTCCAGCCCAGTGATCTGGTTGGCGGGCACCCGGCTGTCGGAGCAGCCTATCCACATATAGCGCGGGTTTTGCTGGTGCGACAGGTTGGTAAAAAAGCCGGGGCGCTCGGCTTCCATGGTCTTGGCCCACAGGCGGTTGTGCTCCAGCAGATGACGCAGCGGCATGGTGATGGTCCTCAGGCGCCGGCGGTTTCGGCGAACAGTTCACGGCCTATCAGCATACGGCGAATTTCGCTGGTGCCGGCGCCAATCTCGTAGAGCTTGGCGTCGCGCCACAGCCGGCCCAGCGGGTATTCATTGATGTAGCCATTGCCACCAAAAATCTGCACGCCCTCGCCCGCCATCCAGGTGGCTTTTTCGGCGGTCCACAGGATGACCGAGGCGCAGTCCTTGCGCACCTGGCGCACATGCTCGCTGCCCAGCAGGTCCAGGTTCTTGGCCACGGTATAGGCAAAAGAGCGACCGGCCTGCAGCACGGTGTACATATCGGCCACCTTACCCTGGATGAGCTGGAACTCGCCGATGCTCTGGCCGAACTGCTTGCGGTCGTGAATGTAGGGAATCACGTTGTCCATGACCGCCTGCATGATGCCCAGGGGCCCGCCGCTGAGCACCGCGCGTTCGTAGTCCAGGCCGCTCATCAGCACCCTAGCGCCGTTGTTCAGACCGCCCAGAATATTTTCTGCCGGCACCTCCACGTTCTGGAACACCAGCTCACCGGTGTGGCTGCCGCGCATGCCCAGCTTGTCAAGCTTTTGCGCGATCGAAAAGCCTTTCATGCCTTTTTCAATCAGAAAGGCACTGACGCCGCGTGCGCCCAGCTCGGGCTCGGTCTTGGCGTAGACCACCAGGGTGTCGGCGTCGGGGCCGTTGGTGATCCACATCTTGGAGCCGTTGAGCAGGTAGTAGCCGCCCTTGTCTTCCGCTTTGAGCTTCATGCTGATGACATCCGATCCCGCACCCGGCTCAGACATGGCCAGGGCGCCGACATGCTCGCCGGTGATCAGCTTGGGCAGGTACTTGGCCCGCTGCGCTTCGGTTCCGTTGCGCTTGATCTGATTGACGCACAAATTGGAATGCGCGCCATAGGACAGCCCCACCGAGGCGCTGGCGCGCGAGATCTCCTCCATCGCCACCATATGGGCCAGGTAGCCCATATTGGCGCCGCCGTACTCCTCACCCACGGTAATGCCGAGCACGCCCAGATCGCCCATCTTGCGCCACAGGTCCATGGGGAATTGGTCGTTGCGGTCGATATCGGCCGCGCGCGGCGCGATCTCGGTCTGGGCAAAGTCACGCACCGCATCGCGCAGGGCGTCGACATCTTCACCAAGTTGAAAATTGAGTCCAGGCAGGTTCATGGGGGTCCTTCGGTCCTTGCTTTCTTATTCAGTGGGGGACGAGCAAATTTGCTGCGCAAATGTTGGTCTGGCCCACTTTAGGCAGTTAATAAGTCTTTGTCACCGGCGCCAAGGTCTGCTGCATGATGGCGCAGTCGCGGCGCTGGCCATCGCCGTAGTGCAACACTTCGGCGGTGGTCACGATAACGCGGCGGCCGGCCTTGACCACGCGACCAATGGCGCGCAGCTCGCCGCCCTGGAAGGCGTTCATGAAGTTGATCTTGTATTCCACCGTGGTCACCTCGGAGCCCTCGGGGCATACCGTCAGCGCGGCATAGCCGCCGGCAATATCGGCCAAAGCGCCTATGGCCCCACCATGAAAACCGCCTTGCTGCTGGGTAACCTTGTCAGAATAGGGCAGCGCCAATTCGCACAGGCCGGACTCCACGCGCAGCAGGCGGGCGCCTAGGTGCAGCATCATGCCCTGGCGCGCAAAGCTGGCGCGCACACGCTCGAACATCGCGTCAGGGTCGGACGGGTTTTGTGAACTCATAGGGCTTTCTCGGCGGCGAGCCGGTGGGTGCGCACGGGCGGTTTTTCGGTCTTGGCCAACAAGGCCCTAGCCTCGCGCTCATGCGCCTTGATCTCTTCGAGGTTGGCTTGCAGGTCGGCCATCTGCTCCTCGATCTGGCGCTTGTGCCCGTCGAGAATCACCAGGAACTTACGCAGCTGCGGCACCGTATCGCGCGGGCTCTCGTAGGTGTCGATGATTTCTTTGGCCTCGGTCAGGCTCAGACCCAGGCGCTTGGCACGCAAGGTGAGCTTCAGGCGGGTGCGGTCGCGGGCGCTGTAAATACGGTTACGCCCGCCCGGCCCTTCGCGTTTGGGTTGCAGCAGGCCCATGTCTTCGTAAAAGCGCATGGCCCGGGTGGTCAGGTCAAACTCTTTGGCGAGGTCGCTGATGGTGTAGGTGGTGGCCATGCGCATTCGGTGCAAGCGGCAACCCGCCCCCGTGGCCAGCCCAGGCGCTTTGAGCATGGGCGACAGATCTCAAGGGCAGGGCTGCCTACAATCGGGCAAGCTGACGTTTACGTAAACGTCAACAACCCGCAGAATATAACGCAGATCGCGCGCGCCATGAACACCCTGGAAGAAGCCTTGCATTACCCCTGGGGCGCAGAGCTGCCTGCCGCTGGCAGCGCCCTGAGCTTGGCGCCCGGCCTGGCCTGGCTGCGCATGGAACTGCCCTTTGCGCTCAACCACATCAACCTGTGGCTGCTGCGCGATGAGATCGACGGCCGGCAAGGCTGGAGCGTCATTGATACCTGCGTCGACAACCCCCAGGCGCGCGCGCAATGGGAGCAGGTGATCGCCCAGGAGATGCAAGGCCTGCCCGTGCTGCGTGTGCTGGCCACCCATATGCACCCCGACCACCTGGGCCTGGCGCATTGGCTATGCGAGCAGTTTTCGGCGCCGCTGTGGATCAGCGCGGGGGATTTTTTAACGGCGCGGCTGGCGGTGCTGCAGCACGACTCCTATGGCGGCCAGCCCATGGTGGACTTTTTCACCCGCCACGGCATGAAGAACAGCCAGGTTCTCGAGAACGTGTTCGGTCGCAAAGGCCAATATGCCCACCTGGTGCCCAAAGTGCCCGACCAGTACCGCCGCCTGCAAGACGGCCAGTTGCTGACGATCAGTGGTCGCCGCTGGCGTTGCATCAGCGGCTTTGGCCATTCGCCCGAGCACATGGCGCTGTACTGCGACGACCCCGGTCTGGCGCAGCCGGTGCTGATCAGCGGCGACATGGTGCTGCCGCGCATCTCCACCAACATCAGCCTGCTGGCCACCGAGCCCGAAGGCAACCCGCTGCAGCTCTTTCTGGACTCACTGGAAAAGTTTCTGCCCCTGCCTGAAAAAACCCTGGTGTTGCCTTCGCACGGCCGCCCCTTTGTGGGCCTGCACGAGCGGATCAAGCAATTGCGCGATCACCACCGGGACCGGCTGGAAGAGGTCATGCAATCATGCGCGGAGCAGCCGCGCTGCGCGGCCGACATCGTGCCCGTGATGTTCAAACGCACGCTCGACGCCCACCAAACCGCCTTCGCCCTGGGTGAAAGCATGGCCCATCTGAACCTGCTCTGGCATGCCGGCGCACTGCGGCGTCAGGCTGACGCGCATGGCGTGCTGCGTTTTGCACCGGCCTAAAGCAGGCTGCGGTCAAAGCCGTTTCTAGGCTCAGTTCAGCGAGGCGGTTTCATTGACGCCCAGCCAAAAGTCGCGCAGGCTGGCCACCTTGCGTCGGTAATGGGCGAAAGCCACTGGCTTGGCCACATAGCCATTGGCACCGCTGCGGTAACAGGCCCGCACATCGTCGGGCTCGCTGGAGGAGGTGAGCATCACCACCGGCGTCACCTCGGTCAGCGGGTTTTCGCGCAACTGGCGCAGCACCTGCAGGCCCGAGAGCAGGGGCAGGTTCATATCAAGAATCACCAAAGCCGGCTGCTCACTCGGGTCACGCGCCGCATGCTCGCCCCGCGCCCACAAATAGTCCAGCGCCTGCTGACCATCCCTCGCCCAAACCACCTCGTCCTGCTCACCCAGCGCATGGCGGGTCAGTTGGTGCAAGTCGGGGTTGTCTTCAACCAGCAAAATCTGTTTGGAGGGCATGGCGGGTTTCTCAGGCTGTGTGAGTCACAGTCTAGGAAGCCTGAGCCCCGAGATGTTTTAAAAAAGGTTAACCGGCTGCTGCGGCGCTGCAGCGGGGGCCAGTAATGATGCAGCAATTATTTTTTCTGGTTCCAAACGTCGTCAGCCAGTGCGGCGCTGCTACCGACTTTGTCCCACGCTGCCTGAGCAGCATCCGCCGAAGCCGAAGCGGCTCTTTGTTCAAAGAACTTAGCGGACTCCATAGCGCTGATTTTTTCAGCAATAGCCACTACAAAAAACTGGTTCATGGTGGTGTCATCGGCCGCAGCAATTCGCTTGGCTGCATTCTTTAGGGATTCAGGCAAGCGCAGGGCGTAATTGCTCATGATGGATTACTCCTTGTGATGGGGAGCCCAAAGTGTTGAAAGGTCTGCCCCGGGTTAAGCGGGGTATTCCAAATCGTATACCTTGCGAAATCCTTTGGATACCCGCCCTATGCACACATGAACCGCTCACAGCACCACCACATGCTGGGCGCCGAAGCCTTGCGGCAGGTTATTCAGCGTCGCGATCAGCAGCGCTGCGCTTGAAGCATTGCCGCTGGCGTCGTAGCTGAGCTGCCCGGTTTGCGGGTTGTAGACCAGGTAATCGTCCTCGCCCACCGGGGCTTGGCTGCTCAGGCGGAACTTGTCGCTCAGGCTGCTTGCGCCGGCCAGCTTGGCGAACACCGCTGAGTCGAGCAGCAACTTGTCGCCATCGGCCGCGCTGAAGTCCATCACCGTGTCAGCCTGTCCCGCACCAGGGGCGCTGTTGAACACAAAGCTGTCGGCGCCACTGCCGCCATAGAGCGTGTCAGCTTCTGCACCGCCAGCTAAGGTGTCAGCACCGGCGCCGCCATTGAGCACATCATCACCGGCCAGCCCTTCCAGCCGATTGGCCTGGGCATCGCCCACCAGGTAGTCGCGCAAGTTGGAGCCTATGGCGTTTTCGATGGACACCAGGGTATCGGGTATGCCGTCGTAATACTGCGCGCCGTAGCGGTAGCGCCAGGCTTGGCCTGCGGCCAGGTCTACCCACACGCCACCGCTGCCACCAAAGCCGCCATAGGCGCGGCTGCCGTTGTAGCTTTGAACGCTGTAGTCCACCGTGTCAGAGCCCGCACCGCCGTCGTAGCGGTTTTGCTCCCATGCTAAGGAGGTGCGAATCAAATCAGCGCCCTCGCCACCAGAGAGCGTGTCTGCGCCACCGGCGTCGTAGAAGGTGTCGTTACCGGCGCCGCCG
>Ga0164292_10002925_pt1 | contig 13901 bp, 10 predicted proteins | sample GEODES117metaG_FD_111486 | JGI IMG/M metagenome (GOLD analysis project Ga0164292, IMG submission 111486) | Eutrophic lake water microbial communities from Lake Mendota, Wisconsin, USA - GEODES117 metaG | ecosystem: Environmental > Aquatic > Freshwater > Lake | place: USA: Lake Mendota... | reverse complement strand
GTGCCACGCCATCATCTCGACGGTCTGGGCGTCGAGATTCGCACGGGCCTGCTTCACCGCCTCGTCGCTGGCGACATCAAACACCGGGGGCTTTTCCTGCGCGGATGCGGCACCTGACATGGACGGATTCCTGAGGGAGGGCGGGGGCCGCGAAGGAGCTCGCGGTTGGTCTGAGACGGTCAGCCGTCCGCGGGCGTTTCGGGCTGCGGCAGCGGTGCGCCGAGCTGAGCGAAGAGTTGGAGCACGCCATTGAAGTGGGCGAGGCGGGGGCCGTAGCGATCGATGAACTCTCCGAGCGCGTACTCGCTGTCGGAGAAGTCGTCGGCGTTGTCGGCGGCCTCCTGGGCAAGACCCGACAGGAACTCGGTGTGCACCTTCGAGAGCGACTCCGCGGCTTGGCGGCAGGCCTTGGCGAGCTGCGGGTTGGCCTCTTTCCAGGCCTTCAGTTCCGCCATCCGCTGCCGCTGCTGCTGCGACACCTGGTTGACGAGTTCGACGAGCAGTTCGTTCGACTTGTGCTGCGCCAGCACGAGGTCGCGGAGCAGGCGGTTCGTTTCAGTGAGGTCGCCAGTGACGGGCTGTTGGCTCCCGGCCGCGACCGTGCCGGCCGAGATGTCAAACTGGCTGAAGATCTGCGGAACGTCGCTCATGGGTCTCCCATCCTGGGGCATGCGTGGCAAAAACACCCGCGCCGGAGATCTATCGTAGGCGCGACGGGGTCGGTTTTCCACGGTGCGAACGCCGTCGTCGGCACCATCGGCAGGGTTTGCCCAGCTTGGCACCCGCGTCTGGGACCGTGAATCAGCGGGGTGTCGGCCCGGTGGACCGCGGCCGTTCAAGTGGGCGGCGGCGACGCCCGATGGATGGGATGCCTCGTGCGGCCCCAGGGAAGGCGGCCGCGTTGGGCGAGGGAGTGAGGCGGGCATGCAGCAGCAGGCGGAGCCAGGCGGCGACGGAGCGGTGTTCGGATTCCTGACGGCGGTCGATTCGCCGCTGCACGGCCTGTTCGGTGGCTATCTCGTGGTGGACGCCCTCGGTCGTCCGCTGGAGTTTCACTGCACCGCCCCGGTGAAGGTGAGCCGCGCGCAGCAGATCCTCTACGGCTCCACGCTTCACGGCCACCTCCACGGCCAGCAGATCGGCGGCGCGCTGCTTGGGGAGAGCAAGGCGTCGCCCACGATCGTGCTCACCGATTGCGACGCGATGCTCCACGTCCGGCCACACACGAAACTCCCGGTGGCGCTCGTTCGGCCGCTCCACGGCGAGTCGGTCGTGGCGGGATTCACCGTGGGCGAGTCGCACGTCACGACGCACGCTGACGACGCCGCCGACGAGGCTGCGATCCGCGATCGGGTGGCTCGGCTGGCCGAGGCCGTCGATCTTCGCGAGCCTTTCGAACGAATCCGCGCGGCGATCGAGGAGGCACAGCGGCACTAAACGCCACCGGCATGACCGACAAACCCGTGAACACGGTGCGATCGATCCGTGGCGCTGATCTGGTGATCGGGCCGTGCAGCGTGCTGCCTTCGGTGGACGTGCGCATCCCACGGCCACCAGCCCTGCGGTTGCCGATCGCAGGAGCGCCGCCGGTGGTCGTTCGCGTCGATCTCGGCTTCGCACGGCCCAAGGTGACGAGCTACCAGTTCACGCCACCGGCACTGGCGGCGCCGGTGGCACCGCCTCGCGTTCCGCGGTTGGCTGAGCCTTCGGAGGCGGCGGCGGTCGATGCCGCGCCGCCGCCCGCGGCCGCGCGGCGGATTCGGATCGCCCCGCCGCGCGACGTCGTCAAGCTCTCCGAGAAGTTCTTCTACCTCCTCCAGCCCGACCTCGAGACGATGCTGCACGCGGGGAAACTCGAGTTTCCGCGGCAGCCGTTCCCGTTTCAGTTCGACGGCATGGCCTTTCTCGTGCCGCGGCACTCCGCTGTGCTGGCCGACGAGATGGGGCTCGGGAAGTCGATGCAGGCGATCTCGTCGATCCGGCTGCTCGTGCGGAGTGGCGAGGCCCGGCGGGTGCTCGTGGTCTGTCCGAAGGGTCTCGTCTCCAACTGGGCCCGCGAGCTGGCCGACTGGGCACCGGAACTGGTCGTAGCCGTGATCGAGGGTGACCAGCCGCGGCGGCGGTGGCAGTGGAGCCTGCCCGATGTGCCGGTGAAGCTCGCCAACTACGAGGTGCTGGTCCGCGACCGCGACCTCGTGGCCGAACTTGGCCTGTCGTTCGACCTCGTGGTGCTTGATGAGGCCCAGCGGATCAAGAACCGCGCCAGCCAGACCAACCAATCCGTCCGCTCGCTCGACCGCCGCCGCTCATGGGCGCTGACGGGCACGCCGATCGAGAACAGCGCCGACGACCTCGTCGGCCTGTTCGAGTTCGTGGCCCCCGGGCAGATCAGCGAGCGGATGACGCCGAAGGCGATGGGGGCGGCGGTCTCCGACCACATCCTCCGGCGGACGAAAGACAAGGTGCTCAAGGACATGCCGCCGCGGCTCAACCGCGACGAGCGGATCGAACTCACGGCCGAGCAGCGCGAGACCTACCGCCGGGCGGAGGAGGAGGGAGTGCTGCGGCTGGCCGACATGGGCCGCGAGGCCACGATCCAGCACGTTTTCGAACTGGTGCTGCGGCTCAAGCAGATCTGCAACTTCGATACCGCGACGGGAGAGAGCGCAAAGCTCGAATGCCTCCAGGTGGAACTGGAAGAGGTGCAGGCCAGCGGCCGCAAGGCGCTCGTGTTCAGCCAGTGGGTGGAGACACTCGGCCGGCTCGAGGGGGCGCTCGGTAAGTTCGGCGCGATCCAATACCACGGCGGGATGTCAACCGTGGCCCGCGACGAGGCAATCCGGCGATTCAAGCACGAGAAGAAGCACTCGGTGCTGCTCCTGTCGTACGGGGCTGGGGCCGTGGGGTTGAACCTGCAGTTCTCGCAGTACGTGTTCCTCTTTGACCGTTGGTGGAACCCGGCCGTCGAGGATCAGGCGATCAACCGCGCGCATCGCATCGGTGCGGCCGGCGCGGTGACCGTCACACGGTTCCTCTCCGTGGACACGATCGAAGAGCGGATCGACGAGGTGCTCCGCCGCAAGCGGGATCTCTCCGAGACGATCCTGTCGCAGGCCGGCGAGCCCGCGTCGGCGGGGCTGACAGCGGATGACCTCTTCGCGCTCTTCAAGCTCGCGCCGCCCCGGCAACGGGCGGCGGCGTAACGACGCTGGACGGGCCTCCGCCTCCCGCTCGTAGCACAGGTTGTCAACCTGTGTGTTTTTCACTCCGGCGTAGCACAGGTTTTCAACCTGTGTGTATTTGGCCTCCCGCTCGGGACTGCCCATGCCCGTCGCCGGACGTTCGCCTCGGGCATCCTGCCCTCGACTCACTCGATGCCGCTCTCGCTTCGCCATCCTGGCTGCGCTCGACCAGCAACGCCGGCTCTCGGGCACGGGCAGCCCCTCGCTGTCCCTCGTAGCACAGGTTGTCAACCTGTGTGCCTTCCTGGGCTACCTCCCGCTCGGGACTGCCTTTATGCCAGTTCAAACTCCCGACCGCTGATTCGGTCAGGGCGCAGCCGCCTCGATTCGCAGCATCCCCTTCAGTTCGCGGAACTTCGCCGGCCCGATGCCATCCACTTCGAGGAGATCAACGACGCGGCGGTAGGGCCGCCGCTCCATGATCCGGTTTGCGAGCGCCTCGCCCACGCCGGGCAGCCGCATGAGATCGTTTCGCGAGGCGGTGTTGGGGTCGAGCACGAAGTCCGCGGGCGGTGGCCCGGTGCCGTCGATTGCGTCACGGAGTTCGCGTTCCTCCATTCGTTCGATCCGCCGCTCCGCAGGCATTCTGTCCCAGTCGGTGTGCTCCCAGATGCCCAGCCGTCGCGATGCGGCCTGGAGCTCCAGATCGGCGAGCCGTTCGCGATACTCGTCGCCGGAATCGCCCTTCGGCGTACTCCGCGCCACGCCGAAGGCCCGCGCGAGGCCCTTCGAGACGAGCTGCTCGGCGAGGTCGCGGCCCTTCGCGTCGGTCACGAAGCCGTAGATCCGTTTGAACCGGGCGTCGCCGCGGCCGTCTGCGAAGCTCGTGTGCAGCGTGAAGGGATCGGTGAGCAGCCGCCGGGTCTCGGCCGTCGCCTCCGCCCCGAGTCGCTTCGCGAACTCGATCGACGCGGCGGTGTCGGATCCCGCTTCGGCGATCCCGAAGTAACGCCGCTGGCTCCGGAGCCGGCGGGCGTCGGTCTCGTCGTTCACGTGGTGTTCCAGGCAGTCGGCGCCGTAGAGACGCACGGTGTGCTCCTCGCCGGCCGGGGTGCGGACGCGAAAGCTATCGCCGTCGGCCCAATCGGCAGCCACGAGCATGCATCCCGGAATCGCGACGAGTGCGTCGGCGGCGGTGGCGACCGTGGCGACAAGGACCGCGGCGCAGGCAACCGCGGGCGACAGGGCTCTGAGGATCCTCACGGCGACTCCTTCTTCGGGCGGCTGTCTGGGAACAGTGGCTCCGAGTACGGGTTGGCATCCATCACGGGAAAGGCCCGCCAGCCCGGGGCGTCGAAGTGCCACCACTCCGTAGCCAGCGGGATGAATCCCTCGGCCCGCATCGCCTTCTGGAGCGTCTCGCGGTTGGCGAGCAGGTCACCGGGTGCATCGACGAAGGCGAGGTGCGATCGCTCGCTGAACTCGTCGAAGGCCGACGGCATCGGCAGCTCGCGGCCCTCCGCGTCGACGAGGGTGACGTCCACCGCCGAGCCACGATTGTGCCGGGAGCCCTGCGCCGGGTCGGCTACGTATCGCGGGTCGGGCTTCACCTTCCAGAGAGCTTTTTGGATGGCGAGCGGCCGGTAGCCGTCGAATACCTTCAGGCCGAGTCCTTGCCCGCGAAGCGAGGCCTGCACGCGTGCGAGCCGTTCCGCGGCCGACCGCTCCAGGTAGATGGTGTTGGTGGGATAGAGCCGGATGCCGGTGACGTTGTCGGTGGTGGCATAGCGGTTGTCGATCACGAACGACGGGTCGATGTCGGCGAGATCGACGAGTTCGCAGCCCGGTGGCGGGGCCGCGGCTGTTCGTGAGCCACGGTGCGGAGGCCGCTCGGCGATCGCCGCCGCAAGGTCGCGGAGCATTGCAACCTGCTCGGTGCGGTGGCCGTGCTCCGCCTCGACGTTCACGTAGGGGATCTGCATCCGTCCGCACCAGACCGAGAGCGACCCGTCGTCGTTCACGGTGGCCTCGTTCTGGAGGATGACGGAATGGCCGCGAGCGGCGAGGGCGTCGAAGAGCCCTGGGTCGGTGACGAAGAAGAAGTCGTCGGCGTCTCCGCCGGGTCGGAGGCTGACCCTGGCGGCGTCGGCTGCGAGTGAACCGCCTGGGGCGTAGTTCGCCGCCGTGTAGCGGTCGGGCGTGTTGTTGTGGAGGGCCACGATCACGTCGACGTCGTCGATCGCGAGCGTCGAGAGCAGTTCGTCGGTGAAGGCGGCCACGACGTCGTCGGCGGGCTGCGACCAGGTGGAAAGAGCCGCGAGCGTCGCCCGGCGACCGGCAGGCGTGAAAATGCGGTTGGGATCGATGCGATGCTCCGTGCTGCCGAGCCGGAATGCCACCTCGCGGTCGCCCGTGTGCCGCAGTTCGACGAGGCGTCCGCCAAGGTCGCGGAGCACATCGCCGGCGGCCTCGACCGCGGTCTCTTCGTCGTCGTGCACGCTCACGAAGGCCACCTTCAACGGCTCGGTGGTCGCCGGAAACACGGTGGCGACAACGTCGATCCGCGCGTCACCGACGGCGAACGTGCGGGTGGTGGTGGCGTTGTCGGCAGTCGCCGATGGCATCAGCAGCATCAGTGCGGCCATGGCCACGGGCACGGAAAGACGTTGTGAGGATGTCATAGTCCACTCATGGTATCGCCGCGCCGCTGCTTGACGCGACCGCGAGGGGCTGCCCGGGCAGCCCCTCGCGCCCACCCGTAGCACAGGTTTTCAACCTGTGTGTCTTCCCGGTTCGCATTGGGCCCGCGACCTTACGGCCGGTCGGCTTCCTGAACCGTAGGCAACGTCCGATGCGTTTCACCCCGTTGCTACACTCGCTTCATGGGCTGCAGCTATGAATATGACGTGCTCGTGATTGGGGCCGGCCATGCCGGGGTTGAGGCGGCCTGCGCGGCGGCCCGGCTCGGGGCGCGGACGGCCCTGCTGACGACCAACTGCGACACCGTTGGCCAGATGAGCTGCAATCCGGCGATCGGCGGCGTCGGAAAGGCGCAGCTCGTCCGCGAGGTCGATGCCCTCGGCGGCGTGATGGCCCGGGCGATCGATGCCACCGGCATCCAGTATCGCGTGCTCAACCGCTCGAAGGGGCCGGCGATGCACGGGCCGCGCGCCCAGGCCGATAAGAAGCTCTACCAGATGGAGGCGAAGCGACTCGTTGAGGAGACGCCGAATCTCGACCTGCGGCAGGAGACGGTCGAGGAACTCGTCGTGGAGCCGCTCGGGGGCGACGGCGTGACCGCTCCCGCGTGGCGGGTGACGGGCGTGCGGGTTCGCGGCGACGCCGAGTATCGCGCAGCGGCGGTCGTGCTCACCACCGGCACGTTCCTTCAGGCGGTGATGCATACCGGCGAGGCGCAGACGACCGGCGGCAGGGCAGGGGAGGGCACCACGTCGGGGATCTCGGCGGCCCTCCATCGGCTCGGCCTCGTGGTCGACCGCTTCAAGACGGGCACGCCCTGTCGGCTGTCGGCGACGAGCATCGACTTTTCGCAACTCGACGAGCAGCCGGGTGATCCCGAGCCGCAGCCGTTCTCGTTCCTGACCGACACGATCGACCGTGAGCAGATGGTCTGCTGGATCACGCGAACCACGCCCGAGATCCACGACCTCATCCGGGCCAATCTCCATCGCGCGCCGATGTTCACCGGCCAGATCGAGTCGCGGGGGCCGCGGTACTGCCCGAGCATCGAAGACAAGGTCGTTCGCTTCGCCGACAAGGAGAGTCACCAGCTCTTTCTCGAGCCCGAAGGGCGGCACACGCGGGAGATCTACGTCAACGGGATCTCCACGAGCCTGCCCCGCGATGTTCAGGACGCGATGGTGCGGATGGTGCCCGGCCTCGAGCGGGCCGTGATCATGCGGTATGGCTACGCCGTCGAATATGACTACTGCCCGCCTGATCAGCTCCTGGCCACGCTCGAGAGCAAGCGGTCCAGGGGCCTCTTTTTCGCGGGCCAGATCAACGGCACGACGGGCTATGAGGAGGCTGCGGCCCAGGGGCTCGTGGCGGGGGCCAACGCGGCGCTCGCGGCCGCCGGCCGTGAGCCGCTCGTGCTCGAACGCGAGGATTCCTACATCGGCGTTTTGATCGACGACCTCGTGACTCGCGGCGTGGATGAGCCCTACCGGATGTTCACCAGCCGCGCGGAGCATCGGCTGGCCCTCCGGCACGACAACGCCGACCGCCGGCTCACGCCACGCGCCGCGCGGCACGGGCTCGCCGAGCCGCACCGCGTCGAGCGGTTGGCCGCCAAGACGGCCGAGATCGAAGCCACCCTCGCGGCGCTCGCGGCCACCCGAGTGCAGGGCACGTCGCTCGCCGACCTGCTCAAGCGGCCGGAGTTCACCTGGACCCACGCGGTCGAGGCGGCACCGACTCTGGCTGCCGTGTCGCGGGAGGCGGCGGTGCAGATCGAGAACGATATCCGCTACGCCGGCTATGTGGCCCTCGACCGGGAGCGGATCGAGCGGCAGCGAAAGCACTCCCAGCGGATGATTCCCGAGGGCTTCGACTACGGGAACGTGCGGCACCTCCGCGCCGAGGCCCGCGAGCAGTTGGCCCGCATCCGGCCACGGACGTTCGGGCAGGCGGGCCGCGTGAGCGGCATCACGCCGGCCGACCTCGCGCTCGTGCTCGTCCATCTCGAAGGCCGCCCGTCGTAGGTGCAGGTTGACGGTTCGACGCATGGTCCCACGTAGGTGCAGGTTGGTAACCTGCACAGGAAGCGATGCCGGCGGTGGTGCCCCGCAGGTTGCCAACCTGCGACTACGGGAGTGAGTAGCACAGGTTTTCAACCTGTGCCGTGTCTCGCCGCGGCCGTGGAGCCTGCGGCTACCATGTCAGGAATGAAAATCGTCCACATCACCGCCGGGGCCGGGGGCCGCATCTGCGGCACATGCCTGCACGACAACGCCCTCATCCGGTCGCTCCGTGGCCGCGGCTGCGACGCGATCCTCGTACCGGCGTTCGTGCCCACGACCACCGATGAGGAGAACGTCGCCGAGCAGACGGTCGTGATGGGGGGCGTGAACGTCTGGCTGCAGGAGCACGTGCCGCTGTTTCGGCACACGCCCACGTTCCTCGACGCCCCGCTCGATTCGCGGGCCCTGCTCGAATGGCTGTCGTCTCGCACCGGCGGCGCCCGGGCGACTGATCTTGGGCCGCTCACCGTCTCGACCCTCGAAGGAGAGCACGGCCGGCAGCGGAAGGAAGTCGCGAAACTCGCCCGTTGGCTCGCCGGCGACGCGCGGCCCGATGTCGTCCATCTCTCCAACGTTCTGCTCCTCGGTCTCGCACGGTCGATTCGCGATGCGACCGGGGCGCGGATCGTCTGCAGCCTCTCGGGAGAAGACGTGTTCATCGATGCGATTCCTGAGCCACACCGTGCGCGGATCGGCGACCTGCTCCGTGAGCGGGCGGCCGACGTGGACCGGTTCGTCGCTTTTAATCGCTTCAACGCAGGCTTCATGGGAGGTCGGCTGGGCGTGACGCCGGAGCAGGTCGCCGTCATCCCGCACGGCGTCGATCTCGCGGCGTTTCCGGTCGAGCCGCCCGATCTCTCTGCGCGGAGGCGGGCGCGAGGCGGGCGAAAAGTCGTGGGCTTCGTCGCCCGTGGCTGCCCAGAGAAGGGGCTCGATCAGCTCGTGCGGGCGCTGCCCCTGGTGATGCCGCGGCACGACGTGGAGGTCGTGGCGGCCGGCGCGACGATCGACACCGAACGCGACTACATCGCCTCATGTCTCGAGTTGGCACGTGATCTTCACGTCGCCGACCGCTTTCGCTGGCTGGGCCAGATCGACCGGCAGGCGAAGCTCGACCTGCTCAACTCGCTTGACGTGTTCGCCCTGCCAACGCCGCGGGCCGAGGCGAAGGGGCTTTCCGCAATCGAGGCCCTCGCGGCGGGCGTGCCGGTGGTGGCCTCGAATCATGGCTCGTTCCCCGAGCTCCTCGACGGTGAGCGGGCCGGCCTTCTCCATGCCCCGGGTGACCCTGCCGACCTCGCCCGTGCGATCGTCGCCATCCTCGACGACGAATCGCACGCCAGCCGCCTCGGCCGCCATGGCCACGCCCTCGCCAGATCGCGGTACTCCGCCGACTCCATGGCGGCCGCCCACGAGGCGATGTACGCTTCGCTGGCACGCCCATGAAAACGTCTACCTCCACCACCGGCACGCTGCGAATCGGCGACCAGTGGAACGCGATCACGATCATCGCCCACTCGCAGACGCATCCGCTCAAGGCGATCTGCGAGTTCACGGAAAATGCGATCGATGCCGGGGCGACGCACGTGCGGATCTCCCGCCGTCGCGCCCAGGGCAAGACCTACCTTGAGGTCGCCGATGATGGCCGCGGTGTGGCGTCTGACGAGTCTGGCGAGCCTGACTTCGAGCGGATTGCGACACACCTCTGCGACTCGATGAAGCGGCACCTCGACGCCGCCCAGCGGCGGGGCGTGCACGGCGAGTTTGGTATCGGCCTGCTCTCCTTCTGGAGCCTCGGCGAGGAGTTGCGGATGGTGTCGGGCGGCGCCCGCGGTCTCCGCGAACTGCGGCTCGTCCGCGGCGAGCGACGATACGAGATCCGCCCCGTGAAGAGTCGCCTGGTGACCGGCGGCACGCGGGTGATCGTCGGCCCGCTCCTCGAGGCGACGAAGAACCTCGTCACCGGCGAGAAGGTCGCTCGCTACCTCTCGGCCGAGCTCCGCGACCGCATCCGTCGGTCGGGCGCCACGATCGAGGTGATCGACAGCGTCTCCCGCAAGCAACTCCCAGTGGTGCCCCGGGAATTCGATGGCGACCGTCTGGAGATCCCGCGCCGCTATCCGACGCCGCTGGGCGACATCAACGTCGAGGTGTACGTCCGAGGCGAGCAGGCCACGGGCGAGCCCGGCATCGCCGTGTGCAAGGACGGCACCCGCGTGCTCAAGGACGTCACCGAACTCCTGCCCTTCCAGCACTCCCCTTGGACCGATCGGCGGCTGGAGGGACTCGTCGACTTCGAGCCGCTCACGCTTGCCCCGGGCACCCGTTCGGGCATCGTGCCCGATGCCGCACTCGACGCGCTCGTCGAGGCTGCGGCCGCGATCGAGGAAGATATCCGCGAGGCGATGGCGGGTCGGGAGCAGGCCGAGGCCGAGCGGGCGAGCCGACAACTGCTCAAGCAGGTTCACAAGGCATTTGCAACGGCGCTCGCCGACCTCCCGGCTGAGGAATACCTGTTCTTCGACATCCCAAAGGCGGCGCCGGCGCTCCAGGGCCGGCCCGGCGTGGCGGGCGAACTGCCTGCCGAGGGTGACGGCCGCTCGCGGAAAGCTGGGAGTGCGACGCCGCGGCCGCTGCTGGCAGCCGACCCCGGGCCGCTCGCCGCCGTGCGGATCTCACCGCGAACGCCGCGGCGGCAGCCGGGCGACTCCTGCCTCTTCTCGGCGACGGCCCGCGATGCCGTGGACATCCCACTTGCCGCCGGTGTGCTGTTCACCTGGAGGATCCTGGCGGGCTCGGCGGCGATTGCCACCGATGGTTCGTCGTGCCGTGTGGCTTCGTCGTCGGCGGGCGTGGTGACGGTGGGCGTGATCGCGCGGCAGGGGGAGATCGAGGTCACCGATCAGGTCGAGCTCAAGTTCGTGGATGATCCGCTGGCCGACGCCGCTGGTGGCCGCGGCCTGCCTGGGTATCGGCTCGAGGCGGAGCACGGCCAGCCCTGGCGGAGCCGCTACGACTCCACCAAGAACGAGATCGTGATCAACTCGGCGCACCGCGACTTTCTCGCGAGCCGCACCGCGGCGGCCAGGCACCGCCGCTACATCGGCAAGCTCTATGCGAAGGAGGTCGTGCTCACGAACTTCCCGCACGAGTCGCCCGCCGAGGTGATGGAGCGGCTCATCGAGGTCACGCTCCGCACCGAAGACGCGCTCTGATTGACGGAGTTCGGCGCCGGGCGACACAGGTTGAAAACCTGTGCTACGTCAGGCAATCGCCGCAGCAACACGTAGCCGCAGGTTGGCAACCTGCGGGAAACAAGGCACAGGTTGCCAACCTGTGCTACGGGTGCGCTACGAATGGCCTGGCTTCGAGCCGTCGCCCGCGATCTCGCTGCCATCCCGCCGCTCCGGGAAGGCGAGCGACGCCGCCACGCTGGCGCCGATCAGACCCACGATGATCAAGAGCGACACCGCTGGATGCACGAGGTGCCCCTTGGCGTGGGCGTCCCAGCCACCCTGGGCGGCCAGCCATTCGTTGTGGCGGGCCGCCTCGGCGATCATCTTGCAGCCCACGAACACGAGCACCGCCGAGAGGCCGTAGTTGAGGAACCGGAACAGGTCCATGACGCCGGCCAGCAGGAAGTAGAGCGCCCGCAGTCCGAGGATCGCGAAGACGTTAGACGTGAAGGCGATGAACCGCATGTAGTGCGTGCCGGGCGAGACCACGCCGAGGATCGCCGGCACGCTGTCCACCGCGAACAGCACGTCGGTGCTCTCCACGACGAGCAGCACGAGGAACAGCGGCGTGGCCAGGAGTTTGCCGTTCTCGCGGACGAAGAACCGGTCGCCCGCCTGTTCCTTGGAGACGGGGATGAACCGGCGGAAGAAGCGGATCATCGCGTTCTCACCCGGCTCGTGATCGCCGCCCCCAAACGCGAGCTTGATGCCCGTGTAGACGAGGAAGCCGCCGAACAGCCACATCACCCACTTGTAACGCTCGACCAGTTCAGCTCCGAGGAGCACGAACGTGAGCCGCATGATCACGGCGCCGAGGATGCCCCAGAAGAGCACGCGGTATTGGTACTTCAGCGGCACGCCGAAGTAGGCGAATACCACCGCGAACACGAAGACGTTGTCCATCGACAACGACCACTCGACGAGGTAGCCGGTGAGAAACTCGATCGCCGGCTTGCCGCCGAGCCACCACCAGACGAGGCCGTTGAAGGCGAGGGCCAGGGCCGACCAGAAGATGGTCCAGAAGGCGCTCTCGCGGAGCGACGGCTCGTGCGACTTCTTGTGAAAGACGGTGAGGTCGAGCACCAGCATCACCGTCACGAAGATCGCGAAGGCGATCCAGTGATTGATCGTGATCTGACCGGTGAGTGCGGGGGCGGCGTCAGCGAGCAGGAACACGGGCGGATCCGGGGATGAAGGAGGGGGCGGCAGGGTGCGGTTCGCCGGGTGACCGACGGAATAGTAGCAATTTGGGCGGCCGGCGGCCCCCCCAATCCTCCCGACCTGCCTGGTCGGCACTGGCGAAAGCGTTTTTTTTGCGGGTGGTGGTCCGGCGCGCCGCGAGCGACGTACGGTGGTCATGCCGTGGGTGGTGGACCCGCGGTGGGCCCGGCTGGGTCGCGGACCTTAGGCATGCGTCGCTCGGGTGTGGCGACAATCGCCCCGGACTATCTCCGGGGCACGGCCGTCTTTCCGCGACCCGCCGGCATGGGCCTTCAGGGGCCTCGTCGATGGGCCCAGTTCAGTCTTCGTCGTCGCCGTCATCCTGCGTTGGCGCACTGGCTGCCGCCACGAAACTCATCGTCATCGCGTCGAACACGGGCGAGATCTCGTCCCACTCGCGGTCCTCGGCCTGGCAGACGATCAGGTAGATCGCGTCGGGCGTCTCGAGCGTCCGTACCCGGGCCGTGTTGGTGAGATCGAGGCAGTAGAAGTTCATGTCGAAGCCGGGAAGTTCCTGGGCGCCGACGTCGTCGATCGCCTCTTCGCTGTCGAGGTCCTGATACTCCTTCTTCATCTGCACGACGACCGCGGCGGAGAGTTCTCGCGGATCGCCACCAGGGGCGTGGCCGCTCACCGACCAGAAGCCACCGCCGGGCGCGTAGACCGTCACGGTCGCATAGCGGTCGACGGAGTCGTCGGTGTCGACGGTCCAGTTGTCGGGATAGTCGAAGGAGAGTCCGAAGCGATTGAAGTGCATGATCAGTGACGTTCCGTGGGGCGTCTGCCTGCCGATTCCGGCCGGCCCGAGGAATATGGTCGCGGCAAGACTAAATTCTAGCCAGATACACGATTGTGAGCGGTCTGGACTCGCGGCGGCGGCCACCGCTACCGTCCCGCCTCCCGTTGGGCCGGTGCCCGGCGGGGTCACCCCCGGTGTTTTTGCAGCGCATGGCACAGTCATCCGGCGCGGCGGCGGCCCTCCGTCGGCCCCTCGCCGCCCACATCATGGACTTCGCGATCCCCGCGGCCATCCTCCTGGCCGTGCTGGTCGTGCTCGCGCCCGTGCCCGCGCCGTTGGTAGACGTTTTGCTGGCGATCAACCTCACCGTGTCGGTGCTGGCCCTGCTCGGGGCGCTTGCGGCCCGCACGCCCCTCGACATGAGTGTGTTTCCCACGTTCCTGCTCGGGATCACGCTCGTCCGACTCGTGCTCAACATCGCCACCACTCGGCTGGTTCTCTCGCGGGCGGCCCTCGACGGCACCGCCGCGGCCGGCGAGGTGGTGGAGGCCTTCGGCCAGTTCGTGGCCGCCAATAACCTGGTGGTCGGCGGTGTGATCTTTGCGATCATCGCCATCGTGCAGTTCATCGTGATCACGGCCGGTTCAACACGGACGAGCGAGGTGGCCGCCCGGTTTGCGCTCGACGGCCTGCCAGGCCGGCAGATGGCGATCGACACCGAAGTCAACGCCGGCACGGTCACTCGGGAGCAGGCACGGCG
>Ga0164292_10002924_pt1 | contig 13904 bp, 10 predicted proteins | sample GEODES117metaG_FD_111486 | JGI IMG/M metagenome (GOLD analysis project Ga0164292, IMG submission 111486) | Eutrophic lake water microbial communities from Lake Mendota, Wisconsin, USA - GEODES117 metaG | ecosystem: Environmental > Aquatic > Freshwater > Lake | place: USA: Lake Mendota... | reverse complement strand
TTACCTGGAGGGGCGGGAGCGGGCGCAGTCTGCAGTGTTTGTTCTGCATGTGTTGAATGCGACGGACCATGCGCTTTGGTTGACGCAACAGATGGGAAAGTGGCTGGATGTGGCTCGCGAGACTTATGAACGTGAGCAACAGCTTCATCAGATCAATCAGGAACTGAGGGAGCTGAGTGCTGCCGATTTGGATCAGCCGCAGAATCGGCGTAAGATTGCTCAGCAAGCGAATGCGGAGCAGGCCAATGCGGCGAGGTTGGGTAGTCTGAATGAGGCGGGCAAACGATTGGTTGAGCAGGCGACTCGGAACCCAGAATTTGATGCGGAGCGATTGGAGTCGTGGGCGACCATGCTGAAAAGTCTGCAAAACATTGCCTCGAAAAGGATGCCGAGTGTGGCGGAACTGTTAAAGCAGTCATCGAATGCGACCGCAGGAGGCAAATCGGATTTGGCAGAACATGAGGGGAATCGATCGTCCAAAGACAGCGGGACGAGTGTTGATGGGGCCAAAGCTTCGAAGGGGGATTCTGAGAGCAAACCTTCGGCTCCGAGTATTGCACAAGGGCCAAATTTGCCTAGCAGGCCGGGTGGAACGACTGCGGGTGAAAAGCCGTCGGGTGAAGAGAAACCGACAGCGCCGTCGATTAAGTTGAGTGACAAGAGCGAGTCGATTTCTGATCCGAATGGAAAGCCGACGGATGCAAAGCCAAAGCCACCGGGTTCGGGGAAGCTGGGACTTCCGAGTAATACTCTAGCTGCGGCACCCCAGAAGCCGGGTGAGCAACCGGATTCTCCGTCTGCTGAAACACCCGCCCAAGCAAAGCTCGGAAAGAGCGTTTGGGAACAGCGCGACTTGTTGAAGGAGTTTGCTCAGGTGACGGATCAGCTCAGTGAAATCCTGGCGAGTTTAGAGGCGAGCACTTTTGTGAAGAGGCTGAAAGGCGCTTCACGCGAGCAATTGCAGGTCGCCAATGGGTTGCAGCGCAAGACCCTGGAGGCGTTTGGATTAACGCCGGATGCTGAGCAGTTGCCCAAAGAGACGGTTAAGACGGGGCCAAAGGACGTAAGGGAGCCTGCTGATAAAAAGAGTGGAGTCGAAGATCCTGCTTTGCCAGCGGCTGACGAATTGGTGTCAGCCTTGGAGAGGATTTCAGTTGTGGATGCACGCAAGATCCTGAGTGGAAAGAGCGGTCAACAGAGTGAGGTCGTTAGGGTTTTGCAAAGTGACCTTGAGGCCTATGTGCAGAGGCGGCCTGATCAACATTTGAAAAAGGTCCTGGGTCAAATGAAAGAGACGCAAGTGGTTCGGGCACTTGGGAGAGTCGGAGATAAAACGAAGTCCTGGATGAGTGGTCAGGCGATCGCAGGGGCGGAGTATTGGGCGGATGTTTTGGATCGGTGGGCGGAGGAAATGGTGGCGGCGGGGAAGTGTTCCAGTTGTAGTTCCGGGGACCAGGAAAGTCTGCCGCCTGAAATTGTGCTCAAGGTCATGCAAAGTTTACGCGACGAGATGAAACTAAGAGATGAGACACGGGAGCTGGAGAATGCGAAAGGAGCTTTGGAGCCCGATGAGCATTTGAAGCGTTCTTATCGCCTGTCGGGTGAGCAAAGCCGAATCGCGGTGCAGACTCAGAGCGCCTTTGATGATATTCTGCGTTTGCCTGGAGGAGCGCAAAAGTTTGGCAAGGAGTTGCAGCTTCTGGGTGCGGTGAGGCATGTGATGGATGAGGTGGTGGGGATTCTAGACAAGCCTGACACGGGCGCGCCTGCGATTGCCGCAGAAACGGAGGCGATTGAGTTGCTGCTTCAAACGAAGCGTCAGAATCCCAATGGAGGAGGTGGAGGTGGATCTGATCCGGGCGGAGGTGGTGGTGCTGCTGCGGCTTCTAGCACAGCTCTTGCTGAGCTGGGAGAGGGATCTGATGCGGCTGCGGAGGTGGAAGTGCGGAGTGTCGGTCAGGCGACTGGACGTGCAGGGAAGGAGTTTCCTGAAGAGTTCAAGGCTGGTTTGGATGCCTATTTCAATCAGTTGGAGTCCGAGCCAAGAGGGGAGTGAAGCCGACAAAGGAAGTGCTGTAGAATTCGATTTGCTTCACCTTGGCAAAATCAGGGGTCGTTGGCTTTGAAGAAATCCTCGCCTTTGGTCACTTTGCCATCGGCGTTGACAATCGTGAATTTCCCTCCGTTACGTCTAGCGAGTTCGTCGAGTTCTTTTGCCGCGGCGGGTTCCATCATGGCGGTCGTGTGAATCGTGGCGGGTTTTCCTTTTGCGTTGGAGGCGGTCACTTCGTCAACCCACGTGAGAGCATCACTGCGATTGCCGTCTGTCATGAAGAAAATGAGATCAGGTTTGGGTGTGCCGGCAAGCGCCATGAGAAGACCTGCGCCCCAATTGGTGCCACCTGGGTTTACTGAATCGTCGATGATTTTTCGGCTTTTGGTGAGATTGGCGGGATTGGCTGCCAAGTAGCGATAGCGAGGAATGCGAACGCCTTGTTGGCCTGGACGAATATCCCATTCGTACTTTGCCATGGCTGCGGGGTCATTGGTGTCCACCTCATCGTGAGGCCATGCAAAGTCCGAAAAATAGATCACCTGATATTGAACACCGCCTCGGAGTTGGTTCAGGCTTTTGGAGAGTTCTTTCTTGAGCAACTCAAAGCGGCTAATGGTCTTGCCGTCAGCCTGGGAACTGGCGGACATAGAACCCGAGACGTCGACGACGAAGACCACACGGCTACCTTTTCCCTGATTGCCCATAAAACTGACGGAACCACCTGCAGTTCCACTGCCTCCCCCGAAGGTGCCAAACGTGCTTCCGACATTCAGTTCTGTCGAAGTCGGGGTAAAGTCGACATCTGGCATGGCGATCTGGCTGTTGCCGAGGGCGACGATGGGTTGAAGGCTGGGGCTCGCACTGGCACTAGGAGCTGGCTGAGCGATTTTTTTCCAAGCGGGATCTTGCGTGCTATCGACGGAACTGATGGCAACAATTTCCGCACTTGGACGAGACAAGGGGACTACCTGAACGACTGCTAGAAGGAGGAGGAGAACCAGATGAACTCCAGCGGCAAGGACGAAGGCCCGTTTTTTGGCTTCGTAGATTTGGGGGGTGTTGTCCGCAGGAGCTTCGAGTTCGTCTGGAACGGAGGGGTGAATGAGAGAAGGGGTTGAGGGGGGTATCGAACTGGCGGATTCAGGGTGTAGCGACTCTTGGGGATGGTCGTCTGCAATGTCTGTCAACTTACTGAAATCGAGTGGAGAAGTTGAAACGTCATTATCATCCGGTTCGACCGCGATCTCGCCCGATAGCCATTTGGAGGCTTGGGGGAGAACGGGGGCGCTCTCGTTTTTTGATTGCGGGGACTGGATTAGCCTTTTTGTTGTTGGCTGAGGGCCGTCAGCTGTCGGCAGATGACTGAAGTCATCGGCGTCGAACGTGTCGAGCGGGGAATAAGGCATTTGTTAACGCGTTTCTAATTCCAGAATACAGGCGAACCGCTTGGTGCGCTACCACGATTGATTGGCGTTGAGTCAAGGTCGGGGACCATAGATTGGCAGGGGTTGATCGGCTTCAAAGGCTCCGATGTCGGGACCGGACCGATCAGACGCATCATTCACGTTGGGCATTGAGATGGCCGCATCGACGATGTTGCTATCAGCGCGTGGTCTAAGATCGGGTGGTTGGTAGAACCGCGAAGGATCCTTGATCACGGTAGCAGAGGGCAAAGCACCGAACGTGGTCTGTATGCCATTAGGCTCATACTGAGTGCCGGGGAGTGATTGAAATGTCCATGAGCGAAACTTTCCTTCAAATACGGGGCCCGTTGTGGCGTAAGCATTGAAGTTGAAAATGCAATGATCTCCAAAACGCTGAACGTCGACAACCCGACCACGGCCAGGGGAATAGCCTCCAAACTTAAGATCATTGGATGGGCCGCCGATGAAAAGGTTGTTCTGAATCAAAGCGTGATCAAAGGGCTCGCTGGAATAGTTGCCGAAGCCATCACCTGATTTGACAGCCGTGTTGTGCAGGATGACGTCGCCGATACTGAATCGATGCAGTTTGAAGGCACTGTAAGTCAGGTTGAACATCGCGTTTCGCAGAAAGTAATTTGGCCCACCGAGGCCTGGCTGCGAGGAGATGCCGACGAAGCAGTTCGTGAGACGGTTGCGCATCACGCGGCAGTTGTGCAGCGCGAAGTCGGCCTCGATGCCATCGTCGAGACCAGCGCTGATTTCGTTATTGAGGATGTCGTTGCACATCTGTGGTGCCGCTCCGTCGTCCTCCATGTGACTGATGCAATCGCGGAAGCCGGAGACGCGATTGTAACGGATCACATTGCCGCTGCCGGTGAACTGGATGCCCTCGCCGTCGTTGTCGCCGTTTGCGCCCATAATCTCTGGCTTCCATTCGCGAATGCCGGTGATAACGTTGTCCTCGATGCAAGCGTTCATCATGCCTGGTTTGTAGGCCTTGATGCCAAACTGCGAGCGGATGGTGCAGCGTCGCACCGCGCAGTGCTCGGTGCCGTTCAAGCGCACCGGCCCATTTACTGTGACGCCTTCGAGATACACCCACTTGCGATTGGTGAGGCTGATCTCGTTGAAAACGGCTTTTCCGCTTGTGCTGCGATACACAATCGGCCTTCCAGGTTCGCCATCGCGATTGAACGTCGTCGAACCGTAATCGCCATCGGCGAGCCAAAGCACCTCACCGGGATTTGCGGCATTCAAATCGTCCTTCGAGCCGTTTTTGAGCCTTGCATTGGCTTTTGCGATGGGTTCAGGTCGCGTCGAACATTTTACAACCTTCGTCGCCGAACCGCCATCCGGGTCATGCAGCTTCAAATCGATCTCGTAAGCCGTTCCCGGCTCCAGATCGAACACGCTGCCGCTGAGGCGGTTCGTCCACGTGAAGATCGGCGAGGTCTTTTGGCTTTTCCCGGCAGGCACACGCCGCAGCGGCATGCCTTCGTGCCAAGTCGTCTCCTCGTCCTTTCGATACTTCACCTCGCAAACGGCATCGAGGTCATCATCGCCCTGGATCTGCCATTCGATGGCGAGGTTTGTGATCGTCGGAAACGGCGTGGAGACCTCACCGGGTGTGGTGAAGTCCATGGCTTGCAGCGCACCAGCCATAAAGATACAGGCGAAAGCTTTCATCGCGTCGTCATCGGCCCCATTTTCACGACTTCGAGGTCTTTGCCCTTCACCTTGCGGATGGGGAGCAGTTCCTCGTGGTTCCAGCGATCATCCGGCGCGCCGCTGATGAACCAGTTGCCGCCGTTGTCGGCGAGGATCATGCCGTGAGTTTTGAGGCCTTCGAGGATCACTTTGGCCGCGCCGGTGAACTTGGAGGTGTCAAAGCTGGCCTTCAAACGCACCCGCAAGCCCATCGGTGGTAGGTTTTCATCCTTGTGCGGACTGGCAAAGTGCGTGGCGGGAGGCACATAGGCGCGACGGCTCTTCTTCACCGTGAAGCGCAGCGCGTGCGTGAGCTTCTTCGCGCCGCAGATTTCATCGTAGCGGGCGAGTCCGGGCAAAATCGGCAAACCGGCCGCATCAGCGCTCGTCCAGCCAGCGGGACGCGGTTTTGGGTTCTTCAAATCGAAAACGGCACCGCTGCTCGCCTTCCAAGATTTGCCGCCATCGAGCGAAAACGAATGAAACAGCTCGTAAAGCTTCCAGTTGTCCTTGTCTAGCACCAGCACATGCCTGTCGCCCTCCGCCTGCGGGCCGCCTTCGATGTGGGCAGCTGGCGGGATGGGATATGGCCCCGGATCACTCTCATCCGCGTATTCAAAAGCGATGGGCACCTTCGGCTGATCACCGCTCACGACGTAATAGGGGATCCCTCCCGGCTGCCCCTTCCACACCACACCAAAGTCCTCATGCAGCCCCGTCTCCGCGCCGATGGACGCGATGATCGCATCGCTCAGCGGATCGACTTCATCCTTCGACACGTCGCGATTCCATTCGTCATCGGCCGGCATAAGCGAAGAGCCGCCGAGATCGGCATTCGGCCCGGTTTTGAGCTGCGGATACTGGGCGAAGCCAGCACTGGCAATGAACAAGAAGATGAGCACTTTCATTGGATCGGACGGGCCCCAGGAAGCATTGAAAACTTTTACTGGCCCTGAATCAAGTAACAAAGGAAACGAGCACAGAATCCTAATCGATCGGCAAGCCGCTGCGAGATGTTTCACGCACTCCTTCTTACTCCACCTCGCGCCCTGCATACGACAGCGCCATGCGCAGGTAACGGTGGCTGTGGAGCGGGGCGAGTTCAGGGGTGAGGACTTTGGTTTTCAGAAAGGCTTCCACGGTGGCGAGGCACTCGGTGAATGCAGGTGACTTCTTGTCATGCGCGACTTTGAGCAGTGCGGTGACGAGGCGGGCATACTTCACGGATTCGGCAGCCATTTGGATGCGGGCTTTCACGCCGGTGTTGTCGCCTGGGACAAGATGTGCTGCTTTGAGGATGGCTTCGAGGGCTTGTAGCGCGCTCTCGTTGTAGTAGCGGGGCAACCTCGCGGCGTGAGGCGAGCGCGGAGTGAGTTCGGGATCGGCGCGGACCTGGTCGCTGATCTTCGCAAGGGTGGCGTGATAATGCTGCATCACCCCCGCCGCGGGGCCGTAGGCGGCGCGGCAGTAGTCGGCGATGGTGGCGGCGACATCGAGATCGGGATTCCACAGGGCTTTGCACAGTACGTAGTAGTCGAGACCGTGGGCGCTCCAGTTGCCGTGGCCGTTGTCAAAGTCGAAGCCGATGGCGTGATGCTCGACGCTGAACTTCACCGCCTGCGCGAACCATGCGGCGTGGTTGCGCGGCATGCCGAGATCGATGGCGGGGCCGAGGTCGTTCGGGCGGATGAAGAGCTTCGGAGCGATCTTTGACCACGCGGCGATCTCGTCCTGCTTCAGGCCGACGTAGCCGACGATGAGGTTCGGCTGCAGGCGCGTGACCTTCACTGGCACGCTGCGATAAACAGAATACGCATAGGCCACCAGATCGCGGTCAGGCATTTCGCGACCCACGCGGGTGGCGATTTCATTGAAGAAGGTGAACGTGCGGTCGCTGAGCGAGGGATACTCGGCAAATGGCTGCTTCGTGGCGGGATCGACGAGCTGCGAGTCGCCGATGATCTTCGGCGCGTCGGCGGGATCGAGCGCACGACAGGCCGCGCACATGCAGAACTTGTTTTTGCCGCCGTCGTTCGGGCTGATGGAGGCCGTGAGCAGCGCGGGATCGGCCTTGAACTCGGCGATCTTCACCCGTGCGATCTCATCCCACAGCGCGGGGTTTGATTTGCACAGCCGTTCACGCACCGGGACCTGCGTGCGCGTGCCATCGGGTTGCAGTGCGAACCATTCTGGATGCTCCTTGCCATGCTTTTCCCACCAACCGGCATAGGCGTGACCGCCATTGATCTCGATGCGTTGCCCCAACCTCATGCGCCGGTGCCACGGCACGTTCACCTCCGGCCCGCGTGCTTTTTTCCAAGCATCAAGCGCGATGCCCCACTGCTGCAAAACGGGCGCATACGTTTCCTCACGCGAAACGGCCACATCACGCACCTTTCGCTTGGCAATGAGCGGCTGCTCGCGGCGGTTCAGCTCCGGCAGCGTGACGGTGGCCTGCTTGGGCACCACCTCGCCATGCTCGCCGGGGAAAAGCCAGCGCACGCCCAGATCACGCTCCAGCAGGTCATACACGGCAAAGAGCGTGCCTCTGCAGATCATGCCGCCAGGACCGGAATCGCCACCGCAGAGGTGCAAATGGCCGTTGCGGGTCAAAACCAAGATTTCCTCCGCTTTCGGCGCGAGGTCGGCGCTCGCCTTGCAAGGCCCCAAAAAGATGCGAGGCCCCTCCGGAATGCCCTTTTTTGCGTCTCCGTGGCAATCTGCGGCCGCGTGCCGCCGATCTTGCCGAGATAATCCGCCAGCTCCACCGCCGCCAGCGGCACGCTCACGCCATCGCCAGTGAGTTGTTCCGCCGGTTTCTGCAGATGCTTATATAGCCCGTCCGGCACGATGATCACCACCTGCGGCTGTCCATCTCGGATGAGAGTGATGTCGGCTGAGGCAGTGAGCACGACAGCGGTGCCAAGCAGGGCGATCAAACATGTTTTCATCGAGTGTGTTATGAACGCCTGCTTCGCACGATTGCTTTCCCAGCGAAATATCGAATGGTTAATTTCTGCGGCTGGCTGAGATAGAACCGCGGCATATCCATTGATTCACGCTGCATCAGGGGGCGATGGCACCGCTGACATTCTTGGTGCGTGTTTTGCCGTGAAAATCGGTTCCCAGGAGATGCTGGGGATCAGCGTGGTCGAGCTTGGCATCGCTGGCGGGGGTGGCGTCGTGCTTGCTGCCATCGAGGGTGACGCCGGGGAAGTCCTCGAAGCCGCGACCTTTGACGCAGCCGTCTTTGGGGCCATCGCCGAAGACGACGTTGCCAGTGCTGAGAACGCCTGCGTTGCCGTTGGCGTAGTGGAGGGCATTCGCATCGCGTGAGTAGAGGATGTTGTTGGCGAGGACCATGCCTTCGCGGCCATTCCAGGAGCCGCCGCGAAAGGCGTGCGCCGCGTTGAGGATGGTGTTGTGGATGACTTGGAGGTTGAGCGTCTTGCCCTGATGATCGGTGCTGGCAAAGCCTGCGCCCGCGCCGTTGATGAGGACGTTGTTGCGCACGATGGCCTCGCCCTGCACCTGCATGACGTTGTCGCCGCTGTTGTAGCAGAGGTTGCGCTCGATGATGTTCACGGGCTTCCCAGCGGTGCCATACACGGTGATGCAGGGATACTGCGTGTCATGCACATGGTTCTCGGCGATGAGGTTGCCCCAGGAGCCTTGCTTCACCTCGATGCCATCGCCTTGATCACCGCGACAATCATGAATGTGATTAAGAGCGATGACGCTCTCGCTCATGATGTGATCGCCGTTGTTGGCACCGAGATACATGCCTTCCGCGTGACCGTCGCCATGGTGGATGTGATTGCGGGTCAAAAAGAGGCGCTGGGTGTCGGCGCTGTTCGCACTGAGGCAAACCTGGCCGGTGTGATGAATGTGGCATTGATCGATCCACACATCCGAGCAATGGCCGAGCCTCAGGCCATGGCTGCCGCCGGTGAACTCGATGCCGCGCAGGCAAAGGAACTTCACCGGTCCGCCCTGGCCGACATTGAGCACGTTTTGTTTGTCATCAGGCCGCGTGATGACGACCTGTGCTCCCTCGGCTGCGACGATCCAGATCGGTGCCTCTGCTGTGCCGCTCACGCCGATGTCCCACATGCGCTCGACGCTGTAAGTGCCAGCGGCGATTTCGAGCTTGTCGCCCGGCTGCAAGGCTTCCACGGCCTTCACGAGCGACGCTCCGTTTGGATCGCTGTGCTGGATGGTGCGCTTTGGCGGGATGGTGGACCAGGTGGGTTCGTAGCTGGCGGCCAGAGTGGTCGAGGCGAGGGTGATGAAGAGAAGAAGGAAGCGCATGGTTGGTTGGGAATGAGGATGGTTTGGTAGAAGAGTATTTGCCTGGTTAGGCGGGTTGTAAATCGAGACCGGTGAGTGTGCCGGTGGCGCTACTGAACTGGTCCGACTCGATGCCGAGATGCTGGAGCATGCTGACGTAAAGATTGCAGAGTGGCGGCGGACTGTCGGGATCAAAGGCGAGATGCTGACCATGGCGGAAACGACCGCCGGCGAGCAGGACGGGCAGGTTCTTGGTGGAGTGGCTGCTGCCATCACCGAGGTTGCTGCCGAGGAAGACGACGGTGCTGTCGAGCAGGGATCCACCTGCATCTTTGGACTGACGGAGTTGCGCCAGCAGGCCGCGCAAGGTCTTGAGCGTTTCGGTTTCGACGATCTGGAGCTGCGCCAGTTTGCCGGGATCTTTGCCATGATGCGAGAGGTCGTGGTGGCCGAGGGTGACGCCTTCGATGGGTGGGGTGAAGGTGTTTCCGGACAGCATGATGGTGATGAGCCGGGTGGAGTCGGTTTGCAGCGCGAGATGGCTGAGATCAAAGAGAAGCCGGGTGCGGCCGATTAGGTCGGCGGCGTTGGAGATGTCAGTCGGAGGCTCGGCATCGACTTTGGGCTTGGGTGTGTGCGCCCAGCGTTCGTCATTGACCATGCGCACTTCCAGCTCGCGGACGCTGGTGAGGTATTCATCGAGCTTTTCGCGGTCCTCATGGCCGACTTTGGCACTGAGGGCACGGGCCTGCGATCTGACGTCGTCGAGAATGCTGCGCCCGTCATCGAGGCGCTGGAGCTGGGCGCGGACGGTATCGCCTTTGCCTTCGAGAAAGAGTCGGGCGAAGACCTTGGACGGCGAATTGTCCGCCGGGATGAGCGCTCCCGTGCGTGTCCAGGATAGGCCTCCCGCACCTTCCGCTGAGAGCACGAGACTGGGAAAACGTGTCTCCATGCCGATGCTCTCGGCGGCGAGTTGGTCGAGCGAGATGGCATTGCGAAATCCCGGCCTGCCCGCGCCGGGCACGCCAGTGAGAAAGCTGGCGGAAGCCTGATGCCCGAGGCCGGAGCTCATGCCAGCATGCATGAGGCCGGAGACGACGGTGAAGTCTTTTCGGAAGTCCGCGAACGGTTCTAGGTAAGGCGAGGGCGTGTAATCCGCGCCGCTCTGACCGGGAATGAAACTCTCCGGCAGAAAACCGAGCGGCGCGCAGATGCAAACCATGCGCCGGGGTGTTTTGGCACTGCCAGCGGAGCGCGGCTTTGCCTCTGAGGCGAAGCTTTCAAGCCAGGGTAGCGCGAGAGTGACGCCTGCGGAGCGAAGGAAGGTGCGGCGGGTTTTCATTGAAGTGATACGGTTGTTGGGGCCGAAAAAAACGAAAAATGGCCGAAAAGATCAGACCTAATCAGAATTCTTTTTTTCGGCCTTTTTCCGTTTTTTCGGCCAAGTAAACTCATAGCCTGACAGCTATGCAAAGACCTTCCAAACATCCGGCGTTTCAACTGTGCGACATCGTTCGTGAAACTGCTTTTGCTATCCATCGCTATCACGGCCCTGGGCACGTCGAGAAAATCTATGAGAACGCTTTGGTGAACCGTTTGCGAAAGCAAGGGCTGAAGGTCGAGCAACAGGTGCCCATCAAAGTTTATGACGAGGATGGAACCCTGCTTGGCGACTTGGTGGCAGACGCGCTGGTGGAAGGCATTCTTCTTTTGGAGCTTAAGGCTGTCAGAACCGTGCTGAACGAGCATGTGGCCCAACTGCTGGGCTATCTGAAGTCATCCCGCATCGAACATGGCGCGCTGCTGAACTTTGGAGCCGGGAGGTTCTACATCAAGATGTATGGCATGTCCCAGGAGCTGCACGAAGCCGAATAAGAACTTGTTTTGGTTGAGCCGAAAAGGACGAAAGAAGGCCGAAAAAAGGTGATCCAAATCAGAAACCTTTTTTCGGACTCTTTCCGCTTTTTTCGGCTCCCCTCGCTCCCGGCTCATTTCGTCTGAAAAAGGCTGCTCTGAACGATCTCGTGGATCAGGGAACGAAAACCGTTTTTGTTTTCTCGTGTCCGCTGAATGATGGACTCAATTTGCGGGCGATCGAGCGGCGTTGGCTCGGCTCCGGTGGCGTAGGCGAGGAGTTTTTCGGCGAGGTTGCGGGCGAGCTGATCTTTGTCGGTGAGGAGGAGTTGCTTGAACTCATCGATGTTCTGAAAGCGGCGTCCGTCGGTGAGCACATCTGCTGGATCGACGGCGGGGCCGGGGCGCACGCGGCGTCCTTGGCTGTCGCGCTCGCCGTTGTTGGTGAGGCTGCGGTAGTGGGTGCGCCAGCCGCCGATGACATCAAAGCTCTCCAGGGCAAAGCCGGGTGGATCGATCTTCTTATGACAGCCAGCACAGGCTTCGACATCGCGATGCTTGGCGAGCTGCTCTCGGATGGTGGTGGCTCCGCGGATGTCTGGCTCGATCGCCTCCACATCCACGGGCGGCTTCGCAGGTGGTGTGCCGAGGATGCGCTCCAGCACCCAGGAGCCACGCAGCACGGGTGAGGTGGTGGTGCCGTTCGCCGTGACTTTCAGCACGCTGCCCATCGTCATGACACCTCCGCGATGGCTGCCCGCAGGCAGGGTGACGCGCCGCATTGCCATGCCTTCCACGCCAGGGATGCCGTAATGCTTGGCCAGTCGCTCATTGAGAAAAGTGAAGTCTGAGGCGACGAAGCTCGTCAGCGGCAGATCCTGCGTGAGCACCTCATTGAAGAAGAGATTCGTTTCCTTCAGCATGGCGGACTTGAGGCTGTCATCATACTCAGGATACAAGGTGCGGTCAGGCATGGTGGCATCGATGGCCCGCAGACTGAGCCACTGGCCGGTGAACTCGCGGGTGAAGGCGGCGGCTTTGGGGTCCTTCAGCAGTCGCTCGACCTGCTGGCGCAGCACTTCGGGCTGATGGAGTTTTTGATCGGCGGCCAGTCGAAACAACTCCTCATCCGGCATGGAACTCCACAGGAAATACGAGAGACGACTCGCCAGCGCGAAGTCATCCAGCCTGCCACCTTCTTGGGGACCCTGCTCGCGGAAGAAGAGGAACTGCGGCGAAACGAGCACTGCCTTCAGTCCCACGCGCACAGCTTGCTCAAACGTGTAACCAGCCTCCAGTCGCTGCCGCACTCGGGCGAGGATCGGCTGAATGTCCTCCTCCATCACAGGACGACGGAAGGCGCGGCGTGCGAACTGTCGCAGGATGCGCTCGGCATCGGGCAGCGGATTCTGTGAGACGACTTCGCGCCAGTCTGGATCGTCCTCCTTGGGCATCTTCTTCTGCTCCAGATCGCCAAACAGAGCCACATGACTCGCTGGCGGCCATGAGTCCATCAGCGGTCCTTCCGCATCCACCCACTGCACGACGAGGCCGGGACCGTCGTATTTTTCGGCGCCGACTTTTTCGACCATCGGCGGCGTAGCGGGCAGATCATCGGCGATGATGCGGATGCGATTCTCGGGCTCTAATTGCACGGTGAACTCGATCTCTGTGGGCTTGTCAGCAGGCACTGAATAGTAGTCCAGCAGGTGCTCTTCAGTGACCTCCTTGAATGTGCCTGCGGTGACATGAAACTTCACCGGCTTGCCTTGGCTCTGAAATCCATAGGCGGAAATGCGAAAGCGATACTTGCCACGAAACGGGCTGCGGAAGTTCCACATCGTCACGCGGATGTTCGCCGACTCCCACACAGCGAAAATGGCCACACCATCTTCAAGAAAGCGATACACGCTGCCGGGCCGCTTGACGGAGGATTCGTCTTTGATGTGAAAGCGCTTCTTCACTTGCCAGGGCTTTGATTCATTCACGATGGCCTCATCGAGCACGCGATCCGCCGCCTCCAGGTAGCTCCGCAGTAGGTAGGAGGAGGTGTGCAGCGACTCGGCATTGTTGTCGAAACCATTCGTCGAAGTGTCAGGCGGCAGCAGATCGGCCAGATCGACCTCCACGCCGAGCAAATCGCGCACGGTGTTCGCATACTCCGCGCGGTTCAGCCTCCGCATCACCACGCGGCCTGGCTTTTCACCATTCTGCGTCCCCGCCTTTGTCGCGCTTTGCTGAATCCAATCCATCACCGCCTTCAACTCATCCGCAGCCGGGCGAGGTTTGTCCTCAGGCGGCATGTCGCCGGATTGCAATTGATCCAGCACCGCAAGCCAGTGGCCGCGGGCTTTTTTATCACTGAAATCCGGGGCGAGACTCTTCAAATCGAAGTCCCCCTTCGGCTTCGCGCCCGAGTGGCATTTCTCACAATGCTGCACGAAGAACGCACGCGGTTCCGCGCCGGTGGCCAGCGTGATGCCGAGCATCAGCATCGCGATGGCAGAGATGAAAGCAGACCTTGAAACCATGGTGTGCTATCAACGCTTCGAGATGGGCCCGACATACTC
>Ga0164292_10002923_pt1 | contig 13907 bp, 12 predicted proteins | sample GEODES117metaG_FD_111486 | JGI IMG/M metagenome (GOLD analysis project Ga0164292, IMG submission 111486) | Eutrophic lake water microbial communities from Lake Mendota, Wisconsin, USA - GEODES117 metaG | ecosystem: Environmental > Aquatic > Freshwater > Lake | place: USA: Lake Mendota... | reverse complement strand
GCACGCGCCGTGTACGGCCCGACACCCGGAAGCGCCAACAACGCATCGAGGTCGCGTGGCACCACCCCACCGTGCTCGTCGACGACGGTACGTGCAGCCAGGTGCAGGTTGCGACAACGTCGCGGGTACCCGAGGCCCTGCCACTCCACCAACAGATCTGCCAGCGGTGCCGCAGCGCAGTCGAACGTCGTCGGGAACTTGGCCATGAACCTCCCGAATCTCTCGATCACCCTGCCCGTGGTGGTCTGTTGCAGCATCACTTCCGAGACGAGCACGTGCCACGGGTCTCGCGTTGCACGCCACGGAAAGTCCCGCAGACGCGGGACGCCCCAGGCAAGGAGTGGTTCCTGGATCAGTCCCAGGCGGCGTTGGTGTCGTACGGGCGCTTGCGCTCGGGAGCGTTGGCGCGCTTCCACACCATCACGCGGCGACGGAAGTAGCAGACTTCCTTGCCGTCCTGGTTGAAACCCTTCGTCTCGACGGTGACGATGCCGCGGTCGGGCTTCGACTTCGATTCCGACACGTCGAGCACGCGCGTCTCGGCGTGGATGGTGTCGCCGTGGAACGTGGGGAACTTGTGCTGCAAGGTTTCGATCTCGAGGTTGGCGATGGCGGCACCGCTGACGTCGGGCACGCTCATGCCGAGCACCAACGAGTACACGAGGTTGCCGACAACGACGTTGCGACCTTGCACGCTCTCCTTGGCGAACCAGTCGTTTGTGTGCAACGGGTGGTGGTTCATCGTGATCATGCAGAAGAGATGGTCGTCGTATTCGGTGATGGTCTTGCCGGGCCAGTGCCGGTAGACGTCTCCCACCGTGAAGTCTTCGAGATAGCGACCAAAGGGGCGTTCGTGGGCTGTCATGCCTGCGAAAGTACTACGGCAGCGTCGTTCCGCCCGTGTCGTCGTCGGTCACCGGCGGCAACGGATACTGGCCGGTGCGGTCGCGTGGCGCACGACGCTCGAAGAACTCGATCTTGCTCTCGCCGCGTGTCACGGCTTCTTCGGCCACCACACGCAACGGCTTCAGGCGATCCTTGCGCTCGAGCGACCACGGGCCGAGGCGCAACGACAGGTAGCAGCCCGCCCCCACGAGGATCGGCATCCAGAACTGGGCCACGCGGTAGGTGAGCACGCTGACGGTGGCGTTTGCCCTGGTCAGACCGAAACCGACGAGCGTGGGGATGTAGATGCCCTCGACGAGACCGAGGCCACCGGGGGTGATGGGCACCACGGCCATCACGTTCGCGAGTCCGAAGGCGACGATCAGACCGTCGATCGCGATACTGCCCCCGAAGGCACGGATGAAGACGTAGAGCGAGGCCATGTCGAGGAGCCAGTTGGCCGATGCCCAGAACACCACCCGGATCAACAACTGCCGGTCGGCGATGAGGCCCTCGAGACGGTTACCGAGGTGACGAATCACCTCGGTGAGCCGGTCGGCGTCGAGGCGCACGTGCTGGGCCAGCCAGCGCACCGCCCGTTCGGCGCGTCCCTGACCTTCGACGAGACCGAAGATGAGACCCGCCGCGATCAACATGAAGATGATGCCGACCACGGCGGCGATGCCATAGAGAGCATTCACACCGCGGAAGGGAATGGAGATGACGAGGCCGAACCACAAAATGAGGTTGAGCACCACGGCTGACCCGATTCCCGCGGTGGCCAGTGCGAAACCGGCGTCCGGCCCTTGGATCCCCGAAAGAGTGAGGAGCCGGTATCCGAGGGCCGACGAGGCGGCGCTGCCACCGGGCATGATGCTGCCGAGCGCCTTGGTACTCAACTGGATCCGGAAGAGCAACAGCGGACTGATGTGCTCGCCATCCGGCCCGAGAGCCGCTCGGGTGAGGAGCGAGTAGCACATGAGTGCCGCGAACTGGAGTGTGACCCCGATGAGGAGCATCGGTGCCTCGACTTCGGCGAGGTCGTCCCAGGCCCGACGGAATCCCGGGATGAGTGGCAGGACGAAGAAGTAGACGACGACAGCGACGGCAAGGGTCTTGAGGGAGCGGATCCAGACCTTGCGACGGTTCGCCGCAACGACGGCGGGATCCCCTCTGTCGGCACTCTCCCCCACGACCCCAGCGTAACCAACGTCGCAGCACGAGATGCCGGTGCGGTGCGACACGGGACCATCGTGCTCACTAGCGTCTAGCGCCATGACCAGCACCGCTCTCCCGACCCCCGACCTGCAGACGGCCGCCACCATCATCGAAACCGCCCGCGCCATGGTGGGCAAGGCAGTGCGCACCCTGTCCTCCACCGGTGGGCCAGATGTACAGCAGGTTCTCGCCTACGACCTCGCCCACGCCGCTGCCGCAGTGGAGACCGCCCGTTCGATGCTCGATTACGGCGCGAAGGGCGACGTCGAGGCTCGCCTGACGTGCGCCTTCACCGCAGACATGGTGCACGACCTCATCACGCGCTTGGTCGGTCGCGAGAAGTTGTGGGGAGTGGATGCAAGCGAGCTGTCGTCGGCGAACGAATTCGTCGCAGCCTTCCGTTCGCCGGAGTTTCTCTCGGCGCTCGCCGCGGAGCAAGGACCGCGTCACCTCGACGACGACTTCGAAATGGTGCAGGACACCTTCCGCGCGTATGCGATGAAGGAAGTCGCACCGCGCGCCGAGCACGTTCACCGTCACAACGCCGACGTGCCCGAAGAGATCATCGCCGGCCTCGCAGAGATGGGTGCCTTCGGTCTGTCGATTCCGTCCGAGTACGGCGGCTACAGCGAAGGCGGCGACGGCGAGTACATGGGCAACGTCATCGCCACCGAAGAACTCTCCCGGGGCTCGCTCGGTATCGGTGGATCGTTGATCACCCGCCCCGAGATCCTCGCCCGCGCACTCATGAAGGGTGGCACGGAAGAGCAAAAGCACGAGTGGCTTCCGAAGCTCGCCAGCGCCGAGGTGCTCGCCGCAGTTGCCGTGACCGAGCCCGACTACGGCAGTGACGTGGCCAACATCAAGGTCACCGCCACTCCCTCCGACCTTCCCGACGGACGCAAGGGATGGCGCATCAACGGCGTGAAGACGTGGTGCACGTTCGGCGCACGCGCCGACGTACTCATGTTGCTGGCACGCACCAACCCCGACCGCAGCCTCGGCCACAAGGGTCTCAGCCTCTTCATCGTGCCCAAGCCGCACGGCGATGCGCACGGCTTCATGTTCAACCAAGCCGAAGGCGGAAAGATGGAAGGTCGCCCGATCGACACCATCGGTTACCGCGGCATGCACTCCTACGAGATCGCACTCGAAGACTGGTGGGTTCCCGCAGAGAACCTCATCGGCGGAGAAAGCGGCCTCGGCAAGGGCTTCTACTTCCAGATGGCCGGTTTCGAAAACGGTCGCCTCCAGACGGCAGCACGTGCCGTCGGCGTCATGCAGGCTGCATACGAAGCCGCCCTCGACTACGCACAGAACCGCAACGTGTTCGGCAAGACCGTCTACGACTACCAACTCACCCAGGCGAAGTTGGGCCGCATGGCAACGGTCATCCAAGCCAGCCGTCAGTTCTCCTACGCCGTCGCCAAGTTGATGGCCAAGGGTGAAGGTGCGATGGAGGCCAGCATGGTGAAGGCCTACGTCTGCAAGGCTGCCGAATGGGTGGCCCGCGAGGCGATGCAGATCCACGGTGGCTTCGGCTATGCCGAGGAGTACAGCGTCAGCCGTCTCTTCGTCGACGCCCGTGTGCTGTCGATCTTCGAAGGCGCCGACGAGACGCTCTGCTTGAAGGTCATCGCCCGCCAGTTGGTCGACGCCTCCGGCAAGTGACCTTCGCCCGCGGGCGAGCCGATCGCTAGCGGAACATCTGCAAGAGATCCGACAACGAACGCAGTCGTTCCACGTCGTGCCTGGCGGCATCGTCGTACGGATCCATCAAGAGGGGCGTGAGCCCCGCTTCTGACGCACCGCGTACGTCCATCACCAAAGAATCACCGACATAGGCGATGCGCTGACGTTCGATGCCGACGAAGTGCTCGAGTGCGTGATCGAAGATCCGTGGGTCGGGCTTCTCGATGCCGACCACATGACTGTCGACGATGCAACGCACCGGAGCATGCTCACCGTCGCCCACCTGACAGATGCCACTCAGGAACAACGTCTCTTCGATCTGTCCGCTCGCGTTGCTGACCACACCGGTGGGCACCCCGAGTTCGTCGAGCATGCGCAACGTCGACATTGCTCCCGCAATCGGATGTCGCCACAGGTGCGGAACCGCCTTCACCCGCCGCAACACCTCGAGTGCCGTCGTCCGGTTGTGCGGCGTCACGCCGACGAAGTCGAGATACGCCGAGTCGTAGTCATTCCACTGCGACTCCCCTGCGCCAGCGGCGGACTTCGCCGCCATGCCCGCGTAGTGGGCACGCGCATGGGCCTCCGGGTCGGTGACGGCGCCGTAATAGGCAAGCAACGGCCCGAGAACGCCGGGGTCCGGCAGCACGAGCACCCCGCCCGCATCGAACAACACCGCATCGAACCGCCTGGCCATGCGTCCAGTCTCGCAGCCGCGCCGTAGTGACACGGTTTCGTGATGCAGGAAGTACCGACCTACGCTTCACGCGTGCGTAGTGCCAAAGACTTCTTCAAGCCCCTTGCCGTCGGCGCCCCCGAGCCCCTCCGCGAGATTCCGTTCCGTCCCAGCCGTGTCATTCACTTCTTCCCCCCGCAGCTGGAGAAGGTTGTCGCGAAGTTGCCGGAGGTGATCCCTACCGTCGACATCATCCTCGGCAACCTGGAAGACGCGATCCCGATGGCCGACAAGGAAGCGGCACGACGCGGATTCATCAACGTTGCCAAGACCGTTCCCATGGGCAGCACCCAGTTGTGGACCCGCGTCAACAGCCTCGACTCTCCTTGGTTCCTCGACGACATGACCGCCGTCGTCGGTGAAGCCGGCGACAAGGTCGACGTCATCATGATTCCGAAGGTCGAAGGACCAGAGGACATCCACTACGTCGATCGTCTGCTCGCCCAACTCGAGGCCAAGGCCGGGCTGAAGCGCCCGATCCTCATCCACGCGTTGCTCGAGACCGCCCGCGGTGTCGCCAACGTGGAGGAAATCTGCGGTGCATCGCCGCGCATGCAAGGCCTCTCGCTCGGACCGGCTGACCTCGCGGCCAACCGTCGCATGAAGACCACCCGCGTCGGCGGTGGCCACCCCGACTACGTCGTGCGCGACGACCCGAACCCGGACAATCCCGAAGCACCGCGCGCCACGTACCAGCAGGATCTCTGGCACTACACGATGGCGCGCATGGTCGATGCCTGTGTCACCCACGGCATCCTCCCCTTCTACGGCCCGTTCGGCGACATCAAGGATGTCGTTGCCTGCGAGGACCAGTTCCGCAACGCCTACCTGTTGGGTTGTGTCGGCGCCTGGAGCCTGCACCCGGTGCAGATCGACATCGCCAAGCGCGTCTTCAGCCCGCGCGCGGAAGACGTGAAGCAGGCCCAGCGCGTCATCGACGCGATGGGTGACGGCACCGGAGCCATCATGCTCGACGGCAAGATGGAAGACGATGCGTCGGTGAAGCAGTGCAAGGTGGTCGTCGAACTCGCCCGCCAGCTCGCCGCCCGCGATCCCCACCTCGCCGAGTTGTACGGCTTCTGAGAATCACACGAGAAAGTAGAACCATGTCGAAGTTGCGTCCCCGTCGTTCCGTTCTCTACATGCCCGCCGCCAACGAGCGCGCGCTCGAAAAGGCCAAGGGCATCGCCGCCGATGCGCTGATCTTCGACCTCGAAGACGCCGTGTCGCCCGAGTCGAAGGACGCCGCCCGCGAGAACGCCGTCAAGGCTGCGTCGTCGGGTGAATACGGCAAGCGCGAGATCACCATCCGCTGCAACGGCCTCGACACTCCGTGGGGCGCAGCCGACATCGCTGCTGCCGCCAAGGCATGCTGCTCATCGGTCGTCATCCCGAAGGTGAACAATGCGGCCGAGGTCGATGCGGTGTCGCAGCACCTCGATGCCGCCGGTGCACCCAAAGAGATGTTGATCTGGGCGATGATCGAAACGCCGGCCGCCATCTTCAACGCCCGCGAGATCGCCTCCCACCCGCGTGTCGCGGTACTCGTGATGGGCACGAACGACCTCGTGAAGGAGCTGCGTGCCGTTCAGGTTCCCGGCCGTGCGCCGGTGCTCCCCCATCTCGCCACTGCTCTGCTGGCCGCACGTGAGGCCGGCAAGCCGATCCTCGACGGCGTTTACAACGACATCAAGAACGCCGAAGGATTCGTTGCCGAGTGCACCCAGGGCATGCAGATGGGCTTCGACGGCAAGACACTGATCCACCCCGACCAGGTAACGGTGGCCAACGACGTGTGGGCCCCGAGCGAGGCGGAGATCGAGCATTCCCGCAAGGTGATCGACGCCTTCAACGCGGCACGCGCCGAAGGCAAGGGCGTCGTGCAACTCGACGGAAAGATGATCGAGAACCTGCACGTCACCAACGCCGAACGCATCCTTGCGGTGGCCGAGGCCATCGCCGAACTCGCGTAGTCGACTACTTCTGCTTCAGAGCGTTCGCGAGAACAGCGCGAGCGTGCGTTGCCATGCGCGTGACGACGCATCCGCGTCGTAGACCTCGGGGCGGTCGTCGTTGAAGAACGCATGATCCGTGCCGGGATACACGTGGATGGTTGCCGACTTGCCGCGCTGCCTGAGATCGGCTTCCAGAGCACGCGCCGCTTGGGGTGAGGCGAAGGCGTCGTTCTCGGCGTAATGACCCTCGACCTCGGCGGCGAGCGCATCCCAAGCCGGTTGTGCTTCGGGCCACGGAATTACTCCGTAGAACGGAACCGCAGCGGCAACGGCATCTGGGCGCTGGCAGGCCAAGGCGAGAGTGAGACCGCCGCCCATGCAAAAGCCCATCACGCCAACCTTCGTACGGCCGGTTCGCGCGAGGAGGAAGTCGACCGCGCCGCTCATGTCCTTGGCGGCCTTCGCCAGGTTCAGACCCATCATCAACTTGCCGGCTTCGTCGGGCTCGGTGCTCGATGCACCGTTGTACAGATCAGGAGCAAGAACGGTGTAGCCCTCTGCGGCCAGACGATCCGCGACGTTGCAGATGTGGGGAACGAGGCCCCACCACTCCTGGATGAGAACGACGCCCGGACCCTTGCCGTCGGCGAGATATCCAGTGCCGTTGGTTCCGTTGCTCGGAAAGCTCACCATTTCACCCATCGATCGCTCCATCTCTTTCGTTTCTCGTTTTCCTCACTCTGTCACGTCACATTGCCGAACGAACGAGAAGCTCGGGGGCATGACGTGTTTCGGCCACCACGCCCTTGAATCCCGGCGCCGACGAAGATTCGACTCCGTTCGGTCCCGCAAACCACGTGAACAACCCGACAGGAATCTCGTCGATGCCGCGATGCCACGTACGGCCCCTCGTTCGGGAGTCGAGATCGTCGCGCATGCCTTGCAGCGTCGCATCGGGAAGACACACACCCCGGGGCATGCTCAGTACGACAGGGATTTCGGCGCAGTACGCCACCGCCGCCAGCGCATGACTGCCTGCCGCACACCAGGCGACCTCGGGGGACGCGGCCATCGCTGACAGGATCACCAGGTCCGCTTCGAGCGCCGCCGCCGCACCACCCGAAGGTTCGACGAGGTGAACCTCGTGTTCGGATCTCTCGAGAATGCGCACCATGTGGTCGGCCCCGTTGTCGCCGTCGACCACGCAGATCTCCCGTGGCTCCATCTGACCGAAGGCCACCGCCACGTCCCACGACCAGCCGTTGACGCAGACGAGGGAATGAGCGCCGAGGCGTTCCGTCAGGAACTCGGCCAGATGCACAGCAGTGGAATCCTCACGGATCTGTTCGACGCAGCGCCGCATTGCCTCACGCGGCTCGAGCGCGGCGACCATCTCCGAACACAACCACCACAGAGGCCCCACGGTGGGATGACGCTCGACGAGTCGACGACAGGTCAGGAGCACCGTTGCCGGATCAGAACCCAGCCCGCGCAACGCCATCGCGGTCTCGATCACCAGGTCCGGGGCATCGACATGTCCCGAACGTGCCAGATACCTCAGGTGTTCGATCGGATGCACTTACCCCAAGGTAGTGCCGGCTTGCTACCGTTTCACCCGTGGCAACAACCCCCTCTGCAGACCTCATCCTGACCCCCCTCAACGGCGAGGCGCGCCCCCTGCGCGAGTGGCTCACCACGTTCCATCTCGCGTCGGTCGTGATCGACCCGTACACCAACGAGAGCTCTTGGATTCTCGACACTGCAGCGCGCGTCATGCGCAGCTTCTCGGGTGCGGCGGTTCGCGTCAACTTCATCGTCACCGCCGGAGCAGACGAGGCCAAGCAGTTCCTCGGGCCTCTCACCGACGAGTTCCTCGTCTTCGCCGATCCTGATCGCCACGCGGTGCGTGAACTTGGCCTGCAGCAACTGCCCGCTTTCGTCTTCATCCAAAGTGACCTGTCGGTTCCCGCCAGTGCCGAAGGGTGGCGGCCCGTGCAGTGGCGCGAGGTCGCCAACACCATCGCCACCATCACGGCATGGACCGCTCCCACCATTCCCGGGCCGAAAGACCCCAGCCCCTACGCCGGGACTCCGGCCCTCGTGTGACTCTCGCTCCAACCGGTCTTCCGGTTGAGGCGTGTCTTTCCGACCTCGTCACCGCCCTCGGCTCGCATTCGCGCGCCGTTCTCGTGGCGCCTCCCGGATCGGGAAAGACGACGGTCGCACCCTTGCGACTTCTCGACAGCCCATGGCTCGACGTCACACTGCGCATCGTCATGCTCGAACCGCGTCGACTCGCCGCACGTGCGGCAGCACGTCGCATGGCATCTCTCCTCGGCGAGGCCGTCGGCGACACCGTCGGATACCAGACGCGCGAGGAACGCGTCATCGGCCCGAACACCCGTATCGAGGTCGTCACCGAAGGCGTGTTGACCCGACGTTTGCAGAACGACCCGGATCTTCCCGGTGTCGGTCTCGTCATCTTCGACGAAGTGCACGAGCGCAATCTCCCCGGCGACCTCGGTCTCGCCTTGTTGCTCCACGCCCAGCAGTCGTTGAGCACCTCACAGCGCATTCTTCTCATGTCGGCAACGCCCGACACCGAACGTTGGTGCACCTATCTCGGCGAATCGCTCGGTGACGGGACACCGGCCCCCGTCGTGTCGTCGGACGGCACACTTTTCCCGGTCGACATCGAGTGGTGGCAAGCTCCGACCGTTCGCAAGGGTCAGCGTCGCGAGTCCGACCGTCTGGAGAACAAGGTTGCCGACACAGTGTTTCGCGCCCTGCGCGAAACAGAGGGTGACATTCTCGTGTTCCTCCCGGGCATCGGTGAGATCCGCCGGTCGATCGAGGCAACAGCCTCGATCATCGGCGACGAAGCAGACCTCTTCCCGTTGGCCGGTGCATTGCCGTTGCACGAGCAGGATGCGGCTCTTGCCCCGAGCACGCCCGGACGGCGACGTGTTGTCTTCTCCACGGACATCGCCGAAAGTTCCCTCACCGTCGACGGTGTGCGCGTGGTCATCGACTCCGGCTTGGCACGTGCGCCGCGTTTCGATCCCCGCACAGGAATGTCGAAGTTGGTGGTGGGCAACGTCAGCCGCGCATCAGCCGACCAACGTGCCGGTCGTGCCGGACGACTCGGGCCGGGTCGCGCCTACCGACTGTGGCCGCAGGCCGAGCATCGCTCGCGCCGCGCCCAGGTGGAACCCGAAATTCTGCAGATCGACCTGGCAGGTGTCGCGCTGGAACTCGCCGCTTGGGGGGCCGCGCCAGAGGAACTTCGATTTCTCGATCCGCCGCCCGCGACGACGTTCCAACAAGGACGCGAACTGCTCACGATGCTGAATGCACTCGACGGCAATGGCGACATCACTCCACTCGGCCGGACAATGCTGTCGCTGCCGTTGCATCCGCGCCTGGCGGCGATGGTCATCGGCGCCAGCGACTCCGAACTGTGGACCGCCTGCCTCGTGGCGGCATTGCTGGAGGATCGCGACGTGGTGCGATCCGTGGGACCGAATCGCAACAGCATCCCCGAGGATGTCGGCTGGAGACTCGAGTGCATCGACGGCATCTCCTCCGACGACCGCATCGATCGCCGTGCCGCGGCCCGCGTGCGCGAACAAGCGCGCGACATCCTGCGTCGCTCACGACGGGCGGGCGCCGGAGAGTCCGTCGACATTGCACACGTCGGCTCGCTTCTCCTCCGCGCTTTTCCCGATCGCCTCGCAGTGCGCAAACCCATCGTCGGCCAGTACCAGTTGCGCACGGGCTCGGCGGCGTGGATCTCGAAGGACTCCGATCTCGCCGACGAACAGTTCCTCGTCGCCGCAGATCTCGACGGTGACCGCAAGACCGCGCGGATCCGCATGGCGGCATCCATCTCGGCCGAAGAGATCACCGATCTGTTCGCCGACAACATGACCGTCGACAACCGCGTGGCATGGGACCGCGACCGCAACGACATCGTCAACGTGATCGAGTGGCGACTCGACGGCATGCGTCTGCGCGAAGTACGCCAGAGACCCGCGCCCAGCGAAGAGGCCACTCGTGCACTCATTGATCGGGTGCAGTCGACGAGTCTGCAGTCGCTTCCCTGGACAGATGCGGCGCTGTCGGTACGTGAACGGGTTCGTTTCCTGCACTCACGCGACGGTGCATGGCCCGATTGGAGCAACAAGGAGTTGCTCGCAACTCTCGACAACTGGCTTGCCCCGTATCTCGCCGGATGCACGTCACAATCCGATGTCGACGGCCTGAACCTCGCCATCATCCTGCGCAGCGGACTGCCCTACGAACTCGGGCCACATCTCGACGAACTCGCACCCGAACGCATCACTCTTCCGAACGGCAAAGACCTGAAGGTCACCTACCGCGGGGAAGAATCGCCGATGCTCTCCGCCCGGGCTCAGGCGTTCTACGGAGTGGACATCCATCCCACGGTCTGCAACGGAGCCGTTCCACTCGTCGTCGAACTGCTCTCGCCTGCCGACAGGCCCATCCAGGTGACGAGCGATCTGCCCGCCTTCTGGACCGGATCGTGGGCCGACGTCCGCAAGGACATGGCCGGCCGCTATCCGAAACATTCGTGGCCGACCAACCCGAACGTGCGCGAGTAAGGCTCCACCACCTACCGTGGGGTCATGGCCGATTTCGACTTCACCGAACTACTCCCCCTCGGACCCGACACCACCACGTACCGTCAGATCAGCACCGACGGCGTGTCCACCTTCGACACCCCTGAAGGCCGCTTCCTGAAGGTCGACCCGAGTGCGATCACGCTGCTGACCAGTACGGCCATGCGCGACATCGCCCACCTGCTCCGCTCCAGCCACCTGCAGCAACTGCGCAACATCCTGGACGACCCCGAAGCCAGTGACAACGACCGTTTCGTCGCGCTCGACCTGTTGAAGAACGCCAGTATCTCGGCCGGCGGCATTCTTCCCATGTGCCAGGACACCGGCACCGCCATCGTGAAGGCCAAGAAGGGACAGTTCGTCTTCACCGGCGGCGGCGACGAAGAAGCCATCGCCCGCGGCGTGTACGACACGTATCTCACCAGCAACCTGCGCTACAGCCAGATGGCTCCGCTGAACATGTACGACGAGAAGAACACCGGCAACAACCTGCCGGCAGAGATCAAGATCTCGGCCATCGACGGCGACGAGTACAAGTTCATCTTCATGGCCAAGGGCGGTGGCTCGGCCAACAAGAGCTATCTCTTCCAGGAAACGAAAGCACTGCTCAACGAAAAGACGCTGCTCCCCTGGCTGTTCGAGAAGATGAAGACGCTCGGCACCGCGGCCTGCCCGCCGTACCACCTCGCTGTCGTCATCGGCGGCACCTCGGCCGAGATGGCCGTCGAGACCGCCAAGTTGGCGAGCGCCCGTTACCTCGATTCGCTCCCCACACAGGGCAGTGCTCTCGGCCACGGCTTCCGCGATGTCGAGCTCGAAGCGAAGGTGCTGAAGCTCGCCCAGGACACGGGCATCGGCGCACAGTTCGGCGGCAAGTACTTCTGCCACGACGTACGCGTCATCCGTCTTCCGCGTCACGGCGCGAGTTGCCCCGTCGCCTTCGCCGTCAGTTGTAGCGCCGATCGCCAGGCCCTCGGCAAGATCAACGCGAAGGGCGTCTTCATCGAGGAGCTCGAGACCGACCCGGCGCGTTTCCTTCCGGAAGTCACCGAGGAACACCTCGACGGCGAAGTGGTGCAGATCGATCTCACGCGTCCGATGAGCGAGATCCGCGAGACGCTGTCGAAGTACCCGGTGAAGACCCGCGTCATGCTGACCGGGCCGATGGTGGTGGCCCGCGACATCGCCCACGCCAAGATCAAGGAGCGTCTCGACTCGGGTGGCGGCATGCCGCAGTACCTGAAGGACTACTGCGTCTACTACGCCGGTCCCGCCAAGACCCCCGAAGGCATGGCCTCGGGCTCGTTCGGTCCGACCACTGCCGGACGCATGGACTCCTACGTCGACGAGTTCCAGGCCGCAGGCGGAAGCTTCATCATGTTGGCCAAGGGCAACCGCTCACGCCAGGTCACCGACGCATGCAAGAAGCACGGCGGCTTCTACCTCGGCTCCATCGGCGGACCAGCCGCTCGCCTCGCTCTCGACTGCATCACCAAGGTCGAAGTTCTCGAATATCCGGAACTCGGCATGGAAGCGGTGTGGAAGATCGAAGTGAAGGACTTCCCCGCCTTCATCGTGGTCGACGACAAGGGCAACGACTTCTTTGACCTCGTCAACAAACCGATGCCCGGCGCCCCCGTCACACTGAAATAGGCCAGAAAAGCAGATGGGCGAGGCAATTGCCCCGCCCATCCGTCTGACCTTGCCAGTTCGTTCCCCTCATCGTAGAAGGAAAGAGGACGACGCCACACAGGTGTGCGATGACCTCATGAGCAAGCCGATGCCCGTCACCCCCAAGTGGGACGGAAAATCAAGCGGGCGAGGCAATCGCCCCGCCCGCCTCGGTCTCGCCAGCCCGTTGAAGTGACTATAGGAAGAAACAGGCCGGTGGCACGCGCCACCGGCCTGACTACTCGAGTGTCCCCGCGTCGCCACCGCGGGTGAGGACCAAGCACGAGCCCGCTCCTTCTTTCGTTTTGTCGGAGCCGAAGACCGGAATCGAACCGGCACCTCTGAACTGGCAAGGTCAGCATGCTGCCGTTACACCACTTCGACGCCACACAAATGTGTGACGACGGCCGATGTCTCTGGCAAGACCCAGTGAGACAACCCGTTGATCAGGACAGCAGGGTCTTGAGCGCGGCGCGGGTGTCGGCAACTTCGTCGGGGTTGCCACCAAACTCGACTGCGGCAAAATCGGTGACGCCCACGTCAGCGAGCGCGGCGATGCGCTCGGTCACTTCCGCGGCCGTACCGACGATGGCGATGTCGGCGGGACCGGCGGCGCCTTCCTTGTCGAGCATCGCCCGGTAACTGGGCAACTGTCCGTAGATGGCGAACACCTGCGAGGCCCGCTCTCGTGCTTCGTCGATCTTCGAGGTGACACACACCGGAAGCGCAGCGATGACCCGTGGCGATGGCTTGCCGAGTTCATCAGCCGCCTTCTTCAGCACCGGAACCGTGTGGTTGGCGAGCGTCGACGGACCGGTGCACCAGGTGAGCGTGCCGTCGGCAAGTGCGGCGGTGACGCGCAGCATCTGTTCGCCAAGCGCCGCGACCACGACTCCGAAAGGCTGCGACCCGGCGACCGAGACTCCTGCGTGGGTGGAGTACACCTCGCCAGAGAACGAGACGTTGTTGGTCTTGTTCAGCGACTGCAGAACGGTCAGGTATTCGCGCATGTGGCGCACGGGCTTCTCGAATGACATGCCCATCATGCTCTCGATGACGATCTGATGGCTGAGGCCGATGCCCAGACACAAACGACCACTGGTCGCG
>Ga0164292_10002919_pt1 | contig 13929 bp, 14 predicted proteins | sample GEODES117metaG_FD_111486 | JGI IMG/M metagenome (GOLD analysis project Ga0164292, IMG submission 111486) | Eutrophic lake water microbial communities from Lake Mendota, Wisconsin, USA - GEODES117 metaG | ecosystem: Environmental > Aquatic > Freshwater > Lake | place: USA: Lake Mendota... | reverse complement strand
TGAGAGCAATATTCTAAGTTATAAATAGTGTTATTACTTTTGTTCCCATCTATGTGATTAATAACAAAATTTTTATGCCTAACTCCAACAAATGATTCCATAACTAAAGAGTGGACGGTGCGGTTAATTATGTTGCCATTTTTTGATAAAGAAATTCTTGCATATCCTAAATTTGTACACAAGGAGATATCCCTTCCAGTTTTTATGTTTTTAATATTACCCAACGAGCTTACTATATAAATTCCTTCATAACCTACCACATCTTTCCATAATTCTTTCATAAAGCGAAGTTAATGAAACCATTTGACTATACGAGTACATTATTTTATAAAATATGATATGTTAGAAATCTTTTTGTATTTTGGTTCGTAGCCTATTGATTTAAAGTAATCATCGCAAGCATTTTTGCAACCTTCTAATTCGTAATCGTCAATAATTACAATACCGCCCTCAATTACATTATTAAATAAGTATTGCAAGCAAACTAATGTTGAATTATATAAATCACCATCAAGTCTTAATATGGATATTTTTGCGATAGATGTCTTAGGTAACGTTTCTTCAAACCAGCCTTTATGAATTATAATATTACTTAAATTAATATCGCATTTCATTAGATTATGTATAAATCCATCCAAAGGAATTACAGTTGCTCCGCTTGATACCAATTCTTGTTCACCGGCATTAGGTAAATCTTTTTGTTCTTCTTTAGTTAAGTATCTAATTCCAGGCATTTGGTCATCACGATTAGAAGGTAAGGGAATACCGTCAAAAGAATCAAAAGCATGGATAATCTTATTTGGAGAAGCAGTGGCCATTGCTATGATTTGAGCTCCAGCAGCAACACCGCATTCAACATAGTCTCCATCTGTGTCTTTCATGTTTAAAGCACACTCGTAAGAAAACATTAATGTTTCTTCGCTTGAAAAAGCTATTTGTTTTGCGTATTCTAAATTCCTCCTGACCATAAACATACATTGTTAGATACTGGTACTATTCCTTTGTGAGATTCATAAGCGAAAAAGGTGCTTTGAGCATTTATAATTGGTATATTCATTTGCTCTGCAAGAACAGAAGCAACGCTTTGGTCGTGCCTGTGGCCTTTTACCCTCATATCATTTGAAACTTCTAGATTATTATTACTCCAATCTCCATTGTAAGGAGAACTTACTCCTAATTCGGATGCAGAAATATATTGATCTAAAAACTCTTTAGCAGTTGGATTATGAACATTAAACCCCATAACGCAAGCCATTATCATTTTATTATTAAAAGCTTGCTCTCGCGTCATATTGTAATAATCAAGACAATAATCAGAAGTGTAATCTCCAATGGAATAACCTATATTATCAAATAAAAGTACCCCACTTTTTTCTATATACTCAAATATAGGATTTATTGATTTTGTAGCGTAAACTACACTATCACACCATAAAATTAAATCAGCACCTTCTTCTATAGCCTTTTTAATTGAAAGTGCTTTAAAGGCATAAGGTACTGCACCTGGGCTTCCTTTATGATGCGGTGAACCTATGTGCCCGTAATCGTTTATTCCTTTAAATTGACCTTCAAAATTTACTTGGCGCAAAGATTGTTCTAATCTCATTAATGCCTTGGCGTAGTTACCTGAACCGTCAGCGAATGATACTACTGTTTTTTTCATTTAATATTGTTTGTTTGCAGTTTGAAAATCGTAATGATACATATTTAAAAGAATCTTATGCTCTGTTTTTAAAAATCTTGATAAAGAATCACTGTATGCCTTATCTTCTGCCAAAGATTTATCAGGGAACCCCGCTTGCAATGCTAAATCTCTTTTAACCGCTGTAATATGGTTAGTTTTTCTAAGATAAACACTCCTACCTCTTTCAATTATAGTGATATTGTCGTAATCCTTTGAAATTCTCCAATCAATACGGTTAACTCCATTGGTTGTTATATACCCATTGATAGCCATGCAATCAGCACCAGTTTCGCATCCTTTTAGCATTTCAGAAACATAATATTCAGGCACAGTATCGTCATCGTCAATAAAAACTATGTATTTTCCTATTGACATTTCTAATAACTTTTGCCTTTTTGCGCCTGTCGACATTTGCTTATTGTCAACTAAAGAAATTATTTCTACATCACTAGTTTTTTGAGACTCTAAATTTTTAATCAGTTTATTTAACTGAGATGCTCGAATCTCTAAAGAAGGTATTAGAATTGATAATTTCACAGCGGAAAATTTAATGATTTACGTTTTGAGTAAACCTCTTTACCCTGGTTCCAATTTGCAGCACTACGTATATACGTCTCATCGTTTAATGCCTTGCCATTTGCAGGATGATGATGCTCAAACCTTAAATAAGGGACTTTTAATAACCAATCATTATTATTGCATGTCCAAAAAAGGTCTTCATCTACAAACATAGATTTGTATTCTGGATGCCAAAAATAACCTAATTTATTATATAAATGTTTAGTAATTATTGGTATTGTAAGAACCGCTACATCAAACCTTTGCAAGCAGTCATCAACTTTAATGCAACAAGGCTCATTAATCTTATCTCCAAAAGCATCAACTATTAATTCATCCCAATTATCAGGACAATTAAAATCATCGGAAAGGTAAACTAAAATATCGCCAATTGCTTTTTTGCAAGCTATATTAGTAGCATCTACTACTGATTTATTGTCATTTATTTCAATAGTACCAAATAAAAACTTATAATTTTTTAATTCAATGTCATCGAAATCAACAGATAGTATGTGCTCAATAGTATGACTGCACGAAGATTTAAGCATCCAGTCAGAATACGTTTTAAATGCTTTTTTAGCTCTACCTCTAGACGGGTGTATTAAACTAATAATCATTTTACATATTAAAGTATGTTGCAATACGTTTAAGTATCGGTAAATGCAATTTAGGAATATCTTCTAAATTATTGTCCGAACGTTTTATTGCATCGGCAATTTCAACATCAGATAATAATAACACAACGGTGTTACCGTTATCAAACTCTACATAAACCGCATTGTAAGATAATGCTGAACCAAACTTTCTTTTATGGTTTGATACTTTTTTAAGTTGACCTAATTTTATTTTCATGGTTTTTTAATTTCTCCCAAAATAATATTTATTCCTGCCATAATTCTGCGATGTGCAGTAGAGCATCTAAATGATTGAACATTTTTATAGCCCAAAGCCTCTGCTATCACAATTTGATTTAATCGGTATTTTTTTACGTGCTCGTATATCATATACAGATTACAAATATACAAAATAATAAGCAATTACTAACTTATTCCATATATTATGCAAATATTTTTACTAATTAACATATAATCAAACGCAAATATTTTACTTTTGAAGTAATCAAATATAAATAAAATGGAAATTTCAAAAGAAACACCTAAAGAAGTTATCGGTCAATTAACCGAGCAGGAATTAACTCAATTGCAAAATTCAAACAACGAAAGAATAAGAATAAAAATTCATATCGGCGATTTAGAATTACAAAAACAAAGCACTATAAAGCGTTATGATGAATTAGTTTACGAATCAAAAGTATTTGAGCAGAAAATTATAAAAAAGCACGGAGAAAATGCCGTTGTAAATATCCAAACAGGCGAAGTAACAAGTGGAAATTAGAAAATTAACTATTGGTCCAGATTATAAGGATGGAATGCACTATTCAGTAGGGCAAGAAATCCTTGGAGGAAGCAATAAGATTCACTTAATAAAAAGAGAAGCTGAAACGCTATCGGTAGAGATATGGATTATAAATAAACTAAGCGAAGTTGTACTATGGAAAGAATTTACATACTCGGTTCCCAAATCAATAGAATTTAACATTGACTTTTAAACATGAGAAGTCCTGATAATTTTATAGTAAAGCCAATTGGAGGAAAACGCTACGATAATACTACAAATATTGCAGGTGTAGAATTAATAACAAGCGTATCTGAGGAAGACCACCTGGCATCTAATAGATTTGCCAAAGTAATAGAATTGCCTATTGGATATAAGGGTGATATTGAAATAGGTGCAACATTGATAGTCCACCATAACGTAATGAAGTTTTATAATGACATGTACGGTCAACGCAAAAACTCAGGTTCATTTTTAAAAGATGATTTATTTATTGTTAATGAAGAACAGTTTTTTGGATACAACAACGGGAATAAATGGGAGACTCAAGGCAGGTATTGTTTTGTAAAACCCATTCCGGTAATAGATAATTTGAGTATTAAAAAACACATTGACGAAGAACCGTTAATTGGCGTAATAAAATACAGTAATGAGTATCTAGAGTCCAAGGGAGTGGTTGCTGGAGATAAAGTTTGCTTTAAGCCTGAATCGGAGTATCCTTTTATAATTGACGGAGAGAAACTTTATCGAATGTTTGACCACGCTATTGTAATTAAATTATGAAAAGCACAGAAGAGTACAAGCAGTTAATCATTGATGCAGGAAGAAAAGGCGTAGAAGAGCTAATCAAGGTAATTGAAGAGCCGATTATAACAAATACTGAAGATGATGTTAGCTCAGATAGATTAAAAAATGCGGCTCAATGTAAAAAAATAGCCGTGTTTGATGCTTTTGATATACTTACCAGGATAGACGCAGAACAACTTAGTTTAACAGAAGGAACATTATCACATTCATCACAGGGATTTGCAGAACGTAATTCAAAAGGAAGATAATATATTTTCAGTTTTACCCGATTATATAGATAAGAGCATTATACAAAGACGTAATGCTACAAAGTCATGGAAATACGGATACGATGAAAAATACGATGTTGTAATAATTTCTAAAAATGGTGAAATAGGCGAAATTTACAAAATACAAAACTTAATAATAGCTCTACCAAAAGAACCTAAAGAAATTTATTCACGAAGTAAAAAAAGAGAAGACCAATATTGGGAAAGGGAGATACCTCCACCTGAATTAAGTAGAATAAAATCAATGAGCCAATGGAACGATGCTCCTGCGGCATTTAAAAATAATTGGTTGCCGTACATTGACCAACAATTTGATTGTAGAGAGCACGGGTTTTGGTTTAAAAATAATGGAGTTTCTACTTATCTAACAGGACAACATTGGTTTTATTTACAGGTTGCAAGCATTGATGTTGGTTATCCTGATTTTCGTGAAGCCAACAGAATAAAATACATACACTGGGAGGCATGTAAGGCAGACGATAGGTCTTTTGGGCAAATTTATACTAAGATTAGAAGGTCGGGGCACTCGTTTGAAGCATCATCTGATGCGGTAGAAACAGGAACGTTGGCAAACAATGCCCGTATAGGATTACTTTCAACAACCGGGGCAGATGCAAAAAAAATGTTTACTGACAAGGTTGTCCCAATCAATAATAAATTGCCATTCTATTTTAAACCTATTATGGACGGTATGGATAAACCTAAAACAGAATTATCCTATAAAGTACCTGCAAGTAAAATAACTAAAAACAACATGTACTCGGCAGGTAATGTCGGAACAGAAGGACTTGATACTACAATAGATTGGAAAAGTACAGATGATAACTCGTATGACGGTGAAAAGTTAATATTTTTATCTATAGACGAAGCAGGTAAATTCTTAAAACCAATTAGTCTTTTAGGGTTATGGCGTGTACATAAAACGTGTTTGCGATTAGGAAGCAGAATAATTGGCAAATGCAAAATGGGTTCTACTGTAAACGCACGCAAAAAGGGAGGGGAAGAGTTTAAAAAGATGTATGAAGATTCCGATGTGCTTAATAGAAATGCCAACGGACAAACTAAATCAGGATTATATTCTTTATTTATTCCTATGGAGTGGAATATGGAAGGGTTTATTGATAAATATGGTATGCCTGTTCTTAGAAAACCACATGTTCCCGTAATGGGAATAGATGGAAAACTAATTAAAAATGGAGCAATAGACTATTGGGAAGCGGAAGTAGATTCATTAAAAAGCGACTCAGATGCTTTAAATGAATTTTACAGACAGTTTCCAAGAAGTATTTCTCATGCTTTTAGGGATAAAAGTGAGGCTTCATTATTTAATTTAACTAAAATTTATCAACAGATTGATTATAACGATTCAATAATAATAGACCATCATGTTACAAGAGGATCGTTTACATGGAAAGATGGTATTAAGGATACAACAGTAATTTGGTCTCCCGATATTAGGGGTAGATTTTTGGTAGGGTGGTTGCCGCCAAAACATTTACAAAATAGAGTAATAAGAAAAGGCGATAAGTGTATGCCTTGCAATGAACACCTAGGAACATTTGGGTGTGACCCTTATGATATATCAGCAGTAGTTGGTGGTAGAGGCTCTAATGGTTCACTACACGGTATGACTAAGTTCCATATGGACGAAGCACCTATAAATGAGTTTTTCCTTGAGTATATAGCAAGACCACAAACAGCAGAAATATTTTTTGAAGATGTACTTATGGCGTGTGTTTTTTACGGTATGCCCATACTTTCAGAAAACAACAAACCAAGGCTGCTTTATCACTTTAAAAATAGAGGGTATCGTGCATTTAGTATGAATAGACCCGATAAGAAATTTGCTAAACTATCAGCAACAGAAAGAGAGCTCGGAGGTATACCGAACTCGTCTGAAGATATTAAACAAGCTCACGCAAGCGCAATAGAAACCTACATAGAAAAACATATTGGATTTGATATGTCTGGAACATACAGAAGTAGTGATCAAATAGGCTCAATGCTTTTTAATAACACTCTTTTAGATTGGGCGCGGTTTGATATAAATGACCGAACAAAGTTTGATGCCTCTATTAGCTCAGGATTGTGTATTATGGCAAATCAAAAACACGAGTATTTGCCAGAAGTAAAAAATGAGAAAATAAGTATTAATTTTGCTAAATATAATAATGAAGGTTCATCTTCTAAAATAATAAGAAACTTATGAAAGAGGTAGAAATAACTATTCCTGCAACCGTTTTTCCAAATCAATTTGTGTCTGACACACAGAAAGCAACTGTAGAATACGGATTAATGATTGGAAATTCTATACAGTGGGAGTGGTTTTCAAAAGACCAAGGAAGTTGTAGATTTTATGACCGAATGGGCAGGTACCATAGACTAAGAATGTATGCAAGGGGGGAGCAGTCAATAGAAAAATATAAAAGCGAAATGGCAGTTGATGGTGACTTATCTCACCTAAACTTAGATTGGACACCCGTTCCAATTATACCAAAGTTTGTAGATATAGTTGTAAATGGGATGTCTGATAGGTTATTTAAAGTAAAAGCATTTGCCCAGGATGCAATGTCTCAAGCTAAGAGAAGTAAATATCAGGATATGGTAGAGGGGCAAATGGTAGCTAAAGATATTTTAACAAGTATCCAAAATTCCACAGGAGTTGACCCATTTGTTATGCCTCCAGACCAATTACCTGCAACCGATGAAGAGTTAAGTCTTTATATGCAACTTCACTATAAGCCTGCAATAGAAATAGCAGAAGAAGAGGCTATAAATACAATACTTGAAGAAAACAAATGGTATGACATAAGAAAGCGAATTGATTACGATTTAACAACAATAGGAATAGGTATATGTAAACACGAATTTCTGCCAGGTGCAGGTGTTGAAGTGTGTTATGTAGACCCTGCTTATATAGTTAATAGCTATACAGAAGACCCTAATTTTGGTGATGTATTTTATTGGGGAGAGGTAAAAACAGTTCCTGTTACAGAACTTTACAAAATAGACCAAAGTTTAACACCCGAGGATATTGAAAAAATATCTCAATATTCGCAAAGTTGGTACGACTATTATAACTCATCACAGTATTACGATAATAGTGTATTTAGAAAAGATACCTGCACGCTGCTTTATTACAATTACAAGACTTCAAAAAAAGTAGTTTTTAAGAAAAAAATACTTGAAGGAGGTGGCTCTCGTGTAATTCAAAAAGATGACCAGTTCAATCCGCCTGTAGAAATGATGGAAGAAGGTCGTTTTACTAAAATAGAAAAAGTAATTGACGTTTGGTATAACGGCATAATGGTTATGGGTACCAATATAGTTCTTAAATGGGAATTGGCTGAAAATATGGTTAGACCAAAATCCGCCTCACAACATGCTTTATCAAATTATATAGCGTGTGCCCCAAGAATGTATAAAGGAAACTATGAACCTTTAGCCGGAAGGATGATTCCATTTGCTGACTTAATTCAAATTACTCACTTGAAATTACAGCAAGTTGTAGCTAAAGTCGTTCCTGATGGTGTATTTATAGACGCTGATGGTATAAACGAGGTTGATATGGGCGAAGGGGGAACATATACTCCCGAAGACGCATTAAGACTGTATTTTCAAACAGGTAGTGTTGTAGGACGTAGTTATACATCTGATGGCGAATTTAATAATGCAAGAGTTCCAATAACACAACTTACATCTAATTCGGGCGCAAGTAAGTTACAGATGCTTATTGCTAACTATAATCACTACTTAGGTATGATTAGAGATGTTACAGGATTAAATGAGGCAAGAGATGGCTCTACTCCTGACCCAAACGCATTAGTTGGAGTACAAAAATTAGCAGCAGCAAACTCAAACACAGCAACACGACACATTTTAGATGCAAGTTTATCTATATTTAGGTCACTGTCCGAAGCTTTAACATATAGAGTTGCAGATATACTTGAATACTCTGATTTTAAAGATGATTTTGCTAATAAGATTGGAAAATACAATGTATCTATCTTAAACGATATTAAAGATTTGTACGCATCTGATTTCGGTATATTTATTGAGGTAAGTCCAGACGAAGAGGAAAGAGCTCAATTGGAAGCTAATATCCAAATTGCACTTGCCCAAAAGAATATTGATATTGAAGATGCTATTGATATAAGAGAAATCAAAAACCTCAAACTTGCAAATCAGCTCTTAAAAATGAAGCGTCTTAAAAAGCAAGATCAAGCTGAAAAGATGGAAATGCAAAAACAAGCAATGATTTCTCAACAGCAATTAAAGTCTCAAGAAATGGCATCTCAAACAGCTATGCAAAAAATACAACTTGAAACACAGGCTAAAATCCAAATCCTTGAAGCAGAATCTAACTTTGATATAAGAACCCTAACAGCAGAATCGGAACTCAAAAAAGGATTAATGGCAGAAGAGTTTAGTTACAATATGCAATTAGCTGGCATAGAAGCTAATTCAATTTCATCAATAAATAAACAGAAAGAAGACGCTAAAGACAAGAGATTGAACATCCAAAGTTCAAATCAATCAGAACTTATTAACCAAAGAGAATTAAAGTTACCACCAAAGAGATTTGAGTCTAATTATGATAATAAACAAGATATATCTTTTAATGACATAGGGCCACTTTAAAATCTACTTAACATAATATTAAAAATAAAGTATAATTTTGTAACCAATTAAATAAAATATAATGTCAGAATTTAAAGTAAGAAGCGTGGAAGAACCATCAGAGAAAAGTCAAGCGCAAATTGAAGAAGAATTATTAGTAAAACATACTGCTAGTGATACAACTGAAACCGCTGAAGTAATAGCACCTGAAAAGAGTGTTCTTGACACGCCAAATGTAATTGAACTTAAAGATGAAGATGTACTATCATATTTAGGGAAAAAATTTAATAAGCAAATCGCATCATTTGATGAACTTGTTAAAGAAAAAGAGATATTGCCAGAAGACGTATCTGCATTTTTAAAGTACAAAAAAGAAACAGGCAGAGGGATTGATGATTTTGTTAAATTAAATCGCGATTTCAACAAGGTAGATGGAGACTCTTTAATAAAAGAGTACTTTACTTTAAAAGAAGAGGGGCTGGAGCCTGAGGATATTGAATTAATGATGAATGAATTTAGTTTCGATGAGGATATTGATACAGATGAAGAAATAAATAAAAAGAAACTAGAAAGAAAAAAGACCTTAAATAAGGCAAAGAAATTCTTTAACGAACAAAAGGAACAATACAAGTTGCCGCTTGTGTCAAGTGAGGCATCTGTTCCTAATGAAGAAAAAGAAGAATTTGCATTATACAAACAATATATCCAAACCTCCAAAAACGAGCAGGAGGCCAACACGAAAAAGGCACAATGGTTTGACCAAAAGTCAAATGAGTTATTCAGCAATGAGTTCAAAGGTTTTGAGTTCAAAATTGATGATAACAAAACATTAAAGTTTTCGCCTGGTGATGCAGCAGAATTGAAATCACTTCAATCTACTCCATTAAACTTTATTAATAAGTTTATGGACGAGAGCGGGCTGATTAAAGATGCGGCAGGTTATCACCGAGGGTTATCAATGGCAATGAATCCTGAAAAGTATGCTAAGTTCTTTTACGAACAAGGTATATCGGATGCAACAGAAGGAACTATGGCAAATATTAAAAACATTAATATGGGCGAAAGAAAAGTTCCTCAGAACATTTCTCAAAGTGGAGTTAAGGTAAGGGAGGTAAACCAAGAGTCCGGGAACGGATTGAAAATTAAAAGTATTAGAAAAGTTTAACCAAATTAATTAAAAAAAAATGAGTGTATTAGCAACCCCAGGGTACCAATTACAGCCAAGTGCTGAACAGGTAGCCCTTTCAACAAATTATATTACCAATTTCGACTTTTTGAATCAGTACCTACCTGATACATACGAGAAGGAATTTGAACGTTATGGTAATCGTACAGTAGGAGGATTTTTAAGAATGGTTGGAGCCGAAATGCCATCTAACTCTGACATGATAAAATGGGCAGAACAAGGACGTTTGCATACCAAGTATACAAACTGTTCTACAAGTGGAGCAATTAATGCGGATTCGGCTACTATCACAGTAAGCGATACAGGTGTTACAGCAATTGCAATTCGCGCAGGACAAACCGTTTATATATCCAAAAACTCAACTGGTGAAGCAAACAAAGGTATTGTAACGTCAGTAGACACTACTTATAATACATTTACAGTTGCTTACTACGAAGCTGGCGGACAAACATTTGCCGTGTCTTCAACTGTTACAGTTTGGGTATACGGTTCTGAATTTAAAAAAGGGACCGAAGGAATGATTGGTTCTTTAGAGGCTGAAGATGAGTTTTTTGAAAATTCACCAATTATCCTTAAAGATAAATATGCTGTGAATGGTTCAGATATGGCTCAAATTGGATGGGTAGAAATAACTACTGAAAACGGAGCTACAGGTTTCCTTTGGTATATGAAATCAGAACACGAAACACGTTTACGCTTTGATGATTATCTTGAAACATCAATGATTGAAGCTGTTCCTGCCGAAACTGGTTCGGGTGCTGCAAACGCATCTTTGAATCCTACTTACGGTAACAAAGGTTCTGAAGGTATGTTTTATGTTATTAATGACAGAGGAAACGTTTGGGGTGCGGGTAATCCAACCACAATGGCTGATATTGATACTATCCTTTCTCGTATGGACAAACAAGGAAGTATCCAAGAGAACGTACTGTTCTTAAATCGTGCATTCTCTTTGGATGTTGATGATATGCTTGCAGCACAAAATAGCTATGGTGCAGGTGGAACATCTTACGGATTGTTTAACAATGACAAGCAAATGTCTCTTGACCTTGGATTTACAGGTTTCCGTAGAGGTTCTTATGACTTCTACAAGCAAGACTGGAAATACCTAAACGACCCTACAATGCGTGGTGGTTTGTTTGCGGGTGGAGCAGCAGGTGTTGTTGGTACAGTAAATGGAGTTATGGTACCTGCGGGTTCTACAACTGTTTACGATCAAGTATTGGGTAAAAATGCAAAACGTCCGTTCTTACACGTTCGTTACCGTGCATCTCAAACCGAAAATCGTAAGTACAAAACTTGGATAACAGGTTCAGCAGGTGGTGCAGCAACTAGTGATTTAGACGCAATGGAAGTTAATTTCCTTTCAGAACGTTGCTTATGTACTTTAGGTGCAAACAACTTTATGTTATTCCGTTACGGATTGTAACAAATTTTTTATAATAGCAGGGGTGAAAATCCCCTGCTTTTTTTTAACTTTAATTTAATTAAATATGTCAACAGTAACACACACAGGTCCTAAGGACAAAAGCTATAGGCTTAAAAGTAAAACCGCTCCAAAATCTTTTATATTGGCAGCAAGAAACACTAAGAGTTTTTCATTATTGTATTTTGATGAAAAAAAGAACATTAATCGCCCATTAAGATATGCGGTAAACCAAAGAAGTCCATTTGAGGATGAGCAAGACGGTGAGTTTATACTTGCACCAATTATCTTTGAGGATGGATTTTTAAATGTAGGAAGAACCAATCCTGTATTACAGGAGTTCTTACATTATCATCCAGGTAACGGAAATGTATTTGAAGAAATTGATGCAGAAAAAGACGCTAATAAAGAGATTGAAAAATTAGATTTAGAGGCAGATGCTATTATTGCAGCAAAGGGGTTAAAAATAGACCAAATGGAAAACCTTATACGTATACTATTTGGAAGAGACCCTTCAACAATGGACTCAGGAGTAATCGCAAGAGATATTAAAGTTTATGCAAGGAACTATCCAAAAGAGTTTTTAAACACAATGAATGACCCTGAATTGACTCATAAATCAAGTGTGCGTTCATTCTTTGATAAGAAATTCTTAGCATTTAGGAATAATCAAACAGCGGTTCATTTTAATTTTACAACAAACAAAACAAGAATGCTTGCTATACCATTCGGGCAAGACCCTTATGATGCAACAGCTTCATTTCTTCAATCTGACGAAGGGATTGAGATATTGAAAATGCTTGAAGTAAAAGCAGCAGAATAAAATAATAGATTAAACATTAAAAACTCTATCATTAATTTGATAGAGTTTTTTTTATTTTAGTATTGTATATTTAAGAATGTATTTGTAATTTTGAAGTGTTCAATAGTAGAAGTATTGATGCAAAAAAGGCTTTTCGTAGCACATTCTTAAGATATATCGAAAACCCATTAAGACTTCTACTCTTGATGGGTTTTTTGTTTATATGATAAAATTTAACACGACATAACACACTTATTTGATTTGGGTAGAGGCGTTGCTCCCATCTTTAATAGCATACAGGTATAACAAGCCTAAAGCCCAAGACGTAAGGGCAGCAATTTATTTTTCACGGGGAGGGGAGGTTTTTCTTTTTTGTTTCCCTTTTATCAAAGTGATTACACGTTTGTTTTCCCTTTGTTTTTTCTTTTAAAGCCTTTAACATTACAGATAATAATATTAACAAAATGTACAACGACTACTACCAAAAAGAAAGCAGATGGTCAAAATTAACTCCCGAACAATGGAAGATAATTTTAGATAATGAACAAAGGAGAATTTACAATTTGCCGAGTAACGCCGAAATAAAGTTAGTCAAATAAAACAATATATTTTTTTATTAAATTTAATATAACTTTGCTAAAAGATTTAGCAGATGATAAACTCAGTAAGGTCAACAGTATTATCAATACTTAATAAAAACAATTTTGGTTATATAAGCCCAGCCGATTTTAATAATTACTGCAAACAAGCTCAATTAGAAATATTTGAAGATTATTTTTCTAAAATAAATAAGCAAATAAACCTTGAAAATGCTCGCCAATCAGGAACAGATTATGCGAACTTAGTAAAGAAAATATCTGAGGACATAGAGTATTTTTCATCTACTAACTTTCTTTCACACTTCGCAAATAACATATTTTATATGCCAAGTTTATCTACAACAGGAGATAGTTGGTTTATGACAGGCAAAATTCTTTGTTATACAAATGAATTAGCTACAGGAAATACTTCATCAGTTGTAGTTAATCAATTAGTAGATACAGCAGGAGCGTTTACATCAAAAGGAATTGTAGCAAATGATATAGTTGTAAATGTAAGCACAGGAGACATTGCAAGAGTAATTTCAGTAGTAAGTGCAACAGTAATATCATTGACAGCAGATATATTTACCTATGCGCCTGA
>Ga0164292_10002918_pt1 | contig 13930 bp, 8 predicted proteins | sample GEODES117metaG_FD_111486 | JGI IMG/M metagenome (GOLD analysis project Ga0164292, IMG submission 111486) | Eutrophic lake water microbial communities from Lake Mendota, Wisconsin, USA - GEODES117 metaG | ecosystem: Environmental > Aquatic > Freshwater > Lake | place: USA: Lake Mendota, Wisconsin... | reverse complement strand
GATCCCCTCCCGCCGGCAGGCCTCCGCCTCGCGGAGCGTCGCCTCTTCGGTGCGCTTGTGGGGCGGATAGAGGAGGTAAAGCTCGTTGCCCTCGAAGTGGGCCGTGGGGAGGCCGTCGGTGATGAGAATCACCTGCTTGTTGGGAGTATCGGCGCGGGCGAGTTGTCGGCGGGCGAGTTGGAGGGCGTGCTGGATGTTCGTGAAGTGCGGCGGGACATCCTCTTCGGTGATCGTCGGGTTGGACATGTCGGCACGGAGGCGGACGACCGGCTCGAAGATCGTCACCGGCTTGGGGAGGAGCTTGACGATCTCCCCCGCAGGCCGCGGCTTGGCGAAGGAATACATCTCGAGAAACGACAGGGCGTCGCCCGGGAACTCGCGTTGCACGAGCCCCTGCAGCGCCAGCGCCATCCGTTTCACGCTCACGTACAACCCGCCGTGTCGCATCGAGCCGCTCATGTCGAGGGCGACCACGGTGGCGCACTTCGGCGTGTTGCGGGTGCGGTGGACCTCGATGTCGCGGGCGTCGAGCCGCAGCGGCCTTTCCGTTCCCTGGCGGAGCATCGCGTTGACGAGCGAGCCGGGGATGTCGATGTGGGCGACCGAGTCGCCGAATTCGTACGGCCGCGTCGGCACCATCTCCACCGCCCCCTCGCCGGTGACGTTCACCTGATGGCGGCCGGTGCGCGACGGATCGAGGGCCGAGAAGATCTTCTCGAGGAGCTTCCCCTGAAACAGGCGCATCGCCTTGGGGGAGAGGGAGTAGCCCTTCTTTCCCTTGTCGAGCCCCTGCTCGGCGGCCATCCGCGCCACCATCTCCTCCACCTGGGCCTTGAGGCGGGCGAGATCGTCGAGTTCCCCCTCGGCGGCATAGCGGCCGAGCGCCTCGAGATCGACGAGCCCCACGCGGGCGTTCTTCTGCGCCTCGGCGAGTTGGGCGAGCAGCCGGTCGATCTCCTCGAGCTCCTCCTTGACCTCGAGAGCCTGCTCGACGTCGAGCTTCTCCCGGCCTGTGAAGGCCCACTTCGTCGCCAGTTCGTCGAGCTGGTAGACGGCGGCGAGGCGGTCGACGAGGCCGACGAGGTCGGCACCGAACCGGCTCTGGTCGTCGTCCTGGGCGTACCAGAGCCGCTCGAGGAGACGGAGCTGCTCCTCCCGGACGGCCCGGTGGAAAATCTCCTTGTGCTTGGCCGGTGGCTTCACCCTCGTCGCCGCGTCACGAAACGCCGACCTGGCCCGCTTTCGGGCGCCGGCGGCGTCCCATCGCTCGAGGATCTTGCGCTTCCGCGCCTCGAGCATCCGCCTGAGCGACTCGATCGAGGGCCCGAGTCCCCGGATCTGCTCGGGGTCGAGCATCACGGCTCCGGCGAGTTCCTCAGGGCTGAGCTCGTCGAGTTCGCCGAACTCGAGGAGGTGCTCCATCGCGGGGCTCACCATGTCGACCTGCTGCGGCCGTGGTGGCGGGATCCGGGCGGGATCGTAGCGCTGGTAGGAATGGACGATGCCGCCGAGGTCTTCGCGTGTGGGCATGGAGAATCCTCAGGCGTAGCCGCGGGTGTCGTAGATCGTGTGGCCGTGCGACTGGATCCGGGAGATCCTCTCGGTGGCGTACAGCCCGGCGAGGATGAACTCGATGCACGAGGCCCGCACGGCCGGGTCCTTGGCGGCGTTGACCTCGAAGGCCTTCTCCCACAGCGCCGGCACGTCGGCGACGATCGACCGGTAATCGGCCGAGGGGACCGCGTCGCCGACCTCGATCTTCATCCCCTCGGCGAACACCTTCGCGATCGCATCGAGGGAGTGCCTCTCGACGTACTCGTTGAACACCGTCGCGATGGCGTCGGCGATGATCGCGTCGAGCACCTGTCGTTCGGAAAGCTGGTGGCTCCCCATGAGATCGAGCTCGAGCTTGCCGAGGCTCGAGGCATAAAGGTGCCCGAGGTCACTGATCCGCGGCACGGCGGGCGATTCGCCGAGCCGCACGGCACGGTGGCGGGCGCTTGCGACCATCGTCCGGTAGTTGGCGATCGAGAACCGGGCACTCACACCGGACTGCTGGTCGATGTGCTTGCTCGCGCGGGCGGCGATCGTGATCTGCTCGATGATCTCCTTCATGAACGGCGGCACGAGCACGGGCCACGCCTGCCCCCCTTCGACGCCCGCCTCCTGCTCGAGCATCTGGATGCCGAGGGAACGCTCGCGGGGATAGTGGGTGTGGATGACGGCGCCGATCCGGTCCTTGAGCTGCGGAATCACCTTGCCCGAACGGTTGTACGTGGAGGGATTGGCGGAGAAGAGGAGCATCACGTCGATGTCGAACTTGACCGGGTAGCCACGGATCTGGACGTCGCGTTCCTCGAGGATGTTGAACATCCCCACCTGCACCAGCTCGTCGAGCTCCGGCAACTCGTTCATGGCGAAGATGCCGCGGTGCATCCGGGGAATGAGGCCGAGGTGAAGCGCTTCTTCGGAGGCCATGCTCGTGCCGCCCGCGAGTTTCGCGGGATCGATCTCGCCGATGATGTCGGCGAACTTCGTGCCCGGTGCGAGCCGCTCGGCGTAGCGTTCCGAGCGGTGCCACCAGCGGATCGGCACCTCGGCCTCGGGACGCCCCGCCACGAGGGCCCGGCCCGCCGACGTGATCGGCTTGAAGGGATCGTCGTGGAGGGGGATCGCGGGATCGTCGAGGTAGGGGATCCACTCGTCGAGAAAGCGGCCGAGGAGCCGCATCACCCGGCTCTTTGCCTGCCCCTTCTCACCGAGGAAGAGCATGTCGTGGCCGGCGATGAGGGCGATGTCGATCTCGGGGATGACGGTGTCGTCGTAGCCGATGATCCCGGGAAAGAGTTCCGCGCCGTCGGCGAGCGCCCGGAGGAAGTTCTCCCGCACCTCCTCCTTGACCGTCCTGCTCCGCCAGCCGGCGGCACGCAGGTCAGCGAGGGACCGCGGCAGCGAGCGCGGATCGATCGGGGCAGGGGCGCGCGGGTCGGCGTTTGGCATCGACGGGTCTCCGGGTGTCGATGCCGATTGTAGGCATTCACTCCCCCCGAGCCCACGAATGGGAGTGTGTCGTCGTCGGATCGGGGCCGGCCGCGCGCCGCCACACGGCCGACCGGCGCTCAGCCGCCGGCGGGCTGCGGGGGGCTTGCGCGTGGGATGCGGATCGTGATCGCCGTCCCTTTTCCGGGAGCGCTTTCGACGCGGATCCTGCCCCGATGCGCCTCGACGATCTCACGACAGGCCGAGAGCCCGAGCCCCGTGCCCCCCTTGCCGGTCTCGTCGGGACCGCTCTTCGTGGAGAAATGGGCCTCGAACATCCTCCGCATCACCTCGGGGGTCATCCCGCAGCCGGTGTCGCGGACGCACAGATCGACGAATCCCCCCTCCGGCTCGTGCGAGAGTCGGATGATCAGCCTCCCCCCCTGCGGCATCGCCTGACGGGCGTTGACGAGCAAGTTGAGGAGAATCTGCTGAATCTGCCCGGGATTGGCCGTCACCTGGGGCACCGGCGCGTACTCCCGCTCGACCTGCACCCGGTATTTCGTCATCTCCCGTTCGAGGAGCACAAGCGCATCCTCGACGAGCGTCTCGAGTTGCACCGGTTCCATCCGCGTCGTGCCGCGGCGTGCCATTCCCAGAACGCTCGCGGTGATCTTCGCTGCCCGGGTGCCGGCTGAGAGGATCCGCTCGAGCGCCTTGTCGCGGGTCGGGGCGTCACGGTGGCGAAGCCCGAGTTTTGCGTAGTTGAGGATCGTCGTCAGGGCGTTGTTGAACTCGTGCGTGGTGGTGCCGAGCAATTCCCCGAGCGTCGCGGCCTTGCGGGCCTCGAGCACCTCGCGGCGGAGGACGGCGACCTCGGCCTCATGTCGGAGGCGTTGGGACTCGAGTTGTCGGAGGAACGCCGCGCCTCCATCGTCGGGCGCGGGTGCGGAAGTCGATCCATCCGCGGGGCATGTCGCCGCGACGGCCGGGGGAAGTCGGGGGGCTTGTAGCCTGCGGGGTGCGCGCCGCACCGCCGGTGGGGGAAGGGCGCTGGCACGGCGCCCCATGGACGCCTCTCCACCGCCTGATCCCTCGCTATTCCCGATCACCATGCCACGCTCCTCGAGCAACGCTCCAACGCCCTTTCGCCGCTGCACCGGCAGCCTCGACCCATGCTTCCCGACTTGCCGAAACACCCACCGTCCCCCCGGTCGGACGACTCACCGCCGCCCCCCGGAACTTCCTGACCGGAAGTCACAAGTCTTTTCAGGACATGGAAATGCGACGAATCGCCTCCACTCGTACCCTATCGTCGTCGGGGTGGTAGGACCCCAAACAGGAACCAGCCCGCACCTTTCCTCCGGTTCGACCGTTTCATCTTCGTCGCATGGCCCCGCTTCCCACGGGGGGCTACGATGCCGAAAGTCGTCCCGACAACTATCCCCCTTTCCCGGCCGTTGAGGGCCTGGTGGGAAATCCCTTCGGGAAGGCGGACCGACGCCGGCAGCCGTGCGTTCAACGACTCAAACCAGAGGGTTCAACTGATGATTCGCCCGCTTTCGAGCCTTGGATCGGCTCGCCGTCGGACCGCAGCCGGCCTCCCTGCCGCAGCCCGCGGCTTCACGCTCGTGGAGTTGCTCGTGGTGATCGCGATCATCGGTCTGCTCACCGGCCTCCTCCTTCCGGCCGTGCAGTCGGCCCGTGAAGCGGCCCGGCGGACGGAGTGCAAATCGAACCTCAAACAGGTCGGGATCGCGATGACGCTGTACCTCGACCGCAAGTCGCGGGGCAAGTTTCCCGACGCGGCGATCCTTCCGAGCGAGGAGTTGCTCTTCTTCACCCCGACCCGGCCGATCAAGCCGAGTCTGGCGAAGGTTCTCGGGCCCTATTCCGAGGACAACCGCAACATCTTCAAGTGCCCGTCCGACATCTACTACTTCCAGAAGAACACCCAGGCGATGGAGAAGCTCAAGCAGAGCCTCGCCGCGATCGGCCGCTCCATCCCCAACGACGCCCCCGACGAATACAAAACGCTCCCCTACGAGGGATTGAGCTACGAGTACCCGCAGCGACGTCTTGCCAACAAGACCCGCGAGGAAGCGCTCGTGAGCCGGTCGGGCGCGACGGGGGCCACGTCGAAGCTGTGGGTGACCTACGAGTTCGAGGCCTTCCACGGCGGGGGACTCGGCGCCTTGTTCAACGACGAGAACGACTACAACGACCCCGATCCGAGTCGGGCCCCGCCGCAGGAAGGGGCTCGCAACTTCCTCTATCTCGACGGCCACGTCGAGAATCTCTGATCCCAACTGCCTCGATCCACCGAAGTCCTGCCCCGTTGAGGAGAGTTTCATGGCCAGTTCGAGTTCGATGCGTTCCCGGTCGCGCGGCTACGTGCCCCCTGAAGAAAAGAAGTCGGGCGGGTCTGCGGGCCTGTGGATCGGTGGCATCGCGGCGCTCCTCGTCGTCGGCGTGTTCGGCGCCTGGATGATGGGGCTTTTCGGCCGCGCCACGGACGCACGGGTCGTCGAAATCCGCAAAATGTCGGACGAGATGGCCAAACAGATGGCCACCGGGGGGCCACAGAACGAGGAAGAGGCGAAGGTGTTCGCCCAGTCGATGGGGCAGATTCGCGAGAAGGTGATGGCGTTGCCTGAAGACCTTCGCGGCCAGGCGTTTCGTGGGGGTGGCATGGGGCGCGGTTTCCAAGCCGCCATGCAGGCGAACATGAAGGCCTTTTTCTCGACCCCGCCCGAGAAGCGAGAGGCGGAGCTCGACCGGCAGATCAAGCGGGAGCAGATGATGCAAAAGGCCTTTGCCGCGGCCGGTGGGTTCGGCGGTGGTCGTCCCGGTGGCGGGGGCGGCGGGCCCGGTGGTCCGGGAGGTGGCGGTGGCGGCGGAGGAGGTGGTGGCGGCGCGGGTGGCGGTGGTGGCCGCGGCCCTGGTGGTGCCGGCGGCGGCCCGGGCGGCGGCCCCGGAGGCGGCGGCAATCCGGAAGCCTGGCGGAAGCAGATGCTCGACAACTCCAGCCCATCGCAACGTGCTCAGATGACCGAGTTCCGCAATGCCATGGATCAGCGTCGGCAACAGCTCGGCCTCGGCAACGGCGGCTGGGGCGGGCCCGGCGGCGGTCGGGGTCGTTGAGCCTGTGTCCGACACCCTCGGCCTCCTCGAGGAGGCGTTGCAACTCGCTCGGGATCTCGGATACCGAGTCCGCGAAGAACCGCTCGGCGACCTCGCCGGAGGTGCGTGCGCTGTCGGTGGGATTCGACAGATCCTCCTCAATGCGGCCCAGCCCTCGAGCCAGCGTCTCGACACGCTTCTCGAAGTCCTCGCAGCCGACCCCGATCTGGCCGCTCAGCCGGTGAGCCGGCTCCTCGAGACGCGGCTTTTGCGGCTTCGCCCCGATCGCTGAGACCGATCGCGGAGATCAGCCGTCGGCATCCGTTTCATCGGTCCCGCGGTACAAACCGTGGGTGGCGATGTAGCGTTCCACGGCAGCCGGGGTCCGGTAGCGGATGCTTCGTCCGGCAGCGATCGCCGCCCGGATCGATGTCGAACGGATCCCGATCGCCGGACAGACGACCCGCTCCCGGGCGATCCGCCCGGCCACCTCGCTCCCGAGCAGGTCGCGGAGCGGCTGACGAGTGACCACGGCACCGATATCGTCGACCCCTTCCCGCTCCACGGCCAACAGCGCGGCGAGTGCGAGGATCCTCGCCGGCGAGCGCCACGTCGGCAGGCCGGCGAGCGCATCGGGCCCGAGGATGAGGTGGAGGCTGTCGGTGGGATGAGCCGCATGGAGCGCCTCGAGCGTGTCGACGGTCCAACTCACGCCGCCGCGATCGAGCTCGGTGGAAAGCACGCCGAAAGCGGGCTCGCCACCGGTGGCCAGCGCGAGCATCGCGAGGCGGTGCGCCCCGGGGGCGAGCCTTCGCCCCCGCTTGTGCGGTGGCGTGGCGGCGGGGACGAAGAGCACTCGTTCGAGCCGGGCCTGCTCGCGACAGGACTCGGCGACGAGGAGATGGCCGAGGTGCACCGGATCGAAACTCCCGCCGTAGATTCCCAATCGCATCAGTCACCCACTTCAATCGGTGGAGGATCCGGGAGCCCGAGGCAGCCCCACCGGTTGGCCGCGCCGGCCTCCGGGGGGTCTAATCCGATCATGGCAGATCAGCATACGGGCCAGCGAGACCTGTTCGAACATCGCCCCGACTGGGAGGAGGACGACGCCCGGCAGGGAACCGTGGCCACCGTCGTCCTCCCCGACGGCGTCGACAAGCCGCTCGACTACCTCGTTCCCGAGCGCCTCGTGGGGGCGGTGGAACCGGGCCGCCGCGTGACGGTACCGCTCGGGCGTGGCAACCGCGAACGGATCGCCTACTGCGTGGCGACCCGCAGCGGCGAACTGCCGTCGACACCGCTGAAGGAGGTGATCGGGGTCGAGGACCCCGCGCCGCTCCTTTCGCCACGAATGCTCGAGTTGACGAAATGGATGGCCGAGCGGTGGCTGGCCCGCTGGGGGGAGGTGCTCGAGGCGGTGCTCCCGTCGGGCGTGCGCCTTGCCAGGGGTACGCGTCTGGAAGTCCTCCTCGTCGCCTCCGGCGCCACGCCCCCACGCCGTCCCACCGCGACCCAGTCGCGAGTCCTCGCCGCCGCGGCCACCCCGACCCCGGCCGCCGAACTCGCGAGAAAGGCGGAGTGCGGCCGCGCGGTGATCAGTCGGCTCGTCGAGATCGGCCTCCTCGTCGACGCCGGCACGCGAGAGCGCGAACCGGGGCGTGCCACGCCGCGTCAGGCCCTTCCTCACCATCGTCCCGGCGAACTCTCCCCCGCCCAGCAAGCGGCGCTCGACGCGATCCTCACGCCGCTCCGCGAGCGGCGTCACGAGTCTGTCGTCCTCTTCGGGGTCACGGGGAGCGGGAAGACGGAGGTCTATCTCCAGGCGGTCGAGGAGACGCTCGCCCAGGGACGCCAGGCGATCGTCCTCGTCCCGGAAATCAGCCTCACTCCGCAGACCTGCGACCGGTTCCGCAGCCGGTTCGGCAGCGTGGCGGTGCTCCACAGCCACCTCACCCCCGTCGAGCGGCACGCCGAGTGGCGGGAGATCGCCTCGGGGCGGGTCGGGGTCGTCGTCGGCGCTCGCAGTGCCGTGTTTGCACCCACGCCACGGCTCGGCCTGATCGTCATCGACGAGGAGCACGAGACGTCTTTCAAGCAGGCTACCGCTCCCCGCTACCACGCTCGCGACGTCGCCGAATGGATCGCCCGATCGGCCGGCATCCCCCTCGTCCTCGGCTCCGCCACCCCCTCGCTCGAGACCTTCGCACGCTGCCTCGACGGCTCGTGGCGGATGTGCCGGCTCCCCGACCGCGTCGGCGGCTCGCAGCTTCCGGCGGTGATCACCGTCGATCTCCGCGACGCCCGGAGCCGCGCCCGCGGGGCCTTGAGCCCGCGGCTCGTCGCCGGGATCGGGTGGGCGCTGTCGGCGGGAGGGCAGGTGATGCTCCTCCTCAACCGGCGCGGCTTCGCCACCCATGTCCAGTGCCGGGCCTGCGGCCACAGCGCCCGTTGCAACCAGTGCGATCTGGCTCTCACGCTCCATCAGCCGGGCAACCGCGGGATCTGCCACGGCTGCGGCCTGATCGCCAGGCTGCCGGCCGACTGCCCGGAATGCCACGCTCCCCAGCTCGTCCAGCGCGGCACCGGCACGCAGAAGCTCGAAGAGCAGGTTCGCGGGATCTTTCCCGCCGCGCGTGTCGCCCGCATGGACACCGACACGATGCGTACCCGCGGCAGCCACGAGCGCACGCTCGACGCCTTCCGCGCCCGCGAGCTCGACATCCTCGTGGGCACGCAGATGATCGCCAAGGGACTCGACTTCCCCGACGTCATGCTCGTCGGTGTCGTCAACGCCGACGCGGCGCTCCACCTCGCCGACTTCCGCGCCGCCGAGCGGACGTGCCAGCTCGTCACGCAGGTGGCGGGACGCTCGGGCCGAGGGGCGCTCGGAGGGAGAGTCGTCGTCCAGACGTCGACCCCCGAGCACCCCGCGATCCGCTCCGCGGGGCGGCACGACTACGAGTCGTTCGTCCGCCACGAGCTGCCGATCCGTCAGGCCCTCCTCTATCCCCCCTACGGCTGCGTGGTGCGCTTCGTCGTCCGCAGCCACCGCGAGGAGGCGGCCGCCGCGTGGGCCGGCACGCTCACCGACAGGCTCCGCGCCGCGGTCACGGCGGCCGGGGAGGGGATGCGCGTGCTCGGGCCGGCTCCCGCCCCGATCGCCCGCCTCCGCGACCGCTTCCGCTGGCACCTCCAGGTGCATGGCCCCGATGGCGAGCGGCTCCGCGAGCTCGTCCTCGGGGCCACCGCGGGCCTGCGCACCCCCGACGACGTCGCCTGGATCATCGACGTCGATCCGGTCGAGATGCTCTGACGGGAGGCATCTTCGCTTCCGCCCGGCGACCGTGACGGGGTACCATTCGGGTGGAGACCGCGCCAGTCATGTCCTACCGTTCCTTCACAGACATCCTCGGCGAGACGAGCCTCGAGCGGAAGTGCCGCTTCCTGTTCGGGCTGTGCCTCCTCGTTCTCATCACCGGAAGCTTCTGGTGGTACGGCAGCCTCACCGAACAGCTCGTCTACGCGACGACCCGCAGCACCGGCCGCCATCTCGTCGACGCGATCATGGTGCAGTCGCACTGGAAGACCTGGGAAACGAATCCGAAGTTCAACGGGATGATCGAATCGGCGGGGCGCGAGTTCCAAAGCGAGCCGTACGAATGGCAGATCCTCGACCCGCGGGCCGCCCCCGAGGAGCGTCACGCGGAGGGCTACTCGCGGCTCGACGAGGCGGTGCTCGACTACTTCGAGGATCATCCCCCCTCCGCCGACATCACCACCGCCACCTCGGGCGAATACCGGGAGTTCCGCCTGCCGGAGCAGGGCAAGTACTACTACTACCAGACGGTCCGCGCGAGGGCGTCGTGCCTCCAGTGCCATGACGTCCGCCCCTCCCCCGGCGTGCCGACGGAGGGCGTGCCGCCGGTCGGCGTGGCCGTCGGTGACTTGATGGCCGTGGTCCGCGTCGTCATGCCCGACGGCCTGACCAAGAAGGCGATCAACTGGAACCGGGCGATCCTCCTGGCGACGGCGATCATGACGGTGTTCCTCGCCATGCTCGCCGCCTACCTCATCGTCCGTTACGTGATCGTCAAGCCGCTCGAGCATCTCCGGGACGTCAGCGACGAGGTCCGCCGCGGCAACGTCCAGGCCCGCGCCGAGATCCACACCGCCGACGAGTTCGAGGAACTCGGCGTCGCCTTCAACCGCATGCTCCGCGGACTCGTCGACACCCAGGAGGAGCTCCAGAAGGTCAACGAGAGCCTCGATGGCAAGGTCGACGAGCTCGCCCGCGCCAATCTCCACCTCTACGAGATGAACCGGATGAAGAGCGACTTCCTGGCGACGATGAGCCACGAGCTCCGCACCCCGCTCAACAGCATCATCGGTTTCTCCGACGTCCTCGGGTCGATCCAGTCGCTCGACGACAAGCAACGCCGCTACGTGCAGAACATCCGCACCTCAGGGCGGATGCTCCTCGACATGATCAACGACATCCTCGACTTGGCGAAGATCGAAGCGGGGAAAACGGAGATCCGGCCGGTGATCTTCGACGTCGAGTCGGTCGTCTCGGCACAGTGCGACATGGCCCGGCCGATGGCCGAGAAGAAGGCCATCGACGTGACGTACGAGATCGGCCCGGGGCTCGAAGCGGTCGAGCAGGATCAGGCGAAGGTCCAGCAGATTCTCGCCAATCTCCTCTCCAACGCCGTGAAGTTCACCCCCGGCGGTGGCCGCGTCCTGGTCACCGCCCATCTTGACGACAGCGCCGATCCGGCCCGGCCGGAGATCGTCATCGACGTGATCGACTCCGGCGTCGGGATCGCCGCCGAGGAGCAGCAGGCGATCTTCGAGAAGTTCCGACAGGGGAAGGTGTTCCAGAAGGGGGACGACGCGATGACCCGCGAAATCTCCGGCACCGGCCTGGGGCTGTCGATCGTCCGCGAGCTCTGCCGGCTCCTCGGCGGCGACGTCACCCTCGAGAGCCAACTCGGCCGGGGGAGCAGGTTCACGATCCGCCTCCCGGCCCGCCTCGAGGTGGCCCGCCCTGCGACCGGGGCGACGCTCGCGATCGCCGAGTGACCGCCGGCCTGCGGAGCATACACTGTGCTCCTGATCGACTGGCTCGAGGAGGCGGTGATGGCAGACGAAGCGGCCGAGGTGGTGTTGTTCACGGACGGTGCCTGCAGCGGCAATCCCGGCCCCGGCGGCTGGGCCTACATCCTCCGCCACCCGGGCAGCGGGATGGAGTCGCGTGACTCCGGCAATGAGCCGGTGTCGACGAACAATCGGATGGAGCTGACCGCCGCCGTCCGCGGTCTCTCCCGGCTCAAGCGGCCGACACGCGTCGAACTCGTCACCGACAGCGTGTACGTCGGCACGGGGATTTCCGACTGGCTCCCGAAGTGGAAGCAGCAGGGCTGGAAGCGGAAGGAAGGGGGCAAGCTCGTGCCGATCAAGAACGAGGACCTGTGGCGCGAGCTCGACCGGCTCGTCACCGAACACTCCGTCCGCTTCACCCACGTCGCAGGCCACGCCGGCCACGCGGAGAACGAAGCCTGCGACAAGATGGCCGTGGCGGCCTACCAGCCGCTGCTCAAGCAAGGTCCGAAGTCGGGGAAATGAGCCCACGGGGCAAGGGGCGGTCGAGCCGATAGACTCCCTCCATGGCCACGCCCGACGACGCTGCCGCCCCCCCGCCCACCGATGCACCGGCCGTCGGCCCGCCCCGATCCGCTCTTCCCCCGGGCGGCAGGGGAGGGCCGCCGCGGAGCCTCTCGACGCCGCTCGAACGACTGCCGGGCGTGGGGTCGCTGCGAGCCGACAAGCTGCGGAAGCTCGGGCTCGTCACGGCGGCCGACGCGCTGATGCACTTTCCGCGTGACTACCGCGACTTCTCCGGGGCTCATTCCGTCAAGGCGCTCGTCGTCGGGGAGCATGCCTCGCTCGTCGGCGAGGTCGTCGAGGCGACGTCGCGAACGACCGGCTCGGGGCGGCAGATGCTCGTCATCCGCCTCGCCTGCCCCGACGGCAGCATCCGCGCGGTCTGGTTCAACATGCCTTTCATGGCGAAGCGGTTTGCCGTCGGACAGAAGGTCGTGATCGCCGGGGCGCCGAAGCGAGCGTCAGGGCAGTGGGAGTTCGCCCATCCGGAGGTTCGCTGGCTCCAGGAGGGAGAGCGGGCCGATGCTTCGGAGTGGCTCGCCGTCTATCCGCTCGCCGAGGGGGTCCTCCAGTCGCATGTTCGTGCCGCGGTCCTCGCCGCACTCGATCACGCCGCCGATCTCCCCCCGGAAGCGCTTCCAGCCGATCTCCTCGCCACCAAGGGGCTGCTGCCGATCGGCGCGGCCCTCCGCGAGATCCATTGCCCGTCGGCCAAGGAGATGATCGACACGTCCCGGCGGCGCTTCGTCTACGAGGAGCTGTTCATGCTCCAACTGGCGCTGCGGATCCATCGTGGCCGGCAGCAGCAGCGCCGCGCCGCTCCGTCGATCCCCCTCGACGCCCGCATCGACGGCCGGATCCGGGCCCGCTTCCCGTATGACTTCACGTCGGCCCAGTCGCGCGTCTGCGCCGAGATCGTCGCCGACATGGCCCGCCCCGAGCCGATGAACCGGCTCCTCCAGGGGGATGTCGGCAGCGGCAAGACGGCCGTCGCCCTGTACTGCATCCTCGCCGCGGTCGCCGCCCGGATCCCGGGCGCGCCGGCAGGCCCCGACGGCCGGCCCACCGGTTACCAGGCGGCGCTCATGGCCCCGACGGAGCTCCTCGCCCGTCAGCACTTCGCCACGCTCGAGCGACTCCTCGGCGACCAGGAGGGGAGAGTCCGTGCGAGCGGCGTCCGCATCGAGCTCCTGCTCGGGGGCCAAACGACGAAGCGCCGGGCGGCGGCCCTCGAGCGGATCGCGTCGGGGGAGGCCCAAATCGTCGTCGGCACGCAGGCGCTCGTGTGTGGCGAGGCCCGCTTCCGCAATCTGGCGCTCGTGGTCATCGACGAGCAGCACCGCTTCGGCGTCGTCCAGCGCGGCCTTCTCCAGCAGGGGCACACCGATCCGCACACGCTCCTGATGACGGCGACGCCGATCCCGCGCACCGTCGCCCATGCCGTGTACGGCGATCTCGACGTCTCGACGCTCGACGAGCAGCCACCGGGCCGCCAGCCGGTGGCGACGTACCGAGTCGGCCCGGAACAGGCTGACTCGTGGTGGGATTTCTTCCGCCGTAAACTCCGCGAGGGGCGGCAGGGGTATGTCGTCGTCCCGGCGGTCGAGGAATCGAAGCGCGGTCTCGAGAGCATTTCGAGCGCCCATGAGCATCTCGCCAACGGTCCGCTCGAGGCCTTTCGCTTGGGGCTCGTTCATGGCCGGATGCCGGCGAAGAAAAAACAAGAAGTGATGGAGAAGTTCCGAGCCGGGGAGATCGATGTCCTCGTGGCGACGAGCGTCATCGAGGTGGGGATCGACGTCCCCAATGCGACCCTGATGACGATCCTCGACGCCGATTCCTTCGGACTCGCGCAGCTCCATCAGCTTCGCGGCCGCGTCGCCCGCGGCGCCCACCGCGGCATCTGCGGCGCCTTCACGGGCGAGGCGGAGGGGGCCTGCCCGCGGATCGATGCCTTCGTCGCCACGACCGACGGTTTTGAGTTGGCCGAGCAGGATCTCCTCCTCCGCGGGCCCGGCGATCTCGTCGGCTCTCGGCAAAGCGGCGCTCCACCGATGTACCTCGCCGATCTGCTCCGCGACGCGTCGGTCGTCGCCGAAGCCCGCCGCGACGCGCTTGCCTTGTTCGAGCGCGATCCGCTCCTCGCCGACCCGCAGCTCGCGCG
>Ga0164292_10002917_pt1 | contig 13930 bp, 11 predicted proteins | sample GEODES117metaG_FD_111486 | JGI IMG/M metagenome (GOLD analysis project Ga0164292, IMG submission 111486) | Eutrophic lake water microbial communities from Lake Mendota, Wisconsin, USA - GEODES117 metaG | ecosystem: Environmental > Aquatic > Freshwater > Lake | place: USA: Lake Mendota... | reverse complement strand
GCAAACACATCACAACCCAGGTGAAACTCAAGCAAAGTAGGATCGAGATCTTGACGAAGTGCCTCAAGACCGGAGGGCACTTCACGAGTGTCCGCCACACGAACGTTCGCCCCCTGCCGCACGCACCAACGGGCAGCAGCCACGCCTGTCTCACCGAGTCCGACAATCAAGACACGGGAGGGGAAGGTGATAAGGTGAAGCGTATCGTTCATCGAATTTTGAGTGAAGCTAAACCAACAAGTACCAGCATCATGCTGATAATCCAAAACCTAATCACTACTTGCGTCTCTTTCCAGCCGCCAACCTCAAAATGATGATGCAGAGGAGCCATGCGGAGAATTCGACGTCCTGTCCCATACCTACGCTTGGTGTATTTGAACCAGGCAACCTGCATCATCACAGACAGTGTTTCAACAACAAATACTCCGCCCATAATGAACAAGACAATTTCCTGACGAACAATAATGGCGACGGTCCCCAACATGCCCCCCAACGCTAGCGCACCCACATCACCCATGAATACCTGGGCTGGATGAGCGTTAAACCATAAGAAGGCCAGGCCCGCACCAGCCAGTGCGGCACACAAGACCATCAATTCGCCAGCGCCTGGGATATACGGGAAGAGCAGGTAGCGCGAGTAGTCGACACGACCGACTACATACGCAAATATGCCTAAGGCGGAGCCAACCATAACGGTTGGCATGATTGCAAGACCATCCAAGCCATCGGTCAGGTTCACTGCATTACTTGTTCCAACAATGACGAACCAGCTCAAACACACAAAGCCAAACACACCAAGTGGATAGCTCACCGTTTTGAAAAACGGCACGATTAAGTCGGTCCGTGTTGGCAATACCAAAGAAAAGCCACTATTGACCCAATCACGCATCAGAGGCCAGACGTTACTCGTGCCTGGCGCAGAAATTGCGAAGGTCAGATACACGGCGGCAATCAGTCCGATGAGCGCTTGCCAAAAAAACTTTTGACGTGCCGGCATGCCCTCAGGGTCACGATGCACCACTTTGCGGTAGTCATCTACCCAGCCGATCCAGCCAAAGCCAAAGGTCACCAGCAATACAACCCAAACAAACCGATTACTCCAGTCTGCCCAAAGCAGGGTACTCACCCCTATAGAGATCAAAATCAGTGCGCCGCCCATCGTTGGCGTACCAGTTTTAACGAGATGACTCTCTGGCCCATAGCTGCGAACAGCTTGACCAATTTTTAGTTCGGTCAGTTTACGGATAACCCAAGGACCCGCAATCAGCCCGATTAATAAAGACGTCGCACACGCAAGTACCGCACGCAAGGTGATGTACTCAAACACACCAAAACCGCGTATGTGGTTATCTGCCAACCAACCGAACAACTCATACAGCATGCTTCACCAGCCCCTCGGGAGTTGTCCCATATTTTTCCTCATACCCGCGCACCACGCGCTCCATGCGCATAAACCGCGAACCCTTTACGAGCAAACTAGCGACGGCCATGTTGCCAAGCATCTCGCACACTTGCTCAGGCGAATCACAATGATGCGCTCCCGGACCAAACGCCTGGGCACTGTCGCGCGTCGCCTGACCCAAGGTCAGCAGCACATCGATGCCTCGTGAGCGGGCATACTCGCCCACTTCCGTGTGCATGGCTGGTCCGTTGTTTCCGACTTCACCCATATCACCCAGCACCAAGACACGAGGCGCTGGCAAGCTTGCCAAGACATCAATCGCGGCACGTACTGAATCTGGATTCGCGTTATAGGTGTCGTCAATCAATACACGACCATTGCTAAGTCGATGCGGTTGCATCCGACCATTCGCGGCACGAAACCCCTGCAACCCTTGAATCACAGCGGCCAATGGAGCGCCACTCGCCAGCGCACATGCTGTTGCCGCGAGGGCGTTACGCACGTTATGGATTCCAGGCACAGGCAACACCACTTCGCCCTGCCCAAGAGGCGTGTGCAACACGAAACCAGAGCCCAAGACGTCCGACTCAATATCACTTGCCCAAATACGAGCAGGTGCGGTTAAACCAAACGTACTAGATGTATGCTGGCCCGCCAAATCAGCCCACAAAGGGGCGAATGCATCGTCCGCTGGATAGACCTTAGTGCCACCAGGCATCAGCGCGTCAAATACGGCAGCGTTCTCAAGCGCAACCGCCTCGACGCTCACCATGAACTCCTGGTGTTCACGCTGCGCATTATTGACCAAGGCTACCGTCGGTTGAGTCACGCCACCCAAGACTGCGATCTCACCCGGATGATTCATTCCCAACTCGATCACAGCAACTTGATGCTGTGCGCGAAGTCTGAGTAATGTCAACGGTACACCCAACTCATTGTTCAAATTGCCTGTCGTCGCTAAGCGATTAGCCTCACCCACCCATGCAGTCAGAATCGACGCAATCATTTCCTTCGTCGTTGTTTTACCGTTACTGCCTGTCACCGCAATGATTGGCACAGCAAACTGCTTACGCCATGCATGGCCAAGTGTCAGTAGCGCTGCGCGTGTGTCTCCCAATGCAATTTGTGGAAGCGCTACCCCGGCAACAGGCTGATCAACAAACGCCGCGACTGCCCCGGCAGCAGCAACTTGCTCAAGATAATCGTGCCCATCAAAATTTTCGCCACGTAGCGCTAAAAATACGGTACCCGCTTCCAGTTTTCTGGAATCAGTCTGAATGCTGCACTCCTGCCGCAATACCAAGCCAGCCTGCGCCCAGTGCCCATCATCAAAGAAGGCTCGCCGACCCTTCGTTTCTTGATAGGCCTCATGACCCTTGCCAGCAAGTAACACAATATCTTCGGGCTCAGCGTTCAGCACAGCATGCAGAATTGCCTGCGCCCGATCAGCTTCAATCAACACATTCGCTGCACCGCTCGCCAAGCCCGAAATAATATCGGCAATAATTGCTTGAGGCGTCTCATCACGCGGGTTATCGCTGGTCACAACCACACGGTCTGCTAGCTTTTGCGCTACTGCACCCATGAGCGAACGCTTGCCGATATCACGATTCCCCCCGCACCCAAATACACACCATAGTTTTGCACCACGGCTTTGGGCAACGATGTGCAGAGTGCGCAATACACGCTCTAACGCATCCGGTGTGTGGGCATAATCCACCACAACCGTTGGGCTTGGCACGTGCGAAACAATTGGCTCAATCCGTTGTAGTCGACCACTCACGGGCTTAATCCTCTCAAAGGCTACGCCGATCCGAGAGAGAGTCCAGCCAAGTTGACGCAATAAACCAGCGACACAAAGGAGATTTGCAACATTGTGTGCACCCAGTATCTGTGTCTGCACTTCGACACACTCTGTACGTTCGCATAAGACGAAGGCTGTACCACGCAGATTAGTAGAGAGATCTCGTGCCGTGAGATTTGCTGAATCGGCCTGACGCGACAAGCTAAACGTGAACGTCGGCACTGCTACAGTTCGAGCTAATTTCACCCCAACTGGATCATCGACATTAAGCACGACCCCCTGCAAACCGGGATGCACGAACAAGCGGAGCTTGGCCGCCTCGTACGCTTGCATCGTTTGGTGGTAGTCCAGATGGTCGCGCGACAAATTCGTAAACGCAGCATGGGCGATGCGCACACCGTCAAGTCGACCTTGATCCAAGCCGATTGAGGAGGCCTCAAGAGCCACAATTGCAGCACCGCGTGTGCGCATCTCAGCCAGCGTACGATGCACTGAAACCACATCCGGCGTCGTTAGCTGCCCGCTCGTGGTCGAGCCGTCAGGGTAGGTCACCCCCAAAGTACCGATGACGCCAACTGCGACACCCTCACTCCGAAGTGCTTGGGCCAACCACTGAACACAACTTGTTTTGCCATTCGTACCTGTAACCGCGACCACGCGAAGCTGACTCGACGGCTGGCCATACCAAAGATCTGCAAACTCTCCGGCACGTGATTTCAAGTTCTCGACGCCAAAAATTGGAATACTGGCGGACCGGTCCTGCCATTCTTTTGCGTTCTCTACATGCGCCACAATTGCGGCGGCACCTGCTTGAATCGCGGCATCAACGAAGGCTCGTGCGTCGCCGACTACGCCGGGACATGCAACGAAAACATCGCCCATCCTCAATGCGCGAGAGTCCATATGCAGCTGTGCGCCCAACTGAGCTGCTGCCCCGATCTTTTCAACAAGCGCGGGGATCGATATATTTTTAGCGAGTAGTTCTGCACGAATCATCGCGTAGCCCCCTGCGTCGCCGCGACAGTCGAGGCAAAAGGCGCATCAGGCTGAACGCCCAAAATCCGCAAGGTACTGCCGACGATGCTGGCATAGACTGGCGCAGCGACACGGCCGCCGTAATACACCCCCGAACTTGGCTCATCTATCGTGACCGCAACCACAATCTGTGGATTCGACACCGGAGCAAAGCCCACAAAGGAGCCGCGATAACGACTCGTGCTGTATTTACGATCAACAATCTTGCGCGCGGTACCGCTCTTGCCCGCAACGCGATATCCCTGCACCTGTGCCGCTTTCGCACCTTCCGGACCCGCTGAGGCTTCTAGCCACAAACGCACTCGTCGAGCGACTTCAGGAGGATAAACTTGGGTCGTAGCAGGCGGCTGATCTCGCTTAATCAAACTCAGGCTCACCATATCGCCATCACGAGCAAAGACGGAGTAGGCGCGCGCCATCTGTAATAACGACACAGACAACCCGTAGCCATAGGACATAGTCGCCTTTTCAATCAGACGCCAGCGCTCCCAAGGCCGCAAACGACCTGGCACCTCACCGGGGAAACCTGTCTGAGGCATTTGACCTAAGCCAAGATCATTAAAGCGCGCCCACATTTCACGGGACTCAAGCTTTTCTGAAATCAAGGTCATGCCGATATTGCTAGATTTCAGCAAAATACCCGCCGGATCCAGCGTGCCATTCGCACTCACATCGCTGATGGTTGCACCCTGATAGGCGAACTTGCCATTTCCAGTGCGAAATTGTGTTGCTGGGGTAATACGATTGAGTTCCAAGGCCAGCGCGACCGTGAAGGGCTTCATGATCGAACCCGGCTCAAAGGTATCGGTTAAAGCTTGATTTCGCATATTGCCGCTGCGAAATGTTTCGCGCTTGTTCGGATCGTAAGTCGGCATGTTTCCGAGGGCCAAGATTTCACCCGTCCTCACATCGATTACGACGGCTGCAGCACCTTTGGCCTTATTCGTTACCATGGCCTCCTGCAACGCGCGATACACCTGATACTGTATCCGCGTGTCAATCGACAGCTGGATATCGCGTCCATCCACCGGGCTATCGACGTTTTTCACGTCGTCGATCTTACGTCCCATCCGATCACGCAGAATTCGGCGGCTTCCGCCCTTTCCCGCCAACTGATCATTAAAGGCAAGTTCGACGCCCTCCTGCCCATGATCATCCAGAGTGTTGAGGCCAACAATATTGCCCGCAACCTCACCCTCTGGGTAGTAGCGACGATTATCTCTGTGAAGACTCACGCCTGGGATCCGCATTTTTTGTATCTGCTGAGCCACCTCGATAGGCACCTGGCGTTTCAAATAAATGAACGTCTTTTTTTCCGGATCGATCTTTGTTTTCAGATCAGCCTCGGGCACTTCAAGCAGCTCGGCTAGTTTTTTTAAACGCTCATCGCTAAGTGTTTTAGCGTGCTTTGGAGTAAATCCTATCGCACGGGCAGGTATGCTGGCAGCTAACACCACTCCATTGCGATCCAGTATCTTGCCGCGACTTGCATACAGCGGCTGCGTCACTTCATAGCGCTTTTCACCTTGCTGTTGCAAAAACTCGGTGGTGAATCCCTGCAAGTAGATAGCTCGTGCGATCAAGGCCAAAAAGGCCAAACCAATCAAGGACAACACCAACCGTCCACGCCACAATGGATAAGGCGCTTTGAGCATCGGGTTACTGAAGAAGGGCATATGCTTCATCGGCGGCTCCCAGACTCAGGAGCGGACTGACTCGCGGGGGACTGGTTAGCCAACGGCTGACTGACGTAGATTGTGCGATCTGGCGCAATCACGTTCATACGAAGCTCTTCACGTGCGACCTTGTCGACGTGAGCATTCCGAGAAGCCTGCGCACGATCTAACTGCAACTTACGCCAATCAATCTCTAGATCTTCGGCTTGCGTCGTATATTTATCGAGTTGGTTGTACAACTGTCGAGCCTGATACCGTGCCGTTACCAAAGAGATCGCCGAGAACATCAACACAATCGCGGCCAGCACGGAGAGACGACCCATCAACGCGCCCCTTTTTTGGAGCGCGCGACATTACGCCGCGCCGGGGGCATGAAGGCCTGAGCACCCTCAGGACCGAAGGGCGTGTACGTGCGCTCCGCAACCCGCAGCACGGCAGAGCGAGACCGCGGGTTCTCGGATATTTCGCTATCACTTGGCAAGATGCGCGCGAGCGCCATCAGAACTGGCTGTGGCATTTCGCTTTCGCGCAGAGGGAGGCGGGCGTACGCAGCTTCCGGTCGGGATGCTGCGGTAATGAACTGCTTGACGACGCGATCTTCCAACGAGTGGAAGCTAATCACGGCCATACGTCCGCCTGTTTTTAATAAACCTAGAGCTGCCGGGAGGGCGCTCTCGAGCTCTTCGAGTTCATGATTGATGTAAATCCGTAAAGCCTGAAAGGTGCGTGTAGCCGGATGCTGGCCCTTTTCGCGCGTACGGACGGTGCCTGACACGAGCTCGGCGAGCTCGAGCGTGGTTGCCACCGGACTTGTTGCGCGGCGAGTAGCAATCGCCTTTGCAATCTGAAAAGCAAACCGTTCTTCGCCATAACGTCCTATGACCTCCTGCATGTCATCAACACTTGCCAGCGCCAACCATTGCGCCACTGTCTCACCGCGCGTCGTGTCCATTCGCATATCTAGCGGACCATCCCGCATGAATGAAAAACCACGTCCCGCCTCGTCGATCTGAGGTGAAGACACCCCAAGATCCAACATCACACCATCTACCTCTCGCACGCCTAACGCAGACAACGCATCGACCATGCTTGAAAACCCATCATGGACAACCGTTACTCTGGCGTCCTGTCCTGCTAACTCCTGCGCCGCGGCGATCGCCTGCGGATCTTTATCAAACACCACAAGCCGTGCGTCAACACTCAACCTCGCTAACAATGCGCGCGAATGTCCGCCACGGCCAAACGTTCCATCTACATACACACCCGACAATCTCGCCTGCTGATCAGGCAACTCATCTAACGCATGCGAACCACGACGACCGTACTGCACACCCACCAGCGATTCGACTGTCGGCTCGAGCAACACGGGCCGATGGACAAACTGCGTCACGACTTAAAACGAAAACTGGTTCAACACATCACCCATGCCTTGCGACAAATCAGCAGCCTCTCGGCGCGCCAAGGCAGCGGCATCCCACAATTCAAAGTGCGCGCCCATCCCAAGCAGCATCACGTCACGTGTGAAGCCGGCAGCCGAGCGCAGTTCAGGCGCAATCAAAATGCGTCCTGATCCATCAATTTCTACGTCTTGAGCACTGCCGAGCAACAGGCGCTGCAGGGAACGCGCTTGCATCGGGAAGGCCACAATTTGTTCGCGCTTAATTTCCCACTGCGCTCTGGGATAGACCAACAAGCAGCCATCAGGGTGCCGCGTAAGTGTTAGGCAGCCTTGCGCCTGCTCGACCAGAGCATCGCGATGCCGGGTCGGGACATTGATCCGACCTTTCGCATCCAGCGTCAGCGCACTACTTCCTTGAAACACCCCATTTACCCCACTTAAATACACAAAAACCTACTTTTCACCACTCTAAGTGAATGATTGAGCTTGGTCAAGCGCAGAATGCATTTTTTTCAATAGGATCAAGGACTTAGATAGTTTTTTTGAAATATTTCAGAACTGAAATAATCAAATAAATCAACATATTGCAGAATCAATTAAATGTTGATTATTAAGTGCGAGCATAGGGATAACCCGCATAAAATAGTTTGTAATTAGGTGCAAGGCGAATCTATAGGCCGGATTCTGTAAACCCACTTGCGTGGGTTGGCAATCATTCCTCTGGGCAAATCATTGCTGAAGTGCTCTAGCCACCTACCCGCATACTCGGGCGAGCCGCCCAACGTGACACAAGGCCACACGTATGCCTATTTGGTGTTGCTCCGGATAGAGGTTGCCGCGTTTCACCCTGCAAAGTTCAAGGCGCAAGCGCCTCGTGCACCACGGGAACACCGTGGAAGAGTACGCCTTTCAGCGCACCCCCCTTGCAGACTCGTCTCTGTGGCCCTAGTCCTCAAGGGTGAGCAGATTCGCATCCACCCACACTCGGACGGTCGTTAACCGTTATCCCGCTCTACGGAGTCCGGACCTTCCTCGATGCGATTAAGCACCGCGATTGCCCAATTCGCCTTGCATCGATATTGTAAGGCGCATTACCTCATGCCCTCGCACAACGACCGCGAAAACGTTAAGCACGCTGTCCTGCGACAATAGCGGTCTAACAACCCACTTCGTGCCTCGCACGCGCAACTTACATGTCGATTGCTCTGATTACGCTAAATGGCGTGCACCTCGCTTATGGCCATCACCCTCTTCTGGATGGCGCCGACCTCGCGATTCAAGCGAATGAACGGATTGGACTAATCGGGCGTAATGGTGCGGGGAAATCTTCGTTGCTACGGTTGCTTGATGGTCGCAACCAACCAGATGACGGCGCGATCAATATCGCGGGTCATGTCCGTGTTGCAACGGTTGAGCAAGAGCCCACTCTCGATGAAGCGCTCTCCATCGAGGAAACCGTCATGGGCGAATACGATCCAGACAGTGAAGACTGGGGTCGCGCCTCACGCGTGCGTGCGTTGATCGATAAGCTTGAGCTTGCGCCGGACGCACTCGTCGGTACCTTATCGGGCGGCATGCGTAAACGCGTTGCACTCATCAGTGCCATCGCCAATGACCCAACGCTTCTGCTGCTAGACGAGCCAACTAACCACTTAGATCTGGATGGTATCGCGTGGCTTGAAGCAACACTTAAGCAGTGGCCAGGCAGTGCCATCATCATCACACACGATCGAAGATTCCTAGACTCTGTCGCTACGCGCATCGTCGAACTCGATCGCGGTCAACTACTTAGCTTCCCAGGAAACTTCACTGATTGGCAAGGACACAAAGCGCAATGGCTAGAGTCGCAGCGCCTCGAGAATGCACGTTTCGATAAGCTCTTGGCACAAGAAGAAGTGTGGATTCGCAAAGGAGTCGAAGCACGCAGAACACGCAATGAAGGCCGCGTCCGTCGTCTTGAGCGCCTGCGGGTAGAGCGCGCAGATCGTCGCGAACGGCAAGGCAACGTTCAGCTCGCTCTCGACGCAGGGCAGCGCTCTGGAAAACTTGTCGCCGAACTTGTCGACGTTAGCAAATCCTTTGGTGACCTCTGCGTTGTCAATCATTATTCGACCACAATTATGCGAGGTGATCGCATCGGGTTGATCGGTCCAAATGGCGCGGGCAAATCCACGCTGCTCAAACTCATCCTCGGCACACTCGAGCCAGATAGTGGCACAGTGAAACTCGGCACTAATCTGAGCGTCGCCTACTTCGATCAGATGCGCAGTCAGCTCAACGAAAACGCGACACTTGCCGAGGTGATTAACCCCGGAAGCGAATGGATTGAAATCGGCGGAACGCGCAAACATGTCATGAGTTACCTCGGTGATTTTTTATTTGCGCCTGCACGCGCCCAATCGCCTGTTAAAAGTCTCTCTGGTGGCGAGCGCGCTCGCTTGTTGCTCGCGCGCTTATTCGCGCGGCCTGCAAATATTCTTGTGCTCGACGAACCAACCAATGATCTGGATATTGAAACACTCGAGCTCCTCGAAGAACTGCTTCAAGACTATCCAGGAACAGTGCTGCTCGTCAGCCACGATCGAACCTTTCTCGACAACGTCGTCACGCAAACGATCGCTAGCGAAGGGGACGGGAAATGGATGGATTATGTAGGTGGCTTTGCCGACTGGGAACGCCAACGCAAAGCACGTAAACCTCGCCCAGCGATCGATCAAGTAAAAGCAGCGATAGAGACGACGACGCCCAGCACCAGCAAGCCAAGCAGCGCGAGCCCAACGGCAAACAGCGTATCTGCTCGGCAGCGGCCGAATAAACTAGCCCCCTGGGAAACCAAGGAGCTCCAAGAGCTTCCAGCATTCATTCAAAGTCTTGAGGCCGAACAAGAGTCCTTGGTCGCGCAGCTCGGTGACAGCACGCTCTACAAAAACGACCCAGGCAAGTTCTCAACCATCCAGGAGAAGCTCGCACAGATCGAAAGCGAGCTCGCCAAAAAATTCGAGCGCTGGGAAGCGCTCGAGGCTAAATCGTTGGCCTGACGAGCACAGGCAAGCCTAAGCTCCTACCTGTCAACCATAGACCAAGGCAGCGACTCTCCGGCGGCGAGCGGCACAATGCTCTCATCACCGAAGGATAACTCTTGCGGAATCGCGAAAGGCTCTCGACGTAACGTGATCGTGCCTTGGTTGCGGGGCAAGCCATAGAAATCAGGTCCACGCAGGCTCGCAAACGCCTCGAGCTTATCAAGTTTGCCGACACGGTCGAAAGCTGTCGCGTACAACTCCATGGCATGCAATGCCGTGTAGCAGCCTGCACAGCCACAGGCGTGCTCTTTTAAACCCTTGGCATGGGGTGCACTATCTGTTCCCAAGAAAAAGCGCGGGCTATCGCTTGTAGCCGCCTCAACGAGAGCCAAACGATGCACTTCCCGCTTCAAAATAGGCAAGCAGTAAAAATGCGGTCGCACCCCACCCTGAAAAATTGCATTACGGTTGTACAGCAGATGTTGCGCAGTGATCGTCGCAGCCACGGGTCCCTCTGCATCGCGCACGTACTCCGCACCATCCTTGGTGGTGATATGCTCAAACACAACAGGTAAGGCAGGCAAAGCCTTGCGCAAGGGGATCATGACGCGGTCGATGAACAAGGCCTCACGATCAAAGACATCGACGAACGGATCCGTGACCTCACCGTGCACCAACAAAGGCATGCCAACCCGCTGCATCGCCTCTAAGGCTGGCATGCAACGCCCGAGCAAATCCGTCACACCTGCGTCAGAATTGGTCGTCGCACCCGCGGGATACAGCTTGACCGCAAGCGCAGCCCCCGTCTCCTTGGCACGCACAATTTCATCGGGAGTCGTATTGTCAGTCAGATATAACGTCATCAAAGGGGTGAAATGCTCTTTGGATACTCCAACCTCGGCCATCGCTTGCTCAATACGGGATCGATAGGCTTGAGCCAACGCGACCGTGGTGACGGGAGGCTTGAGGTTAGGCATAACGATCGCACGCGCAAATTGCCGCGCTGTCGCACCGACGACAGAGGCTAGAACTGCGCCATCCCTCAGGTGCACATGCCAATCATCAGGCCTTACCATCGTTAATGTCTGTTGAGTCATGATTAATCTTCCAAAGGCATCGCGCGTTCAATAATCGAAGCAAACATAGCACTGCCGGCGGGGATCACCTCATCATTGAAGTCAAACCGTGAGTTATGGAGCACACGGCCTTGCTCTGCCCCGCCTTGCCCGAGGCGAAAGTATGCTCCGGGCACCTTTTTGAGCATAAACGAGAAATCCTCAGCACCCATCGAGGGGATCAGGTTCGCCACCACCTTATCGGCGCCAAACAAATCGGTCGCCACCTGAGCCACAAATGCCGCATGCTCAGCGATATTGATCGTCGCTGGGTAGTAGCGCCCATAGGTGAATTCGGCTGTCGCTCCAAACCCTTCCGCAATCGAATGAATCAAGCTGCGCATCCGCGACTCCACCACGGCCTGTACCTCATCGCTAAAGGTGCGCACGGTACCAACGAGCCTGGCAGTTCCGGGTATTACACTGGCAGCGCCAGCATTGCCGGCCTGAATATGGCCGAAAGAAATGACTGCAGACTCAACTGGGTGCACATTGCGCGACACGATCGTTTGCAACGCCGTGACCATTTGCGCTGCGACAACGATCGGATCGATTGTTTGATAGGGATGCGCGCCGTGCCCTCCACGCCCATTGATCACGATCTCAAACCGATCCGATGCAGCCATCATCGGGCCGGGATTTAGACCAATCACCCCTGCTGGCAAAGCGGGCCAATTGTGCAACGCATAGATCGCATCACAAGGAAAACGCTCAAACAAGCCGTCGTCGACCATGGCTTGCGCTCCGCCCAAGCCCTCCTCGGCTGGTTGGAAAATCAACACGGCAGTACCATTGAAATTACGGTTCTGCATCAAGTACTTTGCTGCACCAAGCAGAACCGTTGTGTGGCCGTCGTGGCCACAAGCATGCATCATTCCGGGAACCGTAGAGCAATACTCTGAGTTGCCGTCCTCGGTAATGGGGAGGGCATCCATATCCGCACGCAGCCCAATCATCTTGCCCGAGTCAGTCTTTTGGCCGCGAATTACGCCAACGACCCCTGTTTTGCCTATACCACGATGCACCTCAATGCCCAGAGCCTCGAGCGCGCCGGCAACGATGCCGGAGGTCCGCACTTCCTGAAATCCGAGCTCGGGATTAGCATGCAAATCACGCCGCAGCGCCACAAGTTCTTGGTGGAATTTTTGTATCGAAGCCAGTGGTGAGCGAGGGTACATAGTGAAACCAATCCCGTTTGTCCTAGGAAGAATGAGTTTACATCGTAGACAAATTTGCGACATTTACTACTATTTCGTCTAGGTTTCGACAAAATCTTTGTCTTTCCTGCGCAGAAGTATTATGCTGCGCCTGTTGTGCATATTAATCTGCCTCACTAGGAGAGCCCACATGGCCACCGCCAAAAAACCTGCTGCGAAGAAAGTTGCTGCCAAAAAACCAGCTGCCAAAAAAGTTGCTGCTAAAAAACCAGTCGCTAAAAAAGCCGCTGTGAAGAAAGTTGCTGCGAAGAAACCAGTTGCTAAGAAAGCTGCTGTTAAGAAGGTTGCTGCGAAGAAGGTTGCTGCGAAGAAGCCTGCTGCAAAGAAAAAAGTTGCACGCAAGCCTAACGCTGCTTTCATGAAAGCACTAACTCCTAGCGCTGTGCTGGCCGCCGTGATTGGTGCTGCTGCTGTACCACGTACAGAAGTCACCAAAAAGATTTGGGACTACATCAAGAAGCATGATCTTCAAGATGCGAAGAACCGTCGCAACATTAATGCCGACGAAAAGCTCAAGCCTCTGTTCGGTAAGAACCAGGTTTCGATGTTTGAGTTGACCAAGATCGTTAGTGGTCACCTGAAGTAAATCGATGTCCGAAAAAAAAAGCGGCACCGTATATACGGTGCCGCTTTTTTTACACTCCAATCACTATCATCGGACCAGCAAAGTCAGTGCATCACACAGGGATACGCCCTTCAAGCAAGGCCAACCAACCTTTGATTAAACGAAAAAGCGCCCAGATACCGGTGGCAATCACACCTACCCAACCAATATAAATATAGGTAGCTAGACCGCTGACAGCTAATGCCAAGAGACCCCACCAAAAGGTTTGCATCATCCAATCAAAGTGCGCAGCGTACACGGTACCAGCTGCGTCAGCACGCTTGATATATAACAACACGATTGCTGCGACAGTTGCTGCACCAAGGACACCGGCGCTCAGCAGCCCAATCGCAAACAAGCCGTACGCAACTTGTGTAATAAGGCGTAAGTCGATCGGAGTCGGTTCTTGAGGGATGGGATTTGTCATGCTGTTTACTCCGTGAGGTACATAAAAGAATCTTACCCTAGGCAAGCCGTGGCGACTAGCTTCGGGCTGACAGCACTAGGCTAAAAAACACGCACCAACCTCTCGCACAAAGACAAACCCCCAGACGCTTTAGCGACTGGGGGTTTGAGGGGTAAGAGCTTGACGATGTCCTACTTTCACAGACGTTAATCAACTATCATCGGCGCTAAGGTGTTTCACGGTCCTGTT
>Ga0164292_10002914_pt1 | contig 13933 bp, 29 predicted proteins | sample GEODES117metaG_FD_111486 | JGI IMG/M metagenome (GOLD analysis project Ga0164292, IMG submission 111486) | Eutrophic lake water microbial communities from Lake Mendota, Wisconsin, USA - GEODES117 metaG | ecosystem: Environmental > Aquatic > Freshwater > Lake | place: USA: Lake Mendota... | reverse complement strand
TTATGCCGAATTAGAAAAAGTCCTCAAACAAATGGAAGCCGAAGGATATACTTTTGATTATGGTTTAAGCGGAGAGGCTTATGGCTTACGACCAATAGGCACAAATTTGAACGATTTGGAAGGATACGAGGAATTTGCCAAAGGCGGTGTTGTAAATTATTCTATTATGGATAACAGAAATGGTAAAGTTGTGAAAGGTGGTTTTGCAACAGAAAATGAAGCTAAAAAGCACATGTATAGCTTATTTGAAAAAAGCCCAAAAGAAGCGTTTTACTATTCTATTAAAACCGAGAAATTTGCCAAAGGCGGTAAAATGGCTTCAAAGCCTTTTCAGAAAAAGTAGCCGCAAAGGTTTACAGACAACAATTAGCAAAAAATAAAAAAATGGCAGATACACCAAGGATATATTTAACAACATACGAACTATATAACAACGGCAATCTTGACGGAGAATGGATAGACTTGTCGCAGTTTGAAGACGGGGAAGCGGTTATTTCCTATTTCCGTAAAAAAATACGCATGTGGGAAAAGAAGTATGGCATGCAGATGGACGAACTTATGTTCCCCGACCATGAAAACATACCCGACAGCCTTTATGACGAAGGTATGAACGCGGCAGGTTTTGATAAAGTTATCAATGCTTACAGGGTTTCAGAGGAAAAAAATATCCCTATGGATGTTGTTGCAGATATTATCAGAGAATACGCTCCCGACGATGTGGGCGAATGGATAGACGAAAGGTACGAAGGTCAATATGATAGTGATACCGAATTGGCCGAGGGCTACATAAATATGATGGGTGGTTTAGAACTTTTGGGTATGGATACGCTTGAAAGGTACTTTGACTATGAAAGTTTTGGCCGCGATTTAGCTTACGACTATCGTGATTTTGACGGGTACTATTTCCGCAGCTACAAAAAAGGTGGCATCATGCGTAAGAAAAAAGGCAGCAAAGCATCATACGAGCGATTGGTTAAAAAGGTTGCTGCTCATTACGAGGGTAAATCAGTTAAGCCCAAATATCAAAGCAAGTATGGCAAAACCTATGACGAGGGTGAAGCCAAGCAAGTTGGATATGCAGTTGCTACAAGTGTTATGGGCAGACCGAAGTTTTCCAAAGGTGGCCGCGTAAAAATTGTTCCTTACACCCGTGTAGCGTTTAGCGGTAGCTTCAAGGAGGTAACAGCCCTGCTAACCCAAAGTTTAGACGATGCTATGGACTTCGTGCAAAACGCCACAGGGAACAAAGACAGGTTTTACATCATTGAAATGATTACGACCACAGATGATAAAATCTACAAGGTAATTGAGGATATAACAAAAAGATAACTTACTAAAAAGTAATATGGCTGAAACCGCAGTAAAAACAAACCCCGCACTTTGGAAACGAATAGTATCCCGCGTTAAAGCAGGTTCAAAGGGAGGCGATAAAGGCGAATGGTCTGCACGCAAAGCGCAGTTGGCTGTTAAACTTTACAAAGATGCAGGTGGCGGTTACAAGGGCAAAAAGAGCGCGGATAATTCCCTTGTTAAATGGAGCAAGCAAAAGTGGCGCACTAAATCGGGTAAACCAAGCGGACAAACGGGAGAAAGATACTTGCCCGAAAAAGCAATTAAAGCATTAACACCTCGCGAATACGCTGCGACGACAAGGGCTAAAAAAGTTGGCACAAAGAAGGGAAAACAATACGTTGCACAGCCAAAAGCCATATCGCAGAAAGTGAAAAAATATAGGAAATAATTGTTTTTTAGAATAAATGCCTTAATTTAGCACCCAAATATCTTAACGAACACATGAACAATATTCAAAAAGCATTTGAAGCCAAAGGTTTGACATTTGAAGAGTTACCCAAATCATTGAGAAACAAAATCTCATATTTGGCAGAACTTCACGAAACCATTGATGAAACCAAAGAAGAGCTGAAAACAGAAGAAGACGATGAAGTAAGGGAAGAAATGCGTGCAACAATTTTGAAATCAGAAGAAGTTAGCAAAGAACTGAACGCTGAAATTTTAGAGAAAATTGAGGCATTGCAAGTTAAGTCTGACGACGACGACAACAAAAAACCCGAACCTCAACCTCAACCTCAAGGTGGCGCAGCCCCCGTTGCAGGTTCAACTTCTGACAACAACCCAAAACCCAAAAAATCGGGTGCGGCTCTCGGATGGATTATTGGTGGCGTAGTGTTAGTGCTAACTCTCGGAGCAGTAAACACAATGTCAAACAATAAATAAAAAAACATGGCAACTATTTTAGGAACAATTAAAAAGTGGTTCGGAGCAACCGCTACAAGTAAAAAAGGAAGAAAAGGGCGTAACAAAAAAGGTCAATTCATGGATGCTGCTTTCACAAGCAAACAAAGTCATGAAAAGGCTTATGCCCCTAAACGCAAAACAAGAGCGCACAAACATCCTTCGCACAGGAAATAATAAATGCCTTACCGCATAAAAGCACATTCCTACGCGCAAGCTAAAAGACTTGGTGTTACTATCAAGCCCTCAAGAGTAAAGGGCAAAAAAATTGATGTGTTCAACAAACAGGGCGATAAACTTGCAAGCATTGGCGCATTGGGCATGGGTGATTATCCCACGTTCAAGCAGACCAAGGGTATAGAATTTGCAAATAGGCGGCGCAAAGCATACAAAAGCCGACACGAAAAGGATAGGCATAAAAGAGGTTCGGCGGGTTATTTTGCGGATAAAATATTATGGTAATTTACAAAAAACAGATAGGTATAACACTATTAGCATTAGCACTTTCTCTCGGAGGTGCTTTCGTGCTTTTTTACGTTGTACCACGCGTTAAGGAAATCAAAAAGCCATACAATCCCGAAGTCAAAGACAAAATCAAGGACGCAGAATTAGAGTAATGGGAGAACTATCAGAAGTTAAAATTAAAGCCCCTTTGGGTAACTATCGTAGTGATAGAACCGAAGCGCAAGCGTTAAACGAATTGTCGCTTACCAAACAAAGAGCAGGTGCTATTTTAAGTAAGATAGCAGATATACATTCTATTCCCCAATACTTTGCATTAGCGTTTACTTGTATTGAAACAGGTGGTAAAGCAATAAGGTCGGCAGACGGCGTTTCTTATGGCATGATGCAAACCAACGCGGCCACACTTGACGGGGTTATTAAATCCGCATTTAAGTATAACATGACGATTGAAGAGTTCAAGTATATTTATTATGCTTGCAAACCTGCTTTCAGAGTAAAACCAAACGTAGAATTGCCGCCCTTAAATTGGACGGAAATAAAACTTGGCAGTATGGAAGAAATACAAGCCGAGGTGTTGCGTAGGGCTAAAATCATGGCTCAATCAGTCGGTAGTGTTCTTACTTATGCAAACCCAACCCACATTTTAAGCACAGGCGGAGGATATAATAAGCCTACAAACGCATATAATCTTAAAATGATACAACAGCCCGAATTTGGCGTACACATAGGTTGTATGTACTTGTACGAACTGATAACAAAATCAATCGTAAAAGAAGGCGATACTGATTATATCCGCGTAGATTGGGTTATTAATGGGTACAATGGCGGTTATTTTAGCCGTTTCAACCCATGGATGAGCGCAAGCCAAAAGAACTATTCTCCCGATGTATGGCTGAACCAAGCGGGCGTACCCGCAGTAACAAAAGCGTATGTTAAGCGATTGGCAGGTATTGGCGGGTATCTTGAATTGATTAAGAACAAAAAATTTGTTGTATAAAATATTCAAATGCCTATTTTTGTAAAACCTAAATTAAAACAGATATGAAAGACGGAAAAAAAATCATGGCTTATGTACTTGGTCTTGCAGGACTTTTTGTAACCGTATGGGTTGCAGGAAAAGCATGGCACTCAAGCGATAAGTAATATATAATGAAGCAAGCCCAAAAGATAGCTGAAGAGTTCAAGAACCTTGCGGGCGGAAATTACCAAAGCGCATTATTGTACTCTGCATTAGCAGGTGCATTGATAAGCGACATTTTGCCTACTCCCGCGACAGGGTGGGCTTACTATCGTATGCGCGTTTTGCAGAAGCGAAAGGACGAAGGTAAAATTACGCAAAAAGAACTTGAACAGCAGATAGGCCAAGCCTATTCGTATGCCCTGCCTACATGGTGGGCTTTGGTGTTTGCTATTGTCCATTTTAGCAAGGGCAATTTTGAACAAAAAGCCAAACTTGCAGCAATGCTTGTAGGTGGTGGCGCGGTGTTCGGGGCTTTACTCAAACAACATTTAAAAAACTTACCAAAATTTGAAACAACATGACAAACCAAGAAGATGAAAACCTGCACAAAGCAGACCAAGTGTATTTCCTCTATGACCCACAACCTGTAAGATTATTGGACGTAATCTATGTTGGGCCTGTAATGATATATGCAGGCATTAAGGGCAAAAATCTAAATGCTTTTGTAAAATGGTCTTTGATTGGTGTAGGTATCTGCACAATCCTTTACAACGGGGCTAATTTCTTTATCAACGAGAAAAAGGCCATGGAAAAGCGTAAAGCCGACAAAGCACTCAAAGACGAATTAAACAACTTTGTTCCCGAACCATTGGAGAACGAGGAGGCAATCGTAAAAAAAAAAGATGATGAAGCCATAACAAATGCAGTCATAGAGGACAGAAAGGAAAGTGATTTTCCAACACAGGTGGAAGTAGGCGAGGTAGAAGGAACAGATGATTTTCAGCCCCTTTCTATACCCAAAGAGGTGCAAGAAATTCTGAACATGGCTAACAACACAACTAATGAAGATGCTGCAATAGTAAAAAAAGGGCGTGGACGACCAACAAAAACTAAAACAGAAGAAACACAATTAGCTTTAGAAAATGGAAGCCACCAAGGAAGTTAAAGAAAATATGATTTCAGCCCCAATTACGTTTACGCAATTCGTAAAGAACCCTGTTACGGGCATGCTCTTTATATGTATTTTGGCAATCGGGTATCTGATGTGGGATACGAAACAAATGAGCAAAAGACAAGAGGAGCGTATTTTGGCACTTGAATTAGAAGTAAGACAAGCCTATGTTGAAATCCAAAAACTCAAAGAAGAGAATGGTGCAATGAAATCTGAACTTTTGGTACGCAAAGAACTACAAAACAATAAATAATATGACAAATGCTCCAATAGAAGCGGCAGCAACCGCAACACCAAGCGCACCTGCTACACCTGCTGCTCCCGCAGCACCCGAAACTGCGCCCGCAGCCGCAGAAACACCAAAGATGGAAAGCGGAGGCATGGTAGATAACGATAAAATACAATGGGTGGCGATTGGGATATTTTCTTTAACTATGATAGCCCTTGTTTACAAGGCTGTATTTTACAGGAAATCTATCAGTTTGTTAGGTGCTGAAAACAAAAGCACCGACAAGAAACTAAAAGAACTTGAAACCAATGTACGCGCATTGAGAAAAGACAAGTATGAAACACTCTCTTGAGGAGATTATTTACGGAAACCCTACCCGCGACCAATTAGAATACTTGCAGAAAAAAAGCGAGTATGATAGTCTGTTGCCCGAAATGTTCCAAATAACATGCCCAAGCAACGTATCTACGCTCACTCAAGACGAATTAAAAGCCCTCGTAGAATATCAAAAGGAATACAACTACCTACCCGAAGCGGTTAAAAAAAGGTATTCCAAGTACGATAGCGAATTAGACAAGTCTATTATAAATTACGTTTATAATTTATGGCGGTGGGATATTACAGATTTGGTAGAAGACATCATGGAAAGTACAAAACCTCTGTTGCTTAAACTGAAATACAAATATCAAAGACCAAGACCATATCAACTTGCCTACGAATTTAAACAATCTGTATTCCCTATAATAACTTCAAGCGCATTAAGCCCTTCGTTTCCTTCGGGGCATAGTTTTCAAGCGCAGATTATAGCAAACACAATATCAAGCATAAACCCCAAAGTACATAACGACATGAATAAATTGGTGCTTGATGTAAACGAACAGCGACTATTTTATGGCGTACACTATCCAAGCGATATTGACAACGCCAAAACCTTTGCACAAATTTTGACCACAAGTAAAGAATGGACGACCAAATACAATATTTAAAATGGGAAATTGAACCCGTGGCCAAACCGCGTATGACAAGACGCGATGTATGGCTAAAACCACCACGCAAACCTGTATCGGCTTACCGCCAATATGCTAATGCGTTAAAAACTTTTGCGCTTCGGGATAGATATTTTGTAACAACGCCCCTTTCCCTTATTTTTGTCATGTCAATGCCTAAATCGTGGTCGGGCAAAAAGAGAGAACGCATGTGCGGAGAACCTCACACAAGCAAGCCCGATTTAGACAATCTGATAAAAGCATTTAAAGACGCTCTTTGCGAAAACGACAGCTTTGTGCATACCTATGGTGGTATGAAAAAGGTTTGGGGTGAAGAGGGTTCTGTAATTATTTTGAACAACAACGACAATGACCAAAAAGACGAACACGCACAGACTATTGTATAAATTGTTTAATGCGCTTGCACACACGGTAGATGATATTGGCTACGCTAATACCATAACCGCTTTAAATAATAGCAGGCAAAACAAACAGCAAGACTACGATAAGTTTCAAGATTGCGTAAAAGCAGTATGCTCTGTTTTTGAAATGAATAGAAGCGATTTGCTGAATGGTACTCAAAAAAAATATCCTCGCAAATATGCGTTTGGCATATTGATATACATAAGCACAAGCCAACTTGGATATACTGTTGCCGAAATAGGGCGGCACTTAAACAAGGATAGAAGCTATCTTTCAAGGATAAAAAACGATATGGAACGCAAATTGCTGAAAGGCGATAACCGATTTGACCAAATGATTATTGGAAAGTATAATCTTTGCAGAGAAAAAATGTTAGTAATCAAAAAGGAACAACCCGACTAATGGAAAACGAAAACATAAACAACGAAACAGGTTTTACAAGCGCATTTAGCCCGCTTGAGGAAAACGTGGTACAGCGTGATTATACACGCCCCAAAGTTCAAATAGAGGATATTAGCCCTATTGATGAGCCTGTAATTGCAACGCCCTCTTTTGAGGATTTGGACAACAACTTCAGAAGCCAACTCGGAGAGGAAGACCCAAGCGGTAGCGCAGACCCTCGTACAGTATGGGGAGCAGAAAGCGAAACAAGCAGCGCAAACCCGTATGTGGAGAACCTTGACAAAAAGGAGCAGAAAATGGCCTCAAAAGCCATGGTGGATGCGATACTTGACGCTTACGGCGGGGTAAAGAAATGGTCAAACAATCTGATTAAACTTAACCCAAGTAAAATCAAAAAAGCTATCAATGACGGAGAGATTGATGGCAACATAGCTATACCGATTGGTGGCGGACAAAACGTGCCTTTGATGCAGTATGTGGAAATGTACAATTCCGAAACCGCCGACACTATTGGAATGTCGGAGGAGTTTAAGGAAAAGGTAAGTCCTGTATTGTTGCGCGTATTGATGAAACGCGGCATTGGCATGACAGACGAGCAATTACTTGCGTATTACTTTGGTATGGATATTATTACTACGGGAGCGCAGATATTTGCTTTGAGAAGCCAAAATTCACAACTGATAGCCCAACTGAAAGAAATGTCCGAAGGTAACGCAGGAATGAGGCATGCAACCGTAAATCAAGCGGCAGAACAAGCGGAGAGAAAAACACAGCCCGAACCCGAACCCGAACCAACGCCACAGCCAACATCACAGGCAGAATATTACGAACCCGAAGAGGTGGTAGTTCGTGAGAAACCAAAGAAAAGAGAACCCGAATACACCCAAGTTGAAATATTAGACGATTTGCAGCCTGACACTACGACTGTTAAGAAAAGAAAAAGCAGGGTAGTAAAAAGTAGCGCAGTACCCGAATTTGGTGCTGATGCAGATATTTTAGCCCACATGGAGCAGATAGCAAGACAGGAAGCAAAATCAAACACAGCACCAAAAGGTAGAAGAAAGAGAAAATGAGAGAACCACAATTAGGTGTAGCGGTAGGTAAAAAGGGTGTTGGTAAATCTTATACCACCAACCTTATGATACAGAACTATGTTCAAGGAAACCCTGCGAAGGGCGTATATGGACGTAGGGCTTTGATATTGGATGTTAACGACGAGTTCGCCCATATTAAAGCTATATCGCTCAAAGATATTGTAAGGTTCAGCGTACATCCTCAAATTGAAGCAAGGAGAATAAGGCCATTCATGCCCGACGGACGGCGCATGACTTTAGATAAGATTGCTGAAACGCTTTTTATTATATTGGAACAATACCGAAACGGCCTATTGCTTATTGAGGATATTAACAGATACGTTTCAGACCACCTGCCTAAAGATATTGAAGGTGCGATTTGTACCAACCGACACGTTGATTTGGATATTGTAATGCACTTTCAGTCTATTGGTAGGATAACCACAAAGATTTGGCAGAACTGTAATTGGATGCGCTTTCATAAAAACTTGGATAGCGTGGACAGGCATGCTCAAAAGTTTGAAGACAAGCATGAATTTTTGAAATTGGTAGAGATGCTTGTGAACAATGAGTATAATTCGGGCAATAAGAGATTTTACCAATATGTGAACCTTGACGAAATGCAGATGATGGGTTTTGTAGATAACAAAAAGTTAGATGCAGTAGTGAATGAATACGTCATGATGAACCAAAGAAAACTGATTGCGCCGTTCATGCGTATGAGAAACAATAAGAATAAACCGCTATATACTGTTGACGAGGCTGTTAATATGGTAAAAAAGCGGCTGTTAACCGACTACACAACTTCCAAATAAACACGATTAGTAACACATTTAAGAAGCCCTATTTATGGGGCTTTTTTATTTAACGCACACCCTATGCGTTGCTGCTATTAAGGCATATAGTTTTTATTGGCAGAAATATAAAAATAATTTTGAAAAGTCATGTAAATCTGTATTTGCTTGGCGAACATAGCATGAATTGGGAACAAGTTAAAGCAATCATTGGGCAAGTAGCCATTATTACTGCGGGCGTTTTAGTAGCCAATCAAGTTCAACGCATGTTGGACAAGAGCAAACTGCTCAAACCAAAGGAAGCGTAAAAACAAAAAAACAATAACAATTAACACAACAAGAAAATGAATATCAAGAATTATCTCTCCGACGCGCAAAATCGCGCTCACGAAAGTTTCGCTAACGCTGACGGTTTCTTTGACGACGATTTGTCATTCACCGCAGGCGAAGATTTTTTCAACGCTGAAGGCGGTTCTCCCTCAATGGGCGCACCTTCTGCTCCTACCTCACAGCCTTACATCATCACCATCACCAACACAGGTGCTGCTGTAAACAACTTTGAAGTATTGGGTTCTTACGAATACTTGAACAACGCAGGTTTCTCAAGTGGTTCTTTGACCATCGGTTCAATCACTATTGCAAGTGCTATTCCTAACGTAACTTATCAGCAAATGCTGTATCAGTTCATGATTAGCCCTTACAGCACAGGACTGACCTACATTCAGAGTGCTACTGCTAACCAAGTGCTTGAAACAATCAGCGTAAACACTAAAGATGCCAATGGTAACATCGCGCAGAAAGTGTTTGTGCCTACTGTTGACCCATATCAGTTCCAATCAACAATCATCGCCATGAAATATGGTTACAGGATTGATGGTTACACCAAACTGATTATCGCTTCAGTTTTGGCCAACGCTACCGTGAAACTGTACTTCTACCCTGCTGACAACATCAACCTTGCCCGTGGATTGGCAGGTCGTCCTGTTAGCCGCGAGTTCGGAAGCCCAGGCATTGTAAAGGCTCAAAGCGTAAAAGTAATCGGCTAATCGCCATTCTTACGATAACAAAAAGGGGCGGGCTATTTGCCCCGCCCTTTTTTTTTAATTAACCCAATAAAACAATGAATTTATACCAAAGAGTAGCGTTAGCCAACCCACAAGGGGCGAGGAACGTAATAAAAAGTTACGGATACGAAATTCGTACAAACAACCTGCCTAATGCGTTGCGTATGCTCGTAAGTGCAGAGGGAGAACCCGCTTTACGTTCTATTGTAGATATACACCCCGACAAGGATTTGATTTTGGAGTGCTATCAAAAGGAGGAAAAGAAAGAAGATTGCAAGTGTAAGGATGGCCATAGCAATATGGATGCACATTTTTACAATGCCGCAGGTACTATTACCGAAGCACAAAAGCAGTCTGAACTTACAAAAACATTCCTTATAGTATCTACGGTTTTGATTTTGGGTTCGTTAATCATCAAAAATTAATATGAAAAGAAAAATAAGCAAAAAAAGCATCGCAATTATCTCTGAAAAGACGATAAAAGCCAAGAAGCCCGAAGTTGTTGCCCTGCTTAAAAAGTATGGCATGGATGTGAACGTAAGCGATAGTGATGATAAAATCAATAAAGCGTTTATTTCATTAGTTCCACGCAGCCGTGGTTTCAGAAATGATTTCTCCGTGCTTGCTACTGATATAGCAAAGAATATGACCGCAGGCGAATTAGCAATGTCGGGTAACGATTACATGAGTTTAACGGGCAGAGGTATTACAACCACAAGCGAAGATTTGTTAAAGCCAACGGGCGGTGTTAATGTTAGGGGTACTTCAAGCACCACTACTAACACCCAAAAATCTTTTGACGAAACCCGCGTAGGGCAAATTCTTTCAAACGATAGCATCAAGAACCTTATTAATACAGGACTTGGTGTGTGGGCTTACAAGAAAACAGGTGGCACAGTAGGACAAGATAGCTTGCTTAATAGCGCAACCGTAGGTGGAGGCGTGCCTACTCCCGTAGGTGGAGGCAGCGACCAAAAATCCGAAGATAAAAAAGAAGGCATGGGCGTAGGAACTATCGTTCTTATTTCTGTTGGTGCTTTGGCTCTTATCGGTGGATTGTTGGTAATCGTAAACAAAAGCGGTAAAGCGTAATAATGGAAAACATTTTCGCCAACGCGATAGATAACGTAAGGAACATCAAAAGTTCTGACCCAAAGGAACAATACGTTAAAAAACTGACCAAAACTGCAAAAGGTTCTTTTGTTGGCTTGGTGGGTGGTTTAATGGTGGGTTGGTACTATAAACAAAATCTTTACGTTTACGCCCTAATAGGCACACTTGTTGGCGGTGGTATCAATTATATTTTAATGGAAAGCGAAGTATAAAATGACATTAGTACAGATAACACGGGATTATACAACTACTCAAAATGGCGTTACACACAATTTTAAGGTGGGTGAAGTTTATGAGGTAACTGTTCCGCTTGGAGGCAACTATGTAGATGCTTTTAAATTAGCCCCAAACAATACGGGATTAGATAGCGGAGCGAGGATAACCGTAAAAATACCTAATGGCTATTGGCAATATACAAGTAGTGGCATTTTTTTTCCTCCAAGTTCTCCAACAACAACACAAGGCATTGTTAATACACCCAAAAAAGATACGAGTGTAAAATACATTGTGCTTGGAATAGCTGTAATTGGTTTAATCAGTTTTGCTTTAATGTACAAGAAAAAATAATACAATGACAAAAAATACAAAAACAATTTTATTGGTAGCAGGCGGCGCAGCAGCCGTTTATTTGTTGCCCAAAATAGCCAAGTGGCTAAAACATGAAAGCGCAGAAATGAAGCGCGAGGAAGAAGCTAAAGCCGCATCGGCAGCTATGGGCATGGATGCGTATTCTAATTACGTTGACGAGGGCTTTATGGGCTTTACCGCAAGCGACGAATTTATGATGCTTGGTGGAAGCAAGCCGATTGAGTTTGCCAATGCAAGCGGAAGTAAAGTACCCGTAGCAACCGACGAACCTAATTTCGCCAATTTCGCTTCAAAAAGAAATCCTTTGAAAATGAAGTAATGGAAAAGAGTTTGCGTAAAAAACTTATCATTGGGCTTATAGCGGGAGTTTCAGCACCACTTATTGTTGAGGCCATAAAGAAAGCCTACAAAAAGTACGAGGCTTCAAAAGAGCCTAAAATACCTGCTAATACTGACCATGGGTTTAATTCATGGGTGGGTGATGATAATTTTTTTGAAATAGAGGGTGATAACAACGTAAGTACAAATACCCACTTACACTTGGCTGATTTAACAAGCCGTGAGCGCATGAAAAACTATCCAACATTCAAAAAGTACAGCAAATTTGATGTTAGTCCTGCTAAAAAAATAAAACTGAAATGACAACGGCACAAAAAGTAATAATTTCAAGCGCAATCCTGCTTGGTGTAGGGTTGTTTATGACAAGCGATTTTGATTGGTTTAAGAAAAAAGCCAAAACAGGCGAGGGTACAGCAAGCGCAGATGGCGTTAATCCCGACCCTTATATGATGCTTGAAGTGAACGAAAAAGATTTTCCTAATGCAAGCGGCAAAGGTTGTTTAACACTTAATGATTTAACCAAAAAATGAAAACAAAAGCTATCATACAAGGAGTAGTCGGTCTTGCATTGCTATATGGCGGTTACAGAATATGGCGAACCATAAGGAAAAACGAAGACGAAAACACGAATTTTAGCGGCAACAACGAGATACTGCTTGCTGAAAACAATTACCCATTTGGACAATACTTTAAAGACCCCGTGGGAATTACAGTAAAAAGCCGTCCGTTCTATCGGAGAAACAAGGGAACTTACAAAGCATCATGACACCACAACAAAGAAATCAAGCCGTAATTATAGGAACATCCACGCTGATAGGTTTTGTGGGCGACGTAGCTATGTATTCTATTGCTGCAAGCAAGGGAAAAAAGTTTAAAATACATTTTCCCGAAGGTAAAGCCCTGTTGCAAGTGGTTGCGATAGGTTTTTTGACAGGGGTAATTATTGACCTTGTAATGAATAAGGTAATAGATAACCTTAAGTTAGAGGAAGAGAAACAATTAGATAAGTTGGTTAAAGATGAAAAACAACGTATCTATGCGGGAGAAATAAAAGGGCAAACGCCTAAACAGGTTTTATGGGTATAACAAATAAGAAATGAATAAAAAACTAATCATAACATTAGCCTCTTTTGGTCTGCTTGGTACAGCATTGGCCTTGGGTGCAAAAAGACGCGCTGATGCAAAGCGTGAAGGTGGCATAGATGAAACGCCAACCGACGAAAACAAAGATAATGGTTCGGGTGGTACTACACCTCCGACACCCGCTTATTCAGACAAAGTAAAAACCCTGCAAGGGCTTTTGTATGCTGATGGCGAACAATGTGGCGTAGATGGCGATGCGGGAAAGCAAACCAATGGCATGCTTGACTATTGGTTCTGTGATATTCTATGTGAATATGACAAGGAAAAAGCATACTCAAACGGATACCCAAATTTGAAAAAGTTAGGTAAAGGAAAAGTAAGCCCTGCAAACGTAGATTACTATATTGGCACTATGAGAATAGGTGCTTCTCCAAGACAAAGATTGTTGAAGTATCTTGAAAACCAACAGAGAGCCAAAGAACTGACCAAAACTCTAACAGGATTTAAGATATAACCACATGGAAAAAAATAAGAAAGACCAAAGAAATTCGTTATTAGGACTACTGCTCGTAGCGGGCGTAGTTTTTTATATTTGGAAAACCCGTAAACCCAAAGCATACGCTGTTGAAAGCGGCGAAAGTGGCGGCGGTAGCGGTGGCGGCGGTGGAGCGTTTCCAATATTTATACCCACACCTGCGCCTGCGCCTGCGCCCGCGCCCGCACCTCAAACAAATACATGGCCAACTTGCAAAACAGGTGAAAGATATAATCCTGCCACAAGAAAATGTGAGCCAATCATAGATGTGCCTATGTCGGAGCAAACCGCTAAAGACGCTATGAAGCAAGCGCAGACAGGTGGGGGTTTGTCGGCTTATGACCCTTGCAAATCTAATGGTTATGGCGGTACTTATGACCCTGCTACAAATTCCTGCAAACTTTCACCCTATTGCGGTGGTGGTACGCTTAAATTAGATAGCAACGGCAAAGCG
>Ga0164292_10002912_pt1 | contig 13937 bp, 13 predicted proteins | sample GEODES117metaG_FD_111486 | JGI IMG/M metagenome (GOLD analysis project Ga0164292, IMG submission 111486) | Eutrophic lake water microbial communities from Lake Mendota, Wisconsin, USA - GEODES117 metaG | ecosystem: Environmental > Aquatic > Freshwater > Lake | place: USA: Lake Mendota... | reverse complement strand
GACAAGGGCATCCGCGAGTTCGTGATCACCAGCAATGGGCCCGAAATCAAGGACTCCTTCTCCAACTTCGAGCGCATCATCAGTGGTGTTCCACACCGGGTCACCAGTGATGAGCGCAGCGAGCTGTCACGCATCGTGCGCGGGGTCGCCGACGACAGCTGAGGCCAGCCCTTCGGCCGCGTCGTTCTGGCGGCGCTCGGCCATCAGGCGCAGCTCGTCGGCGTCGGCACCCTCCAACGGCAGGTCGAACCAGAAGGTGGTTCCCACCCCAGGTTCGCTGGCCATGCGGATGCTGCTGCCGTGCTTGTCGAGGATGCCGCGCACGATCGACAACCCCAGACCCGTGCCGGCTTCGGTGTGCACGGCGTTTTCGACCCGGTAGAAGCGTTCGAAGATGCGGGCCTGGTCGGCGTTGCTGATGCCGCACCCCGTGTCCGCAATTTCGATGCGCAGCCTGGGCAACGGCGAGCTCAGCTGGCAGCTGGGCGACTCGGCTAAGTCCGTTGGGGAGCTGGCAGCCTCGGGCAGCTCACAGCTGTCCGGCCAGGGATAGGCGCGCAACATCAGGCACCCTCCGGCGGTGGTGAACTTCAGCCCATTGCCGACCAGGTTGTCCAGCACCTGCAGCAGCAGATCCCAGTTGCCCAGAACCCGCGGCAGGGGATCCTCGGCCTCGAAGCCCAGGGAGACGCCCTTGTCCTCGGCATTGAGCCGATAGGTGCGCAGGGTCTGCTCGATCGCGGGGCCGATCTCCTGGGGTTCGAGCGTCCAGACCCGGTCACTCTCGAGCCGCGACAGGTCGAGCACATCGTTAACCAGTCGGGTGAGGCGATCGGTTTCGGCATTGGCGATGCCGAGGAATTCCTGTTTTTCGGCATCGCTGAGCTGATCGCCCAGGTCGTAGAGGGTTTCGACGTAGCTCTTGATGTTGAACAGCGGTGTGCGCAGTTCGTGGGAGACGTTGCTGATGAAGCGGCTCTGGGCCGCGTTCAGCTCCACCTCGCGGGTCAGGTCCTGAATGGTCACCGCGATTCCCTTGAGGCTTTCGCCGCTCACATCGCGCACCGCCTGCAGCACGATGCGCAAGGTGCGGGCGGGCTCGCCGAAGCTGCAGCGCACGTCGCTGCCCTCGCGGCCACCGACCATGACGTTGTCGAGAGGAGACTGCAGCTCCATCGCCAGCCGCTCGGGCAGTTCAGCGATCAGCTGGCTGCCTTCGAGGTTGCGGCCCTCCCAGCGAAACAGGCGCCTGGCGGTGGGATTGGCCAGCACGATCGTGCCGTCAGGGTCGACCAGAACGGCACCGTCGGCCATGGTGGCGATCAGTGATTGCTGCTTGCCCTGTTCGGCCCGCAGCTCTTCGATGTTGGCCGCTTTGTAGGCCTGCAGCTCAGTGGCCATCGTGTTGAACCCCTCGAGCAGTTCACCCAACTCCCCACCCACCGGCAGCTCGATGCGGGTTTCGAAGTTGCCCAGGGCCACCTGCCGCACGCCTCGCAGCAACTCCTTGACCGGGCGGGTCACGGTCAGGGCGTTGAACACGGCCCCCAGGATCACCAGCACCCAGATGGAGATGAACACCGCCACGGTGACCTCGCGGGTCAGGGCCGAGCTGGCCAGCAGTGTTTCGTTTGGATTGATGCCCAGTGCCAGAACCCCCAGAAAACGGCCACCGCTAACCAGGGGGACGAACACGTCGGTGACCTGGCCGTCGGGGGTGAGGTGCTGGCGGATTAGGGGGTTGCCTTCGCGCCGCTGCATGTCGGTGGGGAGCTCCAGCCGTCGGGTGAGCAGCAGTTCGCTGCTGCCGTTGTTGGCCCCGATCGGGATGCCCAGGTAGATGACCCCTTCGGGGTCGGCAAAAAAGATGTAGCGAAGGCTGCGGCTCGTCTCCCAGAAGCGCTCAGCCACATCGGCCAGTTGGCGGTCGTTGCCTTCGGCCACCAGTGGCGTCACGTTGGCACCCAGCAGCACCCCAAGGTCGCGGGCGTAACGGGTGTCGCTGTTGCGAGCCCCCTGCTGGATGCCGTTGAGCGCAAAGAAGGTAATGCCGGTCATCAGCAGGCTCACCACCAGGGTGGCGGCCACCAGCAGCTTGGTCTGCAGGCTGAACTCGGCCCACCAGCGGGACAGGCGGGTGCTCCAGGAGATGGCGGCAGGGGCCGGAGTCATCGGCTGCGCACCTGGTGGCCGATGTCGCGCCGATAGGTGAGTCCCGCGTACTGCACCTGGGCCAGGCCGGCGTAAGCCCGGGCGAAGGCCTGGTCAAAATCGCCCGCCTGGGCCACCACCGCCACCACCCGGCCGCCGGCGGTGACGCAGCGTCCGTCGGCCGCCAGCCGCGTGCCGGCATGAAACAGCTGCATCGCGCCTTGTCCGGCGCGGTCGGCTGCTGCCAGGTCGATTCGGATCGGATCCCCCTGGCGCACGGTCCCCGGATACCCTTCGGCCGCGGCGATCACGCAAGCGCTGCAGCCGGCCTCGATCGTCAGTGGCGGTGCCTGATCCAACCTGCCGGTGGCGCAGGCCAGCAGCACGGTCGCCAGCTCGGGCCCCATCAAAGGCATCAGGGTTTCACATTCGGGATCGCCGAAGCGGCAGTTGAATTCGATCACCTTGGGCCCGTCCGCCGTCAGCATCAGGCCGGCGTAGATCACGCCGCGGTAGTCGATGTTGCGTTGGCGCAGGGCCGCAACGGTGGGCTCGAGCACCAGCTGGCGCACCTGTTCCAGCCCGGCGGCATCGAGCAGCGGGGCCGGTGCATAGGCACCCATGCCGCCGGTGTTGGGACCGGTGTCGCCTTCGCCGATGCGCTTGTGGTCCTGGGCGGGGGGCAGCAACACCAGCCGCTGTCCGTCGCACAGGGCGAACACCGACACCTCAGGGCCTTCCAGGATCTCTTCGAGCACCACCCGCGCGCCGGCGGCGCCGAAACGGCCCGAGAACACCTCGTCCAGGGCCGCACGGGTTTCGCCGAGGCTGGTGGCCACGGTCACACCCTTGCCGGCCGCTAGGCCATCGGCCTTGACCACCAAGGGCTGCCCCACGCTGTCGACCACGGCCAGGGCTTCAGCCAGGGTGCCGGCCGACCAATGGCGGGCGGTGGGGATTCCCGCTTCGACCATCAGGGACTTGGCCCAGTCCTTGCTGGCTTCCAGCTGGGCTCCCTGGGCGCTGGGCCCGAACACGGCCAGGCCCGCCTCGCGCAGCCGGTCGGCCAGTCCGGCGGCCAGGGGCGCCTCGGGACCCACCACCACCAGATCGATGCGGTGCTCGTGGGCGGCGTTCAGCAGGCCGGTCTGGTCGTCCTCGGCAATGGCCAGCTGATGGCAGTGGGTCAGTTCAGGGCTGCCACCGTTGCCAGGGCTGATCCAGACAGCTTCGACGTCAGGACAGCGGGCCAGGGCCCAGGCCAGGGCGTTTTCTCGGCCACCGGCGCCCACCACCAGGATCCGTTGCGGGGTCATCCCAGACACGCGCACACCGTTGCGAAGGGGAGATGCCATCCTCTCTAATGGCCGTGCTGCGAGCGGGGAGTGTCTGAGCCTGAACCGCGATCTCTGCGGGTCCGCATGGTCGGCGGATTGATCAGCGCTGTGGTGCTGATCCCCCTGGGGCTGGCGGCGGCTGCGGGAGGCGTGGCGGTGGCGGCCGACCGCAGTCCCGGTGAGGGCACGTCTGGGGCCACGTCCCTCGAACGTCTCGCTGCGGCCTGTGACCAGGCCCGTCAGCGGGGCGAGCTACAGCTGCTGCGCAACCTCCAACGTCGGCTGTTGCTGGCCAGCCCTGCCCCCCAGCCCCTGCCCGTTGTGCTGGCCAATGCCGATGTGCTGCTGCGTTGTGGTGCCCCCGATTCGGCCCTGCTGGTTTTGGACCGGTACCGTCCGGCACCCGGTCCCGAGCAGGTGCAGTGGTCGCTGCTGCAGTGGCGTGCTGCCAATGCCGCGCTGGATCACCGCCTGGCGGCAGAGGCTCTGCGCAGCCTGGCTGTGGCCGCGGGCCGACCGCTCGAGCGGCTGGACGTGCCGGTCGCCGAGACGGAACCGGGGCGCTGGCAGAGCCAGTCCGCCCTCGATCTGCTGGCTGGCCATCTCGAGGCGCTGGGCCAGCGCCAGCAGGCTGCCCAGCTCCTGTTTGCTAGCCCTGGCAGCGGGGTGACCCGCGCCGAGCGCCTGTCCCAGGCCGTGGCCTGGTCGACCGGGTTGCCGCTCGAGACGCGCCTGCGTTGGCTTGAGCAGGCCCTGGACCAGGCGGCATCCGCCCGGGCCTGGGGCCTGGCCGTGGCGCTGCTCGACCAGCAGCTGCAGCTGCTGGAGGGCCAACCCGCAGCCCTGCGGCAGCCTGTCGAGCAGCGGCGTCTGCTGCTCGGCCGGCGCCTCGACGACAACGCGGCCACCACTCCCGAGCGGGTGCGCTCGCCCCGGGACCCCGGCGGTCACGCCGTCACCCCTTTGTCAGCCCCTGCCCAGCGTCAGCCATGAGCGCCTATCGCATCGCCCAACTGCTCCATGAAGGCAAGGCCAAGCGGGTCTACCGGACCGATCAGGACGATCTGGTGGCGGTCGAGTTCAAGGATGACGCCACCGCCTTCAACGCCCAGAAAAAGGCCCAACTGGCGGGCAAGGGTGCCGTCAACTGCCGGATCTCAGCCCTGATTTTTGAACATCTGGAGCGCTGCGGGGTGCCGACCCACTACCGCGGGGTCGATGGCAGCAACTGGATGCTGGTGCGGCCGGTGCAGGTGGTGCCGGTGGAGGTGGTGATCCGCAATGTGGCGGCCGGGTCCCTCTGCCGCCAGTTGCCGATCGCGGCCGGGGCCGCGCTCGAGCCCCCGTTGCTCGATCTTTATTACAAGGATGACGCGCTGGGCGACCCCCTGCTCACCGAGGCCCGTCTGGCGTTGCTGGGCTTGCTCGGTCCCGATCAGCGGCAGCAGCTGGAGCAGCTGGCCCGTCAGATCAACCAGGAGCTGTTGGCCCTGTTCGGGCGCTGCGATCTGCAACTGGTCGACTTCAAGATCGAACTTGGATTCACCAGCACCGGTGAACTGGTCCTCGCCGACGAGATCAGCCCGGACACCTGTCGCCTCTGGGACCGTGGCGTGCAGGACAGCCAGGATCGGATTCTTGACAAGGATCGCTTCCGTCAGGATCTCGGTGGCGTGATCGACGCCTACGGGGAGGTTCTCAAACGGGTCCAACAGCACTGTCCCGAACCGAGGGTCTACGGGTAAGGTCAGTCGCATTTGCGGCATCGCCGCTCCTGTCGCTTGACCTGATGGCTGGCCTAACTCGCATTTCGGCCGCCCTTCCCCTGGTGGGCCTGGCCCTGCTGGCCGCCGGGCCTGTTCAGGCCCAGCCAGCCAGGCCTGGTCAACCGGCTGGCCAGGCGCAACCGGCAGAGCCCGGTGGCCAGCAGGCGGCACCCAGCCAACAGGGCACCCCGGCGCCGGCACCGATCAATCCCTTCACCACCGCGCCGCTGACGGGCACTCCGGCGGCCAAGCCGCCCGCTGAGCCGCGGGTGCTGATCGCCGAGGTGGTGGTGGCAGGCCTCGAGGGCCATCCCGAACGCGAGCGGCTTGAGCTGGCCACCTACGCCGCGATGGCCGTCACCCCGGGGACCCGGGTGACCCGCAGTGAACTGCAAACCGACCTGTCGGCGATCTACGCCTCCGGTTGGTTCTCCGACGTGCGCATCCAGCCGGTCGACAGCCCCCTGGGGGTGCGGTTGGTGGTGACGGTGGTGGCGAACCCCGTGCTCCAGAAGATCACCCTTGATCCTGCCGACGCCAAGGTGCCGTCCCAGGTTGTGGCTGACATCTTTGCCCCGGACTACGGCAAGACCCTCAACCTCAACACCCTGCAGGCCCGCATGCAGGAGCTGCAGAAGTGGTATGCCGATCAGGGTTATTCCCTGGCACGGGTGACCGGCCCGACCCGGGTCAACCCCGACGGCACGGTTGAACTGTTGGTGCGCCAGGGGACGGTCGCCGGTGTTGATGTCAAGTTCGTCAACAAAGAGGGCTCGGACACCAACGACAAGGGCCAGCCGATCAAGGGCAAGACCAAGATCTGGGTGATCACCCGGGAGATCTCGCTCAAGCCCGGCGATGTGTTCAACCGCCGCAATCTCGAAGAGGACATCAAGCGGCTGTATGGCACGGGCCTGTTCAGCGACGTCAAGGTCACCCTCCAGCCTCTGCCCACCGAGCCGGGCAAGGTCACGATCGTGCTGGGCATCGTCGAGCAGTCCACCGGTTCGCTCTCGGGCGGTCTGGGCTACAGCGTCGCCCAGGGTGTGTTCGGTCAGATTCAGCTCAACGACAGCAACCTGCGCGGCAGGGCCTGGGATCTCAGCACCAACATCACCTACGGCCAGTACGGCGGCCTGATCGACCTGACCTTCACCGATCCGTGGATCAAGGGTGATCCATTCCGCACCGCCTTCCGGGGCCGCGGCTTCGTCAGCCGCGACGTGCCCCAGGTGTTCCAGAACACCCAGAACGGTCGGGCAATCGTGACCCAGAACGGTGGAAACATCATTGCTGTGCAGCGGGCGGGCGCGAACCTGCAGTTCGTGCGGCCGATGAACGGCCGCGATCCGTTCCGCAAGGAACCCTGGACCCTGGTGCTGGGCATCTCTGGTCAACAGGCGGTGCCGATGAACTTCGCCGGTCAGGGCTCCACCTACGGAACCGTGAATGGGACTCAGGTCTGTCTGGCGTTCAACTGCGCCAGCACCAACAACCTGTGGGGTCTGCGGCTGGCCACCAACATGAACCGGCTCAACGATCCCCGCAATCCAACCTCGGGCGACTTCCTCAGCCTCAGCACCGAGCAGTTTCTGCCGATCGGCAACAACTCGCCGGCGTTCAACCGGGTACGGGCGGGCTATTCGTACTTTATTCCGGTCGATTGGCTCAAGATCTACAAGGGTTGCCGTCCCAAGCCCGGCGACACCAAGGACTGCAAGCAGGCGTGGGCCTTCCAGGTCAGTGCCGGCACCAACATCGGCGAGATTCCGCCTTACGAGGCCTTCTGTCTGGGTGGTGGCAACTCGGTCCGCGGTTTCTACGACTGCGCCCTGGCCTCGGGTCGCAGTTTCGTCGAGGCCACGATCGAGTACCGCTTCCCGCTGTTCAGCATCATCAGTGGTGAGCTGTTCGTTGATGGCGGCTCGGCCCTGGGCAGTCAGAACCTGGGTGGCCTCTACGGCAACCCGGCTGCGTTGCTGGGCAAACCGGGCAGCGGATTCTCGGTTGGAACGGGTCTGATCGTCACCACCCCGGTGGGTCCCCTGCGTCTCGAGATCGCCAGCCAGGACTTCACCGGTCAGTGGCGCTTCAACCTGGGTGTGGGCTGGAAGTTCTGATGACCACCTGGCCTGCCGATTACAGCGGCGCCTGGACCGTCGCTGCGCCGGTCGACCGCGCCGGCGTGGGCTTGCACAGCGGCCAGCACTGCCGGGTGCGGCTGGCGCCCGGTAGCCGCCAGGGGTACTGGGTCGGACGGCTCGATCGCCCGGCTGAACCGTTGCAGCAGCTGCAGCCTGCTTTGGTGGCTGAAACCCGCCTGTGCACGGCGCTGCAACTGGACTCGGGACCGTTGGCCACGGTTGAACACCTGCTGGCGGCCCTGGCGGGTACCGCCGTCACCCATGCCGAACTGTGGGTCGACGGCGACGAGATTCCGTTGCTGGACGGTTCGGCCCAGGGCTGGGTCGAGGCGATCGCCGAAGCCGGTCTGCTCAACCTGGGCGCTCGCCTCGATCCCGGCAGTCTGCAGGGGCCGATCACCGTTCAACAGGGCCAGAGTTTCGCCACGGCCCTGCCGGCTGAGGCCCTGCAGATCGGCGCTGCCGTTGAGTTCGCTCAGCCGGCGATCGGTCGGCAGCTGTTTTCGCTTGTGTTGACCCCCCAGGCCTTTGTGGACGAGATCGCCCCTGCGCGCACCTTCGGGTTCAAGGACCAGGTCGAGCAGTTGCGTGCAGCCGGACTGATCCAGGGCGGTGCTCTGGACAATGCCCTGGTCTGCGATGGGGAGCGTTGGCTCAATCCACCCTTGCGCTTCGCCGACGAGCCGGTTCGGCACAAACTCCTCGATCTGCTGGGGGACCTGGCTCTGGCAGGCTTACCGCGGGCCCAGGTGTTCGCCTACCGCGGCTCCCATGGATTGCACACCGCCCTGGCGGCAGCCCTGGCTGAAGCCTTCGGCTCTGACGCAGTCCCAGCCACCTGAGGAGGAGGTTCCTTGCCTGATTCTGTCCCTGCATCCACAGGAACTGTCGTTCTCAGCAGCGAGCAGATCCAGGGGTTGCTGCCCCATCGGTATCCGTTCGCCCTGGTCGATCGGGTGATCGAACATGTGCCCGGTGAACGGGCGGTGGCGATCAAGAACGTCACCCTCAACGAACCCCAGTTCATGGGCCATTTCCCGGGTCGGCCGCTGATGCCCGGTGTGTTGATCGTGGAGGCCATGGCCCAGGTGGGCGGGTTGATCGTCACCCAGATGCCGGATCTGCCCAAGGGGTTGTTCGTCTTTGCCGGTATCGACGGGGTGCGCTTTCGGCGCCCTGTGGTCCCTGGTGACCAACTGCGCATCACCTGCACCCTGCTCAGCCTGAAACGCAAGCGGTTCGGCAAGGTGCAGGCCGAGGCCACCGTCGACGGAGAGCTGGTCTGTTCCGGCGAACTGTTGTTTTCGCTGGTGGACTGAGGCGATGATGTCGCAAGCCATGGCCACCTCCGTCCATTCCACCGCGGTCGTCGACCCCCGTGCCGAGCTGGCCGAAGGTGTGACGGTCGGCCCCTATGCGGTCATCGGTCCCGAGGTGCAGATCGGCGCTGGCAGCTGCATCGGTCCCCATGTGGTGATCGATGGTCGGGTGCGCATGGGCAGGGGCAACCGCATCTTTCCAGGCGCCTGCATCGGTCTCGAACCCCAGGATCTCAAGTACAGCGGGGCCCCCACCGAGGTGGTGCTGGGGGATGACAACACGATCCGCGAGTGCGTCACCATCAACCGTGCCACGGCCGAGGGAGAACAGACACGGCTCGGCAGCGGCAATTTGTTGATGGCCTACAGCCACCTGGGCCACAACTGTGAACTCGGAGATCGGATTGTCATCGCCAACGGGGTGGCCGTTGCCGGCCATGTGGTCATCGCTGACCGCGCGGTGATCGGCGGCATGCTGGGCATTCATCAGTTTGTCCACATCGGCACCCTGGCGATGGTCGGGGGCATGAGCCGCATCGATCGCGATGTGCCCCCCTACATGACCGTCGAGGGCCACCCTGGACGGGTGCGGGGCCTTAACCGCATTGGCCTTCGCCGCAGTGGGCTGGCCGAACTGGATGGCGGCGACCAGTTGAGGCAGTTGCAACAGATCTGGACCCTGCTCTATCGCAGCGGTCATGTGCTCGCCGATGCATTGGCCCAAGCCCGCCAGCAGAGCCTGCACCCAGCAGCCGAAACGCTGGTGCGTTTTCTGGAAGCCTCCTCGGGGCCGGGCCGGCGCGGGCCCTTGCCCGGCAGTCGCTGATGGTGCGCTTGCTGGTGAGCACCGGCGAGGTCTCGGGAGATCTGCAGGGCTCCCTGCTGATCAGAGCCCTCCATCAGGAAGCCGAATCCCGTGGTCTTCCGCTGCAGATCGAGGCCCTGGGTGGTGAGCGCATGCAGCGGGCTGGGGCCACGCTCATCGCCGACACCACCGCCATGGGTGCGATCGGTCTGTGGGAGGCCCTGCCGCTGGTGCTGCCGACCCTTGGTCTGCAGCGGCGTCTGCGCCAACAATTGCGGCACACCCCGCCCGATGGTGTGGTGCTGATCGATTACATGGGTGCCAATGTGAACCTGGGTCTTCGCATCAAGCGACAGGGCATCAAGGCGCCGATCATCTACTACATCGCACCCCAAGAATGGGCCTTTCGTCTTGGTGAAGGCGGTACCACCCGTCTGATCGGCTTCAGCGACCGCATCCTGGCGATCTTCCCCGAAGAGGCCCGTTTTTATGGCGAGCGTGGAGCCCATGTCACCTGGGTGGGCCATCCCCTGCTCGACACCCTGAGCGAGCTGCCCAGCCGTGAGCAGGCCCGGGCCGAACTCGGGCTGTCTGCCAGCGCTCCGGTGCTGTTGCTGTTGCCCGCTTCACGCCGCCAGGAGCTGCGCTACCTGCTGCCCGAGATGGTGGCCGCTGCGGCCGAATTGCAGCGCCGCCATCCCACCCTTGCGGTATTGGTGCCGGCAGGTTTGCGAGGCTTTGAACCCGAGCTCGCTGCCCAGTTGGCGGCAGCCGGCGTGCGCGCCAGGGTGATCGAGGCCGATCAGGCTGATCGGCTCAAGCCAGTGCTTTGCGCAGCTGCCGATGTGGCCCTGACCAAATCGGGGACGGCCAATCTGGAGCTGGCCTTGCGTCAGGTGCCCCAGGTGGTGGGCTATCGGGTCAGTCGTGTGACGGCCTTTGTGGCGCAGCACCTGTTGCGGTTTCAGGTGCCGCACATTTCGCCGGTGAACCTGGTGATGGAGCAGCGACTCGTGCCCGAGCTGCTGCAGGACGACTACACGGCATCAGCGCTGGTGGCGGCGGCCGAACCCCTGTTGCACCAGGGTTCACCTGAACGTCGGCGCCTGCTTGAGGGGTACGTCGCTCTTCGTCAGAAGTTGGGTGAGCCCGGTGTGACCCGCCGTGCCGCTGCCGCGGTTCTGGATCAGGTGGCGCCAACCCCGTGCAACCCATGAACCGCCGTTGGTTGTCGCGGGCCTTGGCCCTGTTGTTGCCGCTGCTGCTGCTTGCGGCACCGGTGCTGGCGGCGCCTGCCCAGGAGGCGGTGTTTGCCGGCGGTTGTTTCTGGTGTCTCGAGCATGACCTCGAGCACCTGGACGGTGTGCTGGATGCCGTCAGTGGCTACAGCGGCGGCAGGCTGGCCAATCCCACCTATCGCCAGGTTTCGGCTGGGGGCACCGGCCACCAGGAGGTGGTGCGGGTGCGCTTCGATCCCGACCGCATTGCCTACAGCACCCTGCTGCGGGCCTACTGGCGCAATATCGATCCCCTGGATGGCGGCGGTCAGTTCTGCGATCGGGGCGATTCGTACCGGCCTGTGATTTTTACCGTTGGGCCGAACCAGGCCCGCGAGGCTGACCAGAGCTCCCGTCAGGCGGCCCGTGAGCTGGGCCGGCCGGTGTCGGCGCTGGCGGTTGCCATCCGCCCCCTGACCAAGTTCTGGCCGGCCGAGGGGTACCACCAGAATTACGCCGAGCGCAACAGCGTCAAATACAACTACTACCGCTGGGCCTGTGGTCGCGACAGGCGCCTCGATGCCGTCTGGGGGGTGCGGGCCCGCAAGGCCCTCCCCTGGTTCGCAAAGCCGGATGGCGGAAAGCTAAGGAAAAGCTGAAGCGCCGCTGCTGCTGTTCTGCCTGAATCCCAGCGCTGGAGCGGGTTTCCGACCCTGACCTCCGCGGGATCTGTGGCTAGCGTATTGCCATCCTTGTGATCGCGTTTGTATGTATCTGCTGACCATCCGAGACGGTCTGCAGACCCGACACATTGGGCCCTACGACAGTCCCAAGCAGGCTGCGGACGACCTGGATCGCCTGCTGGCCGTCTGTGGTGAGCGGGCCCGCTGGCAGATCCATGCACTCGAAGCCCCCCAGGTGCTGATCGGCTCCGTCAGCGCCGCCTGAGCCAGGATCAGGATTCGGGCGGTCGGCGTGGGTAGCCCCGCAGCAGTCCACTTTCGATCATCAGGCCGACACCGGCATTGATCAGGATCAGACCAAAGGTCCCGTACCAGAACCAAGGACCGGCGCTGGCGATGGGGTCGACCGCCTTGGCCGAGGCGGCCAGGGTCTGAATCCCTTTGCGGATCACCGCTTCTCCGAACAGGCAGAGTCCGGCCGGGAGCAACAGCACACCGAGCTGGGCCTTGACGTACCAGCGGATCTTCTGAACGGCCATCGGCTGAGGTCGTGCTGGTTCCAACCCTAGGCGGCGGGGCCGGCTGCGGCTCCGGCCAGGATCCAGCTGGCCAGGGTGCGCACGCCGAAGCCCGTGGCTCCTGCGGGATCGAGTCCCCGTCCCTTGTCACTCCAGACCGTGCCAGCGATGTCCAGATGGGCCCAGGGCACCCCCTGGCTGACAAAGTCCTGCAGAAACAGCGCCGCGGTGATCGAACCTCCGGGCCTTGGACCGGTGTTCTTGAGGTCGGCCAGCGGGCTTTTCAGACCCTCTTTGTACGACTGACGCAGGGGCATGCGCCAGAGGGCTTCGCCCGTGTTGCGGCCGGCGTCGAGCAGGGCATCGGCAAGGCCATCGTTGTTAGCCCACAACCCGGCGATCTCCTCGCCCAGAGCGATCACACAGGCACCGGTCAGGGTGGCCAGATCCACCACTGCGTCGGGTTCGAGCTTGCAGGCATAGACCAGGGCATCGGCCAGGGTCAGCCGTCCTTCGGCGTCGGTGTTGTTGATTTCGATCGTCTTGCCGTTGGAGGCGGTCAGGATGTCGCCGGGGTGCATGGCGCTGCCGTTGATCATGTTTTCGCAGGCAGCCACGATCATGTGGACCTCAATGCCGGCCGGCCTGAGTTCGGCAATGGTGCGCATCGCCCCGAGCACGGCGGCGCTGCCCCCCATGTCGTACTTCATCATCTCGATCTGGGAGCCGGCCACCTTGAGGTTGTAGCCCCCCGAATCGAAGCTGAGCCCCTTGCCCACCAGGGCCACCCTGCGCTGCACGACCCCCTCGGGTCTGTAGGTGAGATGGATGAATCGGGGCGGCAGATCAGAGCCCTGTGCCACCCCCAGATAGGCCCCCATGCCCAGCGCCTGGCAGGCCTCGCGATCAAGCACCTTGAGCTCAAGGCCAAACCCCGTGGCAAGGGCCGCGGCGGTGTCGGCCAGGTGCTGGGGGGTGGCCACGTTGGGGGGGGCCGCCACCAGTTGCCGGGCCAGTTCGACGCCGCTGCAGTGGGCCGCGGCCTGTTGCACCACGGGGTCCAGCTCGGGGCTCAGGCCCAGCAGCAGCAGTTGCCCCAGGCCAGGAGCCGGCTCGACGTCGCTTTTGAAGCGCTGGTCCTGGTACAACGACAGGCGGGCCGCTTCGGCCATGGCCTGGGCAGCGCCATGGGCGGGCAACCCTTCGAGTGGCAGGGCCAGGGCGAGGCTGCCGGCCGGTGCTGCGGACTTGCAGGCCCTGGACGTGGCCTGGCGTACCGCATCGAGATCAAACCCGGCCGGTTCCCCCAGCCCGACCACGATCAGGGTTGCCGGGGTTGCACCGAGCCGCTCGAAGCACAGGCATTCGCCGGGTTTGGCCTTGAAGCGCCGCTGCTCCAGCCGCGTCTGTAGAGCAGCTTGTTCGGCGGCAGTGAGCAGGTGGCCCAGGCCCTGTCTCAGGGCCTGCTGGTCCTGGTCGCTGAACAGACCGATGGCCAGGGCATCGGTCTGGAGCTGCTGCAGGGCGCTGGCATCGCCCAGATCAAGTGACAGACAGCGCACGTCCATGGGCTTACCCGGCTCAGGCGGCGATGCTAACCAGCGCTCTCTGTTCAGCTCTCGTCGGCCTGAAACGGGGTTGCCCAGCGGGCTCGGGTCTCCTTGTTGAAAGCCGGCAGCCAACGCCGGATCAGGGCCAGCTCGAGCTGGCGCCGCGCCCGGGCCTGATCGGGCACATCGCTCCAGAAGCTGATGCTGAACCGTGGTGCCAGCCCGAGTCCCTGCAGGCTCTCGCCGTAGGCCGCCAGGTACTGCTTGCAGTCATGCTCCCCTTTCCAGCGCTGTTCGGCCCGGCCGGTTTCGCCGATGTAGAGCAGCAGGGGGTGGCTCAGGGCGGCGGGACGATCCAGCACCACATAGAGCGCTGCGCCGCTCACCTGGAGCTGGGGCCAGCGCCAGAAACTGAGCGGCTGCCGTTGCAGCATCAGCGGTTGGAAG
>Ga0164292_10002910_pt1 | contig 13953 bp, 13 predicted proteins | sample GEODES117metaG_FD_111486 | JGI IMG/M metagenome (GOLD analysis project Ga0164292, IMG submission 111486) | Eutrophic lake water microbial communities from Lake Mendota, Wisconsin, USA - GEODES117 metaG | ecosystem: Environmental > Aquatic > Freshwater > Lake | place: USA: Lake Mendota... | reverse complement strand
TGTAAATTAGAAAGATCATATCTTTCAATCTTTTTCACTTCCTTCATAAAATCTAGAGCATAAATAAATGCGAGATGTGTTGTTTTTGCTCTAATATAGCTAGCAATAAATGATGTTAAAATAAAATCATTAAAACCTGAAACAAGCCATGGCTTATTTACTAAAATCTTCTTTAATTCTATTTGTTTTTCTATTGTTTCATACCATAACTTGCACTGATTATATGCGGTACCATTACATGTATTAATTGCGTATGTTTTAGATACAATTTCCTTATCGTTACGATAAGTTGCTACTCCAATAAATACTTCTCCTATTCTGTTTCTCTCATCATTAATAGCCATCGCATTACCTGAAACAGCTATTCCTATTGTGGCATTTGAATTTCTTAAAATTCCTTCAGCCATCTGTCTTGCGCAGCGCCGTGTATAAACATCCTCGACATTAACGCCAAGCATTACTCTTTTTGCGTCAGTATCATATACTGAGAAGCACCCATATTTCAAATATCCATAGAAAGGAATATCTACTAATGTTGAAAAAATTAAACCACCTGTTAATGATTCAGCAGTTGCTATCTTATGTTTAAAACCCTTTTCGGCTTCATTATTTAAATATTCACATAATTTATACGCAGACCTGTGTGATTCAGCTTTAATATTGTTTAAAATATCTTCAGACCTTAGCAAATCAAAATCAGGATTATAAGGTGGCATATAACAATTTTATTATACTATATAACAATATTTTTTATTATTTTTTGTAAAAATTGATTATCATATTTATTATATATAATAAACAAATATATATACCAAAATGTATGAGTGTGTGATGGTCGAAAATATTCACGAAAGCATTTACGATATATGTGAAAGCATCTATAAAAACATGAGGTATTGTGAGTGTAATACAAATAGTAAACATTTACTTGTTGTAGAAGACCTAATTAATTTTATAGATGACCGATTGAATACTATATCTAAATATGATATTAATAATATGCTTGTATGGTATGGGATTGATAATGCTGTTAAGAAGTATGATGAGTATTATTTGCTTTCAAACATAGATGTCCATAACTTTTCAAAATGCCTTTTAACATTTCTAATATTTCTGTCATTTAATGTTATTGAACAATAAGGTTAAACGAAGTAAACGAAGTTATTCAACAGTTCTATCAATTATAATATATTCCTCACCATCTATACTATAGTCAATATCACTATTATCGCTTGTTTCTGCGCTTTCTATGTTTCTTTGGCTGTCGCTGTTGTCGCAAATATCTAAATTATTTAGTTCGTTTATATTTTCTGTTACCATATCATTTCTATTTTTATCATTTATCTTAGTATTGATAGATGGTACATTATTAATATTAACAAAACTGTTATTAATCTTAATCAATCTCACACCTTTTTTCGTCTTATATATTTGAAACTCTTTACAGTTATACATATATTTTTCATTCGTCAAAGTTTTCTGGGATCCCATACCTATATTAAATATTAATTTTTATGGGTATATAAATACAACAAACTAATATAAATATAATATATAACCACATATGACAAATAAAACATTCGGTTTTATTATTTTAAGACATGTTAACAACAGCATCACAAATACTTATTGGATTCGATGCTATGATAGTATTCGAAAGTATTATCCTGAAAATACAATCCTTATTATAGATGATAATAGTAATCAAAACATTATACATGGTAGAGGCAAAGAGAAAGTTTTATACAATACCCATATTATAAATAGCGAATATCCTCAGAGAGGCGAGCTGCTTCCATATTTTTATTATTTAAATAATAAATTATTTGATATCGCAATAATTATTCATGATAGCGTATTCATAAATAAGTATATACCTGTAGAGGATATACAAGTTGATAAGTATAATTTTTTATGGGATTTTGAACATGACTGGGATCAACCTGAAGATGAATTGAGAATAATTGATAGGTTTAATAACAAAGAGCTAATAGATTTTCACAATAATAGGAATCTATGGAAAGGTTGCTTTGGATGTATGAGTATTATAACACATGATTATCTGAGTTATATAAATAGCAAATATGATATTACCAAAATATTAGACTGTATATTAACTAGATATAATCGTTGTTCTTTTGAAAGAGTAATAGCATGTATGCTTCAATTGAATGGAGAATGCGATGCATCTAAGATAGGATCTAGGTCAGTATCAAAATACTCATTATTGGGTAATATTCATTCTTATTGTCCGTATGGTATTAATATTAATGAAATAGATAAGTATTCACATTTGCCTATAATAAAGGTATGGACAGGCCGTTAAAATATAAAAGATAACACAAAAAACATTTCATAATATTTTGATGTCAAAACTTGGTTGTATAATTATTTTTATTTATTTTTGCTTCCATATAAAATATAAAAATTGATAGTTCTTTCTAATTTATATAAAGATTAACTAAGTTATTACATATAATAATGAACGTCCTCCTCGCTAAGAACTTTAATGTCGACAAGCTTAAGTACTCTGAACTTAGGGTAATGAAGTCAGGTGCTAAATCAGTCTATATTAATTATGGTGGAAACAAGGTAAATCTTCAAACTCCTATTCTCAATATTCCTTATGGTGTGAATGATAATACTCAGTTTATTAAGAAGGATGAGAACAGGAAAGATGAGGAACGTAAGTATGATGTTACAGTATCATTTAAGGGTATGGAAGAAAATCCTAAGATTCAGCAATTTCATGATAAGATGAAGGAGTTGGAGCAGAAGATTATTGATGATGCTTTCGCAAATCGTCTTGCTTGGTTCAAGAATAATTATGGTGGAAGTAAGGAGTTTGTATCTGCTATGTTTACTCCTATTGTTAAGCATGATAAGGATAAGGTAACAGGTGAGATTGCTAATAAATATCCTCCTACTTTCAAGGCAAAGATTCCTTATAATTCTTCAGAAAATAAGTTCGAGTTTGACTGCTATGATATGGATAATAATGAGATCAATTTTAATGATATTGTAGGAAATCTTAAAGGAGGAAAGGCACAGTTTATTATTCAATTGAGTGGTATTTGGTTTTCAGCTGGTATCTTTGGATGTAGCTGGAAGATTGTATCAGCAAAGTTTCAACAAATCAATATGTCAAAGATTACATTTGTTGCTGATAGTGATGATGAATTGAATACTGCGAACGACGAAGATGATGAAGACGATATCTCTGTAGATAATGATGTTATCGCAAAGATTTCGCAAAAGCAGCCGGAAAAGAAAACTCTTGTAGAGAAGCAACCTGTTGCTGTTCCTGTTGTATCGAAACAAGTTCAAAAAGCAATCCCTCAAGAAGAAGAAGATGACGATGATGAAAATGAAGAAAATGAACTCGATAATGTAGAAGAAGGTGATGAAGAAGAATGTGATGATGATGGCGAAGATGCTGAAGAAGAGGAGGAAGTCGAAGTAGTTATTCCTGTAAAAGTAGAAGAGCCAGTAAAACCTGCTCCTGAAACAAAGACAAAGAAGGTTGCACCAAAAAAGAAGTAAATATGTAATATTGTAATATTTGTATATATATTATTTGTTAAATTTAATTATTTTTATATTTTTTATATTTATAATATAAAAACGATAATTCCTACAATAATAGACATGATTAATCTACCTAGAGGTAATGCTTCTTCGCATTCATAATCAATCAATTCGATATTATTAGATATTAACTTAGCTATCATATCGAGTATTTTGTATGCGATAGGAAGAGATAAAAGAGCAAATAATAATGATACATATACGGCAGTTTTAAACTTACAAATATATATATCAAGAAACCCTTTAGGCTGCTCTGTGTTCTGATTTCTTTCAGCTGGTATATAAAGGAAATCTGGAGTATTCTTTATTAAATTATTATTATAACTACTCATTTACATATATTCTACATAATAATATAATAGGAAATTATTACTTGGATTAATTGTTGAACTTACAGGATTTGTAGTAGGATTTGATATATTAATATCATATGTAGTGTTTAATAAATTGCTTTGTTCGTTGATGCCAAGGATATTATTTATACGATTATTTAAAAGTTCATCTCCAATATCAAAGTTATATTCGTTGCTACTGCTAGCATTAGCAATATCATTAGTATATTCATTATCAAGATTATTAAGATTATCAAGATTACTATTGTTAATCATGGTAGATATAAATGATGTAAAATTAGATAAACTTGATATATATGAAGTTGTTTCATAGGTAGATAACCAATCAGGTATATTATTATAAAAATCATTAGAGCATAAAGCAAGTGATTTCATAAAATTACAACATAATATATATAAATCATCATTACATTCGTTGAATAATTTGATGGTTTCTTTACAGAAATCAAATATGAAAGTATCATCATTTATATTTAAAAAATATTCCCTACTTTCCTCAATATTACTAGAAAAATCTCTAAATAATTTAATACATTTTAGGAAATCTTTTTTTGTCATCTTTTTAAACCATTCAGGGTTATTATAAAATCCTCTCCTTTCAATCTCTATAGATAAATCAGTATATGCGTTCATATCCGTTGTCCATCTACAATCATCGGATTTTATAGTAATATTATTATATTTTATTTTCATATTTAATCTCCATATAACCTTGTCATTTAATAACTCACGCGTATATGGATTATATGGTATTATATTATCTTTTTGGCATTTTCTTACAAAATATTCTAGTTCTACAATATCAAATGCGTAGGTTCCTTTAACATCTTTAATAGTAAATAGTTTCCGTGGATGTATATCATTAATATTGACAAGACTAAATACATCTTCTTCATTCAAATAATTAGTATTCGCATTAGCATTACCATTACATAATAATTTATATTTGACAATATTCTGAAATTCTAATAATAAATTTATATTACATTTTTTACTAAAAATATAGGTATTCCTATTTAATATATATATCTTGGTGTATATATTATCGACCATTTTTGTTACTTTAGCTGCTTTAGCTGCTTTAGCTGCTTTAGCTGCTTTAGCTGCTTTTACAGGCTTCTTTTTTATACTAGTATCATCATCTGTAATGATATACTTTTTATAAATATTTGTTAGTTTATCTTTTGGTATCATTTTAAGTAAATCAATAAATAATATATTTATAAATATATCATCGTTTTCTGTTGTGTTTTCTAATATGTATATATATATATTATAAATATCATTAAATGTTGGGTCATGATTATCTTCTAATATATTAAAAAATATTTTACATAAATGCTTCTTTTTAGAATGTATATGATGACAGCAATAGAATGTGTTTTTAATTGCTGTTTTATTACATATATGAAAACATTTTTTTTTCCTATATATACATTTTGTTTTTTGTTCCATAAAATTTATAAAAATAATTTATATCTTAATTAAATATAATAATTTATATTTATATGTTTCAAGAGTGAAAAATCAAATAACATATAAAAAGACAGAATTAATATTATATATTAAAATGGATAAAACAGTACATGACATCAATAGCCCTCATTTTATAATAATTGAAAATATAAAAGATTATAGATATCAGCACTGTGTTGCTAATTTGTATATAGATAAATATGAAGAAACAAAGAGCAATCTAGAAAATCCTGATGAAGTCGCTAATACTGTTAACAGTCTATACAAAACTGAAAAAACATACTATTGGGTATTTGATTCGCCTGGTGATTTTGCGCTAGGACACTGGATATATGAGAGTTTTATATTCATCCATATATTGATTGGTTTGAATGAAAATGTTCCTAATATCAAGATAATGACCAAGAATCATAAAAAGTATGTTAAAAGTATGCTACGTTTCTTTGAAATTAATAATGAGGTAGTTCATGAAATAGATAATTATAATAATCACACTTTTTTCCCAAGAGTCTACTCTATAAATACTTCGCAAAATATTGAAAAAGATGAATATTATAATGTATATCTAAACTTATATATTAATCATATACAAAACAACTCCCCAATTATACAAAATATTAAAGCAGTCTTTTTACCAAGAAACGATACAGATAATTATTTACCTAATGATAGAATAATAAATAATGCTGACAAAATCAAAGATATAGTTATAGAGAATGGAGGAATGGTTTTAGATACATATAGGTTAAATAATATTAAGTATCAATTTACAATTATTAATAACGCAGATATAATAATATTAGATTATGGGTCTTCATTATTCTTTAACTGTATTTTCTTAAAAAATAAGAAGATCTTTGTAATAGACAATCAAGACAAAATTTACACACAGGTTTGTTTCGGAATCAACAAACTATTGTATAATATAATCATTAACAATAACGAGGTTCATATTTTAACTTCAGATGATCCCTCTATATTCGAAGAGATTATCAAAGGTAATATAAAATAAATAGCATGACTTACAAATTAGCAGGCAAAAGAAGACCAGCATTCACATAACTATAATAATCATATAATTTATCCTTGAGAATCACATATTTTTTCCCGTTCTTCATTACGACACGTCCTCTATCTTTCCTTATATGCTGTTTATTTTTAAATTGTAATATTTTTTTGTCAAGACTAATATTATTCGTATATGATAATTCGTTATCATTAACATTTATAGGCCAACTATAGCATTTATATCCATTAGATAAAGGGTTATTAACATCAGACTGAATTACACAATCTAATGAAGCAGCTTTTAGCATTTTTAAGAATGAATTGACGAGACCCTCTTTGCTTTTGGCTATATTATAGATATGCTTATCTGTTGTTATCTCTTTATCTTTGCTTCGTAATGTAGGATTTTCAGTCAACTGTTTCTTCGTAAAGTTCATTAAATATGAGAAAACTTGGACATTTTGGTCTTCGACAGGCAAAGATTTGTGGCTACATGTTCGCACAGCACGCCCAATAACCTGATCTATTCTTACAGAGTTCCAGAAATATTCAGTAATTAATACGCGTCTTACATTTTTTAAAGAAATCCCTTCAGCACCTGATTGAGTAATCATCATAGCTTTGACAATTTTTCCATACATCTGTTCCTTATCAATATTTAGATGCTTCAATTGCTCCTGTATAATCTTTGGCAACGCCTTGCTATTACCGTTGAATATATTCATAAGGATATTTGTTTTAACCCTATCAGAATTAAATACGACATATCTTTTATTATCATATATTTCATCAAATACATCTATATCATCAATCATATATCCGAATTCTTCATTATTTACTATATTTATCTCAGCATATCCATGTTTATTTAGAACCTCCTTAAATATACCAAGACCTTCAATCATACGAAATTGCGAGTATATTAATACGCTTCCAGGTGATGTATTAATATCCTCATACATTTGCGCAAATTTAGGGCTATACATATCACGTAATTTATCAAATTCCAAATAATCGTTTTTAACTAAATTATTCATAGCAATATCTAATTGCTCGCCATATGCTGCTACAACATCCTTATTTAGTTGTTTAGCAGCACCAGATCCATCGCCCTCAACAAGATCATCACTATTATCGCTATCGACATTAACCATCTCTTTTAGTTCTTTTTTCATGAGTACTCTTACATCATTAGGGAATACGCGATTAATTTCGTCAGGGAACGCAAAATTACATACCATTCTACTAAAAGCCCTGTAAACAGAGCCAATATCATCAGCGCCACCTCCTTTGCCTTTAAAAACCTTCTTTCGATCGTCCATCCTTATTTCAACTAAACGAACTTCTAGATATTTTTTGATTTGATGGTCAGTCATAAAAAGTTCACGAGATATAGTAGGAAGCATTTTTGGAAATAGGTCAGAACCAGTTGTTTTGTAATAGCTGATAGTCCCAAGTATTCTTCTTTTAAATAAATCTTCATTTTTAATTGTTATATTTTTATCATCACGACCGCCTGTATCATCTATAAATAATTTATTAAAGATTACTTTGTCAGTTGGGAGAGCTTCATTATTAATAACCTTGCTTTTTACAGATAATTTAACAAGGTCTGCTTTGTTCAAAGCATCAACTACCTTTTTTATTAAGTCTTCTTGGCTAAATGTCCATGGTTCTTTTCTAATTGTTGTACTATTATTGTCAATCCTCTTAAAATTATCAGGTATTAATGTAATAGACATGGTAGTTTCATTATAATCTATATGATCTATATAACTATATAAGTTCTTCTCTTGTAAATGCTCAGTAATTGCCTTCAAATCAGGAACTTTAGACTTCTTTAACAAATCTATATTATATTCTTTTATTGGTCCTCTTACAAGATTTATCAAAGTCGCTATTTCATAAGGTTGATTTATTATAGGTGTACCAGATAACAATATCATTTTACTACCTTTCGCATTCATCATATGGATATAGATAGATTTTGCTAGTCTTGATCCATTCACTATTCTGCTTATAAAGTTATGTATTTCATCAATAATTATAAAGGCGTTATCAAATGGTTTTGCGCCTAATTCTTTAATCATTTTCTCAGTAAGTCCGTTGTAATTTATGAAAGTATATCTGTTTCTAAGTATATGATTAATATAAATCTCGATCTCTGCGCGATATTTGCTATCTTTAGCATCGCTTGAGTTATAGCGAACTTTATCTATTATAATTTCTGCTCCTTCGATATCATTCTTATATAAGGGAACCCATGCTAACCCATTCTTCTTAACAAACTTATCAGTTATGGCATATTTTGTGGTTAACTCTTTCATCATGTCAGCGGACTTCTTATTAACTTTTATTTGTGTCCATGTTTTTTTGAGGTCTCTTCCAATTTTTGAGGCTATTAATAGTTCGTTTTCATAGTTTTGTGACAAAGACGCAGGTGTCATTATTACTATTTTTTTAAGATTTACATATCCTTCTGATGCTGCTATAGAAGCAATAGATTTACCAGAACCTAACTCGTGATATAAAAGTATTCCTCTATAAGGACTGTCATATTGCATGTAATCTTTGACAATTTTTTGCTGTCTCAAAAGTTTTATATAATTTTCCTCTAATTCACAAGAATCATTAGAGCATTTACACGCAGCTGGAGCAGGAGCCGCATCTTTTTTGCTAACATACTTAGAAGGATTGAAAGTATTATATATCTTTTTATTATATCCTATGCGATTTGGTAAAACCCAATCGTTAGGTTTTACTATAATATCCATATCTTCTATTATAATAATTCAAATTAAAAAAATAATTTATAAGATTTTGTTATTTATTAGTTATTATTTTGTATTTATGCTTGTTGTGCCGCTGCTGCTGCCGCTGCCGCGTTGGCTTTTATGAAAGGTTCTAGAATATTCACAACACGCTTCATACCAATCTGTATTGATAACTCAACCATTTGGTCGCATAGTAATATAATAGCAATACCAATTATGAGAAGAATAGATATATTAAAGATAGCATTATATATATAATTATTATCTGACTTATCTTGAGTTTTCTCAATAGGTTTCTCAGCTACCTTTTCAGCAACCTTTTCAACAGGTTTATCAGGAGTTTTAAATCCACCAGGTCCCGTATTAACAGTAGGTATTACAGGATCGGCGATGGAGGTTTTATTATAGCCGCTACTATTCATGCTGCCACTATTAATTTTATCCTCGATCTTTTTTAAATATGCTATAGCCTCTTCGGCGCTCTTTTTTTCTTCAGGTGTTAAATTATAACTACTGTTATTTAGAAGATTATTTCCATTTTTAAGAACAGTATTACTGTTAGTATACTCGGAAGTATCATTATTTGTATAGGATTGTTTATTTGTATTAGGCATATATGAGTTTGAATTATATTTTACCTCATCATTTAGATTGCTAATGTTAAAATATTGTTCTAAATCTTCATCATAATATGGCATTACATTATCAGAACTTTTGAGATTATTAAAAAGATTTTGTGAAGGAAGAAGAGGTATTTGAGATGATGGTGATTGTGATAGTTGTAGATTATTATTGTTATTGGCATTTACTGCGTTAACTGCGTTGACAGCGTTAACTGCGTTTACAGAGTTGGCTCCACCACCATTCATTCCATTCGTGTTATTATTGATGCCAGTAGGAATGGTATTCATCATATTGTTCATGTTATTATTGGCATTTGTATAAACGTTCATCGCTTCATCGTGTTCTCTTTTACATTCATTCGATATAGGTATATTATAGGTAGGTGCTTGTAAAGGTGAACAAGAACTTCCATGATTATTAGGATAGTCAGAAAGTTTGTTAGAACTTAATGCTAACTTGCTAGTTTCTACAAATGATGGACTTGTATTTGATGGGTTGGTATTAGAAGGGCTAGTATTAGATGAACCGTTGCTTTTATTAGATTTGGTAGATGGTCGTGGTTTTCTTTCAAAAGTATCTATATTATATGCCTCTTGTAATGTTGAATAATTCATAATTATTTATATACTTCTATTATACAAAATGAAAAGAAAAATTAAAATTAAAATATTTATATAATATAATTGTAAAGAAGAATATGGAAAACAACATAAATATAGAAGATATATTTAAAGGTTTATTAACAGGATTTTTTGCTTCTTATTTAATAATACTTGGGATGCGTCCAGCCGCAATCTATCCAGATAATATTTTGGATATTATAGACAATCCTTGGATATTTCTAATATTATTTATAATTAATTATTATGTATTATATTGGGACATTACTGTAGGTCTATTGCTATTTTTAACATTAATAGCATTAATACTTGATATTATCATATTTACTGATGGTGATTTTCTAAAAGACAATATGATTACCCTAAATGATAATTTATACAATACAGGAACCGAAGATAAAAATGCTATTACAAGCACTCGTGAAGCTATATTGGTGAAAGGTGATCATACGGTAAATGCTGCGAATGCTTCTAACAAATTAAACACAGAAAAATCATACAAGGATATTAATGATATTATTCTTAGTAAACTAATTTATTATAATAAATTATCCGAAGATAAGGATAGTATTAAATCAGCAAATGCGTTCCTATAAAAATCTTATCAAAAAATAGATTATGACATTTTCAGTAATACCTGGGATAAACGGAGTTGCCACAATAGAACCCTTATCTATGATTTTTTTAATTCTTGTACAAATAGGTGGAAGATATCTAAAAATAGAACTTACGCCAGCACAACAAAAGATAATTAATAACGTTGTTATACAATCGATTATATTATTCGCTATTATTCTTATGGCAACAAAAAATATTGGCAACAGTCTAATAATCGTTTGTTTTATATATCTATGTGTTAATATATTATTTAATGAAAACCACAAGTACAACATACTATCTAAGAAATGGTTAATAGAAGAGAATATAATAACAAACAGCAACTATAAATCTTTGAAAGATATATATCTTAAAAATATATCGGCTATTATATAAATATAATATCAGCCATTATATAATAAATATTATATAAATAATAGATATATTTTATAATATAACTATTATAATTACAAGATATGAAGAAATTAAATAATACCTTCATGATTGATAAAAAGGATGACGATAATGCTTCTAGTACGATGGAAAAGATCTTTAGCGGCAAAGAAGACGACAATATGTTTAGTAATGTATATAAAATTATAGAATGGAAAATGAGTGATTGGTTTATTAAGAAGGGAGTTAAGCAGAAGAAAGAGGATATTTACATATATGTTGATTCTATCCCTGACTATTTTAAGGCATATACAGTAGAAAATGATAAGTTTCTGCGTATTTGTATTAAACACAAATTGAAGGTCGATAAGGACGGTTATAAGAAACTCAAGAGTAGGTTTATTATTAAGAATTTTAAAGGGAGTTATAAAACGCTTATAAATGGTCTCGATTTAATCAAAATAATAAATTATATGGAAATAACCGATGTTGCTAATACAAAACTCATTAATATTAAGATTGATACTAGTATCAATATCTTTCTACCTCTAAAAGACGAATTTGAGAATTATATTGTAGATATTTTTAATGTTATTAATGATAATTTTAAGAAAAAGTTATCAGAATAATATAGCAAAACGCTATATAAAAAATGATTATTATATTTTATTTATACTATTTATATATAATATATTAAATAGCATATTAAGGATGGCTGCTAACATTAATGAAAATAGTTTTAGCAGTCTGTCATATAATCTTACAAAAATTATCAATAAAAAGGAAAAGCAAGACAACGGTATATATTTTACACCTCCTAAAACGATAGTTCGATGTCTTGAATTATTATCAAATTATAGAGACGCAACAACATTTAATAATATTCTTGAACCTTCATGTGGTTCTTGTGAGTTTATAGACAAAATCAAAGAATATTATCCAAATGCTTCTATTACAGGTGTTGAATATAACAAGACAATTTATGATAATATTAAAAATAAATATGATAATGACAGTAATAATATTAAAATTATAGAAGCAGACTTTTTAAAAACTAAATATAATGATAATGAGAAGTATGACTTAATAATTGGCAATCCACCATATTACGTTATTAAAAAAACAGAAGTTGACAAACAATACTATAACTATTTTGAAGGTCGCCCTAATATATTTATATTATTTATTATTAAATCTTTGACACTATTAACTGATGACGGAATACTATGTTTCATATTGCCTAAAAGTTTCTTAAACTGTTTATATTATAATAAAACGAGAAAATATATATATGATCATTATTTGATATTATCCATTATTGAATGCGATGATAACTATATAGATACCGAACAACCTACAATAATATTTATAATTCAAAAGAATAGCACAGATTGTAAAGAGAATGACAAATATATATTAAAACGATTGGCAGATTATTATGATTATACTATATTTTCAACATGTGAAGTTATAAAGAGGTTGAATGAGCTATATATTGGTACAACATCATTAAATACTCTGAATTTCAAAGTATTTGTTGGAAATATAGTGTGGAATGAAAATAAATCTTTACTTACTGATGATCCACAAAAGACACTCCTAATATATTCTTCATACATCAAAGATAACAAAATAAACATAAAAAATTATACAAATATTAAGAAAAAAAATTATATAAATAAGAAGGGAAATAACGAGCCATTATTAGTTATTAATAGAGGTTATGGTGTAGGCAATTATAATTTTGAGTATTCGTTAATTAATTGTGATGACAGCGAAAGCAGCAAAAGCATTAGAGAGTATTTGATTGAAAATCATTTAATATGTATTAAATATGAAGAAACCATACATGGTACAGATTTGACTGATAAATATAAAAAGATATATAAATCATTTGGTGATGAGAGAACGACTGAGTTCATTAAATTATATTTTGGAAATAACGCAATTAATACAACAGAACTATCTAATATTCTTCCTATATATTTGTGAGTCAACGAAGTCTATGATATTTGAAATGCTGGGAAAGCGACACCGTTTCCATTTTTCCATCGAAGCAATATTTTGATATTTTTTCCTTCTTGTGTTTTAGCAACAAACTTATTTTTTTTATTTTTACATACTGTATAACTAACTATTGTGTATTTACTTGGATCAACGATTTGCTTATAAAACTTACCATTTTTATATAGCATATATATCTTGTCATTTTGCGAACTTATCAAATATTCATTCAACAAATCTATATTTAGAACTGTTGTTGACATAAAGGCAACAATACTTTCTTTTGAAAGCTTGTTAGCAAGTTTATAGAATTCTATATCTTTTGGGTCGCCTGTATATTTGCTGCTCTTTTTACAACCATTATCATATATATCTTTGTACAATTTCATACAATTTGGTGCTGGACTATTAATTTCTTGTAGATATATACGCTTATCAGGGATAACTAAATCATCGCGGAGAGATTTTAATTTGGGCAAGTAATTATCATAGTAAAACTCTTCATATGAGGATCTC
>Ga0164292_10002909_pt1 | contig 13955 bp, 9 predicted proteins | sample GEODES117metaG_FD_111486 | JGI IMG/M metagenome (GOLD analysis project Ga0164292, IMG submission 111486) | Eutrophic lake water microbial communities from Lake Mendota, Wisconsin, USA - GEODES117 metaG | ecosystem: Environmental > Aquatic > Freshwater > Lake | place: USA: Lake Mendota, Wisconsin... | reverse complement strand
CTCCGCGATCCAATTCCAGAATCCAGCCGGCGACGTTATCCAGGAAATAGCGATCGTGGGTAACGGCCACGACTGTCCCCGGATAATTCTGCAGCGTCCGCTCCAACCAAGCCACCGAATCCGCATCAAGGTGGTTCGTCGGCTCGTCAAGCAATAACAAGTCGGGCTTCTCCAGCAGCAACTTGCAGAGCGCCACGCGTCTCCGCTCACCACCCGATAGTTTGGTAACGTCCGCATCCCGGGGCGGCAGATTCATGACTTCAAAAGCGATTTCGATCTCCCGGTCGAGTTCCCACGTACCGGTGGCTTCAATCTGATCCTGAACCCGCGCCATCTCGGCGTAAACTTTCTCCAACTGTTGATCGCTCAGGGGTTCGCCGCATTTGGCACTCAACTCGTTATAGCGGTCCAGCAGCTTCCGCCGTCCGGCCACCGCGGATTGCACATTGCCCCAGACATCCAGGTTCGGGTCGAGCTGCGGCTCTTGAGACAGAAAGCCCCGGGTAAAGCCTTCTGTCAGCCGAGCCTCACCGGAGAAGTCCTTATCCAGCCCGGCCATAATCCGCAACAGCGTGCTCTTGCCCGAGCCATTTTTGCCCAGCACGCCAATCTTGGCCCCGGGGTAAAACGACAACCAGATGTTATTCAATACCGCACGGGGACCATGCTTTTTGGTCAACTCGGTAATCGTAAAAATGTACTGCCGACTCATGCCATTCCCCGTACTTCAATTCGCCGTGATTCAGTAAACCAAAAATGATTCGTGTTGCCTGCTCGATTCAACTCTGCCGTCAACTGCAGCCAACGGCCAAGGCAGCGACCTGACTTGAAAGGTCTTTACCAGGTGCCATACCAGTTGCTCATTCCCACTCGATCGTTGCCGGCGGCTTGCTGCTGATGTCATAACACACCCGATTCACGCCGTTGACTTCGTTAATAATTCGCGTCGACATCTTCGCCAGCAACTCGTGCGGCAAACGCGACCAGTCGGCCGTCATGAAATCATCCGTATTCACACAGCGGATGACAACGGCATTCTCGTAAGTCCGGGCATCCCCCATCACGCCGACACTTTGTACCGGCAACAGAACTGCAAACAACTGCGAAGTTTCGCGATAAAGCCCAGCCGAATGCACTTCTTCCAGAACAATTGCATCAGCCTCCCGGAGCACGTCGAGCTTGGCCTTGGTCACTTCCCCGAGACAGCGTACAGCCAAGCCGGGGCCGGGGAAGGGATGTCGCCAGATAATCGAGTCGGGCAACCCTAAGTCACTCCCCAGTTGCCGAACTTCATCCTTGAAAAGATCACGGAGCGGCTCAATCAGCTCGAAACCCAGCTCTTTTGGCAAACCGCCGACGTTGTGGTGAAGCTTGATTGTCGCGGCGGGCCCATCGGGAGCCGCACCACTTTCGATCACATCTGGATAGAGCGTTCCTTGGGCCAGAAACCTGGCTCCCTGAATTTTCTTGGCTTCATCCTGGAAGCACTCGATGAAGATCCGGCCAATTCGCCGCCGCTTCTCCTGAGGGTCGGTAACGCCGGCCAGAGCTCCCAAAAACCGCTGCTCGCCATCCACGACATGCAAGTCGGTTTTGAAGTGGCGGGAGAACTCGTGCTTGACCGAGTCCAATTCACTTTTTCTGAGCAAACCGTTGTCGACCATGATGCAGGACAGTTGGTCGCCGATCGCTCGGTACAACATGGCGGCCACGACTGCCGAATCGACGCCCCCCGAGAGTCCGCAGATCACTCGATCGTTCCCGACTCGCTGCCGAATGGACGCAATTGCCTCTTCGGCAAAATTCGCCAGCTTCCACTCGCCCCGGCATCCGCAAACCTGAAAAAGGAAATTCTTCAGCAAGGTCTTGCCGTAGGGCGTGTGCGTCACCTCGGGATGAAACTGAATTCCATAAACCGGCAAACGGGAATGCTTCATCGCCGCCAAAGGACATGTCTCGGTCCGGGCCAGCGCCACAAATTCACCAGTGAGCTCCTGCACCTGATCGCCATGGCTCATCCAAACTTCGGTGGCATCGGGAACCCCGTCAAAGAACGGGTCCCGCTGGGTCACGTGGACGTGCGCCCGCCCGTACTCGCGTGCCTGAGCATTGGCGACCTTGGAGCCGAGCAGGTCACAAATCAACTGCATCCCGTAACAGATTCCAAGGATCGGAATTCCCAACTCAAAAATGCCCGGATGGCAACGCGGTGCCCCCTCTTCATAGACACTGCTCGGTCCGCCCGAGAGAATCAGTCCTCGAGGTTGGTGCCGGGCAATCTGTTCCGGCGTGATATCGTGCCGCACGATTTCGCAGTAGACGTGCTGCTCACGCACGCGACGGGCGATTAACTGGGCAAACTGCGATCCGAAATCAAGGACGAGAATTCGCTCCTCGGCGGCGCGGGTCGTCGGTGCAGCAGATGATTGGGGAGACTGGACGGCATCCAAACTGACTGTCATGGCAGGGCAGTATCCTCTCGAAGCACCTGTTCCACAGCACCGCCGCACATGCCCGGGGATCAATCCCTGGTCACCAGGCGGCGGCATCCTCTGCGGTGGTAAATGAAAAAAGCCGCACGGGCGGCGGCACGGGAAACCGCCGATTATATCATTCCCACCCCCCGGCAAAAGGCTTGCGGTCCGATGCGTTTCGCCCCTTCCCCGATTAGTCCGGCAAACTTTGCGGAGAATTCCCAAGCCGTCACTGTGAGCGGTGGCGACCAAGGAACGAGGTCCAACTCCCTGCCCCGGCACCACACCCGTGGCTGTCCCACTTTCCCGCCACATTGTCCGCCGCCAGCCAATTCGCTACCGTGATCCGGATTCCCCCGCAGTTTGCCGCCGCTTCCCACTATTCCTTGTTTGCAGCATGAAAATCCTGATCACCAACGACGACGGAATCACCGCCCCCGGTCTGGTAACGCTCTGTAATTACTTGAATCAGTATCACGAGGTCTTCGTCGTCGCCCCTGACAATGAGCGGAGCGGAGTCAGCCAGTCGATCACCTACCGACGCCCCGTGTTCCACAAGGAATACCGGATCGGCGAAGGAATTCATGGCATCGGCGTCAACGGCTACCCCGTCGACTGCGTCAAAGTTGGGATGTTCGAACTTTGTCCGTTTCAACCGGACCTCATCGTCAGCGGCATTAATAGCGGGCTGAATGTCGGCCTGAACGTTGGGCACTCCGGTACCGTCGCCGGAGCCATTGCCGGAGCCCAATACGGCCTCGCTTCCATCGCACTTTCGTTGGAAGAGCATCCGGTCATGAATTACCAAAGGGCAATTGAAGTCGTCTGGCCCGTGCTTCGGCCTCTGGTCGAGCATGGCCAACACCGCGGCACCGTGCTCAATGTCAATATCCCGACAGCCGCGCTGACGGGCGAACCGCAGTTCGCGGTCGTGCCCATGAATGCCAACAACATGGGGTATCACTTCGAAAAAGGGTTCGATCCCAAAGGCCGGCTCTATCACTGGCAAACCAACCGCCCCGATGCCGAGCCCCTACCGCAACTCTGCGACACCTACGCCGTCGCGCGGGGAATCGTCGCCATCACTCCGCTGTCGCCTGACCTGACTCACCACGACCAATTGGCTGCGCTCGGGAAAAACCTCGAGGCGACCCGACTTGCCTCGGGAGCTTGAGCCATGGCCATCGCCCGCATTGGGATCGTCACTGTTTCCGATCGCGCCAGCCGCGGTGATTACGTCGACCGGGGTGGCCCCGCCATTCAGGCGTACTTCGCGCAGACGCTCAGCTCGCCGTGGCAGCCCGTCGCCCGGTTGATTGCCGATGAACGTCCTTTGATCGAGCAAACCCTGGTCGAGTTGGTCGACCGGGAACAGTGCGACTTCGTTGTCACGACTGGTGGTACTGGCCCCGCTCCCCGCGACGTCACACCCGAAGCTACCGCAGCCGTCTGCGAGAAGCTCATGCCTGGATTCGGCGAACTGATGAGAGCGGTTTCGCTGCGATCGGTCCCCACAGCAATCCTCTCCCGGCAAACAGCCGGCATTCGCGGCCTGGCCCTGATTGTGAACTTGCCAGGCAAACCAACAGCGATCGCCGAATGCCTCGACGCAATCATGCCCGCCGTGCCTTACTGCCTTGACCTGATCGGCGCTGCCCGGCTGGAAACCGTTCCTGCGCGGATTGTGGCCTTCCGGCCCAAGGCGTAAACCTGGTTTTCCTGCCTAGGCAAACAATCCCGTCACCGCCGACGCCTTGACCAGTTCTCTTGGTTGGTTCAAGTGATTCATTACGATCGTTTCGGGCTCAATCCCGAACGCATGGTAAATCGACGCCAACAATTCGGTTGGATGCACCGGGTCTTCAGCTGGCGCCGAAGCGGTCTTGTCCGACTTGCCATGGACATAGCCGCGCTTGGTTCCGGCTCCGGCAACAAGGCCGGTGTAGCAGTACGGCCAGTGATCGCGTCCATTGGCGTCGTTGTCATTGCCCGAGGTGCTCACACCCCGCTGCGGACTGCGGCCAAACTCGCCAATCGCCACTACCAGATAATCTTCCAGTAAACCGCGCTGGTCCATATCTTCAATCAAGGCCGACAACCCGGTGTCAAACATCGGAGCGGATTTGGTCCGCATCCGGCTTTCCAGATCGACGTGCTGGTCCCAGCTGTGATGGTCCGAGTTGGCAATCTTCGGCCAGATTACCTCCACGACTCGTGTGCCTGCTTCGATCAATCGGCGGGCCAGCAAGAGGCTCTGCCCAAAGGTATTCCGCCCGTACTTGTCGCGCAACTCCGCCGACTCGCCCGACAGCGCAAACGCCTCCCGCGCCCGGCCGGAAACCACCAGATTCAACGCCCGCTCGTAGTGTTCTCCCAACTTGTGCTCGGCGACCGCCTTGTCAATTGCCGACATCTGCTGGTTGACCAGATCGCGCAGCTTGGCCCGCCGCTCCAAACGCAGGGCAAACACATCGGGGGGTAACTGCAAATCGTCGATCTTGATTCGCTCCATCTTGGCCATATCCAGATCATCGCCTTCCGGATAGAGCGTGTACGGATCAAATCCTTTGCCGAGGAACCCGGCCGACCCTCCCTTGCCAACCACATTGCTTTCCTGCAACGGCCGAGGCAGCATCACAAACGGCAGCATCGGGACTTCAGGTGGTTTGAACTTGATGATGTTCGAGCCGAAGTTCGGAAAATCCTTCGGGCTCGGCGGCTCGAGTTGCCCCGAGGGACTGACTTTGTCCGTCGTATAGCCGGTCATCATCTGATAAATCGCCGCCGTATGATTGAACAACCCATTCGGCGTGTAGCTCATCGAACGAATCAGCGTGTAGCGGTCGTTCAGCTGAGCCAACTTCGGCAGATTCTCGGTGTACATCACGCCCGGAATCTTGGTCGAGATTGGGCTGAACACGCTCTTTACATTGTCCGGCACATTCTCCTTCGGATCCCACAAGTCGATGTGGCTGGGACCACCTTGCAGGTAAACCAAAATCACGCCTTTGGCTCGCCCCCAGCCGGGACGCTCGGGCCGCACCAGGCTGCTCGCCTGAGCCGACTGCAGCTGCAACAGCCCGGGCAGCGAAAGCCCCAACAGTCCAGAGGCTCCCACGCGGAGAACATCCCGCCGAGAGATTCCCAAACCGCGGTCACACAAGTCTTTGCCTGGTCGTCCGAGGATATGAAACATAAAGTTTGTTCCTATTGATATAAGTGGGAAGGGGCAAGGCGGGAGTTGGAATCAAAGAGCCGCCGCGTCAGATGCCGCTTGGGCCTCGCTTCCTCATTAATCCGCATCAACAACTCAACCCCGCGCCGAAACTCCGCATTCCGCTCTCAACGGTTAAACAGAAACGCCGGACTATTAATCAGGGCCCAAGCCAAATCCTGAGCCATCGTCAATCGAAGATTGGCGACTTGGGTTTCGCTTTGGGCAAAGTCACGCTGCAATCGTTCCAGTAACGGGTCCGCCGGTACCGGCCGATTCGCCAATTCCAAGGCAACCCGGGCTGCGACTATCTTCGGGTCGATTGTCAGTGGCATCCGGGCGGCGGCGAGTTCAGCTTCCAACCGCTGCCGGTTGCTGTCTCCCCGCTGGAACGCCATGAGCAATCGCTGCTGAGCTTCATCCCCGGGAGCCGGATTGACCAGCGTTGTTAACAGATCCTCAGACAGCCCCAAACCGGCCGGCCGCTCCAGCGCCGCGATGGACAGTCGAAACCGTCCAATCTGATGACGCTCGTCGAACTTCTGAGTCAGCCGAAATCGCAGCCGCGATCCCCCGACATAACCGATTGGCTGTTGGAACTGGAACGTCGCCCAACGGGTCTGCCCGGTTCCTTCATACAACGCCCAGCCCCGCCGGTCATCCTTTTGGCCATCGACGCTGAGTGCGACGGGGAAACCGTTCTGCTCGAAATCGGCAATCGCACTGGCAATCGCGACGGGCCGCCATGCCTCAGGGTCAGACTGCGGCGCAATTTCAAGTTCCAATTCAGAGAGGACAAGGTTGCCATGGTCTGGGCTCAACCCCGGTCCGCCGCCTGGCAAACTCGGGTCCGCCAGCATCTCAAGCCGCAAGCTCGACAGTCCCGCGAGCTCCGTCTCGGCTACCAATTCGGTAACCGTCGCACCCTTTGACTCACGCACCAGCACCGACCGGTCCGCCATCACCTCGGCCGCCGCGCCGCTCGTAAGTTTGACCTCAGTTGGCAGAAGCGGATACCACGGCACCGAGTGCAATTGTTCTCGTTTCCAACGTTCAAACTGCTCGGGCTGTTTCGCCTGGTACTCTTGCATCGCACGTTCAGCTGCGGCGAGTCGCTCCGTCCATTGCTTTTCCCGCTCGGCCAATTGCGGATCGAAAGCGGCAATTGTCTCGCTCAGCGCAGTTTCTGCCGCGGCGATGGCAGCTGCTCGTTCGGTCGCCAAGCGCTCCTGTTCCGCATGAATCTCGGCCGCGCGGGCATCGCGTTGAGCAAGCAACTCGGCATGGTCTGCTTGAACCGCTGCCGCATGGTTGCGGAAGAGTTCAAACTCGGCATCAGTCGCCGGACGACTCCAGACCCGAAGATAGAGCTCATCGACCAGGGCTCGATCATCCGGCTGCTCGGCCACCAGCCTGGCCAACTCACTTTGCGCATCACCAATCACGCTGGCCTGGTCGGGACCGCTGACCAGCGCAAGCACGCTGCCCAATTGCAAATCATTGCTCCGCTCGCACTCGCAGGCACTCTCACGGACCGGCTTGCCCAACGTCGCAAAGAATCCGCTCGGCACGGCAATTCCGGCGTCGGCGAGTTCCGTCGCCCGCGTTCCTTCTGGCACGCCCGGGATTCGCTCGCGACTGCCAATCACGAAATGCAAAGCATCGTACAGGACTTCGGCCGGGAGTCGCTTGGGCACAGCCCGTGAGTAGTTCGTGCGGTCGTCCGCGTTCCACTCGTTACTTTCCACCGACAACTGATAGGTCCGCGACTTGCAGATCAAAGCGAGCAAATGCCGCGTATCAAAATTGCTCTCGACCAATTCCCTGGTCAGGTACTCCAGCAGCTCCGGGTTCGAAGGCGGATTGCTCGCCCGCACGTCGTCCAAGGGCTCGATCAGGCCCACGCCCAGCAAATAACCCCACAGACGATTGGCATAGGTCGAGGCGAAATACGGATTATCCGCAGCAGTCAACCAGCGGGCCAACTGCTCCCGCCGCGGCAGTTCGGCTGGCATTTCATTGACGGACGTCACTTCATAGGGGAACTCCGGAGCGGTCACCTTCTTCGTCCGATCGTGCAGCACTTCCCCTTCGCTCCCATCGGCTACCAACTCATAGAGCGGGGTCGCCGCTTCCACATCGGTACCGCCAATTCGCCCACCATTGCTCGCCGGGTCTTCACTGAGTTTTACCTGAGCAAACCAGGCTGCCGTCTGGTAGTACTGGTCCTGGGTCCAGCGTTCAAACGGATGGTCATGGCACTTGTTGCAATTGAAACGCGTCGCCAAAAACAGGTGAGTCGTATTCTCCATCATCTCAGTGGGCGTCCGGAGAATCTTGTAGTAGGCCGCCGCAGGCTGGTCCTTGTTTGAACCACTTGCGGTCAAAATCGAACGGACGAACTGGTCGTAAGGAAGATTGTCGGCAACCTGCTGCCGAATCCAGGCATGCAGCTTGGCCGCACCTTCCGGAGCGAGGAACTTGCGGTTTACCTGCAGCAAATCAGCCCACTTGTTCGACCAGTAATCCACGAACTCGTCACTGCCAATCAAAAGATCGACCAGCTCATTCCGCTTGAGTTGCGAGTCGCGTTGGTCAGCCAGAAAAGTCCGCACCTGAGTTGAAGTCGGAGGCAAACCGGTCAAATCGAGATAGACCCGTCGAATGAATTCATCATCGCTGCACAAGCCGGCAGGGCGAATTTTCATCCTTTGCCATTTGGCTGCGACGAAGCCGTCAATCGCATTGAACTGGGGTGGCTCTTCCCAAGTAAAGCCCTCGCGATTGCCCATCACGGTCAAAGTCGTCGCTGCATACGCGCCGTCAAAACGGGCCAACAGGGCCGCTTCGCCGCGCCGCATCGCAGTCGCCTTGCCGAGGGCCGAAACCGTGGCCACTTCGAGATTGGCGCTCTCGACGAAAGCTTCCCGGGTCACATCCCGCGAGCGACCATCGGGCCAATGCGCGACCACGCGAAACTGCTGCAGGGATCCAGCATCCTCCAGCACCGGGTTCGCCGGAAGCAACTCCAACCGTTGCGGCCGGGCTTCGCTCAGGTCAACCTTGGCGCCGCTGGCGATCCAGTTGCGAATCAGCGTGTAGTATTTGCTTTGCGGGGTGATTAACTGCCCACCCTCGTGCGGCACTTGAGCGGAGGCCTTGAGCAGCATCAGGCTCTCATCCGGCGCGGCGACGTTTACCCGGCGGGCTGCCATATCGTCGGTCAACGCCCGGATGTCAAACACCGGGTCGTAACCGCGGAGCGAAAGCTTGAAGCCCTTCTTCCCGTCCTGCGAACCATGACAGGTGCCGGCATTACAGCCGAGTTTGGTCAGGACCGGATTCACATCGCGAATAAAGCTGACGGGAGCGGAAGCGTTGAGGGCCAGTCGCACTGGCACGAGGACCGACTGACCGGTCAGCTCGACCCTCAATTCGCCAGCCACGGCAGCTTCCGCAGAAACAGCCTCACCATTGGGCTGAACCAGCCCGTCGCGGGTGACTGAAATGCCGGGAGCCGAACGATAAGTGGCAAGGTCAGTCACATCGATTGTGCGTCCATCGCTCAACTCGGCAACCACGACCAGTTGGATGTATTCTCCGGGACCAGTCAGCGCCAGTTGCTCCGGAGCGACGCGCAGAGCTCTGATACCGAGGGCTTCAAACTTTGCGAGACGGCTGGAGCGCCCGTTTGAGTCCAGAGCTGCCGCCTGAGCTTGGTCCGCATCTGTTTCGGCGAAACTCCACTTTTCGCTGACCGTCGAGGCTGCGGCTGAATCAACTTCAACTGGCCGAATGATACCGGCCGCGGCGCCACCCTCGGTTCGGTAGCGATAGAGCTGGCCGTCGGCGCCACCGACGACGAAATACTCGCCGCCTGGATGAAAGGCCACGGCGTAGGCTGCGGTCCCCGGTAGATCGATTAACGCGAATTGCTGAATGTCGCTGGTGACATATTCCTCGAGACGCTTGTTTTCCTCGGGCGAGCGGCCGGTCACCACTTTGCCGGAAATTCCCCGAATATCGTCGGGCAGGTTAGTGTCGAACTCCCAAGACCAGACGCGCACCTGGCCGCGGCCGTCGAGGCTGCTAGCGGCGACAATCCGGCGGCCGTCGCTGGAGACATCGACACTGGTCACGCGACCCGGCATTTCGGGAAAGCGGCGAATCAGGTTGGCATCATCGCCTATGACCCGCTTGGTCAGGCGATGCATCCGATAAATCTTGGGCATCCCATCGGCACTGCCGATCACGATTTCGTCGCGGTTGGGATGGCGGGCAACTGCGGCGATCCCTCCCTTGAGGACGCCCGGGGTAATCGACGTAATGTTGTCGACGAAACGCTCGGTGGCCACTTCGGTCAACTTGCAGGCCATGTCCCGGCCGACGGAAACAAGGTGCGAACCATCGACGGAGAATACCGTATCTCGGACCCAGTCATCGGCCGCGTCCTGAAACAGCAACTGCTCGCCGCTTTCCGCATCGACGACTCGCACGCTGGTGTCAGTGCAGCCAAAGGCGATTCGCTTGCTGTCGGGTGACCAGCTCGCTCCGAAGATCGTGTCGTGGCTGACGAAGCTCGAGAAAATCAGGTCGCCAGTGACTGCGTTCCAGACTTGCAGCTCGCCCGCTTCCCCCGGTGAGCCTCCGGTTACGGCCAGCCGCATTCCATCGGGAGAGAACCGAACTGACTCGATTCGGGGCGAGGCGCCGATCAACCGACGAAGCAAGGAGCCGGACTCGGCATCGAGCAGCAGGACTTCATGGTTACCGGAAACGGCAAGCGTTTTACCATCGGGCGAAAAGTCGAGGGACGAAATCGTTGGCAGCCGGGAGTACTTGGGCGGATTGGCGAGGCTGAAGTTCTGTTCGGCTCGCTGCCAATCGTTGGTGGCCCCCTGCTCGATCCATGTTCGCACCAGAGCGATTTCGCGGTCGCTCAGCGGCGGGCCTTCGGTCGGCATTTCCGCCTTGCCATTGACTGGCGTGATTTGTTCGACGAGGAAGCTCTCGTCCGGCTTACCCGGTATGATCGCCGCCCGCCCCGACTCGCCTTCACCCATGAGGTGGGCGAAGTCAGTCATCAGGTAGTCCCCTTCGGTGCGGGCTCCCTGGTGGCAACCGACGCAGCGGGAGAGAAACAGAGGCCGGATATCGCGGGCAAAGCTGACCTGCTCCGGGAGCGCGTTTTTGTCCGGCTGGGCGGGAGGTTCTTGGGCGGGAAGGAGATTGGGGGAAAACGCAATGCTTCCGCAGCAGACCAGCGTGGCGAGGCAAATTACCAAGACCTTGGAAAAAGCCCGATGCCCCCGACGCCGCAACCACTCGGCCCGGCCGACTGCACCAGAATCAAGCATTGTCTTGCCCCGTTTGCGGACACTTGTTCCGGTCCCGGCGGGAGTACCTGAGAGCACCGAGCAATTCCGGTCAGACATCATTCGTTTCGTCCTGTTACTACCCAGATTTCTTGTTCAACGTTTTGGGCCGTTCTGCCCAACTCCCACGGTCGCTCGATTGAAGCCGCACCTTGCCGATACAGCTTCCGCCTGCCACATCGCTCGATGGGGCTCATTTCCCCGCGGGTCAGGCCCACAGTCACCGTTGCTTGGTGGGAGTGGAACCAGTGTGGCTTCTCCGCCTTGGCTTGGCCCCTGCACTCCATTCCTTAATGTTCAGCCATCAAACGGGGGATTGCAACCAATCAGGGCCACTGTGGGCCGGCTTTTCCCTGATTTGGCGGGAGTCACCGGTGGTTTCGAGCGGTCAGGGGGACTCGACCGCCGGAACCTGTGCCTCCGAGCGTTACGGCTTGCCCAGTCGCCACAGGTTCCCAACCATAGTCGCTCAGGATGCAACCGACTGTCATCTTGCCTGCTGCCAAGGCTGCTCCAAGGATCACTTTGACCCTGCTTGGCCAAGCCCAACCAAAGCACCGAAACCGGCGCCCCTTTCTTTCGCGTTTCGCTCTGATTGCGTGGTCTGCGGGGGGCCTTTTACGTAGCCTGGAACTTGCTACAATTTTCGCTCTCGTGAGGGAACCAAACGTACCGAAAGACGGTCCGCAATTTGGCGACTTACGCGTCAGTTTGCAACGGTTAACCTTGGCTGTTAACCCGCACTGCGATTTCGCTCAACTGCCGGCTATCCGCTCGCGGATTGAGGGAATGAGCGAATGACGAGACGATCCGTTACCAACGCCCCTGTAGCTCAGTTGGTAGAGCAGTTGACTCTTAATCAATTGGTCGAAGGTTCGAGTCCTTCCGGGGGCACTGAAAACCCGCGATGTTCGCGGGTTTTTTTATGCGCTGACCAAATGGGCCGCGTCAAATTGGGGTATTTGTGACCACTAAGATGGATACAAAAGGATACATTTTCTGGCAAGAAGGATACAAAATCGCCACCTCATTGTCCACTATTTTGTCCCTCAGTCTGCCCCCTCGAAGCCCCCGGCAAACGGGCCTATCCACCCCCTAGGATGAGGTCAAAATCATCCGCGAAGACACCCAGCTTCAGCCCATCGAAATCGCGACCACTCCACTCGAGCGCAGTCCGGGCGAGAAGAATCCGATCCGAGGCCGTCGCCTCGAAGGGACGCCCGAGCAGTTCCTCGAAACGGTTGGTCTCGGGATGAAACAATCCCAGTCGCAGCGGCGTCGAACGCCAATACTCCTGCGTGGTCCCGAGATAGAACCTCCGCCACTCGCCCAGTTGCACGTCCCGGGCATGAACCAACCAGCGGGAACGCCGCACCAGAGTCCGATTGCAGTACTCCTGAACGGTCAGCGGATCGCGGACCAGGTCGCGAACGCCTTTTACAAGAAACTCGCGCCGGCGAAACACGGGCTCGGCTGTGATGTGAGTTGATACGGGATAATGGACGACTAAGCGCTGGCCGTTTTCGAGCATCTGGGCAAACCTCCAATCTTTGGAAAATCTGCCGTCCGTGGCGGGCGAATCCTCTCTTCACCCGCAATGATTTGTCAGCCAAGGACACCTTCGGTCCGGCTGCAAGCATTTTCTGCTAACGGGCCTTTTTGCCGCTATTTCTGGCGTCTCCCGGCGGTCGCCGAGGCGGGTCAGTTTTTCCTCGGCCACGGTTGGGTCCCAGTCCCTTCGTTTCCATCTCCGCAATTTCGGCCGCGTACTTGTCGCCGCCGACCTTCTGGTTCACGGCACTCTCGGAAGCCGGCGGACGGCCACCCGGCTGCCGCGGAACAATCAACCCACTGGCAATCGCTGCGGCTTCGGTCAGCTGGTCAGTTTCAATCATCCGCAGCACGCGCTTGTAACAGTACTCATGCAGGCCACGAAGATTCCGGCGGCCTTCTTCAATCGGCTTGCCGCAGTCCAGGCAGATCCGTTTGGCGTACTTTTTTTCGGCTTCCGTGGGAAACACTGGCTCCACGCGGCCGATTGCCTCGCGTATCGCACGGACCTGTTTCTCGATCACGTCCAGCCGCTGGAGGATCTCCTGCCTGCTTTTGTCAATCATTGTGTCAATTCTCAAAATTGTTCCAAACTCCAGCGCCCCAAACACTTCGGACTCAAACTTCGGGAGTTTGAAAACCTAATGATAGATAAATCGGTTGACAGGACAAGCGACGCGGCTAGACTTCGGACCAAACAGGACATTTGTTCACTATCTGAAACGCTGACCCGCAAACCTCATTTTCTCGACCCAGGAAAGAGAATCGCATGTCAAAACTCTCAGCAACGGCCAGCGCACGCGTCGCCGACTGCCTCGAGCAGCGGCGCTGTCTGGCCTGCCTCAAACCGGCTCGCCGCGGCCGGATGATTCGCGGCTGCCACGAACGCTGCTATCGCGCGACACTTCGCGGCGCGTCACTCGGCAAATGCACACTCGACGAGCGGGTGGCCGAGGGGAAGCTGCTCCCGGCGAATTCCCGCAATCGGCGAGCCCGCAACCCAGTTACCCGGGAACTGATGAAGCGAGGTGCCAAGTGAATTATATCCGCCTCAACGAAGCCGCCCGCATCCTCTCGGTCTCAGTCGCCACCGTCCGCCGGCTGGCCTGCGCCACGCCGCCGCTCCGCACGGTGAAAGTCGGTGGGAGTATTCGCACGACTGAGCAGTGGATTGAAGACTACGTCAATTCGCGGGTGCAAGCCGCGCCGGTCTACGTCCCAACCAAAGGCGAAAGAGACAAAGCCCTGTTCCTGGCCAAGTGGAAAACGGGCCCAGCCGAAACAGCTTCACCCAGCGGCCAGTCGTAGGAGGACCCCAGCGATGTACATCATTACCCGCCG
>Ga0164292_10002905_pt1 | contig 13969 bp, 22 predicted proteins | sample GEODES117metaG_FD_111486 | JGI IMG/M metagenome (GOLD analysis project Ga0164292, IMG submission 111486) | Eutrophic lake water microbial communities from Lake Mendota, Wisconsin, USA - GEODES117 metaG | ecosystem: Environmental > Aquatic > Freshwater > Lake | place: USA: Lake Mendota... | reverse complement strand
CCAACAAATAGGATGTGTACTACTGGCCAAGTAATTGATTTATACATACTTCTTTTTTTGCTTTCCATTTTTCTCCCTATGGTTTTTCTAGAATGTCACGATTGTCAACTATGCTTTTCATAAATTTCATTAAGTTGTCATATCCAACAGCATTGTCTACAATTTTATTATAATGGTGCGAACAAAACAATAGTTCTCCTACGCCACCCTCTACCAAGACGTAGGCTCTTGCTGAGCATCTATCGCAACGGTCAAGAGCAGTTAGTGTACGAGATTTTTCTTGTGTAATCATATATTAATTATACCTTGATTTTCGTAGATTGTCAATACTATATTACCAAGTCTGATTGCTCTGCTTCTTCAACGACAGAAATAGTCATTTTATATCTTTCATCTATTATTTGATATATATCTTCAAAAATTACATAATTGCTATAGTTTCTATAGTAGAATTTTCTAAAATGAAAATTACAAAAAAATGAAACACCGCCAATCTCTTCTTTACTAATTATTTTTACAAATGCTTGTTTTTTGCACCAACAATAACTATCAGATGTTTCATTTGTTTTAGTGTTTTTATCAAAGGTTTCTTTAATTTGATCTCTTTCATCGATAACCTTATTAGCAATAACTGGCCATAAGTCTGGGGTTCTGTTCATTGTTATGTCTTTTTCAAACTGATAGTGATAGTCACATAAATATCTAGTTCCATGAATTCCGTCCATAAAAACACTTGCTGGTGCAAAACATGATGTATTTGCATTCATAGGATTTTTAATTATTTTATATGTTTTTTCTGGAAAAATCAACATTGGATCAAATGCTTGACATTTTTGATCTTTTGGAATGCTTTTCATTTTTTTCTGTTGTCTGTGCTATAAAACCCAGAACCATTAAAAATTGTCCCAATTTGTGAATAAACTCTGATTAATTTTTTATTACAAGAATCACAGACATATCCTGGATCTTCATCACTTATTGATCTTTCTTTTATAAATCTTTTAGCACAAGGCATACAGTCATATTCATAAATTGCCATTATTCTTCTCCAGTCGAGTCTCTTTGGGTAGTCAATGAATGATACCACTGTGGAATAGCATATCTAATTCCATTAGAAATTGGCATAACTTCGTGAACATATATATAGTTTGATGGGAAAAATACTACACTTCCTGCTTCTGGTTTAATTTTTATATCAAGGTACGGAAAATAAATTTCTCCACCTTCATAATTATCATTTAAATATCCAACAGTAGAGATTAATCTACTACTAACCCCTTGATCCTGGTGAGGAGGCAAATAACCAGAGTTAGAATATTTTAATATGCTGAGTCTTCCTTCTGTTGATTTTACAGTTTTTCCAGCAGACGGATATACAGTATTTGCATAATGATCAAAAACTTTATCAATACCCTCGGAAACATTTTTATATATTACCGACACCTCTTCATACAAGGGGTCATTCTTTTCCATATCTCTTGGGTTTGTTATCCAAGACTTTAAACAAAACCTTTCAAGAGTTGGATCCGCACCATTCCACTCTTCCCAGGCCTCTGCTTTTGATTCAATGCCAGATTGAAGACGATTCTGTATTAGTTCAATAGTTTTAATTGTTGCCTCTGGATTTGTAATTGCATTCTTATAATACACTAACCCAGGGGCCATGATTTGATAATTCATTATGTTCTCCATATCCGAATATTAATTATATCAGAAGGTGAGCCTTTTATACACATGCTCAGGTGTCTTAGATTTATTTTATTTTAATTGTTTTTGGCTTTTTTTCTTCAGGAACTATGCGGTCAATACTAATATTTAGCATACCATCCTTTAGATCAGCACCAGTAACTTCCATGTATTCACCGAGAGCAAATGATCGTGTAAATTTGCGACCTGCAATGCCCTTATGAACAACTTCAGCATCGGTTACCTCAATAATTTCACCCTTAATGATGAGTGTTCCATTATCTACTGATACATCAATGTTTTCTTTTGAGAATCCTGCGATTGCAATAGATAGCCTATATGTATCTTCGTCTAACTTAAGAAGATCATATGGTGGATATGATTGTGAGTTTGTCTTATGTGCTGTATTTAAACGGCCTAACTCTCTGTTAAAGCCAATAAAAAAAGGATCATTGAATAGATCCATTGCGAATTGTGTTACCATTTTATTCCTCCTTCAAGCGAATAAGTTAATGTACCCCCATTTGGCAGATACATATTAATTATATCATATTTGATATTAGTATTGTTTATTTTGATGTATTTCTGGAGAGTGATACTTATCACTATAATCTAGCATTGTGGCAAGTGCATATTTAGTACCGCTTGTTACTGGCATTGCCCTATGAGTGTACATATAATTAGATGGAAATATCACAAGATCTCCAGCAACTGGCTTGTATGTATAATTCCATCCACCAAAACTTAACTCTCCGCCTTCGTAATCATCATTTAAATATTGAACTAATGATATTGTACAATTATAGTTTTCAGAGTGGTCGTGGTGATACTGGAAGTGCTGACCTTTTTCATATTTAAGAAAGTTAAATGCTTCCCAATATTTTAATTCTCCAACAGAAAATGTAGTGCAATATTCATTAACTGCAATACTTTGTCTATCATAAATTTCTTGCCAAATTTTTTGTAATTCTAAAGATTCTTTCCCTGTATCTTTTTCAAGCGTTGATTTCCTAAACTTGAAATCAAAGCAGTCTCTAAAGTCAGGCATCTTTTCAGAATATCCTACAGTTGACTCAGACCATTTATAGGTTTGGCTATTGCCAAGAATGGTACTTAGCCTATTAATAACATCTAAATCTTTGCTAATTACATTGCTGTAAATTGCAATTCCAGGTATTGGACTTTTCATTTGAACCTCTTTCTATTTTGTATTTAATTATACAACATGTAAAGAAATTATGCAAGTTTTATTTTTTAGATTTTTGTCTTGCTTTTGCCAAGGCCTCAAAATCTTTGATTTTTGTTTCACCCATATAGCCCCAAGCATGTCCATCTTCGATCATCTGTTCATTGATAGATTTATTTGATCCATCAACATATATCCATCCTAAGATTCTTCCATATTTTTCGGAACTGTCTGGCTTTTCTGTTTTTACAACAATATTCTTAGCATCTTTAATTTTAGACTTTAAGTATTCTTTTGCCTCAAGCCCCAAAGCCTTTTCTGCTTTATCTGTTGTTCTGGATTCTGGGGTATCAATACCAGCAAGTCTTAATCTTTGTGCATATGAAACACTAAACCCAAGATCTATTTCTACGTCTATCGTGTCTCCATCAACAACATTTGTGACTTTTTTAATTCTATACTCGTACATTATTCAGACTTCTTTTTTTCTTTTACATACCAAATTGGTAATTTTAGGTTGTCTCCAGACCACTCGTATCCCAGTAGTTTAACAACAAGTTTAATTATTTTAAGACGCATGCTTCTCCTTATTTATGATTATGTTGCATTTCTGCTTGATGCATCATATAGATATTATTATATCCCATTTTGCTAAATTCTTGGCAAACAACTACCATTTCGCAATCTGGATTGCCAGTAACTGTATTAATATACCCCCACCTTACCCCAGCCCTAAAGGCTTCGGCCTTATATAGGCAAAATCCACTAGAGACAGAGTAGTATTTTTTATAGGGTAATTTCCTGTATATTTCAAAATTTTCTCCAATTGCACGATCATACTCAGCCTGCTCTCTTGTTGCCCAGTGATCATAAAGGGATCTTTTTCTTAAAGTGGCAGAAGCAACAATATCAAAGTCTGGCTCTAGTTTTTTAAAATTTAAAACTTTTTCCACTGCAGGCATTTTAAATTCAACGTCAATATCTATTATCAAGACATAGTCAACATTTTCTAAGAAGTTGTTAGCAGTAAGGGCCTTATTTCTTGCTACCGATAAATTCTTTACTCTATCTTCATCTTTTGTTGAACCATAAAACCGTGTATTAATTTTTTCTGAAACAATAGATACACCAGCAAACATAGAATAATCTTGTTTAAAGATTAAACTCTTGGTTGAGTCTGTTGAATCATTTTCGTATAACGACAAATAGAATTCATATTCTGGGAAAAAATCAACCATTGCCCTAAGCCTATTGTAGTAATTAACATAAAAATCTTCATCATTCCTAACAATAGAGCATATTAAGATTTTTTCTTTTACTTTTTTTAGTTCAACTTTTGCTATTTTATTTTTAACATATTTACCTATGCAGTTATCAATAAAGTCTGAATAGTCTTTTTTAATTTTATCCCAGTTATAGGTTTGTGAGTGCTTATATGAATTATCACATAAATCTTTATATGTTCTTTCATTTTTAAGGATTTTAATTTTTGCATAAAAATCATCCTCGCTATCTGCAATAAGCATTGACTCTTCCACTTCTTGACTAGAGAATCCCCTTGCCCCTATAGTTGATGTCACTATTGGAATGCCATATCCAAGAGCCTTCATCATTTTTAAATGAGTTCCAGATCCACTAGACATAGGGTTTATAAATGCAAATGATGTTCTAAAATATTTATCTAAGGTCTCATCATCTACATGACCAGTAATATGAACATTGCTTGAAATGCTGCCAGCCTTAATTCCATTACCACATCCACCAATAATAATAAAATTAAATTCTGGCAATGATTTAGCAAAACTAACTACTGCTCTTGCTGCAACCTTATTAGGTGGATGTCCACTACCTACAAAAATAATATCTCTAGAATTAAGTCTATTTTTGTAATCAATCTTATTTTGGATTGTTGTACCATTGGGGATGTATGTTCCAGAAATATCTTTACCGTAGTAGTTTTGTAATTTTATAAAGTCTAATTTTGAACAATATGTAATTTCTTTTGCCTGATTTAAAATGCGGGTTTCCATGTTTTCAACTATAGCAAGAAGTTCTGCATTATTGATATGAACCTGTTTGGCTAGTTCTAGTTCTGCATTATGTGAGTTATATATGATTGGAATATTTTTAATGTTTTTAACAAGAGGTGATACTGAATAATGGTCAACAATTAAAATGTCATGCTCTTTTGACAAATCTGCTAAAACTTTAGTAAAAATGTTTAAATCATCATTTAATATTTCAAAAACAGCATCATGATTATCACTAGCAAAATTAGAAATAAGATTTTTTCTACGTCTATGCATAGCAGATCCTATCTGTGGCTGTAAATAAGCAATATTATTACCTATCTTTTTATTAATTAGTTCATTGTTCCAATTAAAGGACAAGAACGTAACTTCATGATCAGTTAAGGCCTCAAGCAAGGTTGCAGTTCTTTCTTTTCCCCCACTATTTTTTGACCAATCTGGTAAGTTAGCGCTTACAACTAATATTTTTGCCATATTACCCATTATACCCTATGCTATAATTTTTAAAATGGACTATGTATATATATGTCGTAGTGGCGACAATGATGAGTTAAGATATTCATTAAGGTCAATTGAAGAAAATATGCCAGAAGGAAGAGTCTGGGTTGTTGGTCATAGGCCAATTTGGTATATAGGTGATTTTATCCCTGTAGATGATATTGGTGGAAAATTTGATAATATTAGAAACTGTATTAAAACTGTATCAGAACACTCAGAAATATCTGATGATTTTGTTTTAATGAATGATGATTTTTTTGCCTTGAGGCCAATTAATAAATTAAATAATTATCATGGAGGTTTACTAGAAAATAAAATAATGAGATACAAAGAATTACGGATGGCATCTAAATATATAAGATTGCTAGAATTAACTTTAAAGCAATTAAAAGAAAATGGAATTAACAACCCAATAGATTATGATATCCATATCCCAATGACAATTAATAAAACAATGTTAAAAGATGCAATTAATTTAGCCTTTTTCCCAAGATCAGCCTATGGAAATTTAGCCAAACTTGAGGCTACTAAAATTACTGATGTCAAAATATATAATAGCGGAGAAAAAATTAATTGGGATAAAATTATAAATAATGATTTTGTATCAACAGAAGATAATTCTTTTATATCTTTAAAAAATAATATACTGCATAAAATGTTTAATAAACCAAGTAAACTAGAAAATCCTAATTACTAATGTACACTAGGTAGGACTTGAACCTACGATAGCCGAATTATGAGTTCGGTGCCTTAACCAACTTGGCTACTAGTGCATTCTGCGTCCCCAACGGGATTTGAACCCGTGTTAACGCCGTGAAAGGGCGACGTCCTAGGCCACTAGACGATGGGGACTCGCTGGCCTACCAGGCTTCGATCCTGGGACATCCGAATTAACAGTTCGGCACTCTACCTGCTGAGTTATAGGCCAATATAATAAGTTTATCACCCATGTCTTAATTTGACAAGTTTATTTTAAAAAATCTGGATCTGAATATTTTTTTAATGATGTATGCATGTAAAGCGCAGTATATCTATGTCCAGACTCAATCTCTGTTATTCCATGGATATATTCTGTTCCAGCGCTAGGGAAAAACACAGCAGAAAATTTTTTAGGTTTATAGGTAAAGCCTTGATTAGGAAAGTAAATTTCTCCACCCTCGTATTCTGAAGGATCATTAAGATACATTATGGTGCTCCACTCAATAAATGGCTCTGGACCCTGGGCATCTATATGTAAATCACCTTTAGTTCCAGCGGTCCAGTGGGATCCGAATGCCTTAAATACATAGATATTGTTTAAATATCCATTTAGTGATTTGTGAATGTTGTTGGTTTTGTGCCCATACTTGATTAAAATATTCATTACGCTATCGTTATAGGGAAGCGCAGTACCTCCATATCTTTTTTTATAATATTCTGGATAAGGGTTTGTTTCAGAAGGATTGTTCATCTCTGAAATTAATTTTAAAGCATCTTCTTCTTGAATAAAATCTTCAATAACAGAAATTCTATGCATACTATTCCACCTCTTTATATTGTTTAATAAATCTTCTTCCACCTAGTCTATCGTAAGATGTTTCGCTAACTTTATAAAAACCATCATTTGCATAAAATGGCAACCAGTGCAAACTTGAAAAATTAAAATTATTTTTTTCAGAAAACTTATTTACAACATCTTGTCCTAGATTACCTATAAACTCATTTGCCCCTGTTTTAAATAATTTTATGACCTGATTGTAATTGTGATATTTAGAAAATGGTACATAATAATTAAAATCGGTAAGAGTGCTATATTCACTTATATGTACCAGGCTTGTTGGAGCAGCAACTATTTCTATGTTATCTTTGCAATATTGTAAAGACAAAACTTCTTCCTCTCCATGATATTTTAGCCATCCTGGAAAATTATACTCTCCAAGTTTACTATTTTTCATCATAACAACGTTTCCAAATATTAAATTTCTATCTATGTAGTTAGTAACTGTATAGTTTGATATATCGCTAAATGTTTTGTTTACATAAAAAATTTTTGAGTTATCAAACGTTACTTTTTTATTTCCAGAAATAACAACATTTTTATCTTTTACATAATTTATAAATTCAGTATCCCAGTTTTGAAATAATGTTGTTCCTGGCGTTATCGTCATGTGATATTTGCCCCCAACAGTTGCCTTTAATCTATTATCTTTATAATCAACAGCGCCTTCATTATTGTCCCAGTTAATATGGAAATAGTCTCCGTTACAGTTTTCATAGGAATTAACCAGGTCTTCAAGAAGTTTTGATCTATCTATTGCATTTTGATCATGCCAGTGAATAAAAATAAAAACATCGCCAGATACCTTCTTCATCAAATCTGACAATGTATCTATAGCGTCTTTGGTTTTATAAGAATACATGACAACATTAATGCTGTCCCATTCTTTTTTAGTATTTGTATTGTCTAACATTTATTTAAAATTTTTCCTTTTCCAAATATCTTTTTTATAATATCCAGTAACTACTGTTCTTCTGTTTTCTGCCTTAAACTCTTCTTCTTCAATAATTTGATTACTATCGTCAACCTCTATTTCCCAAGAGTCTCTTTTAAAAGGAAAAAATTGCATAACTGGCGTACCTTTTGGAATAGTTCCGATAAAGTTTCTTTTTACAAAAAAAGAAAAAAATACTGGCAAGCCCCAAGAGTCTGAATCTACAACTCCAGAAAGAGTATAGAATGGTAGGTCGTACCTGTTCATTGGGTGAGTCACTAGGACAGAGTATCCTGGAGGTGTTCTATAAAACCAATTCATCCTTACTCCAAAGTGTACTGGATGACAGTCTCCTGGTATTGGAACCTCAAGGGTTGGTCGCTTATCGATTAGCATAACGTCACCTTTCCAAGTTAACTTTGGATATCCGTGTTCATTTTGACTAACCTCAAGATCATCTTCCAGCAAATAGTAATAGCCAGATGTTAATGCGTCAAAAAAAGGAATACATTTTTTTGTTGCAACAAAAGTTCCATCTGTGCCTACATGGTTTATTGGATTTAAATTTTTTTCACTATTTGTTGGGCCGTATAAAGATAAACTTTTATACCACTCTGGTACTTGAGAAATTGCTGGCACAGGAGGGATTAGTTTATTTTCAAAGTCTTGAATTGTTGGAATAAAGGTTAGTTTTTTATTTTTACTCATTTATAGTCTTTTGCAACCCTCATGTTGTTTCTATAAAAATTTTTAAATTTACTTCTTATTAAAAGTCTTTGAGACAATAAAGTTTTATTGGATTCCTCAACATCAACTAATTCCATAGAATAATTATCTCTTTTAAAAGGAATTACCTGAACTAGGGGAGTTCCTCTCTCTAAAACCCCTTTAAATCCTTTTTCTAGTTGTATTGAAAAGTGACCGTCTGTAATAAATTTATCTGTATCTACTATTCCGCCAAATGTTCTAAATGGTAATTCATCTGAGTGAAAAGGATGAGTAAACAAAGTGCTATATCCTTTTTCTGTTCCAACAGACCAAAACGGCATAATTCTAAAAATTTCTTTATGGTATTGTTTTTCATTTAATGGGTAGTGAGATACTTGCTCTGGAGCATGAGAAGAAACTAACTCTCGCTTTACTTGACTAGCAAAAGATGGCACAGACCATTTTAGTTTATTCGGATCTGTTGCATCTACATATATGTCACAAGGAATATATATAATATATCCACTAGTAATAATATCAAAAATTGGCATACATCTTTTTACTGTTGATGCACTTCCTCCAGTTTTTAACATTTGCTCTTCGTCTGATGTACCGTATGCTGGTTGTTGTTTGTACCATTCTGGAATATTTTTAGATGCTGGCGTTGGCGCAGGAGACATTGCTTGGGTTTCTTTACTAAAAGGATAAAACTTAATCTTTGCCATAAAACTCCTTAATTCTTGCTACAACATCATTCTCTGCGGTAAAAGTAATGAAGTAGGCTGGTTGCCTTCTTTTAATTCTACCATATCCGTCTGGCTTCATGTGTGAGCCTTTGTTTTTAAATTGAAAAAGTAGCATTTTTGGATCAACAATATCTGAATTTTCTTTGCTAGAAATATATTTTTCCTCATAAAAATAAAATGGAGAGTTCTCTGGTCTAGAAATGTGGACTTCAATCCCGTCGCAATCAATAAACCAGGTCATTGCCCATCTAAAAATTTCGCTAAAGCATTCTTCATTTTCTATAGTTTTTGCTCCATATTTATAAAACTGCCTCATGTGTATTTTTTCTACGGCATCTAATTTACTATTTTTTTCTAGCAAAAAAACCTCTGCAAAGTTTTCTTGACACAGCGTAACTGTATTGTCTACAATCGAAACTAATCTAGGGGGTGATGATAATTTATACATATATTTATTGATTGGCTTTATAATTGAATCTTTATACTCTGTTTTTAAAATTTCATTATAGTCTAACCAGTCATTTTTTATATTAGACCTTTGATTAATAAATACAAATGATTTTTTTGTAGAATTTTCCCAAATATTAAAATCAAAATTGTTCATATTGATCCTACTATAATTTTATGATTATAAGTTTTTTCCCAAAGTTCTATATCTTTTTCATCATTTAGCAAAGGCTGACCCTTAATATTTAAACTTGTATTTAATAGAACTGGCACACCAGTTTGTAAATAAAACTTGTTTAAAACTCGCCACAAATCTCTGTGTTGATAACGATTAACGGTTTGTACTCTAGAGGTTCCATCAGCATGAACAACTGACGGGATCTTTTCTGGCTGAAGACATTTTACTGTGTACTGCATATATGGAGAATCAAAATCCATATCAAACCATTTATCTGCACACTCTTCCATAACAACTGGAGCGAATGGCCTAAACGGCTCACGTTGTTTTATTAAATTAACCTTATCCTTTATATCAGGGTCTCTTGGATCAGCAAGTATGCTTCTATTGCCTAATGCTCGTGGTCCGTATTCTGCTCTTCCTGTTGCTACCGCCACAATTTTATCTTTTAATATACCCTCGACAATTGCATTAACTGGATAGTTACCTCCTAAATCATAGCCAAGGTATGGAGTTTCCCAGTTTAAATGTTTACCATAAAGCGCTGCTGCTGCTCCAAGAGATGACCCAGCATCTCCAGGATTAGGCATAATCCATATATCGTCAAAAATATTCCACAACTCTGTATTTGCTGAAGAGTTTAAAGCGCACCCACCCATAAAGACTAAATTATATTTGCCAGTAATTTTTTGTGCGTGTTGCATAAACTCAGTCAGTCTATTTTTATATACATCCTGCACTGCTGCAGCAATATCAAATTTATCTTGTTCTGTTTTAACCCATCCCCAGTCTGTAATTCCTTTGTGGAAGTTATATTTTTGTTTTTTTATTGATGGGAAATAGTCATTAACTTTTTTATAGTATTTTTTTGAATCACCATACGCTGCCATGCCCATCATAATATACTCTTCTTGGTTTGGCATTAGGCCAATCAACTGTGTAAATGCGGAATAGAATAGACCAAAACTAAATGGGTAGTTGTGTTTTTCTTTTAATGTTATTGTAGAACCTTCTCCAGTCCAAATTGTTGACGTATTAAATTCACCTATGGAATCTAAAACAACTATTACGGCATCATCAAATGTGCTTGTAAAATATCCTGCTGCTGCGTGAGAATAGTGATGTTTAAATGATACCCTTGGAATGTTCTCTATATTAAACTTTGGTTTCCAATCTCCCAATCCACCATTTAATACAAGCCTTGTTTTTTTTAAAAGTGGCTTTTCGTAATAGGCTATATAGTCTGGTTTTCCGTATGACAATGCGTCTTTAATTAAATCATTGTTTACATACCAATCATTTTTTTGCTTGCTGTATCTTTCTGAATGCCCCGCAAATAATATTTTATTATTGTCAATTAAAGACACAGATGCATCGTGGGATGTTTCGTTAATACCTAAAATTATCATATCAATTAATTATCTTTAATACAACTTGGCAAGGATCTCCGCCATCCTCCCACTCTTGTTGTTCCTCTTCTGTCATATATGGATCTCCTTCATGCGTATTGCAAAATGGTGGAGTAATCCACTTTCTGTTAATTCCATTTTCTAGCCAAATGTCAAACTCCTGAATATTAGAAAGTTCTTCTTGCTCTTCTTCAAACATGTTATTCATTATGCACTCACCGTATCTATTGGCCCTTTACATGAAGGGGAGTATTCTATTGCTGATGCAACTGCTTGCCTTACTCTGTTTCTAGGATTTTTTTGTTTTTGTGTTGAGTATAAGGACCCATATGCATACGCAGAGCCAGAACCCATACATAAAAATGGTTGTTGATATTCTGTTAATGACATATCAATTGCATTGTGCTCAAATATTCTTCCACGAATACAGATTATCATTCCAAAATCTGCGTCTTTGGTTGTGTCTACCCACCACTCTTCATAAAACTTTCTTAATGATTTAATAAATTTAGTATACATAAATTTATCTAAATTTCCTTCTGGTAGTGGTGGCTTAAAGTTATGTCTAATTCTTTCGCCATCCATAGTTCCAGCATATCCAAAAAGATACGGACCAGTTTTCCAAACTTTGGGGGCAACAATAGACATTATATTATCATCATCGGAAGCGCCACGATCTCCTGCCATAAAAACTTTGCCATCTTGTTTGACAACGGCAATAATGGTCATAGGAATCCTCTCAAACTGGTATATTTAAGTATACCAAAAGATTTTTGCTTGTCAACTACTATTATTTAATGGTTTGCCCACACGCTGAGCATGTTTTGGCTTTATTTTGAGATTTTTTATCAGCAGTTGATGCTGTTTTTTTCGCTGTTCCAAATTTTGGACGACCAAACCCAACGATTGAGATTAGCACTCCAGCCTTATTTTTCTTATAAGCACGAAGTTGCTTGCAAACCTCTCCACCATTTCTTTGGCTTCCAGACTTTTTTGAAGAAGTATTTCCTTCAATACACCAAACAGTTCCATCTTCATTATCTTTTACAACAATACCTACGTGACTAATACGATCAACGCCATCTGAAGGGAAATCAAAATAGGCTATATCTCCTGGTTCTGGATCTGCTATATCAACATCAATCCATTGACCAGCCTTTTTAAATGCTGCTGCCCCACTTGGTGTGTAAACTGTATTGGGAATTTTTACCCCCGCTTCATTTCCACACCAGTTTACGAAACTTCCGCACCATGGTTGAAAGTTAGCCTTTGTGTAAGCGCCATACTTTGTTTCGTTATCTTTTGGACCCTCAATGACTCCAATTTCTGCTTTTGCAACTTCAATTAAACGTTCTGCTGTACCTTGATCTGCCATTTTTATTTATCCCAATCTGTGTCAACTGGTTGTTCTTCTGGCATTGCACCATCTGGTTTTGCTGCCAAACGTGCTGCTGTGGCATCAATTTCTGCTTCTAATTTTTTATCTGCTTGAATATTCTTAGCATCTGTTTCTTTGTTTGCTATCTGTGCAGCCATTACATCTTTAGCGCCGTCTCTGCCAATTAAGATACCAGCAAGTGTTCCAGTAATAAATGTTGCTACTGATGACAAAACATTGAAAAACATTTTATCATTTTCTGATTGTCCACCAATTGGCTGTGTTACAAAAACAAGGGCATACAAAATACCCATAGTTGTAAATAGTAAAATTGTTCCTAATGTTAGACCAAGAAAGAACTTTAATCTTGCTTCTAACTGATCTGTTGTATATTTTTCTCTCATTTTGTTACCTCTCTTGGATCAAAACCATAAATATCATTTATGCATTCTCCATACCCTAAACAAGTTGGTGGATTACATGACTTTTTATTCCAGTTTTCTGGATCTTGACATTCATAACGATACTTATTAGCACATCCAGTTAAGGATAAGGCTAATAGAGATATCACTAGAAGGCTACGAAGGGTTTTCATACCTTCCATTATACTATATTATTGCTATTCGTCTTCTTTACGGATGCCTATGGTTGCAAACCATATGGCTACTGAGGCTAGGGTTACATACCCAACAACAGTCTTAGCGCTACCTTCAAGCACTACCCAGGCTACAAAAAATCCCAGGAATGTAAAGTTTTCGTTTAGGGCTGCCATCCCCCATTCTTTTAACTTTTTCATTTAGTTTCTCCTTCTTCTAGGTGCAGTAGCAACAATTAATTGACCAGCAACTATTGTTACAACTACAATGTCTTCTGCTTTTTCACGTTCTGGAATAGACATGTCGGCACCCATGTTCAGTAGGGCTTTGCCTAACTCGCATTTTTGCTCTTCTGTCAAACCTTCAATTGCCTCATCTGGATTAAAACAAGCAGCAATTGCTCCTACCAGCGCTGCTGGACTTTCTAATACAAGCAGTGCAGATGCTACTTCTGCTTGAATAACTACGGGGTTACCGTTTGCATCTTCTCTTACCTCTACTGGAATTGTAGGTGGAAGATCACGATATTCAAGTCCCGCCGATTCTATGTTTGCAGCAGTTACTGGTGCTCCCTCTGCTGATTCTACCAATACATCTGCAACTAAATCTTTTTCTGCCAAGGTAAATTTACCGTCT
>Ga0164292_10002904_pt1 | contig 13969 bp, 13 predicted proteins | sample GEODES117metaG_FD_111486 | JGI IMG/M metagenome (GOLD analysis project Ga0164292, IMG submission 111486) | Eutrophic lake water microbial communities from Lake Mendota, Wisconsin, USA - GEODES117 metaG | ecosystem: Environmental > Aquatic > Freshwater > Lake | place: USA: Lake Mendota... | reverse complement strand
CGGTTTCCCCTTTGGCGCGCCCGGAGGAGACAAGTCCACCCAGGTGTTTCAAACCCCTCCGTACCGACGGATGGACTTGGCTTTTTTCAAAGTATTCAAGGATCCCAGTTCCGGAATTGCTGGCAAACCCTGGAACCGGGCCTTTCAAAAATTGTCGGTGGGCATCGATGTCTTCAATCTGCTCGAAATCCGCAATACCGCCTCCTACTTCTGGGTGATGGACATTTCTTCGGCCCGCTACTATGCCGTTCCCAACTACTTAACGAACAGGCTTTTCAATGTGAAGGCCGTTGCCACTTTTTGACCTCTTGAACGTTATCCCATGCGCGTAGCCGGTACCATCCCCCACCCCCTGTTTCACATCACCGGATACAGCATGGAGCGCTGGTGGTGGTTGGAAATCGAAGGCGGCCCGATGCGGCAAACCTACCGCTACCAAAAAGAGCGATTTCCTACGTGGGAATCGGTGGAACGCACGGTCAATGCCGAGTGGCTGGACCAAGTAAAACTGTCTTTTGACGCGATGTACGGAAACTGGTCCGCCCACCTAAGCCGCGTGCAAGAAGGCTGATTGGGATTTATTCGGGGCAATAGGAAATCGCCGAGTGTTTTTCTGCTCCCAAAGGGCAGTGTTACCCTTGAGGCGTTGTTTCCCAAGTACGAAGCGCCCGGGCAATGCGCTCCAATGCTTCCTGCATTTCGGTTTCGGTAATCACCAACGGAGGGGCAAAACGGATGATGTTGCCGTGGGTGGGTTTGGCCAAAACGCCCTCGTGGGCCATGGCCATGCAAATTTCCCACGCCGCAGAGCCTTCGGGCGAGTCATTTAGTTCGACGGCATTTAGCAATCCCCGGCCACGCACCAAACCCAAAATAGCAAACCGCTCTTGCAAGGATTCCATGCCCTGGCGGAATTGCACACCCCGACGGCGTGTATTTTCCAAAAGGCCTTCTTCCAAAAGGACATCCAAGGCTGCAATGGCAATGCGGCTTGCCAACGGATTGCCGCCAAAGGTGGAACCGTGCTGACCGGGATGAATGGTCAACATAACTTCGTCGTCCGCTAAAACGGCAGAAACCGGGTAGAGACCTCCGCTCAGGGCCTTGCCAAGTATCAAGATATCGGGACGGATGTATTCTGCTTGTCGTTCGCAGGACGAGGTGCAGGTGCAGGTGCCGCAGGAGGAAAGCCAGGCGCCCGTTCGGCCCATGCCGGTTTGTACCTCGTCGGCAAGCATCAGCACACCGGCCTCGGTGCAGGCTGTACGAACGCCCGCCCAATAGGACGAGTCGGGAAGCACCACCCCGGCCTCGCCTTGGATCGGTTCGGCCAAAAATGCCGCTACATGGGGGTCTTTCAATGCCGCTTTCAGAGCGTCCAAATTGTTGTAGGGAATGCGCACAAAACCCTCTGCATAGGGTCCAAATCCAGCGTAGGAGTCGGGATCCGAAGAAAAGGAAACAATGGTGGTTGTCCGGCCGTGGAAGTTGTTTTCTACCACCACAATCTTGGCGTGCTGCGCCGGAATCCCCTTGACGTCGTAGGCCCACCTCCGGGCCAATTTAATGGCTGTTTCCACGGCTTCCGCCCCAGAATTCATGGGCAGGACCTTGTCGTACCCCAACAACTGCGTGATTTTTTCTTCGTAGCGCCCCAATTGGTCGTTATAAAAGGCCCGCGAGGTAAGCGCCAATTGGTCCGCTTGCTCGTGGAGCGCTTGCGTAATTTTGGGATGACCGTGTCCTTGGTTCACGGCCGAATAGGCGCTGAGAAAGTCAAAATATTCCTTCCCGTCCACGTCCCAAACGCGCGCGCCCTTACCGCGGGACAACACCACGGGCAAGGGGTGGTAATTGTGGGCTCCGTATTGGGCTTCGCGGTCCATGTGGGCTTGCGACGTGGGGGAGGCTTGGGATGCTTTCATAAACCAAAGATAAGGCCGGTTTGCTTGCCTATCTTTGCGCAGTGAAGTGGGAATCAATTCGAATTGAACGGGCCGGGTCCCGGGGTATTTGCGTGGCTAAAACGCCCGAAGGACAAACCTTGTTGGTCACGGGTGCTGCGCCCGGAGACATCGGCACCGTAGTAGGCATCCGCAAAAAGAAAGGCTACATCGAAGGCCGGATGGAACACATCGAGGTTCCATCTCCCGACCGCGTTACGCCTCCGTGTTCGCACTTTGGGTCGTGCGGAGGCTGCAAGTGGCAGCACATCGACTACCGGGCGCAAGCCGCCTTCAAAGGCCAGGAAGTCCGCGACCACTTGGAACGGTTGGGCAAAGTCCGCGATGCCCACTATTTCCCATCGCTGGAAGCTCCCCAGGCCTACCGGTACCGCAACAAAACCGAGTATTCGTTTTCAGCCCTTCGGTGGCTCTCTCCGGCAGAAATGGCCTCCGACCACGTATTTGAAGACCGAACCGGACTGGGTTTTCACGCGCCGGGTCTTTGGGACAAGGTGCTCGATTTGGACGAATGCCATTTGGTGCCGGATGCCGGCAACCGAATCCGGAAGTGGATTCGGGAAAAGGGGCGGTTATTGGAGATTCCTTTCTTCCACATGCGGGAAAAGTCCGGGTGCCTGCGGACGCTCACCCTCCGAAGCAACCGCCAGAACGAATGGATGGTCATTTTGCAGTACGCCGAGGAACACCCGGCGCTGGCAACCCTCGCGGGTGAACTGCAAGCCGCTTTTCCCGAGGTCGTAAGCTTTTACTGGGGCCTCAACGCCAAGGCCAACGACAGCTTGTACGACGTTCCGCTGGAATTGGTCTTTGGGGTTCCTCACCTGACCGAGACCATGGCCGCCGTTGCACCCAATCGCCCTGCCCTTCGCTTTCAAATTGGACCCAAGTCGTTTTACCAAACAAACCCGGAACAAGCGGAAGTACTCTACAAGCGTGCGCTTGAAATGGCCGAGATTGAACCCGGCGAACGGGTGTACGACCTGTACACCGGCACCGGTACCATTGCCCTATTCATGGCCCAGACCGCGTCCTACGTGGCCGGAATCGAAAGCGTTCCCGAGGCCATTGAAGCAGCCAAAGAAAATGCGCGCTTCAACGGATTCGACAACGCCCATTTTGAAGTGGGAGACATGCGCCATTTGTTCAACGCCGATTTTGTAGCCCGGCACGGGGCTCCGAACACCGTGGTAACCGACCCTCCCCGGGACGGAATGCACCCCAAAGTAGTGGAACAATTGCTGGCATTGGAAGCACCTAAGATTCTCTATATCAGCTGCAACAGCGCTACTCAGGCGCGGGATTTGGAGCTTTTGCAGTCCAAATACCGCGTGGACCATGTACAACCGGTGGACCTTTTTCCTCAGACCCACCACATGGAAAGCATTGCCCGATTGACCCGTTTGTAAAACGCAGTACCTTTAACCCATGCCCAACAGCGAACAACTGATTTTGGACCCCGCTGCCGTCGATCGCAAGCTCGACCGCATGGCTTGGGAGGTCATTGAACGTCACTGGGGACAAACCAAGATCCACATCGTCGGTCTTTCTTTGTCCGGATTTAAACTGGCGGAGCAATTGGCCGCTCGGGTGCAAAAATCATCGTCCATCCAGGTTGTTTTGGCGGAACTGTCCGTCAACAAACGCAATCCGCATGCGGGCCCCACTTCCTGTTCCCTTCCCATTGGGGACTTTGCGCAAGAACATGTCGTGGTGGTAGACGACGTTCTGAACTCCGGCGCTACCCTGATGTATGCGGTCCATTTTTTGTTGCATGCACCGCTTCAACGCCTGACCACGGCGGTCCTCATTGACCGCAACCACAAGTCGTTTCCCATCAAAGCAGACATCAAAGGTTTGTCTTTGAGCACCAGCTTAAAGGACCATGTGGATGTTCATTTCTCTGAAGAAGGGTCGATTTCGGTGACCTTGCGGGACTAGCACGTACCTGCGTACGTTTTTTGGGGAACTACCGCGTGCCTGGTGGACGCCCGGGAGCTCAGAGCCCCTCTCCCCGGACCAATTGGTCCAACTGTTCCACAACGTCTTCTACCGATGCATTGGGCGCTGGGCGGTACATGCAATGGGCCTGGCCGTACGTCCCATTTCGTTCCAAAAGGTGCGCCCCCACAAACGCAGGCAGATCCTCCGCTGCCATCCCTGCAACCAACGGGCGCGGAACGGTACTCTGCTGCAGCCGCTCCACCAGAGTGGCCACCGGCCATTGGACATAAACGACCCACGCACGTTCCTTCACATACTCCATGTTTCCGGCATAACAGGGGGTACCTCCCCCAACCGACAAAACATCCACCGATTCCCAGGGCAACGCGCGAAGCACCTGGGCTTCCGCTTTTCGAAAGGCCACTTCGCCTTTCTCCGCCATCCACTGGGCCGGATTAAGTCCTGTTTGACGTTCTATTTCCTCGTCCAAATCGACGGCTGAGGCGCCCCATTTTTTGGCCAACTCTTTGGCTATGGTGGTCTTACCTGCCGCCATGTACCCCACCAATACCACGGGACGCTTTGCTTTTCTCATTTATTCAAAGGTAATCTCCATTCGTTATTGGAAAATTTAGAAAGGGTATGTATATTTGCACCCGCTTTGAGAGAAGCTTTGACTTGGTAGCTCAGCTGGTAGAGCAATACACTTTTAATGTATGGGTCCTGGGTTCGAATCCCAGCCAAGTCACAAAGCCCTGGTGGTGAAATTGGTAGACATGCCATCTTGAGGGGGTGGTGACCTACGGTCGTGCTGGTTCGAGTCCAGTCCAGGGCACCAACGATTTCCAAGTCCGCTTTTGCGGACTTTTTTTTTAATCGGCATTTCCGACCCTATGCCTGCTCCCAAGAAGCCATTTTCCCTCTTCCCAACTGGACTCAAAATGGTTTTGGCTCTGACGCATCGCTTTTCTGAGCGGATGACCTTGCAGTTGCTTTATTCGCTTTTTTTCACACCCCGCCCGTACCGGATACCGGAACGTGAGCAAGCCTATGCCCAGAACTGGAAGTGGACCGAACTTCCTACCCCGTGGGGCGTTCTCCCCGTGGCCCATTCGCCGGCTGCCGGTATACCTAAAGGATCCGTTTTCCTTCTTCACGGATGGAGTGGCCGTCCTACTCAACTGGGTGGCATTGTTGCAGCGTTGAATCAAGCAGGATTCGACTGCACCCTGCCCACAGCACCCGGTCACCGAACGGCTGATAAGAAATCAAGTTCTCTCAAGGACTTTACTGACTTCGCTCGCTGGATGAATGTGCAACACGGCCCTTACGATGCAGCCATTGGCCACAGCTTGGGAGGTGCAGCCCTCCTCCTTAGCCGGAGTCCCCAGTCGGCTTGGCCAAAGACAATCGCTATCTCTAGTTTTGCGAAAACCGAACGGGTTTTTCAGGAGTTTGTTCGCCAATCGGGGTTGCCGGAGCGCTATGTCCAGCGGTTGTTGAAACGGGTTGAAGAAGAGCTGGGAGCCTCACCAAGCGGGTATTCGCCCCATCTGGCCCCGTTCCCGGGTCCTACCCTGCTGATCCACGACAAATACGACTTAGAAGTCCCGTTTTCCGATGCCGAAATCTTGGCCAAATGCCTGCCATTCAATCAGTTGATACCTACCGAAGGACTCGGCCATCGAAAAATTTTAGGACGGCCGGAAACTTGGGAAGCCGTAGTGGGTTATATAAGGGAATGAAACATTTCCCCCTTTGGTTAGGTTTTTGTCTGTTGGCCCTTCTCAACGGGGGGTGTCACCGCAGTTCGACCTCTTTATCACCTGCCCCCATGAACCCCGACTCGACCCCGATCTCTTCCCTCAGCGACGAGGAATGGCGCAAACGCCTTACCCCTGAACAATACCGAATCCTGCGGGAAAAGGGGACCGAATACCCCGGAACTGGAGCGTACAATCTGCATTTTGAAAAAGGAACATATCGCTGTGCCGGGTGCGGTACCCCGCTTTTTTCGAGTGAAAGCAAGTTTGACAGCCATTGCGGCTGGCCGTCGTTTGATGCAGCTCTTGCAAATGGAAAGGTGGCGGAAAAGCGGGACCTATCCCACGGAATGATCCGCACCGAAATCGTATGCGCCAACTGCGGCGGTCACTTGGGCCACGTTTTCCCCGACGGCCCTACCGAAACGGGATTGCGGTATTGTGTAAACAGCCTGAGTTTGGAATTTTCGGAAAAGACGGACACAACCGCCGCACAAGATTGAATCTCCTAGGGCAGCACCTTTGTAGTGCGATTGACCAAATAACTTGAAATAAAAAAAGCCTGCATGCGCAGGCTTTTTTTTGTGGGTGAACAGGGATTCGAACCCCGGACCCTCTGCTTGTAAGGCAGATGCTCTGAACCAGCTGAGCTATTCACCCTATTTGGTTATTCCCTTTTGGGAGTGCAAATATACAACGAAATCTCAAATTCCAAAATCACGTTGTGCATTTATGCAAAAAAAACCGCCCACCCTGAAGGGGCGGGCGGCTGGCAAATACACAAGCGGTATTACTTCGCTGACTCTACGACATCAAAGCCCTTGGACTTCAAGTAGGCAATCTTCTCATTGATCACAGCCATTTCACGACGGTCTTTTTCGTTGTGAATGCTCTTGATCAAACCGTCCAACTCCTCGGACTCCAATTTGCCCAAAAACTGGGAAGCAAATACCGTCTTTAGGGTCTTGTTGTTGTTTTGATTCATGCGGAAGTGCGCAACCAATTCTTTCGGTTTCATTTTATTCTATTTTAATTGTTACCAAACCGTTTCAAAAATAGCGAATAAATGTCACAAAATAGAAAGAAATATATTCGACACAGAAAATTCCTTTTAATTTGGACTAATTGGATTAATTGAAGACGATTGATTCTAATCAATGGGCACCTATAATTCTTTTAAAATAAATGATTTATGTTGATCAATACGACAAGAGGTCCTGCAATTTGCTCTCGAGTTTGTAGGACGCCAAAAAGCCCTTTTCAAGGGTTGCAGCGAACGGTATTGGGGTGTCTGCACTCGCAACACGTACAACCGGTGCGTCCAAATAATTAAAACAAACTTCCCCCAGATGGGCAGCAATATCAGCCCCTATTCCTCCAAACATAACGTCCTCATGAAGAACCAAAACCCTGCCCGTTTTTCTGGTTGTTGCTTCTACAGCATCCCAGTCCAAGGGTTGAAGGGTTCTCAAATCCAAGATTTCCAGGTCCCATTCGGGGTGCGCATTCGCTAGTTCTAACGCCCAATGCACGCCCATTCCATATGTGATAATGCTCGCACCCGTTCCTTCCCGTAGCAAAGACGCCTTTCCGATCGGCAAACTGAAATACCCTTCGGGGACGCTTTGGGTATAACTTCTGTACAAAGCCTTGTGTTCAAAGAACAAGACCGGATTGGGGTCGTCAAACGCAGCACAGAGCAGTCCCTTGGCATCGGCAGGGAACGCAGGGTAAACCACTTTAAGTCCGGGTGTGTGGGTAAACCATGCTTCTGTGGATTGCGAATGGAACGGACCGGCCGCCACACCGGCTCCGGTAGGCATCCGAACCACTACATCTGCATTCTGTCCCCAGCGCCAGTGCATCTTGGCAAGGTTGTTCACAATTTGGGTAAAACCTTCGGTTACAAAGTCGGAAAACTGCATCTCCACCATTGCTTTCATTCCCCGTACGCTGAGTCCCAACCCCGCACCTAAAATGGCCGCCTCGCACAGGGGGGTATTCCGTACGCGGTCTGCTCCAAACTCCGCTACAAATCCGTCGGTAACTTTAAATACGCCTCCGTAGGCACCAATATCCTGCCCCATGAGAACCAGTTCGGGGTGACGACGCATGGATTCGCGCAATCCGTCGGAAATGGCGTCAATCAAGCGCATTTCACGTTCGGGGACACCTGCAACAGACGGAACTGCGGGCAGCGAAGGGGCAAAGAGATCGGCTTTTTCTGCAGCCTCGTCCCACTGGATATCGGGTTGATCCAAGGCTTCTTCCAGCGCCTTTTGAATGGCGTCTTTTTCTTCCTTTTTCCAGGCTTCTCTGTCTGCTGCAGAAAGCCATTTTTTCGCCTCCAAGTAGTGGCCAAACGCATCCACGGGATCGCGTTCCGACCACGCATCAATCAATCCGTCCGGATAATACTTGGTGCCCGATGCCTCCTCGTGTCCGCGAACACGGAATGTTTTGCACTCCAGCAAAATGGGACGTGGGTTTTCCCGGATCGAAGCGGTTAGGTTCAGGGCGGTTTGATAGACTTCCAAAATATTGTTGCCGTCGATGCTGTGGGCTTCCATTCCGTAGGCCGGACCTTTGACCACAAAGGAGTCGAAGTTGAATTGTTCCCGAGAGGGCGTACTCAGCCCCCATTGGTTGTTCTCCACCACAAATAGTACGGGAAGTTGCCAAACGGAGGCCACATTCAATGCTTCGTGGAAATCGCCTTCCGATGCCCCTCCATCGCCCGAAAAAACCAAGGCCAATTTCTTTTCACCCCGAAGCTTGTGGGCCAATGCAATGCCGTCTGCCACGCCCAATTGAGGACCCAAATGGGAAATCATACCCACGATATGGTGTTCTTTGCTGCCAAAGTGAAACGAACGATCCCGGCCTTTGGTAAATCCCGTCATTTTTCCTTGGAATTGCGAAAAAAGTCGAAAAAGGGGCACTTCGCGAGCGGTGAAAACCCCGAGGTTCCGGTGCATGGTTAATATGGTCTCGTCCGGCTGCATGGCCAAGGCGGTACCGACCGAAACGGCCTCTTGCCCGTACGAGGAAAACCACTTGGAAATGCGGCCTTGGCGAAGGGCCACCAGCATTTTTTCTTCGATCATCCGGGGCCTAAGCAGGTGCCTGTACAACTGCAAGCAGAGGTCCTTTTGGTCGTTCTTGGCGTCAAAAGCCAAAGGAGGGAGATTTTCGGGAAACATAGTGGGTTTTCTGAGTACGCCAAAGGTAGGACGCATTATCTTTGATAGTAGAAACCGATGCCTATGCAGCTTCCCACCTTTTCCCTCACGGATTTCACCCACGGCACACCCGAAGAAAAGAACGCCTTTGTGGAAGCGCTGGGTACCACCTATTCGGACCTGGGTTTCATTGCCATCCAAAACCACGTTTTGGATGCGGATCGCCGAAAGCGTCTGTACGAAGTGGTCCAGCAGTTTTTTGCATTAAGCTTGGACCAGAAAAAAAAATATGCCCTCCCCGGACTGGCCGGACAACGCGGTTACACGGGATTTGGGGTAGAAAAAGCCAAGGGTTTTGACACTCCCGACTTGAAGGAATTTTTTCAATGGGGCCAGTTCAACGCCCACGGTCAAGTGTACGCCGAAAATGTGGCCGTAGAAGAAGTCCCCGCCTTGCTTTCCGAGGTTCAGGAAACCTTTGAAATGTTGGAGTATACCGGACGGCAGGTTCTAAAAGCCATTGCGCTTTACTTGGGCTTGCCGGAAGATTGGTTTGAACCCTATGTTCTCGGTGGAAATTCCATCTTACGCGCACTCCATTACCCCCCTTTGGTGGACGCTCCTTTAAATGCCGTTCGGGCCGCGGAGCACGAAGACATCAATTTGATCACCCTGCTGATGGGCGCGTCTGCGGAAGGTTTGGAAGTTCAAGACCTCCAGGGAAATTGGATTCCCATTCATGTGGAAGACGCCCATTTGGTTATCAATGTAGGGGACATGCTGCAGCGCTTGACCAACAACCGGTTGCGCAGCACCACCCACCGGGTGGTCAATCCACCGAAAGAAAAATGGGGCATTCCCCGCTTTAGCATTCCCTTCTTCTTGCATCCCATTCAGGCGATGCCGCTGGATGCCTTGCCGTCGTGCATTACTCAAGCATATCCATTGGCATACGCCCCTATTACGGCCGGCGAATACCTGGAGGAACGCCTGCGGGAAATTGGTTTGAAGGCCTGATGCGCATCGACATTATCACGGTCCAACCGGGACTTTTGGACGGAGCGTTCTCCCATTCCATATTAAAGCGCGCCATGGACAAAGGCGTGGCATCCGTACATGTGCACGACCTCCGGGCCTTTGGATTTGGGAAACACACCCAGGTAGACGACTACGCCTACGGCGGCGGTGCGGGGATGGTCATGCGTATTGAGCCCATCGTAGCGTGCATAGAAGCCCTGCAAGCAGAAAGAACCTACGACGAGATTATCTACATGACCCCGGACGGCGAGCGCCTCAACCAAGGGATCGCCAACCAATTGTCCCTGCAGCACAACCTGATTTTGCTGTGTGGGCATTACAAGGGAATCGACCACCGGCTGCGGGAACACCTCATTACCCGGGAGATTTCCATTGGCGACTATGTACTTTCTGGCGGTGAATTGGCGGCGGCTGTTGTGACCGATGCCGTAATCCGCTTGCTTCCCGGGGCCATGAACGACGAGACCTCTGCCCTATCGGATTCGTTTCAAGACAACTTGCTGGCTCCGCCGGTGTACACGCGTCCGGCCGAATTCCGGGGCTGGAAGGTGCCGGAATTGCTAACGAGCGGTGACACCAAGACCATTGACCTTTGGCGACACCAGCAGGCCCTTGAGCGCACCCGGCGGCTGCGTCCTGACTTGCTCAGCGGAGAATAAAAAAACCGCCCGCGAATGCGGGCGGTTTTGCTTTAGTACAGAAACAGGCACAAAGACCCGTTTTGCACAAAAATACTTATCGGCGACGGGCTTCTTTGATACGAGCTGCCTTGCCATTGCGTTCGCGCTGGTAGAAAATACGTGCGCGGCGCACCTTGCCTTCTTTGTTGATTTCGATTTTTTCCAAGTTCGGCATGTTCACGGGGAAAATCCGCTCCACTCCTACGTTGCCAGACATCTTGCGAATGGTAAACGTTTCGGTGGTTCCGGAACCGCGGCGCTGAAGAACGACCCCACGGAAAAACTGGGTACGGGTCTTTTCACCTTCCTTGATTTGGTAGTACACCGTGATGGTGTCACCGGCTGCGAACGTAGGCAGCTCCTTGTTCTCAACGTACTTATCCTGTACGTACTGAATCAGATCCATGGTCATGGGTCTTTAAAGATCACACGGAAGCAACATACACCGCTCTGGCCAGAGGTTGAGACCGCAAATTACCGCCGGATTGGAACCTGCCTCACGCAACGGGAGTGCAAATTTAAGGATTTTACCAGAATTGACCAAATTAGAGACTAAAGCACCACAAAAACGGTGCGCCGGTTCCGTTGCCGAGCCGCATCGGATGTGTTGGGTACCAGGGGCTTCTTTTCTCCGTAGCCCTTGGCTTGCAGACGCGACGGCGCAATGCCAGCAGTTTGCAGGGCCGCTTTAACTGCCTGGGCGCGCTGGCTACTGAGTTCTAAATTGCGGACGTCATCGCCCACGTCGTCGGTATGGCCCTGCACCTCCACCCGCAGATCCGGACAGGAGTGCAAGTACGTTGCAAATCCTTCAATCAAGGCCAAGGCGTCGGCGTTCAGAGCGGCCGAATTGGAAGCAAACTGGATGCTGTTCATGGCGTATTCGGTGGACTTCTGAAGTACCCGAGCCTCCAGTTCGGCCTGAACAACGGGCGACTCTTTGGTATTTTCCTCGCTGATTACTTGGCCATTGAAAGCAGCTCCTTCTTGTACCACTTGAACCATGACCCGTTCGCCGGGAGCAAGCGCAACCACGTGGGCATAGCGTCCATTTTCCTGGTCCACTTCGATTTTTTGCATTTCCTTGGAGCGTAGGCGCGTCAACTGGACTTCAGCCCCCTCCAAGCCGCGGGGGTTGGCGTCGTTGGTGCTGACCGCCCCCTTGACCAAGGCAACGGACTGGGGCCGAACCCCCTCCGGGAGGGTAAACTGAAACAGGTCCCAGCCCCCGGGGCCTTGCCGGGTGTTGGTGGAGAAATAACCGCGAGTGCCTGCCAGGTCTACAAAGAGGCCCACTTCGTCCTCGGGGGTGTTGATGGGAATGCCCACATTCTTGGGCGTGGTCCAGGATTTTTTGTCGGGTTGGTACCGAGCCATGTAGAGGTCCAATCCCCCTACCCCGGGATGGCCGGAGGACGCAAAGTACAGGGAGACCCCGTCCGGGTGCAGGTAGGGCGATTTCTCTTCGAGGGCTGTATTGATTTCCTTGGGCAGGGCTTCGGCCTTGCTCCAGGACCCGTCGGGGAGGCGTTGGCTGCGGTAAAGATCAAGCCCCCCCGTCCCGCCTGGGCGGTTGGACACAAAGTACAGCCAGTCGCCGTTGGCCGATACGCTGGGCTGGCTTTCCCAGCTGTTCGGTTGGTTGACGCCGCCGGGTACGGGCATGAGGGCGCCCCAGTGGTCCCCGTTTTTCTTGCTCCAGAAAACGTCGCAGTTGCGGTAGCCGGTGGCGGTGTTTTCGCAAACGGTGAGGTACAATTCGCGGTTGTTGGCGGTGACCGACGGTCCGCCTTCGTTGAGGCCCCGGTTGAAGGGGCTTTCCAATGCTTGTCCCATGGAAAACTGCTTGACGTCGTCTTGCCACGAGGATTCCATGAAGGTTTCCAAGGTGCGTTTCACAGGAGCAGGTCCGCTTTTGCGGTCCACGGCCTGGGTACGCCGGGTGAAGTAAGCCAGGGATCCGTCGGGCGAAACGATGGACAGGTATTCGTCGGCCGGAGTATTGATGCCCGGAACAGGTACCGGAACAAAGGCAACGGGGTGGGCTTTGAGTTGGGCGGCCAAAGTGAGGTCTGCTACCAAATTTTTAGCTTCTCGGTCCAAGGAACCTTCCCGCTCGGGGTCCTTCAAATACGTTTGTACGGCCTGCAATCCGCCCACGGAGTCGCCTTTGAGGACGCGCAAGGCACCTACGTAGTACCACACCTCAGGGAGGTACTGGGGGCACTCCGAAAGCAATTTTTCCCACGATGCCAGAGCTTGCAAGGGTTGCTCTTGCTTCATGGCCAACTCGCCCATCAAATACAAGGTGTGGACGGAACCTCCTTCTTTGCGCACCGCGGTTTGTAGGTACACCTTGGCCATGGGCAAGTCTCCTTTGTTCAGAGCCTTTAGGGCACTTTGTTCGGTCTTGCTGGGGTCCTTGCCTTCTTCGCCGCAGCGGCCCAAAGCCACCTGTGCGTGTACCGAAAGGGATCCGGTTAATAAGACGAACCCGAATACCAGAGTGCGCATCACGTAACGCCCCTTCCTCATTGGGGCTCGTGCCACTGGTTTTCGGTTTTTGCCACAAACAAAGTGACGGCTGCATCGCCGGTCACGTTGATGACGGTTCTGCACATGTCCAAAAGGCGATCAATGGGAATAATAACCGCAATCCAAGCGGGGTTTAAAGCCACACTGTCCAAAACCATCAAAAGCATCACCAGCCCGGCAGAGGGAATGGCCGCGGTACCGATGGAAGCCAAAACGGCGGTAGCTAGGACCGTCAACTGCTGGGCCATGCTGAGGTCGATCAAATGGAATTGCGCCAAGAAAATGACCGCTACGCCTTGGTACAAGCTCGTACCGTCCATGTTGACGGTGGCGCCGATGGGAAGGGTAAACTGGCTGACTTCCTCGCGCACTCCCAGGTTGTTTTTTACGCAGTCCAAAGTAACGGGAAGGGTTGCCGCCGAGCTGCTGGTGCTAAATGCCAACAACTGCGCGGGACGCATACCGCCGTGGAAAAATTTCAACGACTTCCACCACGAATAGCCCTGGGTGCGCAAACTGAGCCAAACCAAGGTGGGGTAGACGAAAAAGGCCACAACGAACAACCCCAGTAACACGACCAACCCGTACAATCCGAGCGTTTTAAACACCTGAAGCAGTTGCATGGGGTCGTCGCCGGCGATTTGTGTTAACGTTCCGGCCATCAAGGCAAAGACGAAGAAGGGCGCAAAAACCATGACCTGCTCGACCATTTTCACAAAAATGTCGGTCATATTGGTCATAAAAGGCCGAACCGAAGCCGTTTTGCTCTCGGGCAAGGACACCAAGGCGGTGCCGAAGAAAAGGGCAAAAAAGATGATTTGGAGCATCAGACCGTCGTTGAAAGCGACAAAAATGTTGCTGGG
>Ga0164292_10002903_pt1 | contig 13971 bp, 11 predicted proteins | sample GEODES117metaG_FD_111486 | JGI IMG/M metagenome (GOLD analysis project Ga0164292, IMG submission 111486) | Eutrophic lake water microbial communities from Lake Mendota, Wisconsin, USA - GEODES117 metaG | ecosystem: Environmental > Aquatic > Freshwater > Lake | place: USA: Lake Mendota... | reverse complement strand
GACCTGGCTTTTGGGTCGCATCAGCTCTGGCCCGCCCTCAACTCGACCTTTGGCCAAGGCAGCAAGCAACCCGCCCAGACCCGCCAGGTGCGCGAGAAGCTGGCCTTGCTGGCCCCGGGCCGTTTTGATGTGTGGCTGACCCATCAGGTCAATATGACCGATCTGACGGGCGCCTACCCTGCAATGGGCGAGGGCTTTGTGGTCTCGCACGAGGGCCGCTTGCTGGCGCGCTGGGCTTGGAGCTAAGGCGGCTGCCTTGCGCACAAGCCCCGCGCGAGCCTACTCCCAGTTTTTGAGCGCCTGGCGCTTCCACATCTCCCAGGGGCGCTGCAGGTGGGTGTCATTCATGGCCGAGGTGGCCTGTGCCTCGCCCTCGGTCAAAAAGGTGACCTCGCCCAAGCGCATGGCCTGCATTTGCAGGTGCGCGCTCTTTTCGGTGTAGATCGCGCGAAACACTGCCTGCTCGATGCTATGACCCACGGTGACGCTGCCGTGGCCGCGCATCAAGGCCACGCTGGCCTGGCCGAGCACCTGCGCCAGCGAGCGGCCCAGAGCCTGGCTGCTGATGAGCAAATCGGTGCTTTCGCCGGCGCTGTGCCGGATTTCGTAAACCGGCGTGGTGGCGCCCAAAAATCCGCTCATGTGGCAAATCGGGCGCAGCTTGGCGCCTGTCACGCCAAAGGGAATGATCGAGGGCGAGTGGCTGTGCACCACCGAATGCACATCGGGCCTGGCCGCATAAATGGCGCTGTGGATGAAGCGCTCGACATAGGTGCGGCGCCCCCGCTCATCGTGCACGGCGCCTTCCAGATCGACTTGCAGCAGGTCGTCGGCGCAGACCAGGCCCGGGGCCATGCTGCGGGCAATGAAAAAGCGGTCGGCGCGCTCGGGGTGACGCAGGCTGATGTGCCCAAAGCCGTCTAGCACCCCTTCGTTGACCAGGATGCGATTGGCAATGGCCAGATCCTGCAGCAAATCGTCCAGACTCTTGGGCATGGCTTACTCGGCCTTGATGTTGGCCTGCGTGGCCACGCGGCTCCAGCGCGCAAGTTCAGAGCGCATGAAGTCGGCGCCCTCTTCGGGCGATGTGAAAAACGGCTCAAAACCCAGCTTGGCCAGGCGCTCGGCCATGTCGGCCGAGCGTCCGACTTGAACAAAGGCATCGCTCAGGCGCTTAACGATGGCCGGCGGCGTGCCGGCAGGCGCATACAAAGCAAACCAGTTGGAGAAATCGACATCCTTGTAGCCCAGTTCAGCAAAGCTGGGCAGTTGCGGCAGGGCCGGGTTGCGCTGGGGCGAGGCCACGCCCAGCGCCCGGATGCGGCCGTCGCGGATGAAGGGCAAGGCGTTTTGCAACGGGCTGAACATGTACTGCAGCTGCCCGCCCACCAGATCGGTCATGGCTTGCGACTGGCCCTTGTAGGGCACGTGGTTGCCGCTCATGCTGGTTCGCTGACTGAAGAGCTCGCTTTGCAAATGCTGCGGGCTGCCGATACCGGCCGAGCCGTAGTTCAGGGCCCCCGGCTTTTGCTTGGCCGCCTCCACAAACTCGGCCACACTCTTGGCACTGAAGCTCGGATGGACCACCAGCACCACGCTGGTTTGCCCAACCAGGGTGACGGTCTGCAAGTCCTTGAGCAGGTCGTAAGGCAGCTTGCGGTAGACCGCCACATTGGTGGCGATGGTGGCCGGCGACAGCAGCAGGGTGTAGCCATCGGGCGCAGCCTTGGCCACGGCCATGGTGCCGATGTTGCCGCCCGCGCCCAGAATGTTTTCCACCACCACCGGTTGGCCCAGCAGCTCAGAGACTCTTTGCCCGAGGTTGCGCGCCAGCAGATCGGTGCCGCCACCGGCAGCCACCGGCACGATGATCTTGATCGGCTTGCTCGGAAAGGTTTGGGCCAGGGCAACCGGGGCCCAAGCCAGGCTCAGGCCGGCCAGGGCGCCCAGCAGGGTGCGCTTGTTCATGGGCTTTGCTCCTCGCAAGCAAAATGGTTAGGGGGCGAAACTTCTCTATCTTACGCAGTTTCACTGCGGATGGCCAAGGCATGGCCCTGTGACAGCTCAGGCCAGCGGCTGCGCCCTATTTGCCGATGCAGAACTTGGAGAAGATCTCACCCAACAGGTCGTCGGGCGTGAACTCGCCCGTGATCTGCCCCAACGCCTGCTGGGCCTGTCGCAAATCTTCGGCCAATAAATCGAGCGCCGGCAGGGGCGCTGCGAGCTGCTGCTGCGCATCGGCCAGTCGCCCCTGGACCGCCTTCAAGGCGTCGAGGTGGCGCTGGCGGGCGATAAAAAGTCCTTCGGTGCCGGCCTGCCAGCCGACGGTTTGCAGCAGGGCCTGCCGCAGGCCTTCGAGCCCCTGGCCGGTCTTTGCCGATACCAGCAAGGCCTGGGCATCGACCGACTGCACCGCAGCCAAGGCCTGGGCATCGGCCTCGTCCATCTTGTTGAACACCTGCAGCACCGGCACGCCGGCGGGCAATTGTTCGGCCAACCCAGCGGCAATCTGCTCGTCGCTGTGGCGGTAGCTCTGGCTCGCTTCGTCGTGGCCACAAGCTCTGGGCAGATCGTGCAGAAAAATCACCGCGTCGGCCCCGGCGATGGCGTCCCAGGCGCGCTCCATACCGATGCGCTCGACTTGATCGGCTGACTGTGCATCGCGCAGTCCCGCCGTGTCCACCACATGCAGGGGCACACCCTCAATCTGTATGAGTTGGCTGACCTTGTCGCGGGTGGTGCCGGCAATCGGTGTGACGATGGCCAGTTCTGCCCCAGCCAGCGCGTTGAGCAAGGAACTCTTGCCGGCATTGGGCTGACCTGCGATCACCACCTGCATGCCCTCGCGCAGCAAAGCGCCCTGCGTCGCGCGCTGACTGACCTCGGCCAAGCGCTGCTGCAAGGCGTGCAACTGACCGCGGGCATCGGCCTTTTCAATGAAGTCGATGTCCTCTTCCGGAAAGTCGAGCGTGGCTTCGACCAGCATGCGCAGGTGCACCAACTGCTCAAGCAGGGCCTGCACTTGGCTGGAAAAGGCGCCCGACAAGGACCGGGCGGCCGAGCGCGCCGCGACCTCGGTGTTCGCATCAATCAGATCGGCAATGGCCTCGGCCTGAGCCAAATCGATCTTGTCATTGAGAAAGGCGCGGCGGGTGAACTCACCGGGCTCAGCCACCCGCAACCGGGCCAGCCGCGGCTGTGTTGTGGCCGGGTCGATTTGGGCGGCCGCCTGCAAGCAGCGCTGCACCAGCAGCGCCAACACCACCGGCCCACCATGGGCCTGCAGCTCGAGCACATCTTCACCGGTAAACGAGGCCGGGGCCGGGAAAAACAGTGCCAGACCCTGATCGATAACGGCGCCGGTGTCGTCGACAAAGGCGCCGTAAGACGCTTGCCGCGGCGCCAGGTTCCTGCCGCACAGGGCGCGCGCCAAAGCGCCAAGTCCCTGGCCGGAGACGCGAACAATGCCCACCGCCCCGCGCCCGGGGGCGGTGGCGATGGCCACAATGGGATCGGCCGATCTCTCCAGCATGTGGCGCCCAAACAGGCCGGTGCAGCCGCCGCCCTTACTTGAACTTGGGCAAGTTGAACTGGGGCGGCACACCCATGCGGGTGTTGATCATCCATTGCTGCGCAATCGACAGGATGTTGTTGGTGATCCAGTACAGCACCAGACCGGCCGGGAAAAAGAAGAACATGACGCTGAAGATCAGGGGCATGAACCACATCAGCTTGGCCTGCAGAGGATCGGGCGGCAAGGGGTTGAGGGCGGTCTGCAGCATGGTGGTCAGCGTCATCACGATGGGCAGCAGAAAGTAGGGGTCGGGCGCCGACAGGTCGTTGATCCAGCCGATCCAGGGCGCTCCGCGCATCTCCACGCTCGACAGCAGCACCCAATACAGGGCAATGAAGACCGGGATCTGCACCATGATCGGAAAGCATCCCCCCATCGGGTTGACTTTTTCCTCGCGGTAAATCTTCATCATCGCCATCTGCATCTCTTGCGGCTTGTCTTTGAGCCGCTCGCGCATTTCCATGATGCGCGGGTTGATGGCCTTCATCTTGGCCATGCTCTGGTAGGCCTTGGCATTGAGCCAGTAAAAAGCGATCTTGATCACCAGCACCAGGGCCACAATGGCCCAGCCCCAGTTGTTGATGACCTTGTGCAGTTCAAACAAAAGCCAGTACAAGGGCTTGGCCAAGATGGTGAACCAGCCGTAGTCCTTGACCAGCTCAAGACCCGGGGCAATGGCCTCAAGCGCTTTTTCTTCTTGCGGGCCGACGAACAGACGCGCCTCGACGGTCTTGCTCGCGCCCGATGCCAAGGGCTCGATCGGGGCAATCATGCCCACCGAATACAAATTGGTGTCGACCTTGCGCATGAAGACTTCGCGCTGCACGCCTTGAGCAAGCAGCCAGGCGGAGGCAAAGTAGTGCTGGACCATGGCCACATAGCCGTTGTTGGTCTGCTTTTCATGCTCCATCTTGTTTTTCTCGATGTCGCTAAATTCAACCTTCTGGTATTTCTTGGCTTCGGTGTAGACGGCCGGGCCGGTGAAGGTGGAATAAAAAGCCGACTCGCCCTCGGGCTTGTTGCCGTCGCGCACGAGCTGCAAGTACAGCTGCGCCGCCAGGCTGTTGGCGCTCTTGTTGATCAACTCGTGGCGCACAGTGATGTCGTAGGCCCCGCGCTTGAACACGTACGTCTTGATCCATTGGAGCCCGCCCACCTCGGCAGACTCAAAGCGCAGCTCCAAGGTGTCCTGCCCGGCTTTGAGCTCGCGCTCGCCAGCCACCGGCGTCATAGGGGTCTTGTGCTTGGGCAGGGACGATCCGGCCGCACCAATCCAGCCGCTTTGGGCCAGGTAGACGCGCTCTTTGCTTTCATCAAACAACACAAAGCCTTTGTCGCGGGCGTTGAGGTCGGCGTACTTCACAAAAGACGAATGCACGAGCGCGCCGCCCTCTGTGTCAAAGCGCAGGCGCAAGACATCGGTCTTGATCTCCACCTGCTGCCTGGCTGGGGCCGTTGCGGCCGGCTGGTTTCCAGGCACGGACGACGCCGAAATTTGCTGGCTGCTTGCCACTGGAGCCGGCACAGCTGAGGCACTGGCCCCGGCGGCGGGGCCAGCGGGCTCTGCCGTTTTGGCCGTCGGTGCGGCAGGTTGCGGGAAGAAGGTGGGCTTTTGACCGTTGTGGATCTGCCATTGGTCCCAAAGCAGGACCATGGAAAAACCAAAAATCACCCACAAGATGGTTCGGCGGATATCGTTCATGAGGACTCGGGTGGGCAAGCGCCAGGTGGCGCTGCCTTCAAACGGTGGAAAAGGTGGTGCGGTACCGGATCATGGCCCCCATCACACCAGGGATGGCAGCGAACCAGGCGACGCAAGGTCAGGTAACTTCCGCCAGCTGCGCCATGGCGGTCAATCGCTTGCAAGGCGTAGGCCGAACAGCTGGGTTCAAAACGGCACGATGAGCCCAAGCTGGGGCTGAGCAAAAGGCGATAGGCTCGCACCAAAAGCATGAGCGCACGCTTGGGCAGTTGGACCAAAGCGGACCCGCTCATGGCTGCCCCTGACTTGGAGTTTGACTGGGCTCTTGGCGATGGCCCTGGCTGTGAGCTTGATTTTGGGCTTGCGTCAGCAAAGCCAGCAGCTGCGTGCGCACCGCTTGCTTGAGTGGCGCCGACGAGGCCGCCACGAAACGTTGGATCGGAAAGCTTCCGCGCAGACGCACCACATAGGCCCATGCCGGCTCGCCGGTCAGGTGGTCTTGCGCCAGGCTGTAAATCTGACGCCTGATCAGGTTGCGGGTCACCGCTCTGCGCGCCCATCTTTTGGGGACCATGGCACCGATGGCAGCCTGCTTGAGGCCAGCCAGAGGGCCGCTGACGCAGTCAACCTGTGCCGGTGGTGGGTTTTGTTCGGCATCGAGCCGATCACTGCGGTGCAAAGCGAAATGCTCTGTGCTGGCCAACGCCCGATGGCCCAGCACAGCGTCAAACTGCGCGCGGGTTTGCAGCCGCAGCAAGACCTGGCCCGCCCAGACTCAGACGGCCAGGCGCTTGCGGCCTTTGGCGCGGCGTGCATTGATCACGGCGCGGCCGCCGCGGGTGCGCATGCGAGCCAAAAAGCCATGGGTGCGGGCACGCTTGACTTTGGAAGGTTGGTAAGTGCGTTTCATGATCTATCCTTAAAAAATCGATACCTGCAAGTCTTCGAGCCTTTAGGCCACTCGGCCACTTGGTGGCTTGGCGGCCCTTCTCGCTGCCTTCTAGCGGCCTTCTAGCGGCCTTTTCGCTGCTTTTTTGCCGGCTCATTCAGCGGCTTGATCGGCAACTTTCCCTCAGCTTTCCTTGGCTTTCCTAAGCAATTGGCTCGCTTGAAGACCCAGGGCAACCCCTGTGCCCTGCAAAACAGGAAACCGACTATTATCGTCGATCAACGGCTCGCTGACAAGCCAAGGACGGTCAGGCCGGGGGCGCTGTCAGGGGCTTTACACCTCGTGGCCAGCGGTCTCGCCCCGCCAACGCTTGGCCTGGCGGCTCTTCCAGCACCAAATCGCTGGCGCTGTCAAGATTGTGGATAAGTGCCTTGGAGCCCTACAATGGGCGGTGCCTGAAACAAACAATATCCACAACTGGCAAAGCGCAGATCGCTTTGCGTCTGCTGCAGAAATTTTGTCCATGTCCGAACCCACGGCGCCAAGCCTGATGCCCGATTTGTGGTCAAGTTGCATGGAGCAACTGGCCTTGCAGATTCCACAGCAGCAGTTCAACACCTGGATCAAGCCCCTCCAGGTCAGGCTCGACAGCGACGCCGATCGACTTATCCTGCTGGTGGCCAACCGATTCAAGTTGGACTGGATACGGGCGCAATATGGCCAACAAATTCAGTCTCTGGTCAATCAACTCAGTCCCCACGCCGTACATCTTGAGTTAGCGATCACTCCGAAAGAATCTCCCGCCAAGTCTAAGCCGATCAACCAAGACCTGGCTCCCCTGACCGAACCCCTGGGCTTGCTGAGCGTCGATGAGGCCAGCACCGCAGGCTTGAAGACCCGGCTCAATTCGGCACTGACTTTTGACACCCTGATCGAAGGCTCAGCCAACCGCATGGGCCGCGCCGCCGCCATGCACGTGGCCAGCAGCATCGGCCAGTTGTACAACCCTCTGTTCATCTATGGCGGGGTGGGTCTGGGCAAAACCCATTTGGTGCATGCCATCGGCAACAAGCTGCTGTTCGACAACCCGGGCGCAAAAGTTCTCTACATCCATGCCGAGCAGTTTGTCTCTGATGTGGTTAAAGCCTATCAACGCAAAGCGTTTGATGAATTCAAGGAGCGTTACCACTCGCTGGACCTGCTGCTCATTGACGATGTGCAATTTTTCGCCAACAAGGACCGAACACAAGAGGAGTTCTTCAACGCCTTCGAGGCCCTGCTGGCCAAGAAATCACACATCGTGATGACCAGCGACACCTATCCCAAAGGCCTGACCGCCATCCATGAGCGGCTGGTGTCGCGCTTCGATTCGGGCCTGACCGTGGCCCTTGAGCCGCCCGAACTTGAAATGCGGGTGGCCATCTTGATCAACAAGGCCGAGATCGAGGGCGCTCAAATGCCCGAGGAAGTGGCATTTTTCGTGGCCAAGAATGTGCGCTCCAACGTGCGCGAACTCGAAGGTGCGCTGCGCAAAATTCTGGCTTATTCGCGTTTCAACCAAAAAGACATCACCATCAACCTGGCACGCGAGGCTTTGCGCGACCTTCTGTCCATTCAGAACCGGCAAATCTCGGTCGAGAACATCCAAAAAACAGTCGCCGATTTCTACAAGATCAAGGTCGCCGACATGTACTCCAAGAAAAGGCCGGCCAGCATCGCGCGCCCGCGCCAGATCGCCATGTACCTGGCCAAGGAATTGACGCAAAAAAGTTTGCCCGAAATCGGAGAGCTTTTCGGCGGCAGAGACCACACGACGGTGCTTCATGCGGTGCGCAAAATGGCGGCCGAACGGCAGCAAAGACTTGAATTGAATCAGCAGCTGCACGTGCTCGAGCAGACCCTCAAGGGATGACCGAGCAGATGAGAGGCGGTACAAGCGGATCGGGCAAGTCTGGGGATAAAAAACGAACAACTGCGGCTTTATCCACAGGCTCGGAGTCTGGCTGCATCTTGTCCCACAATATCCATAGTGCAACTGGGCAGCCATCACCAGCGTTTACCAGATGACAAGTGTTTGATTAAAAAAGGGAAAATAGAGGTATCCACACAGACGGCCCACCCTCTACTACCACTACTATCCTTTGATTGAATAAATAGAGAAGACAAGAAAGAACAAGTCACATGATCGTTCTCAAAGCCCCCCAGGAGCAGGTACTCGCCGCGTTGCAATCGGTTGCCGGCATCGTCGAGAGACGTCACACCATGCCCATCTTGGCCAATGTGCTGATTCGCAAAACAGGCACTCAGATCGAATGGACCGCCAGCGACTTGGAGATCCAGATCCGCACCCGGATGGAGCTCGGTGGCGATGACGCCCAGTTCACCGGCACGGTGGCCGCGCGCAAGTTGATCGACATTCTTCGCTCCATGCCCAGCGATCAAACCGTCTCGATCGAGTCCAATCAGAGCCGTCTTTTGCTCAAAGGCGGCAAAAGCAAATTCGTCTTGCAAACCCTGCCGGCCGAGGACTTCCCACTGGTGCAAGAGGCGTCCAACTTCGGGCCTGCTTTTTCCGTGCCGCAAAAGACGCTCAAGACTTTGCTCAGCCAAGTCTCTTTTGCCATGGCGGTGCACGACATCCGCTACTACCTCAACGGCATCTTGTTCGTGGCCGAGGGCAAGCAGTTGGGCTTGGTGGCCACCGATGGCCACCGCCTGGCTTACACCTCGGCCGAACTCGATGTCGACATCAAGCAGCGTCAAGAGGTGATCCTGCCGCGCAAGACGGTACTCGAATTGCAGCGCTTGCTCAGCGACCAGGATGGTGCCATCGAAATGCAGTTTGCGGGCAACCAGGCCAAGTTCAGCTTTGCTGGCATGGAGTTCGTCACCAAGCTCGTTGAGGGCAAGTTCCCTGATTACAACCGCGTGATTCCGAAGAACCATCAAAACATCGTGGTGCTGGGACGGCAGACTTTGCTGGCCAGTTTGCAGCGCACTGCGATCTTGACCAGCGAGAAGTTCAAAGGGGTCCGACTCAATGTGGACCCTGGCTTTTTGCGGGTCGCTTCAAACAATGCCGAGCAGGAAGAGGCCAGCGACGAGATCGATATCGACTACGCCGGCGACAGCATCGAGATCGGCTTTAACGTCACCTACCTGATCGATGTGCTGAGCAACATGACGCAAGACATGGTCAAGATCGAGTTGGCCGACTCCAACAACTCGGCCTTGCTCACCATCCCTGACAACAAGACCTTCAAGTACGTCGTCATGCCCATGCGCATTTGAGCGCAGCTGACCTGTTTTGAGGCATCAAGCCCGCGCCGCAAGCGCGGGTTTGTTCATTCAAAGACTTCCCGAAAGCCGTTATGACATCAGAGATCGATCCCCAAAACCCCGGCCCCACGGACGTGAGCCAGCCCGTTATCGACGCCCATCAGGCCGGTGCCTCGGAAGCCTATGGCGAAGGTGCGATCCAAATTCTTGAAGGGCTGGAGGCGGTGCGCAAACGCCCAGGCATGTATATCGGTGACACCTCCGATGGCACGGGTTTGCATCACCTGGTTTTTGAAGTGGTTGACAACTCGATTGACGAGGCATTGGCCGGCCACTGCGATGACATCGTGGTCACCATCCACAGCGACAACTCGATCAGCGTCATCGACAACGGGCGCGGCATTCCGACGGGCATCAAGATGGACGACAAGCACGAGCCCAAGCGCTCGGCCGCCGAGATCGCCCTCACCGAGCTGCATGCTGGCGGTAAGTTCAACCAAAACAGCTACAAAGTTTCAGGCGGTCTGCACGGCGTGGGTGTGAGCTGCGTCAACGCCCTGTCCAAAATGCTCAGGCTGGTGATCCGCCGCGAAGGCAAGGTGCACACCCTCGAGTTTTCGCGGGGCGTGGTGCAAAACAGAATCACCGAAATGGTCGGCGAGGTACCGATTTCCCCGATGAAAGTGATTGGAGAGACCGACAAGCGGGGCACCGAGGTTCATTTTTTACCTGACACCGAAATCTTCAAGGAAAACCACGACTTTCACTACGAGATTTTGAGCAAGCGTTTGCGCGAGCTGAGCTTTCTCAATAACGGCGTGAAGATCCGGCTCAAGGACGAGCGCAGCGGCAAGGAAGACGATTTTTCGGGCGCCGGTGGGGTCAAGGGCTTTGTTGATTTCATCAACAAAGGCAAGCAGGTGCTCCACCCCAATGCCTTCCATGCCACGGGGGAGCGGCAAAGCGATCAGGCCACCACGATAGGCGTCGAGGTCTCGATGCAGTGGAACAGTGGCTACAACGAAAACGTGCTTTGTTTTACCAACAACATTCCACAGCGTGACGGTGGAACCCATCTGACCGGTTTGCGTGCAGCCATGACGCGGGTCATCAGCAAATACATCGAGAGCAACGAGCTGGCCAAAAAAGCCAAGGTCGAAGTCTCGGGTGACGACATGCGCGAAGGTCTGTGCTGCGTGCTCTCAGTCAAGGTGCCCGAGCCCAAGTTTTCCAGCCAGACCAAGGACAAGCTGGTGTCCAGCGAGGTCCGCGGCCCAGTCGAAGACATTGTGGCCAAAACGCTGACTGACTTTTTGGAAGAGCGCCCCAACGACGCCAAGATCATCTGCGGCAAGATTGTTGAGGCGGCCAAGGCCCGCGAAGCGGCCCGCAAGGCGCGCGAGATGACGCGCCGCAAGGGTGTGCTCGACGGCATGGGACTGCCTGGCAAGCTGGCCGATTGCCAGGAAAAAGACCCCGCCTTGTGCGAGATCTACATCGTTGAGGGCGACTCGGCCGGAGGCTCTGCCAAGCAAGGCCGCGACCGCAAGTTTCAGGCGATCTTGCCGCTGCGCGGCAAAATTTTGAACGTTGAAAAAGCCCGCTACGAAAAGCTGCTGACCAGCAACGAGATCTTGACGCTGATCACCGCGCTGGGTACGGGCATCGGCAACGCCGGTGCGGGCGCAGCCGATGGCAAGAGCGGTGCCGATGACTTCAACGTGGCTAAGCTGCGCTACCACCGCATCATCATCATGACCGATGCCGACGTGGATGGCGCGCACATCCGAACCTTGCTGCTGACGTTCTTTTACCGGCAAATGCCCGAGTTGGTCGAGCGCGGTCACATCTACATCGCCCAGCCGCCGCTGTACAAGGTCAAGGCGGGCAAGGAAGAGCTTTATCTCAAGGATGCTGCGGCGCTCGATGGGTTTCTGATCCGCATCGCGCTCAAAGAGGCGAGCATCGACACCGGCCAGGGCTCGGTGCTCAGCGGCGAGACCTTGGGCGAGTTGGCGCGCAAGCACCAGGTGGCCGAATCGGTGATCAAGCGCCTGAGCGGCTTCATGGACCAGGAGGCGCTGCGGGCCATCGCCGACGGGGTGGCCCTCGATCTGGACACGGTGGCCGCTGCAGAGGCCAGCGCGATCGCGCTGCAAGCCAAACTGCCCGATGCCGAAGTGGCCGGGCAATTCGATGTGCGCACTGACAAACCGATTTTGCGCATCAGCCGGCGTCACCACGGCAACGTCAAGAGCAGCGTGCTCACGCAAGACTTCGTGCATGGCGCCGACTATGCGGCGCTGGCTGAAGCGGCGCAAACCTTCCGCGGCTTGCTCGCTGAGCAGGCCACCGTGATGCGCGGCGAGGGCGACAAGCAAAAGAAAGAGCGGGTGGGTGACTTCCGCCAGGCCATGCAGTGGCTGGTGGCCCAGGCCGAGCAGTCCACCGCCCGCCAGCGCTACAAGGGCCTGGGCGAGATGAACCCCGAGCAACTTTGGGAAACCACCATGGACCCGGCGGTGCGCCGCCTGCTGCGCGTGCAGATCGACGACGCGATCGAAGCCGACCATGTGTTTTCCATGCTCATGGGCGACGAGGTCGAGCCCAGGCGCGACTTCATCGAGACCAACGCGCTGCGAGCGGCCAATATCGACGTGTGACAGGCGGGGCCGCTTGCACCCGGTGCAAGCGCGCTTTTGTCTGACAAGCTCAGTGCGGGTGGCTGGCCAGAATCAGGGTCTAACAGACTCTTTTGCAAAGGCCGCGCCATGACTCGCAGCAAGTACAAAACCAGCACGCAAAAACGCAAGCCGATCCGCCCCGGCGCGGGCGGCAAGGTGGACAACGACCACAACCAGAGCGGCTCAGTGGCACCCACGCAGCTCCACCAGGGACAGCGCACGCCCCAAAGTCGGGATGACCGGCAGGCGCATCTGGGCGCCGATAACCAGTCGCAAAGCCGAAAAGCCGCTATCAAAGCCCCGCAAGGCTTGCATCAAGGCCACTGAGGCGGCATTGCTGTGCCGACTCTGGCGACCTGTCTCAAGCTTTTTCTGGCAGCTCGATCTTGACCTCGAGCACGTCCAGGTTGTCCTGGCGCTCGAGGTTGACCTTGATGTCTTCGGGCGCGATCGCGATGTATTTGGAAATCACAGCGACCAGGTCGCGCTGCAGCGCGGGCAGGTAGTCGGGCTGGTGGCTGCGGCTGGTCCCTCTCTCATGGGCCAGGATGATCTGCAGCCGCTCTTTGGCAACGCTGGCGGTTTTCTTTTTCTCGCCCAGCAGAAACGACAGGAAGGAGCCCATTTAGCGGCCTCCAAACAGGCGGGCAAAAAAGCCCTGCTTTTGGGCCTCGATGAAGCGCAGCGGTTTGTCTTCGCCCAGGAAGCGGTCGATCACGTCCTTGTAGGCCTCCGAGACGTCCGAGCCCTGCATGTGGATGGTGGGCAGGCCTTGGTTGGACGCTTGCAGCACGCTCTCGGACTCGGGAATCACGCCAATGAGCTTGATGCGCAAGATGTCCTGGATGTCCTCGAGGGACAGCATCTGGCCCTGGTCGACCCGGTTGGGGTTGTAGCGGGTGATCAGCAGGTGTTCCTTGATCGGATCGGCCCCGTCGATGGCCCGCTTGGTCTTGCTCGAGAGCATGCCCAAGATGCGGTCGGAATCGCGCACCGAAGAGACCTCCGGGTTGGTCACCACCAGGGCCTCGTCGGCAAAGTGCATCGCCATGAGGGCACCGGTTTCGATGCCGGCGGGCGAGTCGCAGACGATGTACTCAAAGCCCATCTCGCCCAATTCCTTGAGCACGCGCTCGACGCCGTCTTGTGTCAAGGCGTCCTTGTCGCGCGTTTGCGAGGCCGCCAGCACGAACAGGTTGTCGCATTGCTTGTCCTTGATCAGCGCCTGGTGCAAATTGGCCTCGCCGTGGATCACATTGATCAGGTCGTAGACCACGCGCCGCTCGCAGCCCATGATCAGGTCCAGGTTGCGCAGGCCGACATCAAAATCAATGACGGCGGTCTTGTGGCCGCGCAAGGCCAGGCCGGAGGCAAAGCTGGCGCTGGTGGTGGTTTTGCCCACGCCGCCTTTGCCCGAGGTCACCACGATGATTCTTGCCATGAAGGACAGTCCTTTGTTTGAGCAGTCTAAATAAAAAGCAGACGCAGCAGGCTCAAGAGCCCAGCGCTTGCATGATGAGTTTTTCTTCCCCGTCTTGTGTCTGCAGGCGCACCATGGCGCTCTTGCCCCGCACGGCCAGCGGCAGCGGCACTTCGCTGGTGCGATAGATGCCGGCAATCGACAGCAGCTCGGCCTCCAGGCTTTGCGCGAAGATGCGCGCCTGCGCATTGCCTCGCGCACCCGCAATGGCCTTGCCACGCAGCGGCGCATAGACGTGGATGCTGCCATCGGCAATCACCTCGGCGCCGGCATTGACCATGGCCATGACCACCAGGTCGCGGCCGCGCGCGTAGACCTGCTGGCCCGAGCGCAGCGGTTTGTCGATCAGCAGCGCGCCACTTG